>Ga0209639_1000069_pt1 | contig 161490 bp, 159 predicted proteins | sample EPASupsiteHSE605_FD_187268 | JGI IMG/M metagenome (GOLD analysis project Ga0209639, IMG submission 187268) | Bioremediated contaminated groundwater from EPA Superfund site, New Mexico - Sample HSE6-05 (SPAdes) (version 2) | ecosystem: Environmental > Aquatic > Deep subsurface > Groundwater >... | reverse complement strand
TATGTTAGCATAATTCAATGCAATTTTGATGTCTTCTTTTGTTGGAATTTTCTCAAATGATTTATTATTATCCTTCTTAAGTTCAATCGTGACTTGAGGGAGTTCAATTTCAAAAAATCTGTAGAATGTTTTGATTGAGGTGAATAATGAGCCGATTGTATTCCTAGAATAACCTTTTGTTTGCAGTTCATCAAGCCATGATAAGAAATATTTTCTTATCTTTCTTTTTCGCATCCTTAACCTTTCTTCTTCTTCATCTTCAGCTTCTTCAATCATTTGGCTTGGAGTTTTGTCAATAAAACTGCAATAGTAACGTAAACGAACAAGATAATGCTTTTTTGTTGATTCACGTATGTTTTTGGCAAGGAAAAACTCTTTAACCATACTGTCCATACTAATATCAGATTCTGTGAATCTCATAGTAGTATTTATAAACTTTTTAGTATAAAAAACTTAGTAAATATCACATTTTGGTTATAACATGTTGGAAATAAAATCACACGACGGACCGGCAAGGAAGGGAAAATACCAGACCACTGAAACACCAAATTTTTTAGAATTCAATTCAGAGTTAATGGTTCCTGATGAACCAATGCCCTATGATGTACCTCGAGAAATGGCAGAATGGTCAGTGCATAACACTCTCAAACATGCCGAGAAAGGTGATGTTAACCAGATGGCAGTGATTCATGGGTCTAAATACCCTAATCTTCGCCTTGAATGTGCAGCGAGGCTAGAAGAATTAGGTTATAGGCTTTTTATGGTGGCTAATCCTGAAGAACTGTTAAGAAGACCCCAGGATCTTTTGAAGATAATAACCAGCTTGCGGCAGAATATGAGTCCTAATTCAGCCCTATTTTTCCCCTTTGTGGAACTGAATTTCATACCCTTACTGGTTTATCTGGGTGTGGATTTATTCGGAACCTCCAGCGCGGATTTTTATGCAAAAATAGGGGTGTTGACCACTCCCCACACTAATTACGACCTAAAACAGTACCCGTTATATGATCTAAACCAGGGTGAGTTGAAAAAATATAATCGTGACTCCTTAAACTTCGTTTTAAGGGAAGTGCGAGCAAATATATTAAACGGAACTCTGCGTAACCTGGTGGAAGAAAGATCCTGCTCTTCCCCTGAAGCTATGTCTGCCCTAAGGATTTTAGACAGGGATTATGCAGGTTTTGTGGATAGTTACACCCAATTATACTAATCAAATGTACCTATCCCCTACTTATTTACTCATCCCCTGCTTATCATCTTTAAATGAATCATTAGCATGATCATAAGAATCTTATTATTCTCATGATTCAATTACTCCTTTAGGAATTTTAGCTTAATTATTTAAAAAAAATAAAGTTCCTTGAATATTTATTTTTTAAAGGATTCCACCAGGTAATGGTATTTACCAACTTCTGTGGTTCCACCAATCTCAAACCCATGATCTTCCAGAATTTTCTCCACATTTTCCGGGCTTAAACGAACATCGTAGGAGGGCCCTGGAGGTCCGTTTGCTTTGATAAATTCCACCACTGCAAAGGTACCACTTGGCTTTAGTACCCTTCTAATTTCAGTTAGAACCGGTTCTAACGTGCCTTCACTGGCAAATCCATGGAGTACATTGGCCATAACACACTTGTCAATTATATTAGCCTCCACTGGGATGCTGATGGTCATATCCACGAGAATCACTTCAATATTCCCAATTGAAAGTTCATCCATCTCATTTCTGAGACTTTCCAGACTGGGTTCATAGGCATCCAGAGCGTAGATCCTGCCAGGGGCTTTAACTATTTTTGAGGCTGCCAGGGAGATGTATCCATCCCCACAACCAGCATCCATGAAAGACTCACCTTCAGCTAAACCAATAGCCCCTAAGATACGGCTAGGATCCAAAATATCCCTTGTTGATTTACCATGATGTTTATGACCATGTTTTTCTGCCTGCATATCCATCAACTCCTTCTACTTAAGATTGATTTTTCATTATCTAATCAATTATTATGTTATTCCACCAACTAGAGCCGGGTGATTTAGTTTTATGTCTATTTTTATTTTAGTTTTCTGCCTTTAATCTATTTTTTGAAAACAACAACACTCCAATGATGAATAGAACAATGGTTAACAGTAGTGCCCATCCCACCTGGTAGGCTATGGTATCCCATCCTCCTCCAAAGGTTAGTGTGGATCGGAGGGCGTTGAGGATATGTGTCCATGGAAGTAGATCGTATACCTGGAATGGTTGTCCCCAGAAATTGGCGATCACTACTTGGGGTAATGGGAAAAATGCTCCAACCAGGAAGCTGGTGGGAACACTGATAAGGGTTCCCAGATTGGCTGCTTGCCGGTCGTTACGAGCAAAGGCAGCAATAATCATTCCCAGAGATATGGATGCCACCCCTCCAATGATTCCCACTAAAATTGCCAGGAAAAGGGTGTAAAAACCCCCCTGCCAATGGAATCCAATTAAAACCGCAACTGTCAGGAGGATTATAACCTGTGCCGCGGCGATGAGTGACCAGGGTATTAGGCCACCAAATAAAAGGTCAAATGAAGTCATTTTAGAGAGTTTAAGCCTGGCAAGTGTACCTTTTTCCACTTCACGAGTTAGGCCAGCGGCCACAGTGGTGGTTAAAAGTAGGATGGCAAATACAATCATTCCCGGGGCCATGAAGTCAAAGGTGGTGAATGACCCGGTTCCTGGAATGGATTCAACTTTAGTCTGCAAGTAAGAGTCAGTTTCAACTCCCGGAGTGCCAGTTAATGCCTTCTGTATTTCATTCAGGAGTTTATCCTGGTATTGTTCCAGTACACCTGTTAATATTCCCTGACTCACCCCAAATCCAGTGTAACCCGTGTCTCCCCTTATAATTATGGTAGATGTTATATTGGCAGATGGTGTGGTGGTTGTCTGCTGATTCAGGGTGCTGGTGATAAGTGCCACCACTGATTGGGAGAAGTTAGGGGGTATGATTAGCTCGGCATCTGCATCCCTTGTTTTGAGTTTCTGAAGAGCATCACTTTCTGTGGTCTGGGTGATGTTGAATAGATGTACATCACTGTCAGGGTAGGTGGATTCTTCCAGGATTTTAGTTAAATTGTTCCCGAAGTTCACCTGTTCTCCGGTCCCAGGTATGGTTGCCCCGGTATCGTAGTTTACCACACTTATCATGTGGGGTTGGTTGGTCTGACCCATTCCCCCAAAGGCAAATCCAAATACCAGCATGAAGAACATGGGAAATAGTAGAATCATTACCAGACCACGCCGGTCACGTATTAGTTCTTTGAAATCCTTTTTGGCTATGCTTATAAACTTCATATTCCTACTCCCTCAGCCCAGTTCCAGTTAAATCAATAAATACATCCTCCAGAGTATTCTGACGAATTGATAGGTCCAAAACATGCACCCCAGTGGTTTCCACCCTGTCGATGATCTGGGGGAGTTTGCTAACTGCATCCAGGGCACGGACATTCAATGCATCCTCAATCTCCACCACTGAGTGGACATCAGGCATATCCTCCAGGATACTGATCACTTCCTGTTTTTTATCAGGGTTGGAGAGTTTCATTTCCACCACATCCCCTTCACCTATCTCTTTTTTTAGGTTGGTGGGTGTGTCCAGGCGGAGGAGTTTACCATGGTCAATGATGGCTATACGGTCGGATAAACGGTCGGCTTCATCCATTAAGTGGGTGGTTAAAATAACTGTTTTCCCTTCATCATCCCTTAGGCTGCGGATGTAATTCCATAAAACCCGACGAGACTGGGGGTCGAGGCCTTCGGATGGTTCATCCAGTACTACAATGTCTGGCTGGTGCACCACGGCCATGGCCAGGTTCAAACGGCGTTTCATACCCCCAGATAGCTGGGTAACCACGGTGTTTGCTTTGTCTTGCAGGAAAAGATCATCTAAGAGTTTTTGCACCCTAAACTTTAATTCCTCTTTGGGAACCTGGTACATGTCTCCCATGAGCATGAGGCTTTCCTTGCAGGTTAAGAAGTCCCACAGTACCAGTTCCTGGGGGCAGATACCAATGGTGCCCTTTTCAACTTTTTCCACACTTTCACCACCAATGAATATCTGTCCGCTGGTAGGGCGTAAGAGTCCCACCATCATATTGATTGTAGTGGTTTTCCCAGCCCCGTTGGGACCTAAGAAACCAAAAACCTCACCCTTTTTTATTTTTAAATTCAAATTCTCCACTGCCCGGAAATCACCGAAATCCCTGGTGACATCCCTGGCTTCCATTATAATATCATCAGTCATTGCATTCCTCCCCTATAATAATACATGTTATGGTAACGTTATTTATGATAATCAGCGTACCCTATTATAATGGGTATCATAACTAATCAATGAGATCATTTAGGAAAACTCACGGACACAGGCAGATTAATTTATACCCCCTGATATTCACTTTTTATTAACTTTTCCCATGGACTTATATTCCCACCTAATGAAAGTAGATTTATTCCATGAGATATAGATCAATATATGCAGATAATTAAAGAAGACAACCCCTGTTTAATTACCTGATTGTAAAGGTAAAAATGAATATTTTATTTAAAATTATTTAAAGGTGGTATAATGATTGACCGGATTGAAGTGAGTATGATCAATGAAAGTGTGCATAACTTCCGAAGGGGAGAGTTTGGAGTGGAATCTATTGAAATCCACGAAAAACGTGGTTTAATTGAGATTATTTACGGGGCACAGGAGACAGGGCGTAAGATCGTGTTAATTCCCCTACAAAATGTGGAAAAATGTGAGTTTACTGATAAATATGTAAGTTCTGAAGAATGAAGAGTTTCAGAACAGAAAATAGTTTCATAGGATAGTATTTCAGAATTAGTTAATAGTTTCAATCGAATATATTTCAGAATTAATCAATTAGTTTCAATAGTAATTTCAGACCAGCTAATAGTTTAAAAAGCTAATCCTGGAAATTCCTGATGATTAACTCTTTTATTTCCCCCCTGCTGGATGTGTTGGAGTTAATGTTACGTTTAGCAGGCACCCGATCGATTTCATACCCATTATAGAGTTCATCAAAGAAATTATCTTTTAAATCATGATTTTTAGGGTCGCTATTACTTAAAATTAAATATGCTCCTTTTAAATCCATTTCTCGGTAAAAATTTGCCAGTTTTTCCTGATCCTGGTCATTGAAGCGCTCTCGGGAGTAACTGGTGAAGTGGGAAGTGCTGTTTAAGGGCCTATAGGGAGGGTCCATGTACACTAAGGTGTTCTTTTCAATGAAGTGCCGGGCGTGGGTGAAGTCCCTGCACAGAATCTCAGTTTTTTCAAGGGCATGATGTACCGCTTGTAAGTTTCCTTCATCACAGATGGTAGGATTTAGGTACCTGCCAAAGGGCACGTTGAACTCACCCTTGCTATTGATACGGAACAGTCCATTGAAACAGGTCTTATTCAAAAATATCAAGGAAGCAGTTCTCTGGATCCATTCATCACCATAATTCTGATAATCCATTAACCTCATTTTACAGTTATATTCCTCCCGTATACTGTAAAAATTTTCTTTCCTTGCCTCTTCACCTTTCTGGAGGTGTTCAGTTTCCATATCCTTCAGGAGGGTCATGAGTTTTCCCACATCACTTTGAATTACCCTGTAAGCCATGATTAATTCCGGATTGACATCCAGAATAATTGATTCTGTAACCCGGTAATGGTTTTTCAGGAAGAAAAACATGGCACCCCCTCCAACAAAGGGCTCCACATACCTTTCAATAACCCGACTTTTCAGTATAGGTTGGGGTAATCTCTTTTCAAGTTCAAAAAGAAGCTGAGTTTTGCCCCCCGCCCATTTTAAGTATGGTCTGGCAACATCAAAGTCCTTTTTAATTGAATTTGTAGCCATTTTTAAAAATCCTTATATATTTATTGGTTGATGAAGTTTTTATCCCATTATTATTAATTTTTAAGACACTAAAACTTATTGCCGAACGTTTTAATCCCTTAAACACCCTAATAATCTTAATATCCGTTATATGAATTAATTTACATCTAAATTGATTACTGTATTTAAATTTGATTCTATATCTAAATTAATCTAATGAAATTCCATTCATCTAAATTTAATCTTCTTCCAGAATGTATTCAGGTGCGCTCCCCAATACAACCAGTCCCTCGGCCTCCAGAAAGTGCAAATCACCGGGTATCATAATGCAGTGCAGTGGACCTCCGAAATCTTCCCTGATTAGGGTATCCACACGGTCTGCACGGACCAGTGGCTCCGGAGAACCCGCACGAGCAATCACCACTGCCAGGGTATCTTCCGATATAAGTCCTTCCTTTCGTTCCCCCTCCACGCGCCGGAGGTATTCCAGTCCTTCATTGGCAGTCATGTAGTAATCCCGGTGGGCTTGAATATCCAGAAGAACCAGGGTGTGCAGTCCCATTTTTTTATTCTCCCCAATAACTTGATAGGGTGAGTGTGGGAAGTAGTTTTCTTCTGGGCGGGGTATGGTGGTGACTTTACCGAACTTGTATGCTTGTAGGCCAGCAATACCCGGAGCTGCCGAGAGGATGGATGAAGCGTGTATGACCCTGGTTTTAATACCATTCTTGCGGGCCTCCATCAGGATGTCCGAATGGGTAGTGGCCATTAATGGGTCACCAGCTGTTAGGAACGCCACGTTCTTATTTTCGGCCTGTTTAATGGGCAAATTATCTTCTTCAACTTCTTCGCGACGGAGTATGTTTATGGTTACTCCTGCCAGACTTTCCAGTGAATTTAGATCACCACCAAATAGACGGGCAGTGTAAAATTCAGCGTATACAACATCAGCGGATTTAATGGCCTCCAGACCATTTAAGGATATGTCTTTTTCATCGTAAAGTCCCAGTCCAACCAGGTAGAGCATTTTTTTCACCTTCAACATCTAATTATGGGATGGGATGTTTATAAAATTTTATTTTAAAGTAAACATAAAATGTAAAACATCATACAAAATGAAATATTCCTAAAAAAATAATAAAAACAGGATAATTAAAAGGAAAATAGGATAAATAAAGGAATCTAAAGAAAACTAAGGGTAAATAAAGGAACAGAATAACTAAAATTTAAAGATAATACTAAAATTCGAGGAATTCCATGATTGGATTAAAGGTCCCTAAAAATGAAGCTAACCGTATCCGCATACTCCTTCAGGAGAAATCAATTCTGGATCATAACCGGAAGATAAGACGCTGGGAGGAATATGTGTATTTTCCCCTAAATCAGGAACCTGATAATGTTTTTTTGGAAAACATAGGGCTTCAAATGGATAATATTGTGGATGCTGAATTTGAAGAACTTAGAAGACGACCCCGGAATGTGGAAGATTACCTCCAGGGCAAGATACCACGGGAAAAGATGGATGAGTTCAAAAAATCCTTCGATATTATGGGGGATGTGGTGATCCTGGAGATCCCCGAAGATCTGGAGGAGGAGAAGTACCTCATTGGTGATGCTGCCCTGAAATTCACCAAAAGAAAGTCTGTTTATCGTAAAAAAAGTGCCATTAAGGGTGTTGTCCGCACCAGGGAATTGGAACATCTTGCTGGTGAAGATAACCCTGAAACAATCCACCGTGAATATGATTCAAGGATAATGCTGGATGTGAAGAAAGTCTACTTCAGCCCCCGTCTGGCCACCGAAAGACGGATCATTGGTGACCAGGTTGCTGACGGGGAGTTAATTATTGATATGTTCACGGGGGTGGGTCCCTTTGCCATTAACATTGCCCGTAGATCACACCTCCCAAGTGTGAAAATTTACGCCATAGACATCAACCCATCCGCAATTCACTACTTAAAGGAAAATATTAAGTTAAACAAGGTGCAGGGAAAAATTAACCCACTACTGGGGGACGTGGCCGAAGTTTTAAAGGATCTGGATGTGAAGGCAGACAGGATTATTATGAATCTACCCGGAACTGCCTCTGATTTCCTGCCAGTAGCAGTAGAGCATTTAAAATCTGGAGGAATTCTGAATTATTATCAGTTCAGCCGTGACTATGAAGATCCAATTAAAAGGATTGAAGAATCAGCCCATCCCCGCCAGGTTGAGGTTCTGGGGAAACGGAAGGTCAAATCCCGAAGTCCAGGAGTGTGGCATGTGGCCATCGACGCCAGAATCACCTGAGACGGGCTATCTCATAATCTACTGAAAAAACGTGCACCATCGAGATGTTTAAATTAAAATAATTACTCTAAAAGAGTAGAATCCCATATTATAAGAAATATAAATATCGATAACAATTAAAGGAGCTTTCATGACTGAAAATCAATTACCAGAAGCTGAGGATCAATGGCCAGAATTATTGGAAGTGGAATACTCATTCAGTAGGGGAGGGCATAACTCACTTAAATTAGTGGAAGGAAGACTTTTCTTCTTTTCAGAAGCAGATTCGCATTTATCTGAAAAGAACGAATACTTGACAATGGTTTCCATACCCGTAACAGAAAAATGGAACCATTTCTGGGATGATCTGGACCAGTGCAGTGTCTGGGAATGGGAGGAGTGTCTAGCATCCGGGGATACGGAAGAAATCCCATCCGGAAATGATCAGGAGTCTTGTCATTGCCATGATGACAATTGTGACTGTGATTCTCCCCCGGTAAATAGTCCCAATGGGGAATACATCAATAATGGAGACATTCCTATTGAAGGAAATATTTGGCAGATAAAGATAATTCATGGTTCCCGAACCATTTTCTGTAAAAACTGGTGTTTGGAAGAAATAAAAGCAAAATCAACCCATGAATTTTTCCAGGCTCTGAAAAAACTTTCCAGAGTGGATATTACTCAACCCTTTGAGGAATTATCAAAAAGATTGGTTTCTGATTAAATTAATGAAATTTTAACCACCAAAATAGTGATTAAAAATACATATGGAGTAATAATAAGTATTTAGTGTAGATAGTTATTTTTAATATTTTAAATGGGAAACCAATCTTTATTAAAATCGGATTAAAGTTCATATACTTATTAAATCCTGATAAAAGTTCATATACTTATTAAGTGCCGTGGATCTTATTAATTTTACTATTTTCTTAAAAAATAAGGGTTCCCTTCCCCAATATATCAGAAAGGATCCACTATTCCATCTTCAGTTATAATACCAGTTATGAGGTCGCTTGGAACCACATCAAATGATGGATTACGAACTTCAGTACCTAATGGTGCTGCAAGACATCCTGCAAAGCCCAAAACTTCCATAGGGTCTCTCTCCTCTATTTCTATATTGCATATACTATTTTCACTGTCGAAGGTGCTTTTGGGTGCCGCTACATAGAATGGTACGTTGAATCGTTTGGCTGCCAGGGCCACCATGAGTGATCCTATTTTGTTGGCGACTCCACCTTTAGCCACACGGTCTGCTCCGATGATCACCTTATTTATCTGTCCTTCCTGCATGAGGCGGCCGGCAGCACCATCTACTATCAGTTTCACTGGTATGTTTTCCTGTTGCATTTCCCAGACACTTAATCTGGCTCCCTGGAGTACTGGTCGGGTTTCATCACACACCACGCTGATGTTTTTCCCCTCCTCATTGGCTGCGCGGATAACCCCTAATGCTGTGCCGTAATCCACACAGGCCAGTGCCCCTGCATTGCAGTGGGTTAGTATGGTGTCATCATCATCGATCACTGCGGCTCCGTATCTGCCCATGCGCCGGTTGGTCTCCATATCTTCTTCATACATTAGTAAGGCTTCCTTAAGAGGATCTTCAGATCCCATAACTCGGTCCACTGCCCAGAACAAATTCACGGCTGTTGGCCTGGCGTCCTTCATCTCCTGAGCTGCTTCTTCCATATCTTCATCGGCCAAAAAGGCCAGGGCCATTCCAAAGGCAGCTGCCACCCCAATAGCTGGGGCTCCCCGGACAACCATTGTTTTAATGGCAGTTATAACATCTTGATATGTTCCGCACACAAGGTATTCTGTTTCATGGGGGAGTAAAGTCTGATCTAATAGGTAAAGAAGGTCATCCTTCCAGTACATGGTTTTCATGGTTAATCACATCCAGTTTCTAAAATTTATATGATTATCTAATTGATATTGAAATAATATGATTGATGGGGTAATGATTGATAATAGTACATTATAATCTGGCGAAAATAATGATTTAAAACAAATTTATTCATAAAATAAAAAAAATGGTTTTAAGGGATGGTGTATCCCTAGTAATGGCTGGCAGGGGTCATGTCCAGATGTTTATCTTCTTTCCCAGGCACTCCGTAGGCATCAGCCCGGCACTGGGTGCAGGCACGGAAGACCGGTAGGGTCTCTTCCACTTTATCCCGTACATTGGAAAGCTCTTCGCATCCTGGTTTTGGATAATCCTTCATTTTGTATAATGGTATGAGGGGTATGACGTTCATCAAACTGGCGCCTCGTTTTTTAACTTCTCGGGCAATGTCCTCGATGTGTTCATCGTTGAGTCCTGGTATAAGGACACTGTTGACCTTAACCACCACTCCCAGTTTGGATACTTTCTCGATTCCTTCTAATTGTTTTTGGGAAATGATTTTGAAGGCTTCTTCTCCCTCATAGACCTTACCATCATAGACTGCCCTTGAGTATATTTTTTTACCGATTTCAGGGTCCACTGCATTGACAGTTACCGTGATGGTGCTGATGTTTACTTCAGCCACTTCCTCAGCCATATCTGCCAGGAGGAGACCGTTGGTACTCATACATTTTATGAGATCAGGGAATTTTTTATCGATTATACGGAAGAATTCCAGTGTTTCTGGGTTGGCCAGAGCATCTCCAGGTCCAGCTACTCCCACCACGCTGATGGGCATTTCCTTGATGACCTTGGCAACATGGGTTACTGCTTCTTCAACAGTCATTACCCTGGAAGATACTCCGGGGCGTTGTTCACATTTATTGAGTTCGCGGGTACAGAAGTTGCACTGTATATTACAGCGAGGCGCGATGGGCAGATGGACTCTTCCCACCTTATCATGCATTTTTTCATTAAAACATGGATGTACACGGGTTATATGTGCGAATTTGGATTCATTCATAGAAGTTCCTCCCCCTTTTTTTTGGTGGGATGATAATATTTAAATAATTCCATAGTAGTTTTTAATCCCTAATGTTAATTATTATTAATATGATTTTTTATTCTCTTTCATTTTTTTAATGATCTGGCGAGTTTTTTCCAGGTATTCTTCCTTGATGTACTCATCGGAACAGGTCAAGGCGATGATGTTACCCTCAGAGTAATGATCCACCACCCGGAATCCTTCAGGAATGATCCGGAAGATGGCATCATAGACCTTCTTTTTCAGGTCTTCTTCAGGGTCGTGCACCACCATTCCTTCCAGTTTAATTTGAGGGTCATCAATGATGACCTCGAATCGGCTGGGTTGGTGTATTTTGTTTCTTCCTTCAATTTCCCAGAGTTTTTTCAGAAGTTCGGGTAGATAATTTTCATCTTTGATCCTTATGAAAGCTTCGTTTGCTTCGGCATCGTACTCGTATTCGGCAAAGTCCTCCATTACCACTGGAGGGGCTGTTTTCTCATACTGAACCACGATGATAAAAACTGGTTCACGGGGATCCACGTATATCTGAACATCTTTCACTGCGCGGACTACCTGTACTTCCTGTAGTACATGTCTCAGGATCATGTCGTAGACTTCACGCCCATTTTCATCGTAGCATTCTACCTGCATTTTGTAATCCCCTGGGTTATTTTTTTGCCCCAAAATCTGTCTTATCTCCCAATCCAGAAACAAGTAGGGCTCCCCCAACAGCTCCAATGTACTGGGAGTATTCTGGTACAATAACATCCATTCCTCCCAGGACTGTGCTGACTGCATCTACCAGTCCACCGATTAAACTGGTCCCCCCCACCTGAATTAGGGGCTCACGCACATCAATTTCCTGTAATTGCTGTTCGTAGACCTGTTCAGCAACAGAATGACAGGCTGCTGCAGCTACATCCTCTTTAGCACCACCTGCTGCCAGAGATGTGACCAAATCCTGAATACCGAATACTATACAGTAACTGTTGAGGATTGCTTTTTTGAAGTCTCCCTTGAGAGCAAGAGGCCCCAGTTCACTTATATCCACCCCTAAACGTCGGGCGGTGATTTCCAGGAATCTTCCAGAGGCCCCGGCACATATTCCCCCCATAGTGAAGTTGTCCGGAATACCATCGTTGACTGTGATTACCTTGTTATCCATACCACCAATGTCCAGAACCGTGGCTTCACCTTTCTGGTGTCCTGCCAAGTAAACTGCCCCTTTGGAGTTAACAGAGAGTTCTTCTTGAATAAGAGCAGCATTCAGGTGTTTACCAATGGTTAACCGGCCGTAACCAGTGACTCCCACCCCATCCACATCATCGAATTTATAACCGGTTCCTTCAAAGGCCTGGTCCATCCCATCTTTGGAACAGCCGATAACATCAGTAGTTGGCAGCCATCCCGTGCCTATTATCTTGTTATTTTCCATTAAGACCACTTTAGTAGTGGTTGAACCAGAGTCTATGCCCAGGGTCAGTCCTTCCTGTTTTTCCCTGGCCAGTAAGCTTTTCCGAGCGACAATGGTGGAGAGTGCTTCCATTCTAATGAAGAGCTCATCAGCCTTGGTTCGTTCAGTGAAGGAATATGTAACCACGGGTAGGTTAGTGTTCTCCTGTATGAAACGCCTTACTTCATTTCGGACCAGGGCTCCTTCAGCACACCGGAAACAGGTGGCAATGAAAACTGCATCTGCATCTGATTTTCCTTCAGCCAGGGACATTGCCCTGGCAATCATTAGTCTTATACTGCTACTGGCGGCGTTAAATCCGAACTTATGGTATGCTTCATCAATATAGTCCAAGTCTGCTTCAGGAATAATGATTTCTGCTCCAAAGGTGGCTGCTGCCTTTTCAATCTCCTTCTGAACCCCACTGTACTCTGTTCCACATGAAATTTGAGCTATTTTTACCATATTATTCCTCCACCTGCTCCTTGGTTTTTCCTTCTCGAGTTTCATCGGACTCTCCAGCTCCATCAGGTTTGTCTAACTCGTCCAGGAATGTGTTGATCCGGTTAACCACTTCCATGGTTTCTTCTCTGGTTTCAGGATAGTGGATTTCCAGAACTGGAATACCTCTCTTGCGCAGGAAATACATGGAAAGTTCATTGGTACGGGCACATCCTATGCATCCAAAACCATATGGAGCGTCTTCCATGATTATGGCTGCTTCAGCTTCGTCAATGATTGGTCCGAATATGGCCATTCTTCCCCTTACTCCCGATGGAACTTCAATTGCCGCATATTTCAATCCTTTGATGGGTTCTTCCTCAGTGATGTTAAAGGGAGGTGAGTCTATTTCAGGATCAGTGACCTTTTTACGGATTTCTTTCTGTATTACCAGGGGCTCATGACCTCTTCGTTCCACCATATCTGCCAATATCAGTGAATTAGGTGGGAAAACTGCTATTTTCACTGCAAACCACCCCGGGATTCTTTGAACTCTTCTGGTCTTTTTGTAATCTCCATTATATCACTGTAAATACCCTTAGTTATGTCCACTACTCCCATTGCTGCGATTATTTGTCCTTCTTCCACTATAGGAACCACTACCACAGGAGTGCCTTCATATTCCCCGCTTTCAGGAATTTTTTGAACCATTTTACCATTTTCTAAAACTTCTTCTAGGATTGGTCCGGTGTAGTTATAGTCCAGAACCTTTCCCTCTTCAATACGTACACCTGGATTGTTAAGTGTGCGCATGGTCATGGGAAGTCCGTTTACCAATTGGTGAATGGCCAGGGCCATTGGTACTAGCTCTTCTCCTGTTGAGGATGGATTGATATTCATTTTTCACACTCCTGGGCTATCTTTTTAAAATCATCAGGTGTAACTTTTTCTTGCTCTTCCAAACTCACTTTTTCCGGGTTTTCCAGAGCGTCACACACATATTCCAGTAATTCATATTCCTTTTCTAGCTGGTGGAATCCTTCCCTAGCGGCACCCCTTTTAGCACGACATCGCCTAGGGTCTCCTGGTGGGAATCCTCGGTCTTTGGTGAAAATGTTGGATGGGTCCAGTTTTCTTATTCGATTCACTGCTTCTAACACATCCTTTTCTTCCCCATGTATTACTGCACCGTAACAGGTGGATTTAATGGTTAGGGGTAATTCTAGCATGTGCAGTTTTCCCACCAGTTCGCTCTGGCTTAGCTGGGCCTTTGGCCCTAATACGAACATCCTGGTGACTTTATCTTTTTCTGGTGACATAAATGGTGTCCCCCTCTTTGTATTTCTCCAGATTTTCTATTCCTTCAGCCATTCTCCCAATTATATTGGTTCCCTGGAAGGGTTCTCCAGTAGGGCCAAATTCTTTGTTATCCTCAAATCGCACCCCCACCATACCTATATGGCGGCGTGACATATTAGTAACCCCTATTTCTCCTGCTTTCACCACATCTTTCGGAGTATTTTCCGGTATTAATCCCTTAGATTCCTTGGGAACATCCTTGAACATTAACAGTTTCATACCTGGGAAAGCAAAGTGAACCTTTAACGATCCTACTGGTGCATCCAGGAGTCCGGTGATTTTCTGGAAATACCAGGTGGAACGAGGTGCGTCATTGTATAATTCCACGTGAAGGAGGTCTTCTTCCGGGATGCCAAAGGTTTTCACTTCTCCCTGGGCAATGATGTCCATGGTGTAATGTGGTTCCTGTCTTACCACCACTGCTCCATCATCATGCAGACCTTCACGGATTTGTTTCACACCATTTTCCTGTAAGAATTCTTCAGCCTCTTTTTGAGTCATGGATAAGGTCATTATCCGGGTGGGGGATGTTTGAATAGTTACCTCATCACCGAAACTTGCAATGTCCAGTAATTGCATCCCATTTTTTACTTTTCCCAGTACATTATGGGATGGGGTGGAAACACGGTCCTCACGGTAAATGTAAACCCGGCCCACACCCTTTCCAGTATTACGGAAGGTTATGGTTCCCCTTTTACGCTGGTCAATCTGTTCGGCTTCCTTTTCCAACCCCTGTAATGCATAAAATCCAACGAATGTGTTGGAATCATAGTCCACACGAACCTTTCCTGAATCCTGGAGGGCGTAGAAGTGTTCCACTGATTGGGGAGATTTGGGGTTAGGTTCAACCTCTACGTAGGTGTATACCTGGTTGCCATCTTCCAGCTCGGTTTCCAGATTAGTGATTGCCGCACTTTTAACTATACTTTCCCTTTCCATTACTGGTTTAACTTCTAATATTTCATCATCATCAGTTAGTTTCAGGATGGTTCTTTTCCCCCCAACAACCCTGGCAAACACTCCCCTGTTTTCTTCAGGAGCACCATAAACTGCTTCATGCTCCCCTATGGACAATATGAGGTGTGTGGCATCTGCAGTGAATCCAGAAAGGCTGAAAAGAACATCCCAACGGTGGTAATGGTAAGTTTCCCTACTGGGGGTTAGTTCAGTGACTATTGGTCCAATTGCCACCTCTTGAGATGTGGTCCAACGTACTCCCATTTTAGAAAATTCTTTGTAACGTTCTTTCCAGGTTGAAACCAGATTTAGAGGAGCCCCATCAAGTATTTCAATTATGATGCTTCCCTTGTTGGTTTTCAAACTATACTTGTTAACGTGTTTTTCTACTTCTTCAGTCCCCTTAACCAGTCCCAGAACGCATCCGGGCAGATAGGGTGCTCCCACTGCATCAATGGCATCCTTTATTGTTGATCCTTCAGGGAGTTCTATTTTTTCTCCGTTGACCTTCACCAGCATCAAATACCCCTCCTAGGGATTTTCATCATGTATTCCAGTGATTCTATCAGTGTAAAAGTCAAATACAACCTCTTTATCATTTCCAGAGGTTAAATACAGTTTCTGGTCAGATATTATGTTACCAACCACGTTGGTGGTTATGTTGACTTTTTCCAGGATTTCTATGATTTTCTGAACGTTTTCTTCCCCTGCTGTGAGGACAAATCCTGATCCAGGGTAAAGCTTCAACCAGTCCTCCCAGTTCACATCACTGTTGCGGGGTATTAGTTCCAGTTCCACTGTGGCCCCCACATTTGAGGTTTCCAGAAGCATCCCAAGGGTCCCCAAAGTTCCAGGGTTGCTTATGTCCTTTCCAGCACTCAAAAGGTGTTGTTGTGCAATTTTATTCATGGTGGTGATCTGGGCCTGGACCAGTTCTGCACTTTTCATGGTGGTGGTGTCCCAGTTAAGGTGGAACTGGGGATGTATTGCACCGTCCAGGTCTATTGCCACCAGTACTTTATCTCCGGGTCTGGCACCGCAGCTGGTGATGATATCCGCCCGGTTCATTATACCAGTTATGGACACGTCCAGGGAGTTGTAGGGCGCATCAGGGTGAACATGCCCACCTACCATGGGTACGCCGAATTTCTTCACCCCTTCATTAATTCCATCCATTATCTGGCGACATATATCTTTATCCTGGGTGGAAAGGACGTTAGTCATTCCAATGGGTATCCCGCCCATGGCAGCTATGTCATTCACATTTACCAGTACTGAACAGTACCCTGCCCACCAGGGATCAGCCTCCATTAACTTTCCCCACATACCATCAGCAGCCAAGAGAATTACCTGATTGTTGCCAATATCCAGGGCAGATGCATCATCACCGAAGCCAAGAATAGTTCTTCCGGCAATGTTGTATGTTTCTTCCAGGAGCCCGGTAACATCTTTTATAAGGTTTTTACGAGTAATCCCCTCAAAACTTCGTATAGAATCAACAAGTGACTTTAAATCCAAGAGTGCACCTCGATTTCATTTATAATCCAATTATCTTATTTATAATCCCATATATTCCACTGATTTCTTAATAATTCAATAAATCTACAGATAAAGATGTGATTTTGGGTTTTTTACTGATAACCAATGACAAGCCTGGTTATCCCATCGGAGATCATTATAATTTATTGAATTCAAAAGTTTAGATCTCCTTAATTACCACCGTTAACTGTACTTAACCTGATATTGACTGGTTATATTACTAATAATCTGTAGCAATTTACTTTTAAAATTTTCTATATTTTCTATTTCTATGGTCTCTTCACGGTTGAAAAGTTCTAAAAAGATTTTATGACCCACCAGATCATCCCAACCACTCTCAAGTTCCACAATCAAAGAACCTTCAGCTTTATAACCTTCTTCAACAACTTTATCCACATCTCCATCAGTTATGCCAATTATTGGTACATTGAAACGGTAAAGGATATCAGCAGCAACCAGTGTGGTATCATCCCCTACTGTAACCACCATATCTGCATTTTTCAACCTGTAAATATCCTCCGCAGCATGGTTCAAATAAGAAATAGTGAAATAATCTTTAGATTTTTTTGATTTCAATATTCGAGGTTTAACTCTGGATTTGCGTAGCAAACCAGTTTTCACAATGGCTTTTTCAAGTTTTATGGCTCCCAGTTTCTCCACACCATGTTCCTTGAGTTCTCCGCCTAAAAGCTGGATTATAATACCATTTTCAGCTACTATGGCAACCTGTGATGATGTGGATTTTCCGATGACGATTCCGTTGACAAATATGTTTTCCCCTGGAGAAACACCGGCAATTTCCCGGCAGATGGAATTGGACATTTCCTTACAGGGATCTTCTGAGAATAGCTTTTTATGAATATCCTCCGGTAAAACCAGTTGCAAACCCATTTTTTGGGCAATTTCTTCAGCCAGTTTTATCTGGTCTTTTCTCCATGACACCACACTGCCATCATCCTCCCCAGGTCTTTCCATTTGTATCAGGGGGGGTTGATCATGGCAGTTGTGGTAAACCTTGTATCCAAAGGCATGTCCAGTTACACTGGATTTACCATAATTTATGAGGAAGATAACATCAGATTTTTCATCCTTGAATTTATCAACCGACTGGCTGGGGAAAAGCTTCTGACTGATATCAATTTTATCTTCCAAATGAGCATCGATGACCGCAGTTCTTCCCATAGTTCCACCTAGTCGTGCCCTGACCGTACCGTAATCCTCCAGGAATTCCAGGAACTTCTGGGCATGACCAGAATCAACTATTTCTGGTCCGTGCACCACTACACCAATCTTCATCATCTTCATACTTCACCCTTAGAACCTCTATGTTTATTATAATTACCTCCGAACAGTTCAGGGGCAATGTCTGTGAAATTTGAATCCAACATTTCAAACCTCTTTTTTGTAAAAATATCTTATAATACCCTTATAAGTCTAAATAAATTTAAATAAATGACCAATAGGAATGAATCATCAGCAAAAATGATTATTTTTTGATCCGCTTACGGTAAACATTTGCTCCACATATTTCACAGTCCTCCCAGCCATAATCCGCAGGATATTTCTTACGACAGCCCCTGCAGATCTTGATCCACCCATAGACTTCCTGGATCCCCTGGGTTAAAACACCCTGGTAGGGAATTTTCAGAATTTTCAGAATGTTCTGTATGGAATAATCATCAGTTACCACCAGGGGATGATACTCTTTCTTCAGATTTACTGCCAGGGCCACTAACGACAAATCTACTTCAGATAACCTTAGAATATCACCTGAATTTTCAATTGCATTTTTCACCTGGTTTAGTGAATCTGCATCCGGTTCTTTGATAATGAGTTTTCCATCATCCAAGGCAGATTGCACGACTATCTGGGATTTTAAATCCTTAATTTCGGATAAAACACCACTAATTGTGATATTTTTATGTTTTGAAGATATAAATCCCCCAATAATTCCAGATGCATCTAGGACGTAAATTTTCTCTTTCATGTTTCACCAGAATTCCAGTATTACCCAATATAATATCATCATTCACGTGGACTAAATCATTGAAACGGCCTAATCAATATTTAATTTTAAATTTTAATATTTAATAATAGTTTTTTTAAACATCAGCTTCTTTTAAAATTTTTTAACAACTTGGGCATCACTTATGAGAAATGTTTTTATGTGCATAAAACAATAAATTACTTGTTAAGGGAGGGTAACATTAGACTCCTTTCACAATTTTTCGCCTGCGAAAAACCGCCTCCGATTTGGACCTAATGCCCTCCCTTACATTAAAAGTGAAAAAAATACTTTATTAATGCTTATTTAGTTCTGATATCAGGAGATTAAGTCCGTAAAATATTATTAATTGAATTTTCAGCTAATAATTATCTATTATCCCTTAATAATGGAATAATAATAGACCTTGTCAAATATTAATTAATTAATATTACTTTAAGATTTATGACCCTGTTGTCATGTAAGTTGCACCCATCTTATTTTAGCCTTATCCCATTAATTTAATATTCCATTTTATAGTTATCTCATTATAATCAGTAAACTAGATCTGTCTTCGAATCAGTGAACTTGATCTATTCTTAAAAAATTACATATTCAATAGAATCGGGAAGTTGGTCTAATGAAAAGCAAAACCATGGAAGAACATAAAAAACACAGCCCATTGAGAGTTAAAGTGGGAATAATTACCTTGAGTGACTCTAAATTTGATTCATCCCAGGAAAAGGATTCGAATTTTGTTTCCAACCCTGAAGATCTCTCGGGTAAAATTATAATAAAATCACTGGAAGAACTGCATGAAATAGTATCTTACCAAGTTATACCAGATGATGCCCGCCAGCTTTTAGAGACCCTGGATAATATGAAAAATTTGGGTGCTGAAATTATTATCAGCACGGGTGGTACTGGAATTGGTAAACGAGATATCACCATTGAAACCATAACCCCCTTATTTGAAAAGGAGTTGAATGGCTTCGGTGAAATTTTCCGATCAGAAACCTATAAAGAACTAGGGACTGGTGCTATAATGACCCGAACAACTGCCGGAGTCTGGAAAGAAACTCTACTGGTGGCATTACCAGGTTCACCCAATGCAGTTCAGTTGGGGATGAAAATAATAAAACCAGAAATGGGGCATCTGGTGAAACACATGAAACATTAACTTAGGGCAATCCACATTAAATCAATAACTAAAGGTAATCCTCAAGACCAATACCCCTAGTACTAATATCAAAGCCCTATTTTTTCAAATAAAATCAACCTAAAATTTGGTTAAAAATGTTCTAGTAAACTTCAGAATGTTAACTTCAGAATGTTAACTTCAGAACTATCTAACATCACTAATTGATACCAGGGGCTCTAGGATCACACCTTTCTTTTTCAGGTGTTCCACAGCACCTTCTTCACGATCCACAATTACGAAGGTTCTTTCCACTACTCCCCCATTATCCTGAACAGCTCGAACAGCTTTTAAGAGGGAATTACCAGTGGTGGTAACATCTTCAACAACTATGACCCTGTCTCCTTCTTTCAATTCTCCCTCAATAAGTTTTGATGTCCCATAACCCTTCTGTGCCTTGCGGATCATGAGCATGGGGATGCCAGAGTGAAGTGCCACCGCAGTTGCAATGGGCACCGCCCCTAGGGCAGGTCCAGCCACCAAATCAATTTCATCATCATGGATAATGTGAGAAATGATTTTCGCCACCTGAGAAAGGATTTCAGGGTCAGTGATGGCCTTTTTCATGTCCACATAGAAGTCACTCTCCCTCCCGGATGAAAGGGTGAATTTACCGAATTTGATAACCTGATTATCCCTTAATAAACTTATTAAAAGGTTTTTTTCCTGTTCAATCACCATCATAATCATTCCATTTATTTAAAACATTTTTTTATACGATTATTTGGAGTAATTATTATTTAATGAGTAAAAATACTTTTTTTTAAATTAAAATAATTATATAGGGAGAATATCCATGTTGAGGATAGGGAAATATCCGTGTTTGATTATATGGAAATCCCGGTTAGAGAAATATTTTTCACTTGAGATAAAAAAATAATTCTACTAAAAATTACTCCTTTTATCGGTATTAGAGAATTTCAATCCCCTTTGACAACGCTGGCATACTCCCAGTTTCCATTGAAAACAGTTCCCACAAACAAGATTACCACATAGGGAACAAGTGTACATTTTACCAGGCTGCCCACAGATACTACATATTCCTCTAACTTCCAAAGATGCCACCACCCAGGTTTTAGAGTGAAAATTGTATTTGCATACCTTATTAATAATTATATTAACTTAGAATTCTCCGATTAACTTAGAATTGACTATACAATTCATACCCCGAAAAATGCTTTTTGGAATATGAGAATTCATCAGGGGTAAAAATATAATTATATTATAAAAAAATTGGTTAGAATACCTTGAATCAGTTAAAATTCATAATTGGTTCCTTCATCCCTGCTTTTAAGGAGTATTTTATCCCCAATCTTACTCACCATATCATAAGGAACAATTGTTTCACCTTTAGACAACCCTAAACCCTCAGATATGCCTCCTTTTCCCACAATGAAGGCTTCAATTTCATTGGTCATGAAATTTACTTCCACATCCCTAACTTTTCCAATAACCACTGCTGAACTGTCTAAAACTTCTTTTCCAACAATTTCTTGCACGATCCTCATGGTCTCACCTCAGATAATATAAAAATGTAGTTCATAATTTCTCTACCAAATTAAGCAGATCATAATTTTAATCATATAAATTAAGTTTCAAGATGTACTTATAGTTTCAGGGACTCTAAAAATAATACTCTAAAAATAATAAATGTAAAAACCTGAGAATAATTAATCCATTATTTTTCCCATTAACCAGTAATGATTTGAAAAATAATCCCTTAAACCGTTAGAATTGATTAATTTTTAGTAATAAATTGATTTTTAAATAAAAAAAATCATTTTAATAAAAAAAAAATGGTTTAGGAGGTTTTTTAAACTCCCAAATATTCATACGCCTTCGAAACATTTTTCCATGTGTTCTTTGCTTGGTTTTCTAGTCAAAAGACTTACTACTATAGTAACTACAAACGCAACTGGTAAGGCAATAATAATTGGGTCAACTGTTGGCCAAGGAACTGAAGTAGTAAGGACAGCTTGACCAGTTAGTGCTTTTGCAATTCCCAGGGCTTCTGCCGATTTTTTGTACTCGAATACCAGCCAGAACAAGCTGATAATGGTTCCCACCACCAATCCAGATATTGCCCCGGTTTTGGTACAACCTTTCCAGAAAAGGGCGAATACATACATGGAGAGGAATGCTGCTGCGGTTATGGAGAACCACATTGAAGTTCCCACTGCTATAATGTTAGCCGGTAAAATGAATCCCATTATAACTGCAATGATCATGGCTATGGCAATTCCCAGCCGGGCAATCATTACCGATGCTCCTCCCTTTTTATTAGCCAGTGTTTCGTAAATATCTCGACCTAGTGCAGTTCCCTGGGTGTGTACCTGGGCACTGAGTGTGGACATGGCTGCGGAGAGCAATGTAATCATGAATAGATAAGCAAACCACAGTGGCATGGCAGTGGTAATGAAGGCAGGTATTATTTTATCGGCATTACCCCCTGCTGCTTGCATTGCTAACTGACCAATCTTGTCATAGAAATATACATTTGATAAGGCCCCAACTATGAAAGCAGTTCCAGTCATTAGAAGAATAAAAATTCCACCTACCAAAACAGCCCGGTTCAGTTCTTTGTTAGATTTCACAGTCATGAATCTTACCACTAACTGTGGTTGGGACAAGACCCCTATTCCCACTCCCAGGATCAGTGTACTAACCAAAGTCCACCAGAATGGGCTTCCCAATGCGGGCATGGATGTCCACCCCGTGAAACCAGTTGCAGTTGCAGTTGCAGTTGCTTTGGCCGGTACGACATTTACCAGGTTGGTTAGAGCCTGGTTAGCATCCACTACTCCACCTAACATCCAGTAGGTAGCCGCCAGAAGGATGAACATTCCCACAAACATTATGGTACCTTGCAAGGCATCGGTGTACATTACACCCCTTATTCCGCCGAAAATAACGTACAATGCAACGATAACTGCCAGTACAACTAGAGCAATATTATAATCTATACTAAGAGTTGTTTCAGCAAATCGGGCCATACCAATTAGAACCACCGATGCGTACAGTGTCATTCCAAAGAATATGACTAGTCCACTGAAATACTGTATAAATTTACTATCAAAACGTCTGGATAAAAATTCGGGGAAAGTTAGGGCTCCTAAATTGTGTCCCATTTTCCGGGTGCGTTTTCCAAAGAATACAAAGGCTATGAAAATACCCACCAGTATATTCAGGAATGTGAGCCATAAAAGTCCCATTCCATAGACCCCTGCAGTACCTCCAAAACCAACAATGGCCGCTGTACTGATAAATGTCGCCCCGTAACTTAAAGCCATAATAAATGGATGGGTTTCCCTTCCTGCCACCAAGTAATCATCGGCAGTTTTGGTTCGCCTCCAGGCCACATACCCCACGTAGCCAGTTATAACTAAGTATATTAAAACTACAATACTTAATATCAATAGATCATTCATTTAATCCACAACCTACATTTTTATTAGGCCTAAACAGATTTATTCATCGTATTCATCCCAAAGACCCAGTTCTTTTTCTTCCATTTCCTTTTCTTTTTCATGCCATTCTATTTCTTCTTTTATCTGCTCTTCTTCATCTTCGCCGCCTTTATTCCAATTTATGATACCATAAACAACACATAAAAGAGTTACCAGAATGCATCCAATATATGCACCCCATATCCAGGGATCATTTATTCCCAAAACCATTTTTTCACCTCCTTAAAAGCCCGCTTAATTCTATTATTATTTATCATTATAAATTAAATGAACAATACTTTAAATATTTTTAGGGATTTATCCCGTCCATCAAGAACTCCTAGTTGCTTGCAGATTATTAAAATAAATATTCAATGAAAAACATAAAAACATAATATCTACAACCTTCATTGGGATGATATTTGACCAACTGGGATGATATTTTACCAACTGTTAAAATTTAATGAGGGTAGAAATAAAACCAACTGTAATTTTAATGAGGGGCATGAGGTGGGGTATAAATGATGACAGAACTGGCTTCCATAACATTCCAAAAAGAAAAAACACCAGAAGATTTGATTGTGCCGGAAGATTTTGTTAAAGACTTTCATTTTTCCAGGGAGGATCACTTGATGATAATGCTACGGGTGATAGGAAAAGACTCCAAAAAAGTGAAAAAATTCTTTGAAAAAAGTGAAAAAGGAATATTTATTCTGAAAACGAACCACATGGCCCCTGATAATGCCCATGGAAAACAAGTGTCCGGGAAATTCGAGTTAAACTCCATTTACATGGATGAAGGGCCTCCCCTCTCCGTAGATATCAATCAAGAGATTAGTATGGTAAGGACTATTCTGGACTTTAAAAAGATAAGTTAGATATTAAAAAAAATAATAACTAACTCTTTTTTATATTTTAACTCCTTTTAAATTTTTACCAGTTATCCTCGAGTAAACGCTTTATTACTGAGTTTTCCATTGATTGTATGCAAAGTTAAGCAGTTCTATGAACTCATCAGTTGCTTTTTGATTACCGGCAGCATTGGGATGGTCATCACCATTGTGGTATGGTGATACACCATCATAATTTGAGGCATATACATACTCTATTTCTCCATTCATCCAGCGGTGGTGGGAATTGGTCTCAGAGAGTACTGCGTAGAAGTCAAATACGAATACATTTTTGCCAGCATAATCATTCAACCATCCATTTTGCCGGTCTACCAGCCAGTTACACAGTTCACGTGTAAGCGGGTAACTGCTGACTGTGGTTTCTCCAGGAGGGGTGATCAATACAAAAAGTTTGTTAGGATGGGCGGCAAAATAAGTTTTTAAGCTGTTGTAAATGTTCTTTTCATCAGTTATACTGCTTCCCACTTCACTTAGAGGGTAACATGATTTGAACATGATTATTTCATTTTCCCCACCGGGATTGGCTATGGTGTTGGTGTATGCAGAGTGATAATTGTTATTATAGACATAGGGCATTTTTTGATCGGTGAACCATTCTGGCCAGTTACCAGTATCGGTACGGTCACCCAGGTTGTCTCCAGACTGTGCATCCCAGCCATAATTGGTCTCAGTAACGTAGTAATTGTTGCTGTTTAGGGCTGTACCTAAATTCCCATTTCCATTGGCCAGCCAATTACTTCCACAGGAATGGTGAATAAAAACCAATTTTGTGGTGGAAGTTGGCATTGCAGTAGGATCACCTAAATCCGGGCTTATAACCTGAACCCATGGTTTGACGGTTATACTTGCCGGCAGATTACCACTGCTATTATAAGAGCTTAATATGGAGCTGAAAAGGTATATCTGGGACATGTAACTAATTTTTCCCAATCCAATATAACCATAAGGTGGTGCCTGGTGATTGTCATTCATGTGGTTAGCAATTCTCTGGGCGAAATCAAGGTATCCTTCCTGGTTCAGGGTGCCTGCAGTTAATTGTTCTTCACTGAATCCAGGTATGGTATCATCCAGCAATGGCATGGACCCCCAGTTATTGTTTTTAATGGATAAAATGGTATTTGTTGCTAAATGTAAAAACTGGGCAACGTTAATGTTATTGGTTCCAATTTTAACTGTTTGAGGCATGGTTTTCGTTGATTCTATGGTATTTTTCAACTGGATGGCGGTTGTGACAATTTGTTGTGGGGTGAAAGTAACCGGAGGCACATATAAAATAGGAATATTCTGCGCACTCCAGGGCTTCACAGTTACCTTAGCTGGTAAACTTCCAGTGGAGTTATAGATACTTAATATTCGGGTGTATAAATATACTTGTGAGGAATATCCGATTTTCCCCAGCCCTATATAACCATAGGGAGGTGCCTGATGGTTTTGATCCATATGGCTGGTGATTCTCTGGGCAAAATCCAAGTAATCCCCAATAGTCATGCCCCCACTGTTTAATGATTCTTCACTGTATCCTGGTTTCTCATCATTCTGTAACAAAATTGGATTGGTATTATTGTTCTTTAGTTGAACCGTTGCTTGTGTGGCTAGATGCAGGAACTGAGCTACATATATGCTTATTCCATTAACGGTGACTGTGTTGGGTATGGTTTTGGTGGTCTCAATGGTATTTTGTAATGTTAGGGCAGCGGTGACAATTTGTTGTGGGGTGAACGTGACAGGGGGTGTGTAAAGTATGGGTATGTTGGATGGGGTGAATGGTTTCATGGTTACGTAGGCCGGTAGAGATCCTGTACTATTGTATACACTTAAAACACGGGTGAAAAGGTAAACCTGAGATTGATAACTGATCTTACCCAACCCAATAAAACCATAAGGCGGTGCCTGATGATTATCATTCATATGCCCAGTAATACGTTGCGCAAAGTCCAGGTAATCCAATTGACTCATGCTACCGGTACTTAATGATTCTTCACTAAAACCAGGCTGATCATCAGATTGTAATAAAATCGGATTTTGATTGTTATTTTTTAACTGCGAAGTGGCTTGAGTAGCTAAATGAAGGAACTGGGCCGTGTAAATGGTAACCCCATTCACAGTAACCGTGCTAGGAACAGACTTAGTGGATTCAATGGTATTTTGCAAGGAAACCGCAGCAGCAGCAATCTGCACCGGAGTGAAAGTAACCGGAGGCACATACAAAATAGGAATATTCTGCGCACTCCAGGGCTTCACTGTCACATAGGTGGGTAAAACAGCAGTACTGTTATAGACACTTAAGATACGGGCAAATAGATAAATTTGTGATTTGTATCCGATTTTTCCCAGGCCAATATACCCGTAAGGAGGTGCTTGAAGGTTGTCATTCATGTGACCATTAATTCTCTGGGCAAAATCAAGATAACTTTCCTGGTTCAAGTTACCGGTGGATAGTTGTTCCTCAAGGAATCCTGGTAAATTATCGTTTTTAATCGGGATAAGGCCATTATTACCGTTTTTTAGTTGGATGGTTGCTTGAACAGCCAGGTGTAAAAACTGGGCCAGATTGATAGAAATTCCATTAATTTTTATGGATGATGGTAAATTTTTGTTTAGTTCTATGTAGTTTTTAACATCTAACGAGGCACTGATTATCTGGTCAACTGAGAATTGATTTATCTGATTATTATTAATGATGTTGTTAGAAGAGTTGGAAATATTTATAAGGGAATATTTAGCCGAGATGGTGTTTCCGGTTATGGTGTTATTATTGCTATTATTCTGGAGTACTATGGCTACGTTACTGCCACTGATGGTGTTTCCACCATTAATCATGTTTCCAGTTGATTGGTTGAGGTCTATCCCTTTTTGAAGGTTGTTCTGGATTTTATTATGATAAACAGTATTATTTTGGCTTTTCTGGATTTTAACACCGGTGTCTTTGTTATTGGTTATAGAATTATCAGTAACAAGGTTTTGACGGGAATTTTCACTGATAACAATTCCATCCTGATTACTGGAAATATTATTTTTTTGGATGGTGGTGTTGTTGGAACTTTGAACTGAAATTCCAGTTCCAGTGTTACTATTTATACGGTTCTCTTCTATTTTCACATCTTTGGAGTTTTTTACAGTTACCCCGGATGAACCTTGAGTAATGGTGTTGTCCTTCAAGGTGTGGTTGTTTCCCCCTTCACAGTACACTCCACTGGAAGTACTGCCATTAATTTGGTTTCCAGTTATGCTGTTATTTTTGGTTTTATTTCCAATGTAGACACCTACAGTATTGCCAGAAATATTATTGCCAGATACTGAGTTATTATTTCCAGAAACAAGTACTCCTATCTGGTTTCCAGTTATGTTATTTTGGTTGATGGTGCAGGTGCTTGCTCCTGAAATTACAATTGCTGATGAAGAAGTAGCACTCTTTAAGATGAAACCACTTATTGTGGAACCATTTCCCCCACCAGTAATGTTAATAATAGGATTTAAAGGATTTGATGAAGTTATTATGGAGTTAAAACCACTCCCTAAGAGGTTTACTTGCTGGTTGATTACCAGATTTTCATTGTAGTTCCCAGTAGCTACCCGGATGGTTCCCCATGAATTAAGGGATGATAAAGCAGCCGTGATGGTTTTCATTGGCCCTTTGGTTCCGCCCATGAATGTGGGGCTGGTTCCGTCCCATGAGTCATTGCCCTGGTTGGCATTGACATATAGATCATCATTCAGTACCCGGTTACTGTTGTACCAGGCTTCAGCAGCTGCTGCATTGTAAACCGTGGTTTGGCTGGCTGATGGGAATTGGCCATTCCAGTCACCTACAAATGCGGCATAACCATTATTATTACGCCATATCTCCACCCCATTAAAGAGGGTGGAAGTGGTAATTTTTTCGTAATTTTGATTGTTGGCATCCTGGAAGTTACTGGCACCGTTTAGAAAATCATAGATGATCTCTGCACCATTCCAGGCTGTGGCGTAGTAGTTGGCGTCAGCACCAGTAAACATCTGGGCGAAGTTATAGATGGTTTCAGTGGGGTTGGCCACCTGGCTATTATCTTCAACCCAACCTGTGGAAAAACAGGCGTGGAGTAAAAATACAGGAATTCCTGATTTGAATGGGGCGGTGAAAAGATCACTATCCCATCCTTCCCTCATCTGGTTGCCGATTCCCCATATGAAATCATCAGCACCTACCAATGAAAATGGGGGATTTGCCGTACCCCCGGCATTATTATAATTACCAGACTGGTAACCTCCGTGCCCGGCATATATCACTGCATCTGCACCAAACATACCCTTCAAAATATTTTCAGCAGTAGCATCATCCCTATACAGATCAAGAACTGGATAACCTCTCTGCTTAAGATCAGCAGCTAATTGACTAGTTTCTTGATAACTAATGGGAAAATCGCTTGCTGAATCCCCAATGATAAGTATATGGGCCTCAGATGTTTTTATTGTTCCCGCGAGACAGAAGAATAGGAATAAAAGTATAAAAGCCTTTTTTATATTAATATTTTTAACTTCCAATTTCACACCCGTTATTTGCTGTTACTATACACTTATAGAATTAGTTAGTCTTCACATAATAATAATATGTATATAATCTTAAAAGCCCAGATAGGAATTTTTATAAAAAAGATTAATGATCCCTAACCCCTACCACAACCTAAAACTTGAAATCTAAATCAGAATAAGGTTTTGAAGTCGAATAATACATTAATTAATGCCATATAACAGAATTAAATCATAAAACTAAATCTTTTGCTGTGAATATTTAAAATAGTAGTGGAGGAGATTACCTTTAAGAAAAATTGAAGTATGACCCCCCCCCAATAAATTAAATAACGATTTTTTTAATACATAAACATATTTTTAACATAACTAAACCAGCCCTACGTTAAATTTCTATTTTAATGATTTTGAAATATTTACCACTATAAATTGTAGTTCCAGAACTGGTCAATGAATCAACGATTTGTCGTGTTTGATCGCTTGATCCGGCATTCTGACCATTTCCACCAGCTTCCTGAGGGGGATTGGTCCGGTTAGTCTGATTTCCAGAGGATTGCATATTGTTTAGGTTAGGTGGGTTGGTAGAGTTAGAGGACATTTCCCCGGCAGGTCCAGGAAACCTGGAAGTCATATTTCCAGGATGTCCACTGGTGTTATTGGCCATTACTCCAGAAGGCGTATTATCTCCCTGCATTGAATCTAAAGGGGTCTGTAATCCACTGTTAAGCATGGGAATCATGTCTAAAGAATTGGGAAGAATTGAAGGCCCATATGGTAACAGGAAGCTTAAAGAATTACTGTTAGAACCTGATCCTGGAGTTTTTGAAGGATTTGATCCTGAATTCTTACCGAAACCATCTTCAGAAGATGTTTGATTAGTCTGGGAACTAATTGAGCAAATAGTACTATTTTGATATTCTTCCTGAATTCCTTGAACATTTTCCACCACAGTGACATTGTTTCCCACACCCACATCGCCCAGAACATATTCCACCCAGTACTTATTCTGAAAATCTGAGGCTACAATGACCATGTTTTCATTGGTGGTGTTGGCAAAGCTGGCTTTTATCTCCAGTAATTCCCGGTACTCGTCGGAGGTTATGGTGGGTTCTAAACTGTTGAAAGACTCTGAAGCAGTGAAATAACAAGAAAATGCAAAAATCAAGGAAACCCCCAGAACTAAAAATCCAACCAGTGTTTTTCGAGCTGGTGTTTTTATAGAATACCTGGCCATGAACTCGGTTTCCATGAACTTCAATCCTAATGGAACCAGAAGGCCAATGGGCAAAAATGAAATCAACAAGAATCTGGATTGGTAGTCAGATGCAGGGATCATTACTAAAAATGCTAATAAAACAGCTAATGAAATGTAAATCCATGCAAGTAGTGTATTTTTATTCATTCTTAAGGATGGAACAATGCTAGGAGATATTGAGGCCTCAGAATATAATAGAGAAGCCTCAGGAGATATTGAGGTCTCTGAAAAAATTGGAGTCCCAGAAGAGATTCTAGGGATCTTCTCCTTCAATCCACGGTTAAGTATGATGATGGTGGCCCCTATTCCCAGTAAGTAGGGCACACTTAAGAAGATCATTCCCGATACGGGGCTAATCATACCCATCCCCCGCGTAGTATCAGTTGCAGTTGAAGAATTAATGTAGGATAAAACCGTACCAAATTTAGTGTACATAACTGGATATGTTAAAAAAAGGGTGATGAAGAAAGCTATTACCAGGGCACTCAATATTCCTAAAATTTTAAGGTCAAAAACTGGTAATCTATGGGTTTTGAAAGTTTTGAATAATATACTAAAGATCAACAGTGAGAAAAAGAGGGTTACTGCCACTGCCCCAGTGTAGATGTGCGTCAGGAGGTTGAGGCATAGGAAAATTACGGTTAAAACACCGTACTTTTTCCAATGGTTAATATCTTCAAACCATTTCACTGCTAAGTAAAGGAATATGGAAAGTAAAAGAACTCCCACCAGGTTCTGTAAATAATCTCCCAGCAAGGCAAAATAGTTTACATTTACGGTTATCATAAATGAACTGAGGAGGGCCGGGATCTTTGATCCTTTAACTTTATTATTGAAACATTCCGTGAGTAAAAATGCAGGGAAAACCAGCAGGGACCCCATCAATGCCATTCCTATTTTAACACCTAAAAATGAGTTCCCAGCTAGAACTACAAAGGGAGTTAAAATGTAATATGCCAATGGAGGATCATTACTCATTGGAAATCCGTGTTGCAATATATTACGGACCTGTATATCATAAAATGCGCCGTCGATCCCGTAGGATAAAGAATAACGAGTTAAGACAAAAATGTCCAGGGTGAAGGAGAATATGAAAATGGCAATTAACAGTAACAGCCAGTGATGATCTTTAAAATAGTTGATGATATTGGTTTTTGAAATCGAAACATCAGACCTGAAAATAGTGAAATCAGTCATTTTTCTCCCCTTTTCCTGTATTTATTTACTTTATTAAATTTTAATTAAATTTAGGAGACTCTAAGACTTGAGCGGTTGAAGCGGTTGATTTGAAGAGATTGGAGCTTAGAGTCCCCACTTATAACCAAATAAAGGGTTATCATGTATTTTTAGTGGCCCATAGTATCATTTGAACCAGTAGCTCTGAATTTTGAGGATCGAGTTCTGGGTGAGAACCACTTAAAAGAACTCTGCCAGAACCATAGTTTTCCCCTAAGATTGATGAATAACCTTGGTAACCAGTTTCTGTGTCAGTGTAAGTGGCAAATGAAGTTGGACTGGAACTGGTAGTATACATGACCGGGCCGTTTTGATGATGTAAATTTATTTTTGAGGATCCCAGTAACGTGCTTCCAGCGGAGGTGGGAGTGATTGAAACTAATCCTTCATAAATCACGTTAATGGTATTCACGTGAGATGCCAATCCCCATCCCAAATAAGAACCATCAACGCTGCTTGATGCAGCATAAGCACCAGCACATATCCCCAAATAACCATTACCTCTGTTTAAAAATTGTTTAATGGCATCTTCATCAATAGTGCTCCCTTCAACATAGTTTGCTGAGTTTCCTCCCGGCATTATTAAAATATCATAGCCAGATAATGTGTTGGAATTGATTTCACCGGTAGTGGCATAGTCAAAGTATACCCCACTGGTAAAATTCATGTTATTACTTTCATCCAGACAAGCCTTTATACCAGCCACACTCTCTTCCATGGACCCATCCCCATCAAATATCAATACTTTAACCACTGAAACTTTATTAGTTGCATTGTTAGCCGTGATTTCATCAGAATCCCCGGGAAGTCCCACCACAAAAGTCAGGGCAGATAGAATAATTAGGGATAATGCAGATATGAACAAATTATTTTTGCTTATAAAAATCCCTTTTATCATAATTCCTTTAATTATAAACCCTCCAGCATTACCTATGCCTCTTGATGTTTATTTTCTAAAATTAATACATAAAAGTAATTTTTCCCAGATTTAACCGGAGTTTTACCGGTTCCGTACAGTCTACACCCAAATCTTTACCAAATCTAAGGAATAATTCACAGGGATGTTTTTTAAAAAAAGGAAAAATTGAGCCTACAAAGACGAATAACCTTAAATAATAAGGAATAATTCTAAAAAAAATAGAGTATGCCCTTGCTTAATAAATAAACAAACCTCAATTTATAATCTAAAGGGGCACCCATAGTTTTCATTTTATACCAATAAAATTAGTCTACAAACTTAAAAAAAGATGATTATTAATAAATTAACATTTAAGGAATTGATAAACCTTTAAAGAACTGATAAACCTATGAAAAAGAAGAAAGGGATTAAGTGGGGATTATTTCCAGCTTATCTTCAAAAGTGCACTTAAGGCTATCAGTTGGCTTATGTTGATGAAGAATAAGGAGTAATCAGTTCCAGGTTCTACTCCTGGAGGCAAAGGTGGTGGGGGTGGAGCCAGAAATCCCATGGAAAGTAGATTTTGGATCAGTAAAAACGTTCCGAATATTAGAAGTCCCAGTGTGTATTCAGATTTCCATTTTCGGTAATTCTTCCAGTATATGGACAGTAGAATTACAATTATTGATATGTTGGCCAATGCCACGGCCATGCCCAGATATCTTAAAACCATTCCCAATCCTCTCCTATCTATCCTATTTTTTTCCAGATTCCTTCCAGATCTGTTTGAATGAATCTAAATTTTCCTCCATTATACTGGAAAGCATGTAAACTGTACCGTACTGCCCCTCACCACAGGTTATTACAATATTATTTTTATCCAAAACATTTAAATGATGTTTAACAGTTTTATAATCCAATTTAAGGCATTTAGCAAGCTGATTAGCATTATAAGGTCTTGAATTGAGTTCATTGATTATCCTGGCGCGATTGATCCCCCCACGCGTTCCAGCTATCAGCCACCAAAGTAAACCTTCCATAGTATCACTAGATGATCATCATTCATTTATTTAACTGAATCTTAATTAGTTATTTCATGACTACTCCCCCACTACCCCTAACCCCAAAATATCTCACATTAATAAACTAAAAAATCAATGCTTGAAATATATTGGGTAAAATAGAAATTCATGATTTATAATTAGTTAGATTTTTCTAATTAGAGAATTTGTACTTAATTAATTTTTACATCTAGATGTGTAGTGAATCAGATTGTTTAATGGGCAATTATTATCATGGCCAATGCAATGGACACGAATCCTATGCTCAATATGATTAATGTAACCTTATCCAGTTTTCTTGCTTGTTCCTCGGATCTTTTTATTTTATTGTAACTTATGGATAGGGAGGACTCCAGTAGACACAATGAGATTATAAACAATCCTAATCCGTTTATCAAATGACCCAAGGTTATAATCCCGGTGGGGGCCAGATTGGTAATGAGAACCATGTTGGTTATGCCTACAAACATTGCACTGCCCTCCATGGAAAAACGCCCCTGGAATGATACGATCAAAAGGGACATCAAAGCAGCGAATACCGCTACAAAGGTGCCCAAAAGGGATACAAAAAGAACTGTAAGGTCCTCTCGGGATATTAACATTCCCACCCGCAGTTCCGAGGATAATATCCTCCTGTTGGGATCTCCCATGGTAGAGTTATAATAGTAGGGTTTTTCAATCACGTGCAACCCCTTAATTGTATATCCCGGGACATAAACTCCTGATCCAACCGAAGATGATTCATTATCGGCAATATATACCAGTTCATCTCGTCCTAGGTTTTTATCCTGAATATTAATGGCCAAGAACTGAGTATCCACTGGGAAACGGAATACGTCAAATTCTTTGGTTACAGTTGATGTCACCTTATACAAGGCAAATTTTTCATCACCATTGGAACTGGTTCTTACCAATTCCTTTTTATCAATACTTCCATCCATCACCTGGAATGTGTCACCAGGAGTAAAGTTTCCGGCCCATTTAAACCATATGTAAAAATCAATAGTCCAGATGTTATCTTTAATGGAAATGGATTTGACGCGATCAATATAAATCCCTGTAGTTACTTTATCTGCATCTGCAGGGATCATGTAATCTTCTGCTGTTAAACCCGATTCAAAAACATCAGGATTAATTTGTTCAGCTATGTTACTGAACTCATCAGTGGTATTGGTATAAGTAAAGTAGATCAAAAAAGAACCCACACCCATGAGTACAATAATCAATATCACAGCCCACAGACGGATTATATCAGGTCCATCTGAACCATTACCCGATTTAGATGGAGGTTCAGCTTTTTTTAATGGCTTTTTACATGACGTGCATAATTTAGAATCTTCAGAATTTAGAGTTCCACAGTGGGGGCATTGGATAATTCCTGTAGTTTCATTCAATTCTTTGTTTTTGGTAAGTTTTTCAACATAAAGAGTCTTCCCGCCGCATTCACATTTATCACTGAAATCCTCCGGAGATTCTCCAGGTTGGAGTTTGTAATAACCCCCACACTCCTCACATACCAAGTATCCCATTAGGCCCCCTCCTCCCATGAAAGCAAGATGTTTCCAAGTAAGAAAAAAGATTTTAAACCATTAATATTTGGATTTGTCAGTTGATTATTCACCCATATTAACCACCAAAACGCGGCGATATTCTATTAATATTGAAAGTCTTTAGCAATAATTTTATGTCCTGTTACCTACTTAAGTGTTAATAATTACTGGAAAGATAGCGTACAGGAAATCCTTGAAGAGAGTATTGAAAGAGATAGTTTTGAAATTCATAATGGATTGATTTTTATGAGGATTTCAACATTACTACCCATAACCCAATGGGGTCGGAACTACGATAAAACCTGGTTAAGACCAGATATTATTGCAGGAATCACTGTAGGAGCTTTTATAATTCCAGAATCCATTGCATATGTATCTTTAGCTAATTTACCCCCTGAAGTTGGATTATATTCGGCGATGGTTGCGGTTCTGGTCTATGTAATTTTTGGTACATCCCGTCAGTTATCCATAGGTCCCCTTTCTACACTTTCAATATTAGTTGGTTCTACACTGGGTTCCTTAATGATCCCTGGTACTGCTCAGTATGCCCTGATTGCATCCCTGGTAGCAGTTATTGCTGGCCTCCTGGCAATCCTATCCTGGGTTTTAAGATTAGGTTTTATAGTCAAATTCATATCCAAACCCGTGCTGACTGGATTTCTAACAGGTATAGCATTATTCATTACATCAGGTCAGATTTCAAAACTGTTCGGAATATCTGGAGGTTCTGGAACTTTTTTCCAACGAATATATTACTTTTTAACCCACATAGATCATACAAACCTACCATCCCTTGCCATTGGATTGGGGGGAATCATTTTCCTGTATTTAGCCACCAAAAAATTCCCAAAACTTCCCAATACCCTTTTTCTGGTCTTAGGATCAATTGTACTCATCAGCGTCACCAATCTCACCTCCCTGGGAGTGAAAGTAGTGGGGCATATCCCCCAGGGATTACCTTCCATTATCATTCCTGATCCCGCACTACTGGATGTTAACGTACTTATTACCCTAGCCGCCACCGTCTTTCTCATAAGTTACATGGAAGGATATTTATTCGCTGCTGAGTTTGCAGCAAAAAATAGGTATAAAATTGATAAAAACCAGGAATTATTAGCTTTAGGATTGTCAAATATTGCGGTTGGGTTGTTCCAGGGATTGCCTGTGGGTGGGGCACTATCTAGAACTGCAATAAATAATGACAGTGGGGCTAAAACCCAGCTCGCAGGAGGTGTATCCGGATTAGTTATTCTCCTGGTCCTGGTATTCTTGACCGGGATTTTTACCAACTTACCGGAGACTATACTGGCAGCCATTGTACTATTTATTATTAAAGGCCTGGTGGACATACCCCATTTGCGTAATATCTATAATTTTAGTAAGATAGAGTTCATCATTGCCATCATAACCTTACTATCGGTACTATTCTTTGGTGCACTGGAAGGCATCGTGATTGGAGTGATATTATCAGTGGTGGGGTTGATTAAGAAAATGTACAACCCCCACATTGCAATTCTTGGAAAAATGCCCGGTAAAGACCAGTTTTTAGATATTAAACGACGCCCAGAGGCTGAAATAATTCCAGGAATACTTATTGTTCGGGTGGATGGGTCCCAAATATTCCTAAATACAGAAGACATAGAAAATAACATTCTAAACCTGATAGATCATGAATATAAGGACACTAAACTATTTATTCTAGATTTTGAGGCTACATCATTCATTGACCACTCCGGAACTCAAATGTTAGAGGAACTCTATGATGAACTTAAACTGAGGGGAATAAAAATAAAAGCAGCCAATATGTATGGTCCTCTGCGTGATTCTCTCCAAAAAACGAAATTAGAAAAAGAAATTGTAGAGAGTGATGTTTCTTTAACCATAGAGGATTGTATTGAGCTTTGGGAAGCATAAAGTCGTGATTAAATATTTCTGGTATTAAATACAATTTATTTAAATGAATTAATTATCATTTTATCCAGAATTTATGTACTTAGGGACTAATTAAAAAACCCCATCTTTTTTAAAAAAAAAACATATTAAGAACCCCTATTTTTTTAGTAATATGCAAATTGTTTTATTCATGGAAATTAATAAAATAATTAGAGTATTTTCTATTTAGGCCATGGAAATTGAATTGAGATGATTGAAATAAATTTGGATGAGTAGGAAAAACCTTTCAAATAATTTATCTCCCAACATTAATCAAAGGAGCGTATTGAAATTAAGGATATTAATAGGGTTGAAAAAGCGGAGATCGATACTAAACATTCCAGTGCTATTCTTAACTCCATCTTTGAAGGCCCTGAAAATATAATCGCCTTTTCACTTGACCATCATTATCAATATATTTTCTTCAACCAGGCCCATAGACAAACCATGAAAAATATTTGGGGCGTTGATATTGAGATTGGTAAAAGTATGCTCGACTACATTTCCTATGCTGAAGACTGTGAAAAGGCAAAAGTAAACTTTGATCGTGCGCTTTCTGGTGAAAATTTCATTGTAATAGAAGAATATGGGGAAGAAAGTCTCAGCCGTAATTACTGGGAAAATATATACAACCCTATTCAGTCCGATAACATAATAATAGGCCTTACTGTTTTCTGTATAGACATAACTGAAAGGCAAAAAGCAGAAGATGCACTTAAATTAAGTCAAATTCGACTGGAAAATGCCATGGACCTGGCAAGGTTAGCCAACTGGGAATTTGATCCTTCTAACAAAATTCTAACCTTCAATGATCGATTCTATTCCATGTTTGGTACCACTGCCGAAAGTGAAGGTGGTTACCAGATACCGCTGGAAAATTATATTAATAAATATGTTTATCCTGATGATGTGCCCTCAATTGCTGAACTGATAGAATCATCACTAAGGGAGGGAAGATCAGTTTTTGGTAAAGAAATTCACCACCGGGTGATCAGCAATGATGGTAAAATCAGGCATATGGCTATTCACATTAGGGTAAATCCCGCCACAGAAAAAGAGAGTGCCCATGTTTATGGAACAATTCAAGATATTACAGAACGTAAAAAGGTTGAAGAAAAACTTAAAAAATCCTTAGATGAAAAAGAAGTTCTGATAAAAGAGATACACCATAGGGTTAAGAATAATTTAATGGTAATATCCAGTCTCCTGAATCTCCAGTCACAGTACATAAAGGATAAAGAAGCCCTTGATATTTTCAGGGAAAGTCAAAACCGTGCCCGCTCAATGGCCCTCATCCACGAACGTCTGTACCGATCCAGTGATCTTAAAAGGATTGACTTTGGAGATTACATACAGACCCTGGCCACTGATCTGTTCCACACCTACGTAACTGATCCTGTTCGGGTTAAACTAAATATGTGTGTGGAGAATTTAATGGTGGATATTAACACCACCGTGCCCCTGGGACTTATTGTCAATGAACTGGTGACTAATTCAATGAAACACGGATTTGCTGGTGACGTGGATGTTGAGATCAATATAGACTTCCATAAAGAGGGTGATGAATTCGTACTGGTAGTTGAAGATACTGGTGTTGGATTTCCCGATGATATTGACTTTAGAAATACATCAACACTGGGTTTACAATTAGTGAATAATTTAACCACTCAAATCAATGGGAAAATTGAATTAAATAAAGATAAGGGAACTAAATTTAGAATAACCTTTAAAGAACAATACACCTAACCTTTTTAATTTTTAAATTACTTTTAATTAAAAACTAAGATAGTAAAGAGATCATTAGAAACAATGCTTGGAAATATTTAATAACAGCCCCTTTATCCATTTTCCAGGCATTTTTGAAAATCAGCCAGTAGTAACATTAGATTGAATCCTTTCTTGGTGACCATGTAGTCCCCCCGTTCATGCCTTTGGAGAATAAGATCACCTTCCAGGAGTTTCTGGATGTGGAACAGTAGATTACCTCCACGAAGCCCAGTGAGTTCAGAAAGCGCAGAGAAGGTTCGGGTTTCGGATACCATAGATTTTAATATTTGCAGTCTCTGTTTATTGGATAACGGTTCTAATGCATTTTTAACAATATATTCCTCATTTATAGCAGATATTTCAGTTTTTGTTTCATCATTGGAATTGTATATTTGTAAAGAGCCTATAAGGTTTATTTGCTTTTCAAAAAGAGAATTAACTTCATTAAAACAAATATCACAATTATCAAAGGATACTTGTTTCCGTATTTGGCTTAATTCATCTCTTTTTCCAGTGATAATTTCATCTGAAACCTTTTCATTTCTAATATTTTTTGAATTATCCTCTAAAAAATCTGTGAACAGTGATTTGCAGGTGTCTCTCATGGGGCATGGGTCAACCATTCCCCTTTCCAACCCTCTTTGAATATCATCAGATAGGTAAGCAGTTAGGGAGTCGATAAAATCCTTTCTTAAATTAGCCATCATTAGATCTAAATATTCCTGATTGGATCTTTCCATTAATCGCTTAATATCCTGGTGTATTGCCTCTAATTTGGCTGGTGTATCGTAGATTTTAGAATTTTTCATATGATTCACATTCCCCTGATGTGTTTATATAAGGAAGATTTCTAAAATAAAGTTTCTTCTTTAACCTTTAGAGTCATGCTTGTGTATAGAAATGTACTTAGTACATTTTAGTGACGGTTTAGTATATATTCCTAATTAACGATAGTTATAGATGGGATTGATAACCCACCGGAGATGATAGAAATGGGAGTAAAAGAAGAAATACACGCACAGATTGTTGGAGCACTGGCAGGGGCGAAATTTCCCCTGGAAACACCTGAAGCCCTCTTAAACGCGTTCCCTGACGGGGCGGATACTACTTGCAAGTCAGGAGATGTGGAACTAAAAGCCGGAGACGCAGGCCAAGTGTTGACTGCTGATGATTTTCCCTTTAAATCCGCTCAAGATGTGGCAGATGTGATAGTGGAAAGAGCAGGGTTATGAATAACCCTATTTTTTTTTAAAAGGTAATGATAAAATTTTATAAATATTGAAAAAATAAATAAAGAAATAATTCCCCTTTTTACCGATTTCCTACAGCTGCTGTAATATATAACCCATAACAAAATGTTATCTGATTTAACTTTGAAAGCAGAATAAGTGTTAATGCTAGCCATAAAAACGGATAATAATGAAAACCACACAGGATAACGAAAACAGAACTGATCCATAATATTATGTGAAGTAAATCCAGCCAATTAGAAAAGTAGGATAAAGTTATTAAACCTGCATTTAGACCACATAACACTTTATAATAAAATTAACCAGTTATTATTCGACTAAAAATTTTTCGGAAACTTTTAAAATACTATTTTACAAATGATTATGTATGGATAAAAATAAAACATACACCAAGGGTTCCGTGACTTCCAAAGATGGCACCATTATTGGTTATCGGCAGATGGGCCGTGGACCTGGCATTATTCTACTTCATGGTGGGGTGAATGCTTCGCAAAACCTTATGAAACTAGGTACCCTGCTACGGGATGAATTTACAGTATATATCCCTGATCGCCGTGGTCGTGGCATGAGCGGACCCTACGGAGAAGATTACAGTATCAAAAAGGAAGATGAAGATCTTGATGCCATTCTAAAAGGAACTGGTGCACATTATGTCTTTGGAACAGCAGATGGTGCGCTTTTTGCTCTGCATGCAGCGATCTCATTACCTTCTATTCATAAGGTTGCTGCCTATGAACCTCTTGTTTTTTGTGGTCAGCCCGGGTTGGATGATTTTAAAGCCACTATAGAACACTTTGACCAGAACATGGCCAGTGGAGGGGTGGCTAAAGCAACGGTAGGTCTTACCAAGGATTCAGTTAAAATGTTCAAGATTATCCCTGATTTTATAGCTATACCCATTGTAAAACTAATACTGTGGAGAAATACCAGAAATATCAAAGGAGACGATGTAAAATACCAAGATATTCTCCCCACAATGCACAATGAATTACAGCTGGTTAAAAATACAGAAGGAACACTTCCAGAGTATAAAAAAGTATCTGCAGAAGTATTATTACTGGGAGGTAGTAAAACACCTCAATTTTTGAAGGATAGCCTCAACGCCTTAAACAAAACAATACCCCATTCTAATCTGGTTGAACTTAAGGGCCTTAATCATGACTCTGCACAAGACTATGGCAAACCAAAACCCATAGCGCAGGAATTAAGGCGTTTCTTCTGAAATCCTATGATTTAGAAAATCTAGGAATATTCGGGTTAAAATAGTTTTTCAGATTCAAATAATCTTATTGAACTATCTAAATCATCCTTGCTTGATTCAATAATTACTATAGCCGACTTTAATTCATCATCTTTATATTTTTGATCAACCATTAGACGATGGATAACAAATCCTATTATAGATAATATGGCCATAAAAATCAAAACAAAGAAAATTAACGATAATAAATATTGGTGGAATGTAAGATTTTCAAGGGTAGTGAAAGTTAAAATAAAAGCAACTAAGAATGCAAAAATAAAGCAGATTGCAATGATTAATAACAATTTTTGATCATCACTCGCCCTATCCTTAAATGAAGAATAAGCGGCTATAGACAGGGAAGACCCCGCTACACTTAAAACCAAAAATCCCGATATTATGGTGTTAATATCCATTTTTTGCACCTTTTTATTTAATGACAATCTTGCTGGAATACTTCTTCTTTTGTTATGGGACGAGCATATTTCATCATTCTACTAAAAGCTTCATCGTATTTTTTTATGAGTTCAGGTTGTGCATTCTTTATCCCTACCGATCCCCGGCTATTGTTGTGTCGATGGGGTTTTTCAATGTATAAATGATCCTTATTAAAAATCATGAAATGATTGGTGGGTCTTCTGGGCAAGATTAAATATTCAACATTCTTATATTGATCAAGAAGGGTGTAAATTTCCATTTTGTCCTCAGAAAATACCTTAGGACCACTTATAATAGTTATCGATCCAAATCCATGATAAGCTGCGTGTTTAATTATCTCTCGTTTACCATCGCTGAATTCTCCACATATCACATTGAGTTCTAATTCATCACCGATTTTTTCTTTAGTTTTTAGATTTTTCAGATCTTCAATCAGATTGAATCTCCATAATCTTCTTTTATATCTTTCTGCACGGTGAAAAAGAACAATTTCTCCCCCATAATGCCCACTATAATGAGGATTATACCTATAAATTAATTTAATTAATATAATAACCACTAATACAGCTAAAATCATTACCATCCCAAGTACTACATAATCAAACTGCATTTTAGGCACCTTTATCTGGAAACAATGTAAATATAAATTCAACCAAAGATTTAGATAATAAAGAATTAATTAAGAATTCCTACTCCCTGCAGTTATTATAAATATTACAATGTTATTTTGAATATTAAATAGTAAGAAAGTACTATCCTGATTATTTTTCTCCTCTTGGGATCATTGATAACCATTCAAGTACTTTATCGGCAATATCTTCAGAAATATCTTTAATCAAGTCTTTTTCACTCCAAGCACATATTTCTGCCTCATCTATATCGCCAACTACATCTTCCATGCGGTCTTGATCACTGTAGGTTCCCATCTCAGATTCACAGAAACTAAAGATTTTGTCATGATTTTCAAATATAACATCCCATTCTTGTGAATCTCTAAGTTCCCAATACCAATAATAGGTTTTAATGGTCTCTTCTTCAGGATCTTGTTTATCAGTTCCCTCTTCTTCCGCATAACCAACAATTAAAACATTATTATTATCCAAATAGATGTGTTTCTCCCAGATATCCTTATCTCCCTGCATTTTCTCCGATTCTGAGTTTTCTATCAGATCTACAAGTTCTTTTTTGCCAATCATCTTAACACCCCCTCAACTGATAAAAAAAATGTAATTGTTCCCGATATGGACTATTTAGAATTTTCCAAATGGAAACTATGAATTCTGAGATTTTGTTTTTTAATACTACCTGTTTTATATTTCCTATTTGGAATGTGATGGGCTCAAAAAGTTTCTTTTTCGCCGCAATCCCTACATTTCCAGTGACTAAATCCACCCCGGGCCTCATAATAATCCCAAATCGTTTCTTTTTTACATCCTGGGCAATAGTTCCGTTTTGTTTTCTGAGACATCTCCACACTTCCCTCATTAATTTCCACACTTCCCTTATTATATTATAAATTTTATCACTAATTAAGATTATTAACCGTCCAATCCAATTTACCGAAACCTATCCCTGAAACAATAAGTTAAACTAAAATAGAACCCGAATTTGCTCAATGAATTTGTCAAATTGATCCATTTGAATGATTTCACTTTCTTCATTGAAACATAAAATAATTTAGAAAATTAAAGGAAAGATTAAATTATAACAAAAGATTACCCAAAAAAAGAGTTATTAGACTAAAGGAACACTCCCCACACTTAGATAAAGAGTGTTTTGGATCTACAATTTTATACTCTGATTGTTTTTGAATCGGTCGGTTATGAGTTAATGTTTAGAAAAGAAATTCTCAATATCATCAATAAATTTCAATGTACCCGTCTCTATCTGCTGGGTTAAACTATTTAAATCTGAAAAATCCGGATCATCAATTAAAACGTGTTCCATGATAGAATCAACACCCAGGGTAGTTGATGGAATATGGTATTCATCCCAATTGCCTACTTTTATTAGTTCCCAGTATCTACTTTGAACCTTTTTATTAGATCCTGCTAACCAGACTTCAAATCTAAAGGTTTCATGGACAAAAACAATGGCTATTTTAAGTTTCCTATTCTTTAATGACCCGGGAGAGAAAGAAAAATAGGTCATGTCCATATATCCATAATAAATGCCGGATACGAAATATTCCGGGTATCTTTTTTTAAAATACACTCTCAGATCCATGATATATTTCATCAATCCCCGGTAGGCCTCCTGAATGTAACCCCTATCCAACTGTTTCCTATATTCCTGCATATATTCTGGGAAGGATTCCATAATATTATCTCCAATCTATGAGTTTATGAAATTTTTATGAAACTAACTGTATTTATCGCCATTATTAAAACACTATTTTAATCATTCAAACATATATAATATCTTATTAGAGAATATTATGCTAGGAAACAGATATTCTTGAATGCGGGGGGCTATTTTGTGACTGAAATGCTTTTAGAACGGGGTCAACTAAAAAAAGAAGTGTATACATTTTTAATTATCACTTTCACGGCCAGCTTCATTTTTTCCTTTGCCATGTATTTGATTTTAGGCCCGGTATCGGTTCCAGTACCTGAAATATGGTTCATTTCACTCCAAGCCTATATGCTAATACCGGCCACTGCAGCTATAACTTGCATGATACTCTTTAAATCTCATGCTCTGACTAAGGAAACAAAAGTCATATTCTCATTCTTCCTGATTTATGTTGTTCTTTTTGCATTTGAAAATTATTTTCAGCCAATTATGGGAACAATTGGTTTGCCTCTGGTTGCATTGCAGCCTACCACTACCACAAATATTCCATTTATTTCAATGATGGTTGCCATATTAGGAATCCTAACTGTACTTCTACTGAACCTTAAAAAGAAATGGAGAGAAAATCTTAAACCATCAAAACTAGCCATAGGAGAAAAATTTTTGAATTACTTGATGATACCTTTGATTCTTTCATTATTCATTGTTGGGACTTTTTTTCTCAATTATATTTCTGGATTAGGTGTTCCGACCAAAGAATTTAACCTGCATATATTTTTTAGCACTTTAATATCCAGTTTAATTCTGTCATTTTTCGTATTATGGCCTAACTATTTTGGAGAAGAATATGGGTGGAGAGCATACTTGCAGGACAGGTTATTTCCCCTATTAGGCAGTTATAAAGGCGTTTTATTACTGGGTGTTATCTGGGGCTTGTGGCATACTCCGCTGATACTGGTTGGGGCAATTTATCCCGGACAACCCTTACTTGGAATTGTTTTAATGGTCCTTAATACTATTGTAATGGGTATCATTTTAAGTTATGCTGTTTTAAAAACCGGAAGCATATGGATAGCAGTAATACTGCATATGATTGCAGATACAATTTATCCAACGGCTGGATTTTTCATTGCCACATCCACTAATCCAATATTCTCATTCGGAACCGGAATCTATGGTCTTGCATTATTTGCAGTTTTTGCACTAATTCTGTTAAAGTCTAAAGTCTGGAGAAGGAATGAAAAGTTCTGATTAAATCTTAATAATAAGAAAAATAGAATTTTAAGGGAAATCTGCCCAGTTAAGTGAAATTTGGATCCCTATTATAACTCCAATATTGTTTTTAATCATTTAAGATATTATTTTATTTAAGTTAGCCCATTTTCTAGCTGGTGCGGTTAAACACAGATGAACCAGCCGGAGGAGTAGTGGTATAATTTTGTACAGTAGTTTCTAACTGGTGAGCTGAACCATCGTGTATGTCTCTAAATTCTAGGGGCATATCATAGACCGAATCCAGGAAAACACTGGCATTCCAATGTTTTAAATCATTGGGCTGGGTGTTATGACCATAGTAACATTTCAGTACATTATTTTCAAGGGTTATGGTTAGGTTTCCGTAGAAATCATTACTATAAACACCAGTGTAAGTGGCCAGACCCAATGGTTCAACTAAAGGAGGTGTAGGATCGGGGTATGGCACTGGTTTATGCTGGTCTTTATAAATTAGCCATGGATCAGTGACCTCATCACCCTTTAATAATAAGTTCAGCTTAATCAGTATAGCATTGTTGAAATCCTGCCCAGTAGGGCCAGTATTAGTCAAAGATACGAGACCTATCCCTTCTTTAAGGAAAACTGAAACTGATGTTTGTGAAGAAATGGTATCACCAGCGTGACTGAGGAGTTGTTCATTGACACACCATCCCATGGCATACTGTGTAGTATCTGTATATTTTATTTGGCCAGTACGGGTTTCATCCAGATCCTTCTTAGATACTATCTGCACACCATTGTACATCCCGGTGTCTGCAATTTGAAATTTAAGCCAGTTAGCCATTTCACTGATGGAACAACCCAAAACTCCCGCCGGCCCCACCTCATCAATACCTACAGTATGGTAGGGCAATAAGGTTCCATTGGAAAGATGCAGATAAGGGGTAGCATGATCAGGAGAATTAAAGAAATCATTTACCGTGGCTGTTGATGAGGTCATACCCAAAGGATTAAGGAGATCCTCTTTAATTAATTCACTCCAGGTTGTTCCAGTTGCTCTAGCAGCACAATACCCTGGCAAAGCATAGATTATATTATTATAAGCGTAGGTGGTGTTAAATGGGGTGGCATTTTTCACATAACGGAGATTGAAAAGCATTCTGGAATAAGAATCATTGAAAAGTATCCACTCCATGTCCTGGCTGTATCCGGGTTGACCACTGCGGTGGGAAAGACAGTCCCGAATGGTAATTTTACCAGTTGCTTGAGTATCGTACATCTGGAATTCAGAAGTATCTGAGAAATATTTGGATATTGGATCATCCCAGCTTAATGAACCATTACTTACCAGTTGAGCTATATTTGTCGAGGTGAATGCTTTACTGCAGGAACCTATCTCAAATAAAGTATTAGGACCTACGGGATCTCCAGATGCAAGGTTTTTCACCCCAAGACAGTTCATGTAAACTACCTTATCACCTTTTACAATAACGATTGCTGAACCAGGTATTCCGGAATCAGGGAAGATCGAGTTCACGTAGGCATCAAACAGACTAATAATACGATTCATTGGATCTGGGGTGGGCACCGGGCCTGGTGAAGGACTCAGTGCAGATGATGATAGACTACTAACTCCTGATGATAAAGGGATGAAAGTTAATAGGGGATTAGTTGGAGGAAGAATGTTAGTATTGTTGGGGGCGGTAGTATTGTTTCCAGTTTGGTTAGCCGTGCCAATCATACCATTATCAAATGATGTATTGGAATTAAAGGGATTAAAAACCAAAACACCCGCCACAACAACAACTAACAAAAAACCAATGAATACTCCTGCCACGATCCTACTATCCATCCACATATCCCCCCATAATGAATATATATTATGATTTAATATCAACGAATATATAAGTAATTCGATATTTTACTAAATGTGAAATACGAAAATTAATTAAAAGATGTCTTTAATTAATCAATAAATAAAATTATTATTTTTCGTCTGCAATAAAATGCCCAGTAATGCTTCATCTGAATAAAGGTTAATAAAACTGATGTATGCATAATGTATTTTCTATGATAAAAAAAAGCTCATTAACATTCAAGAATTAGTTAACCATAAACCATAAAAACCTTTTTAAGCCATTACCCCTAACTAAATATTATATTAAGACATTCTATTACATTTATTGAATGGGGGGGATTATTTTGGCTATGGAACTTTTAGAGAGGGGGCAAATTAAACAAGAATTATATACATTTTTGATTATTACATTTGCAGCGACTTATTTACTGGATTTTATTGTATATATGATTTTTGGTGTGAAAACAGCTGCTAATTCAAGTGTATGGGGAATTACAGGCATTGCACATATGTTGTTTCCAGCTACTGCTGCAATAATCTGTATGGTTTATTTTAAATCTCATGCTTTAACCAGGGAAACTAAAATTATATTTGGATTCTTTTTGGCATTTACGGTTTTATTCTTCTTTGAGGGCTATTTCTATAAAATAATTGGCACCACCAATTTTTTACCCCTTGAATTACCCCTATTTTCATCATTAATTGCAATTTTGGGATTATTAACCGTGCTAATACTAAACTTGAAAAAGAAATGGAGAAAAGGACTTGAACTCTCCAAACTATTCATGGGGAGAAATCTTAAATATTACATCATTATGCCCCTAATTTTTTTAATTATACTTATTATGAGTTATATTTTAAACTATATCACGGGATTAGGACTTCCTGCAAATGAATTTAACTTAAATTTATTTTTTACAACATTTATCAGCCTTTTAATTACTGGTGCCCTATTATTATGGCCAGCAGTTTTTGGAGAAGAATATGGGTGGAGAATTTACCTTCAAGACAGATTATTCCCATTATTAGGAGGATATAAAGGTGTCTTAATCTTGGGGATTATATGGGGAGTTTGGCATAGTGGAACTATTTTACTTGGAAATAATTACCCAGGACAACCCATTCTTGGAAATGTGGCAATGATCTTATCAACCATTGTTATGGGCATTATTTTCAGTTATGCTGTTTTAAAAACCGGTAGCGTCTGGATTGCGGCATTATTGCACTTGATTACGGATATGACACAAACACCATCCGAATTATATCTTGCTACCTCAATTGATCCAGTATTATCATTTGGCTCGGGAATTTACGGTTCGGCACTTATGGCCGTATTTGCAATAATTTTATTAAAATCCAAAGTCTGGAAAACAAATGAAAAAATTGGCAGTGATTAACAGTAAAACAAATAAATTAATCGCTTAATGGATTAAATGAAAAAAAACTAAAAATAAGTATCAATTTATAACTAAAAAACTATGAAAGCCCTGACCAGGACCACCCTAAACTGCAGACAAAGGCATTCACATAACCCATTCTGGAATAAGATATTTTTCCCAATAGTATTTATTTAAATTGATTTTTTCGCGATTTTTACAAAAAAATAAATAAAAACTATTCAAACTGTTTTATTACCTATCTGTGCGGTTAAATGTCACATTTTCTGGTGTATTGGTTAATTTTACGTCTACTTGATGAGCGGTTCCACTAGAAATATCTGTAAAGTTGAAAAAGTGATTATTCTTTTGTTCTTCGAAAACATCGTAATTCCAATGTTTTAACTCATAAGTTCTGCTATCCGTACCATACTGACAAATTAAAGTGTTATCATATGTTGTTATGTTTATATTGCCAAATAAATCATTGAAATAAACACCAGTATAACCGCTTAAAGGTAGTGTTTGATCTACTATAGGTGGTGTTGGAAGTTTAGGTTTTAGTTCATTAGTGGCCCAGTCGTAATTGCGAGTCCATGTATCAAAGTTAAAATCACAATTTATCAAATTCTTGAATTTATCATTGCAGCTTTTCTTGAGGGAGATGCCGTAATATCCTCCATTGGTAAATATTGCTATTGCTAAACCTTTAGCTGGATAAAGTGTAAGGTGGGTATATTGAGCAACACTAGCTCCTTCATGATATAAAGTGCCATCTGATTTTAGGTGCCATCCCATACAGTACCATGAAAGTGGGTTTGTATTTTTAGGAGTCTGCCCAGTTCGTGTTTCATCTAATTCCGTTTTATTTAATATTTTTTGTCCATTGTAATATCCTGTATCTGCAATCTGGAATTTAAGCCAATTTGCCATCTCACTTATTGACATATATATACCTCCTGCTGGTCCAACACCATCAGGAATGATATCATAGGGCACCAATGTGCCGTTTTTAAGAAGTGTATATGGAGTCACGTGATTTGATGAACTGATGAAATCCCAGTAGCTTGTTTTGGTATTGGTCATTCCCAATGGATCAAGTAGGTCTTTCTTAATTAGCTCATTCCAAGACATATTATTCGCCTTTGCAGCACAAAAACCAGGTACAGCATAAAGTAAATTTTGATAAGCATATGTAGAACGGAAGGGTGTAACGTTTTCAAGATATCGGAGGTTATAAAGAGAAGTAGCAAAACTATTGTTGAAGTAAGTATAATAATCATCTCCACTATTTTCCTCCAGTCCACTCCTCATAGTTAGACTATCTCTAATTGTGAAATGATTAGTAACTTCATTGTTATACAATTGGAATTCGCTGGAAGATAAAAAATACTTAGTTATAGGGTCACCCCAGCTCATTAAACCTTGACTCACATATTGGGCAACATTAGTGGCACTAAATTGTTTAGTAAGTGAGCATATTCCAAATAATGTATCTTCATCAACTGGTTCTCCGGATGCTAAATCTTTAACTCCAAGTGTTTTCATGTAAATTATCTTATCATTTTGAACTATAACTGCTGCTGCAGCAGGTATATTCGCATCTTTAAATCTGGTTTGAAAATATGCATCAAATGCAATGATTATATTTACCATGGGATCTGGAGAAGGTCCTGGATCTGGTGATAGGCTTTCTGAAGATGAATATTGGCTATTAACTCCAGATGATAAAGGGATGAAAGTTAATAAAGGATTAGGTGAAGGAAGAATATCAATATTGTTGGTAGTGGTGGTATTGTTTCCAGATTGGTTAACCGTGCCAACCATACCATTATCCAATGATGTATTGGAATTAAAAGGATTGAAAACCAAAACACCAACTAAAGCGACAACTAACAAAAAACCAAGGAATGTTCCTGCTAAAATCTTACTATCCACCCCACATACCCCCATAATGAATAATATAATAATTTAATATCAACAATATATAACTACTTTCAATTTTTTCCTATAAAAATATGAGCACATTAATTAAAAGGAGAGTCTTCAATTAAGATATTGCATCATACCAGTACCCCCACCCTACACTGCATATTTTATTCCAAAATAACGAATTATAGAGTTCACGGCAAGTTTGGTAACTTAACTGCGACAAAAGTGCCAGAATATCACATTTCAATGATAAAATAAAAATGCACCTCAAACATAACAACATATTATCCGCCATTTATTGGTTAAATTTATATCAAACTAAAAATACAATACCAGATAACAATAGGATATTGATGATGGGGGCATTTTTTTGACTGAAATAGTTTTAGAACGGGGACAACTTAAAAAAGAATTATATGCATTTTTAATTATCACTTTTGCAGCCACTTACATTCTCCAATTAGGTATTTATGCCATTGCCGGTTCTTTATCATATTCATCTCCATTGTGGAGTGTGGCACTTTCAGCTTCCATGTTCATGCCGGCAATAGTTGCCATATTCTGCATGGCTTACTTCAAATCTTATGCCCTGACTACAGAAACAAAAATTATATTCACATTTTTCCTGGTATATGTAGTTCTATTCCTCTTTGAAAGCTTTTTCCCACCAATTATGGGAAGTATAATGGATAAACCGCTCTTTTCGAGTATTGTTGGTGTTTTTGGAATTTTAACTCTAATCATACTGAATTTAAAAAAGAAATGGAGAAATGGCTTAAAACTCTCAAAACTATACTTTGGAAAAAATATCAAATATTTCATTATTTTACCGCTCATTTTTTCTGCAATACTCATTTTAACTCCTATTCTTTATTATATCTCTGGATTAGGCTCTCCGACCACAGAATTCAACCTTTACATGTTTTTTACCACATGGATACCCAGTTTAATTTTGTTTTTCTTCATATTATGGCCCTCCTATTTTGGAGAAGAATACGGGTGGAGATTTTACCTTCAAGACAGACTATTTCCACTTTTAGGCGGTTATAAAGGCGTTTTAATACTTGGTATCATATGGGGATTATGGCATAGTGTACTCATAGTGTTGGGACATAATTATCCTGGATACCCCATCCTTGGAAATGTTTTAATGATTCTTTATTGCATTGTACTGGGTACTATTTTTAGTTACGCTGTTTTGAAAACTGGGAGCATCTGGATTGCAGTAATACTACATTTAATTAATAACAAAACTGCCCCCGTGGCAACATCATTCATTGCCAATTCTGATAATCTTATACTGGGTTCTGTTATTGGAATTATGCTTTTAGCAGTATTTGTACTGGTGATTTTAAAGTCTAAAGTTTGGAAGATAAATCTTCCAGTTAATGAAAAAAATAAACAAATAAATTCCTGTACTCTGTTAGAGGAATTTGAAAACTCATAGAAGTCTGCAGTGGCATTGTTCATCCCTATCGGTTTAAAAATCATTTCTTTTATCATTTTATGCCAGGAACTGTACCCTAAACCCGCATTTTCAGCAACACGATACGCACACTCACCGGTTAGGCAATACATAATATTTTGATACTGAAACGTGCTTCTGAAGACTGTGTTATTTTTCTAAATAACGCATCCTGTATTGAACATCCGTATATGTATTAAAATACATCCACAATTGATCACCAGAACTGGCAGGTAGACCACTGCAATGGCATAATAAGTCCCGTATGGTGATTTCATCAGAAATTTTATGTTGTATAACGGAATTCTTCGGGAGTGAAATAACTCCTTATAGTGTCATTCCATGCATAATACCTAAATCAACAAGCTGGGCGATATTTGCTGAGTTAAAGGCCTTACTGCATGATCCAATGTGGAATAACTTGTCTTCATTTACAACATCTTGAGCCCCATACTCTTTTACTCCCAGACATTTTTGGTAAATTATTGCATCTTTTACTATAACTATGACAGATGCTGGAATTAGGTTCTCGCTGAAAAACTTCTGCACGTAAATATCAAACTTGGCTAACATGGTATCTAGGTAAGAAGGAGTAAATGGCAGTGTAGTGCTTGTTGTAACTAAGGCCTCCTGTGAAGAGGGAATAAAAAGCGCATTAACTGTAGATAAATGAGAAGGCAAAATTACATCATTATCTGTATTGTTGTTATCAGTTTGGTTAACCGTGCCACCCAGTCCATTACTAACTGGTGAGGTATCAAAATTTAGAGGATTGAAAAGCAAAACGATCACAACAGCTACCACTAAAACAGAACTCAATAATAGTCCAGCTGAGATCTTAACATCCATCATACCCCCCATAAAGTATCTGTTTTTAGATCAATTATAATATGACTTATTTTTTTCTAAAAATAACTGTACTTAATAATAGATCTTTTTATTAAAGTTTAAAGCTCGTGGCCAAGCCGCACCCTAACATGCGGATACTTTTCTAAAAATGTTAAAATCTTCCCCAGAGTCTTTTGAGCCATTTCCACATCCCAGGTGTAATCACTGGGAGCCACACCCAGTTCTAGATTTTCCTGAATGAAAGCAGCATCCATGGTAAGGAGAACCGGACCATCCAATCCATTTAAAATAAAGGAACTGTGTCCAGGGGTGTGTCCAGGTGTATAGAACGCCCATAATGACCCATCACCCAGCAAATCTACAGTGAAACCTAAATATGGCATTTGCTGCGCATGGGTGTAATCAATTTCATATAGTTCATCTAAACCCTCTAAAAAATCACCATGGACTTCTACATGGTATTGGCTGTATTCTCCTTTTCCAGTTACGTAGCGGATATCTTTAGGAAGTTCCCTGACTCCTGCAGCATGGTCAGAATGGAGATGACTTAAAAAAACCATCTTAGGATTAATATTATTTATTGCCAAATGACAGGCTATATTTTCATCTTCATCCTGCAAGTATTCATCAACTAAAGTTCCCTTTAACCCCCCACACGGGTCATTGCAGTAGGATGAATCCAATCCCACATCCAGTAGAAAATCACCATATTTTTCATGGTGGACCCAGTGGGCCAGAATAGGTACTTCTAGTTCTTCATCAACCATAACCGGGGCACGGGGATGATCCGGGTTGATGGTGCCTCTACGGTTAAGCACCACTGCCCCGGTTTTAAAGCTCTCCACAGTTACCGGTCTTGGATTCTGGAAAACTTCATCCCAACTTTCATGATCTGATTTTTCAAAGAAAAAAGGCCATATTTTCATTTTTTCCCCATATTTCTCAGTTTTATAAGAATTTAATATGCTGGAATTGTAGGGTGGTAAATTGATAAAATGAGGAATACAGGGATTTCCAAAATTTAGTTCAGTTTCCCTTATCCCAATCCTAGGTTATTTTCCTTTTAACTTACCCACACCTTGGAAACATTTGTCAATGAACTCCTTTTCAGGGGGTTTAGTGAGCAGGCTAACCACAATAGTGACCACAACCGCCACTGGCAGGGCCACGATCATGGGATCCACTGTTGGCCAGGGAACCGATGTGATGATGGTTGACTGGCCAATTAAGGCTTTGGAAATTCCCATTGGGTCGGCTGTTTTTTTGAATCCGAACAACAACCAGAAAAGACTTACCAGTGCTCCAGAAACCAACCCTGCAATAGCACCTTCCTTTGTGGCTCGTTTCCAGTATATTGCTGCCACATAGATGGCCAGGAATGCTGCGGCAGTGATACCAAACCATAGAGAAGTTCCCAGGGCCACTATACTGGAGGGTAATATGAATCCCAAAACCACCGCAATTAAAACTGCTATCACTATTCCAATTCGGGCCATCCTTACTGATGATCCTCCAGTTTTACGGACCAATGTTTCGTATATATCACGTCCGAAGGCGGTTCCCTGCACATGGAACTGTGCAGAGAGGGTAGACATGGCTGCAGACAAGAGAGCCACCATGAATAGGTAAGTGAACCACAGGGGCATTGCCGCGGCAATAAATGCGGGTATGACCTTGTCCAAGTTACCCCCTGCTGCCTGAACCGCGGTTTGTCCGGTTGTTTGGATGAAATAGACATTGGAAAGAGAACCCACCACATAGGCGCCGAAAGTTATGGCAAATATGAATACTCCACCAATTAACACTCCCCGGTTTAATTCCCGGTTTGATTTAACAGTCATGAAACGAACAACCAGTTGAGGTTGAGATAACACCCCAATACCCACTCCCAGGATCAGACTGGAGACCAGTGTCCACCAGAAGGGACTGCCCAGGGAAGGCATGGTTGTCCATCCCGTGAATCCAGTGGCAGTGGCCGCTGCAGTTGCATTAGCCGGCACTACATTCACCAGATTGGTGAGGGCCTGATTTGCATCAATTACACCACCCAACATCCAGTAAATTGCTATCAGGAGGAATATTGTTCCAAAAAACATTATACTACCCTGTAATGCATCGGTATACATCACCCCTCGGATTCCTCCGAATATAACATAAGCAGCAACTACTACGGCCATTACCACCAGAGCTATGTTATAATCTATTTGGAGGGTTGTTTCAACAAACCGGGCCATGCCCACTAGAACCACTGCAGCATATAATGGCATCCCAATGAAGATAACTGCACCGGAGAAGTACTGGATGAATTTACTGTCAAAACGTCTGGATAAAAACTCAGGGAAGGTCAGGGCCCCTAAGTTATGACCCATTTTCCGGGTGCGCTTTCCGAAGAATACGAAGGCAATGAATATCCCAATGAGGATGTTTAAAAAGACTAACCATAGGATTCCCATACCATAATTGGCAGCTACCCCTCCAAATCCAACAATAGCTGCGGTGCTGATGAATGTAGCCCCATAACTCAGGGCCATGATGAATGGGTGTGTTTCCCTCCCTGCCACCAGGTAATCATCGGCACTCTTAGTCCTACGCCAGGCAACATAGCCCACATAACCGTTTATCAAAAGAAATATCAAAACAACAATACTCAAAATCATTAAGTCCACATAATCACGACCTGTTCCTTACCGGCACCTTAATCATTATTATTAATGATTAATGAATTTCTGGTGCCAACATATAAACTTTGACTTATTATAAGAGATTATTATCAGCCCCATTTATTGTATCATTAATATAGCTTAAAAGCATGGGATTTACAGGTATCTATCAAATTTAAATAAGGTTAACAATAAAAACCCATCATTACCCTTAATTAATTTGGGTTAAAATAGATAGGGTTAAATTATCTTTAGATTAATGAATGAATAATACAGGAAAAAGGGGTAGTGAAATAATTGAGTGAAGATGGTCCTCCTCGTTTAAGAAAACCCGGAAACGGTGCTAGTAAAAATGATGCATCATCCAAATTAGGTAAAGCTAGTGCTGATATTAAGGAAAAGGTTGGTTCTTTTAAACTTAAAAGGGGAAATTCTTCCATTTCCACTAAAGTTAATTCCCTTAAATCCAAAAAAACTATTAGGAGTAAAAATGGTGATGGAAGTCCAACTAAACTAAGATTACCACACTCCAAATCTCAGGAAAAGTTCAGTTTTGATGGATTTAGGAGAAATATAACAAAATTATTAAGGGAAAAATCCATCCTGAGCATTATTGGTATTATTATTTTAATTGTCCTGGTGGTTAGCACCGCAATGTGGGTGATAAATGATAAAAATACCACCACAAACCAAACTAATAACACCACCCAACAAGTAGAGGCTCTTAAAAACCATTATAATGATGGTAACATCTCTTTTGACTATCCTGAAGGCTGGAATGTTTCCAATAGCACACAAGCTCCCCTGATAGTTACGGTTGCTCATGATGAGAATAACAGTTTCTCAGTCTTTAAAGAGGACTTGGGAACACAGAACTTTACATATAAAGTGGCAGCTTGGCGTTCAAACATTTTAGCAAATGGTATGATTTACTACGAAGGTGACCTTACCATTGACAACACCACTGCCTATGAACTGGAAGCAAATTACAAACCAGCAGATAAGGTTTTCACCACCAGGGGGATAGCCTTCCAAAAAAACAACACAGCATACTTTTTAATCTTTGTCTTTGACAAAGCCCTTATTGACTATAAATACGAGATGGATAAAGTGATTAACAGTTTCCATGTTAATACCTGAATTGATCAAATCCAATTGGGGAAAATAGGAACTGGAGAATGAAAGTTTAATTTGAAGAATTAAAGATTTAAATCCAAATGAAGAATTTTAATTCCCTTAAAAATGTTAACAATTACAAAATTAATGGATTCAATAAAAAAAAATAGGACTGGCCGGTAGATGGAAATGATCTGGAATGAAGAAATTGAATGCATATCTAAAGAGGAATTGGAGAAATTACAACTTAAAAGGCTGCAGGACGTGGTGAAAAGGGCCTATGAAAATGTTCCATATTATAGAAAACGTTTTGATGATGAGAGCATAAAACCAGAGGACATTAAAACCCTGGATGATATTCAGAAACTCCCCCTAACCACTAAAGATGATCTTCGCGCAGCTTATCCTTTTGGAATGTTTGCGGTTCCCCGTCAGGAGATTGTGGAAGTTCACACTTCCTCTGGTACCACTGGAAAACCAACTGTATCTGGATACACACGCGAAGATCTGGATATTTGGAGTGAAGTCATGGCCAGGGGTTTAACCATGTTCGGACTCAACGAGGACGATCTCATCCAGAACACCCATGGTTACGGCCTATTTACCGGGGGTTTTGGTGTTCATTACGGTGCCCAGAAGATTGGGGCCACAGTTATACCTATTTCAACAGGGCAGACCCGTAGACAGATCGAAATAATGAAGGACTTCGGAACAACTGTATTGATAGTCACACCTTCCTATGGACTTTACCTGGCAGAGGTGGCTGAAGAAGAAGGCTTGAAACGGGAGGATTTAAAGCTGAAATCCATTGGTTTTGGTGCTGAAATGTGGACGGAAGAGATGCGCCAGGAACTTCAAAAACGCTTTAATGCACCAGCATACAATATTTATGGCCTAACTGAAATCATGGGGCCCGGGGTGGCCCTGGAATGCCCAGAACAGGATGGTCTCCATGTTATGGAGGATCATTTCTATCCCGAGATCATTGACTCGGAAACCTTGGGAGTTCTTGAAGAAGGAGAAAAGGGGGAGCTGGTCATAACCACCCTAAGCAGGCATGGGATGCCAATTATTCGTTTTAGAACCAAGGATGTTACCAGTCTCAGGAGGGAAAAATGTGCCTGTGGTCGAACCCATGTCAAAATGGAGCGGATTACTGGTAGGACCGATGATATGCTCAAAATCCGTGGAGTGGCAGTATTCCCATCCCAGATCGAGAAGGCCCTCCTTAAAATGGATGGTATTGAACCACACTACCAGATCATTGTCACCAGGCCTCAGCACCTGGATGAAATGGAAGTTCAGGTCGAAACATCTCCAGAACTCTTTTCGGATGAAGTAAAAGAGTTGGTGGGGATTAAAAAGAAAATCGAAAACTTCATACACAACGAAATTGGTTTAAGAGTTACTGTAACCCTAGTGGAACCAAAAACACTGCCCAGAAGTGAGGGTAAAGCCGTCAGGGTTATTGATAAACGAGGAATAGAATAATATTAAACCGAATCATGATTTAGATGAAATAACCGGAAAGTTTGGGCATTTATATTAAAAGAAAATTAATAAAAAAAACATAACTGGAGAATCATTCCAATAATGGGGGAATCTTAGTGAAAATAGAACAGTTATCAATATTCTTGGAAAATAAGAAGGGTAGGATGAGGAATGCTTTGGATGTTCTTTCTGATGGTGGATTTAACATCAGGGCCCTGTCCATTGCTGATACTTCTGATTTCGGTATTTTAAGGTTAATTGTCCCGGAACCGGGTAAGGCCAAAGAGATCCTGGAGGAGAATAATTTCGTGGTGAAAATGGGACACGTTATTGCCGTGGAGATGTCTGACCAGCCAGGAGGGCTTAGCACCATTTTAGGGATACTGGATGACTCAGACATTAATCTAGATTACCTTTATGCCTTTGTGGATGAAAAAGAAGAAAGGGCAATTGTATTACTCCATCCCGAAGATATTGAAGCCGGAATTGAAGTTCTTAAAAAAGGCGGGGCAACTATAATCCCACCAGAGGATGTTTACGAGTGGTAAACTTCTTCTAATTAATATTTTTTTATAATAGTTGTTTATATGGATTTTAAATTATTTTCAAGTAGATTTGATTATTATAATTATACTTTCAAATAATAAAATTAAAAGGTTGTTTAAGTATTAGTAATTAATTTTGTTTCTAGTTTTTAGGTAAATTCATTCAATATCCAAAAAAATCAGAGATTTGAGGAACAAAAACTGAATCCTTCCTCAAAGGCCTCTAAATTTATGGGAATACTCTTTTCTGGAAGGTTGTCCTTCATTGATTCTAGGATGATTTCCTTATCCAGTGGAAAGTCAGGTACTGCGGCTGCAGCACCCAGCAGGACCATGTTAGTTGCCAGGATGTGACCAGCTTTTTTGGCGATACCATCAGCATCCAGTGCAATGACTTTATGGGCATTAGACTGCAATTGATCCATTATAATGGATAGTTCAGGGTAAGGATGTTCACTTTGCCGGATGTTAAAGGGATAGATTGGTGCAGTATTCATAACCACGTAACTATCTTTATTTATCATGTTTATGGCCCTGAGGGCTTCTAATGGTTCAAATGCCAGTAAAAGGTTTGCTTTTCCTTCCTCAATCAGGGGGCTGTGGGAGTCTCCGATCTTCATCTGGGTGGACACCACACCTCCACGCTGGGACATTCCATGTATTTCACCCACCACCACTGACCGGTTACTTTTCATGGCTGATTCACCCATAATAATCGAGGTTTTGATGATTCCCTGTCCACCTACTCCAGAAATATAAATATTGTAAGGGTTCATTGTTTTCCCTCCGCTTCCATGTGACTATCTATTTTTTTGACCCTAATTGCCTTTTCTGGACATGTTTGGACACATACACTGCATTTCCGACACATTAAGGGGTCAATCCTTATTTTATCATCTTCATTGGTGTAGATAGCCGGGCAGGTGAGTTCCATGACACACGTATCACAACCAGTACATTTATCATCCTTAACATCCATGATGATATTTTTACCCTTCTCTGGCTTGCCCTTAATTAACATGCAGGGGTACTGGGAGATAACCACCGCCACTTTATCGTACTGCAGGGCTTTTTTAAATATTTCCTTTGAATTACGGACACTTAGGGGGTTGATGATCTCCACCATGTCCACTCCACAGGCCTTCACAATCTCCGGTATGGACATTTCAGGTGCTTCCAATCCCATGCCATCCACTGGTAAGCCCGGATGTGGTTGTCCACCAGTCATGGCCGTGGTGCGGTTGTCCAGTATCACCAGGACGAAATTGTTCTTGTTGTGCACTGCATTGATTAGTGGGGGTATCCCGGCATGGAAGAAGGTTGAATCACCTATAAAACTCACCACAGTTTGATCTGTGGCTTTGGAGAATCCGCAACTGGTTCCAATGGATGAACCCATGGATAACAGGTAATCAGCAATTTCATAGGGGGCTTCTATGCCCAGGGTGTAGCATCCAATGTCAGTGGGGAAAATCAAGTCATCCAGGCCTAAGTCTTCTGCTGCTTTTTTAACTTCGAAATAGGCAGCCCGGTGTGGGCAGCCTGGGCAGAGGGTGGGTGGTCTTTTGGGAAGTTCGATTGGACTAGTAGCATTTTCAACTGGCATTTCCAGTCCCATCATCCTGCCCACTCCCTGGAGTACAATATCAGGACTGTACTCGTATATCATGGGCAGTGTTCCATCTAGTTTACCGTGAACTATTCTGTTGAGCTGGTGCTTGCCAATTATTGCCATAATTTCTTTTTCCATTATGGGGTCAACTTCTTCCACCACCAGAACCCTTTCTATGTTTTCCAAAAATTCCAACACCCTTTTTTCAGGGAAGGGGTATGAAAAGGTTATTTTAAGGACGTTCACCGGCAGTTCATAATCTTCCACCACGTCCATAACGTAGTTAAAGGCACTGCCACTGGTGATGATTCCCACACAGCTCCCCTTATTAAGGGCTTGATTTAAGGAGGAATTATTGGATAATATTTCTATTTCCCCCATTTTTTCAACCAAATTCCGGTGCATTACCCTGGCAGACTCTGGTACTGGCACGAATCGCTGTGGATCTTTTTCAAAGTGTCCCTTTGTTTTAGGTTTTTCTAAAGCACCCAGTTCCACTACTCCCCTCATATGGGAAATCCGGGTGGTGGTGCGCAGAATAACCGGTACCTCAAATTCTTCCGATAATTGGTAGGCGTATTTCATTAAATCCTTAACTTCCTGGGGGCTTGATGCTTCCAGGAGGGGTATATTGGCCAGTCTAGCGTAGTGTCGGTTGTCCTGTTCATTTTGGGATGAAAACATGGAGGGATCATCTGCGGTGAGGATCACCATTCCTCCCCGGACACCGGTGTAGGCCACACTCAGAAGTGAGTCTGAAGCCACATTAACACCTACATGTTTCATGAAAGTAAATGATCTGAGTCCCGAGGCAGCTGCAGCTGCAGCTACCTCCAGGGCTACTTTTTCATTGACTGAAAACTCAAAGTAAATCCCTGCATCTTCGGCAAGAACTGATAAAACGTTTCCAATTTCTGAAGAAGGTGTTCCCGGGTAGGTGCTGGCCACAGAGACTCCTGCTTCCAGTGCACCGCGGACAGCGGCTTCATTACCCATCAGGAATAGTTTATCCTTCTCTTGTCTGGTGAGAATTTCTTTAAGGTTCATGGTATCTTCCTGAAGATAAAATAATAGTTAAACTATGTTTTAAATAATTACAATTTATTTTATGATTTTTATTGTAGTTTAAGAACAGTATTTTGTGAAGACCATTATGAGGTCTTAGTAAATGTTTTTGAATATTTGACTATATTTAGGTTTAGGTTCTAGGTTTTATAATTTTTTAATTTTCAAAAACAATTTTTTTAATCAATTTCTCAATATTTCTGTTCTTTTTTCCAGAATGAATGTTACTATTAAACTGGATTGCACTATCTAACTGGACTATTAAAAGACCATTATCAATTCCCAACATTAGATAGATAAGATCCCACTAATTCCTTATAAATCGAGCTATTCGAAGGTATGACTGGTAATAAAACTAAGGATGGGTGTTCGGAATCATGGTAGATGGTTTGGTGGGCTACTTGCCATTGGGTGTCTGTGGCAATGGGGTTACCAGTGTTGGGGTTGGGGTGGAGGAGGGGATAGGCACTGGAGGATATCTCCAGGCGAATCCTGTGGCCTGGTAAGAAGACGTGTCCCATGTCAAATAGTTCTATCCTGTATTTTTCAATTTTGCCTGACTCTAGAAGGACTTCTCTGTCAAATCCCTGCCTGAACCTGGCCCTTATAGAGCCCCCCGATTCATAGGTGCCCAGATTGATAGCAGTTCCATTGGGGTATACATCCATAAGTCGGGCCACGAAATCTGTGTCTTTAGCATCACTGGCAGCATACAACTCCACTGCCACCGGTCCTAATATCATGACCGGTTCTTCCAGCGAGGGTGTGGTGTAAATTAGAACGTCGGAACGGTTTTCAGTGTTGATAGAGTTAATAGCAAAACCCCCTAAAGTGACGGGTCGGGGATTGGTAGGGTCATAGGTATAATTATCTGAAACTACTGTTGAATTAAGATTGGCAGTTGAATTTAAGATGCTGGAATTGTTAGCTGCAGTGCCAGATGTTAAGTTCCATTCCAGGAATCCATTACCATTTAAAGTATTGGCTGGCCCCCTGCTGTTGAGGTACAGGGGAGTGGTCCTCATATCCTCAGGAGGATAATCTGTGAGGTTTATCCATTTACTTAAACCAGTAATGTAAACTGTGGCCCTAGGGAAATTTAAATGTCCCGTTGAATTAGTAACATTTGAATTGTTAGTATTGGAATTATTACCAGAGGTATTGGAATTATTAGGGGCGTTAGAATTATTTCCAGAGGAGTTAGCAGTAGAACTAGTTGAATTTTTAAGGTAATAGTCAAAGAATGCCAGGTGTGTGGCTAAAACATCACTTTGAGCCCCGGGTACTGGTAAGTCACCGATTTGTGAAAGCTGCGCTGCTGGTTCGAAGGTTCCAGAATGTATCCATGGCCCTACAATCAGGTACTGATCACTCCGGGTGGAATTCCTTTTTAGGCCATTCCAGTAGAATAGCGCCCCTGGCTGGTCCGCATCGAACCATCCACATGTAATCAGAGTGGGCAAGTTGATATTGGCAAAATCCTGGTCTGTGAACTGGATCCGTTTCCAGTAATCGTCCAGGGTGGGATGTTCTAGGAATTGGCGGTAAAGGGGAACTTGAGTCCCGGTAGCTTCATCTGCAGTTAATAGTGGACTGTGGTTGAAGATTGGAGTCCAGTTAAGGTTTTGTGTGTTTAAATCAGTAGTGCGGCCGTTGTTGGCCAGGGTCCAGGGCAGGGCCCATCCCATATAGAAAACTCCTCCAATGGATGGTATTTCTTCCATGTACCTCCCTGTTGCTGCGGTGGGTGCAATACATACCAAGTGTGGTGGTTTTTCCCGTGCAGCCAGCCACTGGTCAGCCCCCATGTAAGAGAACCCCATCATGCCCACCTTTCCATTGGACCATGATTGATTGGCAGCCCATTCAATGGAGTCATAACCATCCTGCCCCTCCTGGAAGAGGAAGTTAAAGCTTCCCTGTGAGTCTCCCTTCCCACGCACATCCTGTACTATAAACACATACCCATTTCTGGCATAATACTCACCCATGCCGGTGTAGTTCATATAAGCAGCACTCCGACCGTAAGGAGTACGTATCATAATAACTGGATAATTCCCACCATCCTGAGGCAGCCAGATATCCGATATCAGTTTAACACCGTCACGCAAAGGTGTTTCCTGCCCCATGATAGTTTTAACCGTGTGATTCACTGTTTTATTGGTGTTGTTGGGAGTAACATTCTGGGAACTGGTTAAGTTAGTGGTGTTCTGAGGGGTGCTGGACTGGTTTTGACTGTTATTAGCGTTATTTGTTAACTCAGGAGTATTTCCAGCGCTTTGACTTTCATTTTGAGATTCAGGACCCTGGAATTGATTTAAAATAGATTCTGTGCCAGTGGTGATGGATGTTTCGTTGTCCGCTAAGAGGACCACCCCTGATAAAACGCCTAGAAAAGCAATGAATGTTATTAATACTATTGCAAATGAAGTTTCTTTCATTGTTCCCCCCACTAAATGGTTGGTGAAAAGTTTAGCAAATTAAAACCATCAAATCTAGTGATGAACTATATCTAATAAAAGATTATTTGAAGGTTGTATTATAATTAACTCTGATGAAGATTAAAATTCAGGATATTGAGGTAGAATACCATGTTTTCCACCGCAAGGTAAAATACGCCCGTCTTGAGATTAAAAACGAAACAATTAACATTATACTACCACATGGATTTAATGATTATCTGAAACTGATTAAAAAACATGAAAAATGGATTTACCGGAAAATATCACGGATTACTAGGCTTAAAGAAGAATCCAAAACCCGTGAACTTAATTTAACACGCAGCAAAGGAGAATTTCACAACCTGGTTAAATCAATGGTGGATGAAATGTCCCGAAAAATGGGTCTTTCAGTAAATCGGATAACATTTAGGAAAATGAAGACCCGTTGGGGTAGTTGCAGTTCTCTGGGAAATGTGAACTTTAACACTTACCTCGAATATTTACCAGAAGACCTCATCAGATATGTGGTGCACCATGAAGTGTGCCATCTGAAGGTGAGAAAACACAACAAGGACTACTGGGATCTGGTTTCCTTAACCTACCCCGATTACCAAAAGTACGAGGATGAACTGTCTATCTACTGGTTTTTAGTGAAAGAATTGGATTAGCCCGTGTGAAATTTATAAGGATTTTTTTTCAATTATTTGATTGTAGTTGATGTAATTGGGGTCAAAGGAATAGATGTAAAATTGAAATATTTCTAAAAAACACATTTTTATTATAATAATTTTTTATAGGAATAGGGCCTAATATCTATTGATTCTATTTTACCCATAATAGAGAATTAAAATAACTATAATCCCATGGGAATGGGACAAATGAATAGATTGAAAAACCAGTTTAAATTCATTATATCATAGAAATTAAAGGATTGAAGGATTAAATACGTTTAAACAGCTAAATAATTACCAAAATGGAGATCAAATGATAAATATAAGTGTTATGCGTTACCAGCCTTCAGAGGATGAGGAACCATACCTCAAATCATATTCTGTTGAAAATAAGGACAAAATGAAGGTTCTGGATGCCTTAAACTACATAAATCAAAATCACCAGGCTAACATTGCCTACCGGTGCTCCTGTAGAGCAGGTCAATGCGGCTCCTGTGCAGTTAAGGTTAATGGAGAAATGGCCCTGGCATGTAAAAGGGAGATAAAAGATGGGGATGTAATAGAACCCATCAACTTACCAGTTATAAAGGACCTGGTTGTGGACCGTAGCCAGATAGAGGGCAAAGTTAAGGATATGGGCCTCTTCCTGGAGGATGAATGCGGAATTAGTGAGTGTCCGGCCATTATAGATCCAGATGAACTGACCAACACTAAGAAATTAAGGAGTTGTATAGATTGTTATTCCTGCCTATCCGCCTGTCCGGTCCTGAAGGTGAATGATGAATTCGCAGGCCCATACTTCATGCGTTACCTGTCCAAATTTGCCATGGACCCCCGGGACTGTTCTGACCGGGCTGAAGAAGGATTTGAAGAAGGGCTTTACTGTTGTACCTCTTGCTCTAAGTGCGTGGAAGTATGTCCCAAGGAAATAAACACCTTCGGAGGGGCTATTGAAAAATTAAGGGAAATAGCTTGCCAGGAGGGTATTGGACCCATGCCCGCTCACCGTTCGGTAAAGGAACTTGTTGAAAAAACTGGCAGATCAGTGGAGCCTATGACAGAAGGTCCCATGAGGGATGGTTTCATCAAAACTGTTAACTCGCAAAAAGCCAAAGATACTGATAAAAAAGATGGGAAAGAGAAAATCGCACTTTTCACAGGCTGTTTAATGGATTATCGTCTTCCAGAAATTGGAATGGCCCTCATAGATGTTTTGAACAAGCATAACGTTACAGTAGATGTTCCCAGCCATCAGGTCTGCTGTGGCTCTCCCCTCATTCGGACTGGGCAAACTGATGCCGTTGAACAGTTGGTTCGGAAGAATGCCAAGGCTTTTGAGGATTATGATACCATTATCACTGTCTGTGCTGGTTGCGGAGCCACCTTGAAAAAGGATTACCCTCAGTACGGTGTAAAACTGAATGTAATGGATATCAGCGAATATCTGGTTGATAAACTTAACATAGAAGATATGGAACCCGTGCCTATGAAAGTCACCTACCATGACCCCTGTCACCTTATTCGGGGTCAGGGTATCCTGGAGGAACCCCGGGAGATTCTCCGAAAAATTAAGGGTGTTGAATTTGTGGAGATGGAAATTCCTGACCAGTGCTGTGGTGCTGGTGGGGGTGTGAGATCTGGTAAACCAGAAATAGCTGAAGCACTGGGCAGTGCTAAGGCAAAGATGATTGAAAAACTTGGTGTGGATGCAGTGATCACCATATGCCCTTTCTGTGAAAATAATATCAGGGCCTCCCTGGAAAATGAGGGTTTAGACTTGGAAGTTATGAACATACTTAAACTCCTGGAAAAGGCATACCATCCGGAAGCATGAATTCAACTACAACGGTCATTAATCAAAATTATAAAAGATATAGAGACTATAAAACATGATTTACGTGGTTTTTGTGGAGCCAGAAACTCCGGGAAACATAGGATTTTTAGCGCGTACCATGAAAAATTTCGGTTTAAAAGATATGGTACTAATAAATCCCTGTCAACTTGAACACGACTCTTACTATAAGGCTATGCATGCCCGTGAAATCGTTCACAATCGCCAGGAATATCCTTCCCTAGCAGAATTTCTAAAAGAAAAGGAGATAGATTTTGCAGTGGGAACAACTGGTACTGCAGGGGGAAGTTATAACATCCCCCGTATTGCAGTAACCCCGGATAACCTCGCCCAATCAATAAATGTGGATGGAGATATTGCACTAATAATGGGAAGAGAGGGTGACGGTCTAACTAATGATGAATTAGAACTTTGTGATGTTATAGTTTCAATTCCTACCCATGAATCATATCCCATCCTGAACATAACCCATGCTGCTGCCATTATATTCTATGAATTGTTCAAGAATGAAAAAACATATCCTGTGGAAGATTTAGAAGAAGCTTCACTGGAGGAAAAACAGGATTTAATGGGATACATGGATAAAGTACTGGATAATCTGGACTATCCCCCTCACAAAAAGAAAAATGCTTCCACAGTTTTCAGGAGAGTGATGGGGAGAGCATTTATATCTGGAAGGGAAGCCCATACCCTGAAAGGGATGTTCAGAAGGATAAAAGATCGAATAAAATAATTAATAGATACTGAATCTCGGGCAATCAGAGAGAATTCCCACCACCTCTGGAACTATAAAAAAATGACACTTACTAACTAAAAAGGGAGAATGTGGATAAAATGGCTATTTTAAGTGACCAGGATATTATAAAATATTTAGATGAAGGAAAAATCACCATCGAACCCCTGGAAGATCCGGCAAGGCAAATTCAACCATCTTCAGTAGACCTGCGGATTGGGAACGAGTTTAAAGGTTTCCGTATTATCCGGAAACCCTGCATCGACCCATTGGACAAATCTGATCTGGAGTCTTATATGGAGTCTTTCCACTTAGAACAGGGAGAAGCATTCATCATACACCCGGGGGAATTTGCACTGGCCACCACCTACGAAGCTGTTAAACTCCCTGATGATCTGGTGGCTCGTGTTGAGGGGCGTTCATCTATGGGGCGCCTGGGAATAACCATGCACGTCACCGCAGGATATATTGACCCTGGATTCCAGGGAAAGATCACACTGGAAATATCCAACATAGGCAAAATGCCAGTGGCCCTTTACACCGGCCAGAGGGTTTGTCAGATAGTCTTTGAAACTATGACCAGCCCATCTTTACGCCCCTATGGCCATCCAGAAAGGGATAGTAAATACATGGGTCAGGATCGGCCGGTTACCAGTAAAATCAAACAGGACTATGAGATTCGGGACCGAAAACAGACTAAATTACTTTAATACATGGAATAATATTATCTGAAATCTATTTATCAAATAAAAAAAATTTATCCAAGTAATGAGAGGAAATTGAGAGGATTACAAAATGAAGAATGAAGATGTTATGAATATTGCCAAGAAAAGAGGATTCTTGTGGTCATCATTTGAAATCTACTCTGGATCGGCTGGATTCTTTGATTACGGCCCCTTAGGAGCAATTTTGAAAAATAAGATAATGAACAAATGGAGAGAATATTACTTGGTGGGTGAAGGATTTTATGAGATTGAATCACCAACCATCATGCCTGAAGAGGCACTTAAAGCATCAGGTCACGTTGATCATTTTAACGACCCCATGACAGAGTGTAAAGACTGTTTAGAAGTTTTTAGGGCTGATCATATCATAAAAGAGGCCATTGGTCAGGAAGTGGAAGGTCTTGAAAACCAGGAACTCACTGAAATATTATCATCCGACCATCAGATCCTTTGTCCTCGATGTGGAGGCCACCTTACCCATGTCTGGAGTTACAATCTAATGTTCCAGACCCTTATCGGGGCCAAAGGTAAAAAAACTGGTTACATGAGACCAGAAACTGCTCAGGGCATATTCATACCATTTAAGAGATTGTTAAGGTTTTACAGGGGTAAACTTCCCTTCGGTGTGGTTCAGCTAGGTAAGGCTTACCGAAATGAAATTTCACCCCGCCAGGGGGTTATCAGGCTCAGGGAGTTCACCCAGGCCGAAGCAGAGATATTTGTGGATCCCCTTAACAAAAAACATCCCCACTTCCATGATGTGGCCCAGCAGGTACTTACCCTGTACCCGGCAGAGACACAGGAGGAAAAAGGAGAACCTATCAAAGTCACCGCTCAGGAAGCAGTTGCTAAAGGTGTGGTATCCAGTGAGATGTTAACTTATCAGTTGTGTCTGGCAGACCGGTTTATGGAGGAATTGGGAATACCGGAAAATGTTATAAGGTTCCGTCAGCACATGAAAACCGAGATGGCACACTACGCCATTGACTGCTGGGACGTGGAGATACACACTGACCGGTATGGTTGGGTTGAAGTTATTGGAATCGCTGATCGGACTGATTTCGATCTCAAATCCCACAGCCAGCACAGTAAAGAAGATCTGTCTGTTTTCATGGAATATGATGAACCACAAACCATTACTAAACTGACTGCAAAACCAAATATGAAAAAATTTGGCCCCCTCTTTAAGGGTAATGCCCCCAAAATAATGGAATTCCTTAAAAATACAGATGTTGCTTTAATTAAAAATGCCTTTGATGAGGATGGTAATTACCAGTTGGAACTGGAAGGGGAAACCTACCAGTTAACACCGGATATTATATCATTTGAAGAAGTTGAGGAAACTGTGAGGGGTGAAAAGATATATCCCCATGTTATTGAACCTTCATATGGTATTGACCGTATAACGTATTCTGTTCTCCTACATGCATTTACACAGGAAGATGACCGTAACATTTTCCATTTCCCTGTAGATCTGGCACCAGTTGGAGTGAATGTTTTCCCTCTATTAAACAAGGATGAACTGGTGGAAATAGCAGATCAGATAAGGGATGATATTCGTGGAGACGGCATAATAGCCGAAGTGGACACTTCTGGAACCATTGGCCGCAGATACGCCCGTTCTGATGAGATAGGAACACCATTTGCCATTACAGTCGACCATCAGAGTTTAGAAGATGATACAGTGACCATCAGAGAAAGGGACAGTCAAAAACAGGTGCGAGTATTGATATCTGAAGTTCCTAGTAGAATTAATGATTTGATGGATAAAAAAATAAATTTCAGTGATCTTTAAGACATTGTCTTAAGATCACCCTATTTTTATATATTCCTTTTAGGTTAGGTACGACCTTGAATAAAGAAAAATAGTCCCTAAAAATTAATTAACCCTCATTTACCAGAGCTTCCAGTTCTTCTTTAGGGATCATCTGGGCTATTTTAAGTTTAGTTGGGCAGCGACCCAGTTTTATGTCGTGCTTTTTGGCTATGGCTTTGAGATCTTTCATAGTGGCCTTTTTGGCCATTTCTTCCACATCCACAGTCACACCTCCATTTAATGTAAAGATTTTGTGAAAATTGTGAAATTCCATTAATACTATAAGGTTAAACTTCTTAATTAATTTTGGAGAAATTATCATCTAGCACCTATTAGGGATGTGGTTGATACGTTAATGATGGTAAATGATTTTTATTAGTAGATTTTTCATTAAAAATCAATTCTTAGTCAAGTTAATTAATTATCGGAGTTGAATAGTATGATAGATGCACATATACACGCGGACTGCAGGCCTTATGAAGATTTCGAAACTATGGCTATTGCAGGGATAGAATCTGCCCTTACATTAGCCCATGACCCCATGAGAATGACCACTTCGGCAGTGGTTCTGGATCACTACCACCGGATACTGGAAAATGATTTTAAACGAGCAGAAAGTAATGGTATCGCCCTTAAAGCAGCCCTCGGACTTCACCCTCGGAGTATATGTCAAGATTATCGGATGGTGCTTCGTAAACTCCCCTGGTTCCTTGATCAGGAGGAAGTAATTGCCATTGGAGAGATTGGCCTTGAAACTGCTTCTGACCTTGAGCGGGAAGTTTTCCGAACTCAACTTCTAATGGCAGATGAACTGGATATGAAGGTAGCAGTACACACTCCCCGGCAGAATAAACGAGAAATCACCATTAAAACCCTGTCAATCATTGAGGGAAACATTGATCCTGCCCTGGTGGTGGTGGATCATGTGGATTCATCTATCATTGATTTGATGGCTGATTTTGGGGGAATGCTAGGAATCACTGTGCAACCACAAAAAATGACACCCAAGGAAGCTGTTGAACTTTTAGACTTGATATACCATGATTATGGTCCAGAAAGGTTTATGCTGGATAGTGATATGAGTTCTTCACCCTCAGATCCATTATCTGTGCCAAAAACTGTTCACCAACTTAGATTAGCTGGCTGGGATGATAAAAAAATAGATAGGCTATCCTGGAAAAACGCATCTGAATTTTATGGTTTTTAGAAGATAATCTACCATTTATAGGATTATCAGGGCTTTTAGGGGATAACTCCATTAATAATGTATCCCCTGAATATTAGTTTAGATAAAAAAAGTTCTACTATGTAAAAAAATATATGAATTCATAAGATTTAACTATTTATTTTCAGGTAATATACCCACAAACTTCTTGATCCGTTCCATGATTCCTTCTTTATCTGGTTGAACAGGTTTGTATTGTTTTCCAACCAGGTCAGCTGCCAGTTGCATTATTTCATTGCTTATAGGGGAAGCTGGGTTTAACTCCATCACTGAGCTTCCCAGGGCTATGGAACGATCCATCTCCCGGTCATAGGAGATCACCGAAATCATTGGCACTTCCAGTATGGATTCGATTTCATTAACTGAAAGCAGGAAATTATCATCGTACCACATGTTCAAAACAAAACCAAGGATTTCAATGTTAAGTTCATTTAAGAGTATTCTGATCTTCAAGGCATCAGCAACTGCAGGCATGGTGGAATTGGTAACCAGTATGGCCTCAGTGTCCTCGGGTAATGCTTCAAATATGTTGGAATTAATCCCCGAGGGTAGGTCCATTAGGAAGATATTTCCATAGGAAGATATTTCTTCCATTATCCTTTTCCATGATACATAGTTAGGATTGATGGTTTTAAGGGTTTCAAAGTGCATACCAGTGGGTATTACCAGAGCTCCCTGATTCACTTGGTAAACACAATCCTGAACCGCTTTATCACGCATCAGGACATCGTGTAGTGTCACTTCTGGATTTAAGAGTCCGGTGATTACATCCATGTTGGACATCATCAGATCCAAATCCAGCATGACCACTTCTTCACCAAAAAGACTCAGAGCTACGCCTAAGTTAAAGGTGAGGGAGGTTCTTCCCACTCCCCCCTTTCCAGATGCTAGAGCAATAAATCTCGACATATTTATTCCCTAAAACTTAATATTAAAATATTTTTATCTCCTGCCGAGTAGTCCTTCCACAAGTTTGGATATGACGCCTTTTTTATCTGGTTCAATTGGCTGGTACTCTTCACCGATAAGATCGGCTCCAAGTTGCATGATTGCATTGCTGGTGGGGGATTTAGGATTTTTAACTACTAAAGGTTCTCCGAATGCTGCTGCCCGGCTGACTTCGTTGTCTTCGGGGATTACGGCTATTACTGGTACTTCTAGTATGGTTTCAATTTCGCTGATGGTGAGGAATGTTTTATCGTGCTGTTCCCGGTTGATAACTACACCCAGGATGTCCACACCCAATCGGTTGGCCACGATTTTGGTTTTGAGGGCATCACTGATGGATGGTACTTCAGGAGTGGTGACTAGGATCATTTCCTGTGCTGCGGCTATAGCGGCTAGGGCATCCTTTTCCAGTCCCGCAGGAGCATCAATTAACAGAATATCGGCACTTTCAATGAGTATTTCCAGTGCACTTTCCAGGCGGTCCATTTTGATCTTACGAAGACCTTCCAGTGATATTCCAGCAGGGACCACCTTAACTCCTCCAGGCCCTTCATAAATGGCATCTTCAATATCTGCATCTCCTGAGAGAACATCGTGCAGAGTCACTGATTTTCCTTCCATACCCAGGATCAGTTCCAGGTTAGCCATGGCTACATCTGCATCCAGAACTATGACCTGTTCGCCATAGGTAGCCAGTGCCACTCCTAAATTTGCAGTGATAGTTGTTTTTCCAACTCCGCCCTTCCCTGATGCAACTGTTATCACTCTTGTCATCCAATTTCCTCCTAAATTTATTTCCACCTAACTTTTTTCATCTTAAAATTATGTATGCAATTATCGTTAATATTGAATCCTTTTTAGGTTATTATACTAACTGAATTCTACGTTAATTTCGAATTTCTCCACCACTTCAGGGTACTGCCTGAAACTTTTTTTAATGGCAATCTCAGCTATGTTAATGATCTGTCTTCTAAGATTAACTGCAGTGCGGTTCTGTCCCATGATTCGGTTTAGGAACCCTTGGCTTTCATATTCAGTGATGATATTAATGGTTCCACTTAGTTCTTTGTAATTATCAAGGAAAACCATGACTTCAGTTCCCTTGATTTTTGGAATACCCAATACAGATTTTTTTATGAGGTTCATCAGAACTAGTTCAACCCGTTCCACATCGTCATCATCAATAATACCACCCTTATATGATTGGAGCAAGTTTTCCACATCATCATCCTGAACATCTTTAATACCATACTTTTTAAGAAGTTCTGAGCGGTCTACTGGTATTTCCTCAACCATATCTTGAGTTTCAGAAGATTCTGATCCTATTTCGGCCATATCTGGTGTTTCTGATTTAGTATCAGCCATTGGTTGTTCTGATATATCTTTAATTGAAGAGTCAACAGATTCATCCAAAAACTCAGAAGGAGAAGAATCATGCAATTCATCCACTCCCTCATCTTTAGGGAGCTCGTTTAGAGCTTTATCAAGCTTATCAGCCACTGATGATTTTTCAACCTCGGCTGATGAATCTGCCTCAGCTTCATCCAACCCTAAAGAAGGAGCTGAATCAACTTCTTCATTTTTTTCCACTTCTTTAGGCGGCTCTGGTGAAGATGGTTGTTCCTTTAAGGATGTATCTGGTTTTTCAGCTACAGATGGTTCAACAACATTTTCAACTGATTTAACATCTTCAGATACATTTTCAGAACTAGCTTCTACTTTATTGGATTCAGTGACTTCCGGTTCTTTGATCTGGGAGGTTACTTCTTCTACCGGTTCTTCAGAAGTTCCGGTGGATGTTTTTTTAAGTTCACCAATTACATCGTAAACTTTGGAATCTGCTTCTATGGTGTATGGTTTGTTGAGATCAAGTAAATAATTCACTTGGGAGGGCCCTATATCAAAGACCTCAATTAATGTGTTTTTATTACCCAGAGCAGAATTTATTTTTTCCAATGCTTCACTTTTTGAAAATCTACCATAGGAAGCAGCGACCTGTTTTCCATCTTTATAAAGAATATAACCTTCTTCTGAACCTGAAGTTACTCTAATAAACCCGTTTTTATGATCTTTAGCTAGATCTTCCATTAATTTCGAGAAATCCAGCTCGTCAGCATATGAAACCATTGATGGTTTGGTTATGGGCATTTCCATTTATACATCTCCCCATATCCTTAGTAATATCCCCTAATTCCTTAACAAATTATTCATATAATTAATTATCCTTATCCCAAATAAATATAGTACCTATTGCAATTAGCATGTTTCATATTTACTTGCGGATCAGTTTTATTTCTGCAGGAGTTACTATTATAATGTTCCTACCATTCTTACATAATAGGATAGCTTCTCCCCCATCATTATCTCTGAATGCCTTTAATTTCTCCCCGGCTAGTTTAAAATCATCGGGAGAATCCTTTTCCAGGATACTGATATCCATGATGATTGGATTTTTTTCCTCCAAAACCTGGGCCAGAGCATAATCAAATTCATCGAGATTATGGATTTTCATTAAAATTATCTCATAGAATGAGTGTTCAGGGACAATAATAGTTTCCTGATCCTCTTTCCCTTCCTCTTCTTCCAAGCCGAGATTTTTCTTTAAATAATCCATGATGTCCTTCATTTTTTAACGTCCCCTATACCTGTATATTCAATTATCGCATCTAATAATATTGACCCCCCACCATGATAAATGTCAGCAGCAGGAAGACCATATTTCTCCTGACACTCCCTAAAAAGAATGGTTCTGGACTTTTCTTCAGTGTAATTCCTTAAATTGAGAGAAATTCCCACTACCTTTGTGGGTTCCATGGCCTCTATAGCTCGGATCTCTTCATTGATCCCCACAGGGTGACGGTAAGGGTGGTTAAATCTGTGACAGACAATGGTAGCAGTGGGTTGTGCACCTACCAGTATAGCAGCTGATAAACCCCTGGGATGGGGGTTTCCCCTTTCAGTGAGACTGGATTGGCCTTCCACAAATATGATGTCCGGATTCTTTTCTTCCTCCAGATGTTTTATGCCACCCATTACTGCAGAAGCAACATCCATCACTGACAAACTACCCGCCCGGAAATTCATATCCACGGGTTGTTCCAAACCCATTTCATCTGTGGATATTATACCCGGGTTTAATCCAATCTCCTGTGCTGTTTTACCCAAGATACGTGTGGTGGTTCGTTTTCCACATTCTTGAGAGGTTCCCCCCACAAAAACAACCGGTGTTTCCGGTTTATAATCAAGTTTAGGAAGAACTTCGGTACACCTTTCAGGGGCAGTACCGAATAAAGATCTTATGACATCGAGACGAGGGCTTATCTCTTTTAACTGAACACCCTTGGACCTGGCAAAGGCCTGTAAAGATTGATTGTTATACAATGGTAGGGATCTGAAAGAACAAACCACGTTAAGACCCAAATCAATAGCCTGAACCGCGTACTTCAGGGCAGATCCTTCCGCACCAATTGGCAGCATTATTGCCACACTACGGGCATCAGTGTTACTTGCTACTTCATCTAAACTGGATGAGATTATATGATTACAAAATTCTTGACCTTGTTTTTTCTTACTGTCATCAATAAAGCCAACAGATTCTATGCCTGTAAAATTTGAGAATTTTTCCCCGCCACCACCGCATCCAATGATTATAAACGGGTTTAGTTCTTGCAAATCCTCAACAGAAGTTACAGAATACAAAAGATCACTCCTCTTAAATTTGGTGAAATAGGTTAAATATTACATTACTTATTTATTTAATAAATGTCAAACCAAGATATATACTTTAGGTAGCATGTAAATTCTATTGTGGAGGCAGATTATATGATAGAAAGAATACTTAAAGATTTAGGACGGATAAATGGGGTAAGCGGATCTTTAGTGGTTGGAAAAGACGGTTTGATTATAGAAAGCGAAGTTCCGACTGATATTGATTCTGAGTTAGTTGCTGCAATGGCTTCGGCTGTTTTTGGTACTGCAGAACGTTCTGCAGAAGAAATGAAACACGAACCACTTCAGCAGGTCATGATTGAGGGTAATAAAGGTAAAACCCTGATGATCGATGCTGGTGAAGGTATACTGGTTGTGATTGCAGATATAGATATTAATCTTGGCCTCATCAGGATCGAAATGCGCCGTAGTGCTGAACGAGTGGTTGAATTCCTAACCTAAATGGAGTATATGGGAATTCAAAAACCATGCTAGCAGTTCATCACTTGAAAGTCATCATTTGTTTTGTTTAATCCAAAAAAAACTATATGAATGATTTTTAGTAAGGCGACCAACTAAAAAAAATAATCAACATATAAATGGGGGTAGCACTCTTGAGAAAACCTTACGTTATACTCATTGGAAGTGCTTCTGGGATTGGAAAATCTACCATAGCTTCTGAGTTAGCTAAAGAGCTGGGAATTAAGCATTTAATCGAAACTGACTTCATAAGAGAGATAGTGAGGGGCATAATTGGCCCTGATTATGCACCTGCTCTTCACAAGTCCTCATTTGATGCTTATGTAACCCTGAAGGATAAACAGCGATATGATGGCAATACTGCCAGTTTAATAAGTGCTGGTTTTGAAGAACATGCTTCTTTCGTCATACCTGCTATTGAGAAGGTTATAAAACGGGCAGTTGATGATTATGATGATCTGGTAATTGAAGGAGTGCACCTGGTTCCAGGATTTTTAGACATAGAAAAGTTTAAAAAAGATGCATCCATCCATTTTTTTGTGCTCACCGCCGATGAGGAAGTGCACAAAGAGCGATTCGTCAAAAGAGCCATGAAGATAAAACGTGGTGGTAAACATCTGGAGTATTTCAAAGAAAACCGCATAATCAACAATTACCTGGTTAAACAAGCCCTGGAACATCGCATTCCAGTTATCAACAACCTTGGTATTAATGAAACCAAAAAGAGGATGCTCACCCTTATTAAAGAGATCTGTAAAGAAATGATATTCCGTCATTCAGTAGATCAATTGGAATTAGAGACTGATATCATCCTTAACAAATACGGTGGGCGTATAATGGATGTTTCCTACTTCCTCCCTGGTTTTGGTGAGCCACTGAAAAGGAAAGTAAATGTATACGATCCGTCTGAGGCCCAGAGATTCATTAAACTTCTCCAGGAAAATCCTAAACGTAAAAAAGATCTGGAAGGGCTCTATGAACTTTCTGGAAATGTGCACCGGCATAAAATATGTGCACCTGACGAAGAAAGCCTCCAGGCTATGATCAAAGAACTGGAATATAAGGGACTTCTTTATCAGCTTGATAAAAAGGAATGAATCACCTAAATTAGGGAATAAATCACCGAATCATACCAAACACAAACACTACAACCCACTGATTGACAGTAACAAAAACAATACCTCCCGTTAATGCCCTAAACCACAACAAATATCCCTAACAAAAGTACTCATTACAATACTTAAAACACCAATATACAATTAATATATATCATGCGGATCATCCCTTTAATTATACAATGATTGAATTTTTGAATTCTTTTTTAATTTTTAAAAGAAATTGCAATAGGAATGCAGAATTAATAAAATAATTGAAAAAATATTATACCTAAAGAGTAGTGTTAAAGTAAAAATAATATATTAGGAGTCGTAAATTTGAGTAAAATGTTTGCAGACTGCCCCATATGCAATGCAAGTCAGAGTGTGGAAGTCACCACTAAAACAGAGGAAATCCCCTACTTTGGAGAAATCATGGAATCAACCATGCTATGCAGTGAATGCGGGTATAAACATGCCGATACTATCTGTATTGACCAAAAAGAACCAGTTAAGTACACTTTAATCATTAGTAAGGATAATTTAAACGCCAGGGTAGTCAAATCACAGTCAACCACCATAACCATACCCGAAATAGGACTTAAAGTGGAACCGGGACCCCAATCCCAGGGATATGTTTCCAATGTTGAAGGAGTTTTAAACCGTTTTGAAAAAGCAGTTAAGACGGCATTATCCTGGACTGAAGAAGACCATGCTAAACAGAATGCCGTTAAAATACTGGAAGATATTGAAAAAGTGAAAAACGGTGAAAAGGAAGTTACCCTGGTAATGGAGGATCCATTTGGCCATAGTATAGTCATGGCTGATAATGCAATAAGGAGTGAATTAACCGTGGAAGAAATCAAGAATCTGAAAACTGGATTCACCACCTTTGAAAATGAAGAATTGGAAATTAATGAAGATGAATTAGATGAATAATAGATGTTAAACAATTTTTATTAGAAATATGAAATTAGATATAAACCAGGGAAAATACTATTAAAATAATGGATTTAAAGATATAATAAAGGATTATTAAGAAGTGCATTAATTATATTTATTAAAATTTAAAATTAAATGGATATTTAATAGGATATTTACTAAAAAAAGAAAAATAAATTTTATTTAAAGGTAAAAACTAAAAGAGTTTAATAATCCATGAAAGCAGGATCTTCCTCTTCTTCATGGACATCTTTGAGTTTGAGTGTCTTTTTAACATCCATTGAAAGAGCATCACAGTCAGCCTTGATGGCGTGTAAGTGCATTAATATCCTCTTTTTCTCCTCATTGATCCTTTCAATGTTCTGATAAGGATAAATGGATTCCTTGAGCATTTCATATTCAATGGTAGTGTAAGGATATTCATTGAGCTGTTCACAGACTTTTACCAGCACTTCTCCCAGGAACTTGTTCATTTCCACCTTAACTCGTTCCCGGATCATCTTATCCCGGTCTAGGTTCTGCTTCATCAGACGTACGACTTCTGCTTTGGCAAAAGGCAGACTTTCTCCTTCTTCATCGTTTTCAGAATCTTCTTCAGTAATTTCATCAGACTCAACAGCTTCTTCGGAGTCAATAATTTCTTCGGTTTCTTCCTGAATAATTTCCTCGTTAAATTCGTCTTCTCTTTCGTCGTACATGAAAAATCTCCTTATTCTTTAGATTTAAATTCTTTAAACTCAGTTAAATCCTATGTAAATGGTCTTATATAAAAGTATGGTTTAAATGATGGGTTACGTGTAAAATTTATGGTCATTTTTGATGGAACCCCATTAATAATTGAAGGTGAAATAAAAATTTCCAATAATATTACCTAATTCCCATGACTCAAAGTACTTGCGAATATATAAGGCTTAATGTATTTTCTCCAAGTCCAAGCTTAAGTCTAATGATCTTGCAGAATGGGTGATGTATCCCGTGGAGATCACATCCACACCAGTATTTGCATACTGGACTATGTTATCCACATTTATACCACCTGAAACTTCAACTATGATCTTATCCCTGAGATTTTCCCTTTCAAGAACCTCCAAAACATCTGACACTTTAATGGGATCCATATTATCTAGCATCACAATATCCGCACCTGCACGAGCAGCTAGAAGAGCTTCTTCCAAATTTTCTACCTCAATTTCGATTTTTTTGGTGAAACTAACATATTTCCTAGCCCTTGATATTGCCTCTTCAACTCCGCCCACCAGAGCTAGATGATTATCCTTTATCAGCACACTATCATCCAACCGATAGCGGTGAGTATCTCCCCCACCAGATCTTATGGCGTTTTTCTCAAAAAATTGGAGTCCAGGGGTTGTTTTACGGGTCCCGGCAACCAAAACATTGGGATTCACGCTGTGAACCATTTCAATAATGTTTCTGGTCAAAGTGGCAATACCACTCATACGCATCAGGAGATTGAGCACCGTTCTTTCAACACTGAGTATGCTGCGAGGATCGCCTGATATCTCCATGATGATCTGGCCATTGCCTATGTTATCACCATCCACCACCATAACATCCGTTTCCACCTCGAACTCCGTGAATATCGCTACTGCCAGGTCAACACCCGCAATCACTCCCCCTTCTTTGGCTATGATCTGACCTTTAACCTTTAATCCTGGTGGTATTAATGCACGGGTGGTTATATCTTCAAAGCCAATATCATCGTAAACCAATTTAGCCAGGTCCTGCCTCATAATGACACCTATTAAAATACTCCCTATAATATATTCATTGAACTATAATTTATTCCACATTTAATGAAATTAACTAAAATATACATTTAGCCACTAAAATTTTTATATACCTAAAATTATTTCTAAACTAGTCTACAATAATTCTAATTACTTATAATTCTTTATAAAATACTGAAAAATCTTTGTTCTGGTTTATATTGAATGAAGAATATAAATTTTCACTAGATTCACCCTACCCAGTTTCATTTCCTAAAACTAAAAGAGCATTTTTATAAAGTCCTGAATAAATTTTTTAAGTCTCCGGACAACTTTTTCACAGGAACATATGTATAAGGACGTTGCATCGGACTTGTATAGTACATATGGTATAGGGAATAGGGACGTTGTATAAGGACGTTTTATAGGGACATCGTATAATAAATTATTATAACTATAAATTATTCAAAAAATAGTGGCAGCCAACACTTTCATAGATTGTAGAACATTACATCTTACTAATTAATTAATCCTGGCTTTAATGGAGATAATTATACATAATTAGAATAGAGTAATCTGTTAATATCATATAATTAAAGAAAATAGATGGAATGATATTGGAATTATTGAAATAGGATATCTGTAAGTCGAAGATTAGGATTATAAAATTAAAAATAATTAGGATAAATCAGGTTATGGATTAAAAATAATTAGGATGAATTGATTATGGAGTTAACATTTTTAGGAACCTCATCCGCTCTCCCTACCACTAAAAGAAATCATTCCGCCATTGCTTTAAAGGCATTTGGAGAGGTGATGCTTTTTGACTGTGGAGAAGGAACCCAACGTCAGATGGCTCGAATTAAACTGAGTCCCATGAAGGTGGATCACATCTTCATCACCCACCTCCACGGTGACCATTTCCTGGGATTGCCAGGCATGATCCAGTCCATGGCCTTCAGAGGCCGAAAAAATCCATTGTACATCTACGGGCCAGAGGGAATGATAAAAACTGTGGAACAAATTAAAAATCTGGGTTACTATGCTCTATCATTCCCCATATATGCTTACGAGATAAAAAAAGGAATTGTTCTCCAGACCGATGAATATATGGTGGAATGTTGTCCAACTCACCATTCTGTCATTAACTTGGCTTACTCGGTTAAAGAAAAAAGATCTCCAAAGTTCCTACGAGAAAAAGCCATTCAACTGGGATTAAAACCAGGCCCAGATTTTGGTAAACTACAGAAAGGCATCCCCGTAGAATTAAATGGGGTTCTTATAAAACCAGAACAGGTTCTAGGAGAAGAAAGAAGGGGGAGGAAAATAGTTTACTCTGGAGATACCAAGCCCTGTTCAGAAATGGTTGAATTCTCATTACATTCCGATTTACTGATACATGAATCAACCTATGAATCGTCTCAGGAGACAAAAGCCCTGGAAAATGGCCATTCCACCACCACCCAGGCAGCGAAAATTGCTAAAGAAGCAGAAGTATCTGAATTAATTCTCACCCATATCAGCACCCGTTACCGGGATAGTGATAGTTTAAGAAAGGAAGCAAGCCAAATATTTAGTAAAGTAATGATGGCCGAGGATTTCATGACCATAGAGGTGAAACGCCATGAAAAATTATGAAAAGATGAGTTACAGTGGAAAGGCAAATCACCCCAACCCTGCGGAGGATTATCATGCCCAACACTGACCCATTATACATTGATCTGATTAAAATTGCCATAATCCTCATATCCTCATTTATCATTATTAAATGGGCTATTTATATTGTTAAGAAAACAGGAACCCGGTTTAATTTTGAACCGACTTTGATTCAAGTCCTAATTGAAATCATCAAATATTCAATAATGGCGGTAGCCATAACCGTCGTTTTGAAGGAACTTGGGTGGGATATAAGCGCAATAGTCCTCAGCCTAGGTATTGTGGGTATAGCCGTTGGTTTCGCGGCCAGAGACACCCTATCCAACTTCATCGCCGGCATCTTTATACTGGCAGATAAGAGTTTTAGAGTGGGGGACATCATTGAAATGTCTGGCCAGAGTGGTAAGGTGATTAAATTGGGTTTAAGAGTTACCACCATCAAAACTGTGGATAATAAAATCATAACCATCCCTAATTCCACTTTTTCCAAGAATATATACGTTAATTCCACTGCCCAGGAAACCCGTAGAGTGGGATTAGATGTTAACATCCCCTATGAGATGGAACTGGAAGAAATTGTTAACTCTCTGGTGGAAACTGCATCCAATTGTAGATGGGCACTCCCTGAACCAAAACCAAATGTGCTTATAAAAGAGATGACAGATACCGGTATTAAAGCAACTCTTAATGTCTGGGTCAGTGACCCCTGGAAGGTAGCCACCTACCGGAGCCAGTTAGCTTTAAAAGTTAAAGGGCTTTTGGTAATTGAAGATGTATCATGAAAATGTCTCCATATAAGATTTTCTCCATTGTGATAATAGTAGCGTGTGTCACGCTGGCAGCAGGCATAGCCATGGCTGGCCTTGATCAGATGCAAAACGTTACCAAAGCCCAGAAAAGTGTTAAAGATTACCAGGAGAAGATGAGTAACCCGGTGAATGCATTGGACCCTACTGATCTCACCAGTTCATATATCAATGCCCGGTTAATCATCCCCAAACTCAATGTAAATGCAACTATCCGATCCGACACTGTGAATGCATATAACGCAGTTTATCATTATCCTGAAAGTGTTATGCCAGGTAAACCTGGTGAATGTGGTATTTTAGGACATAGAACTACATATTCAGGATTATTTACCAATATAGCTTCCCTGGAACCTGGAGACCAGGCTATTATCAAAGATTATGCTCAGAAGAAGAAATTTGTTTACGAGGTCACCTCCAATGGAGATGATATCCGTTGGGACTATAAAACCAAACCCATTAGATTTTCACAGGAAGGTCAGGCACGTTTACTAATCGTTACCTGTTATCCCCCCGGTAAGAAGCAAGCCGCATGGATAACCCATTTTAAAATGGTTTCAAGTAGTGACTTATGATTTAAATACTCTTTTTGAGAGGTAAAGATTTCATTGAATTTTTTTAACTGTATTCTCTATTATTAGAACATTTTAAGTTAATATGGCTTCAAAAATACTTTAATTTATGATTAAAGCCCATGAAAATAAAATAAATCCAAATAATCCTTTGGATTTCTATCTTTAATAAAATAAACCCCGAACTGTTCGATTACACAATACTTATTAGTTATAAATATTCATATTATTAGCAAATATTATTGACAATTAATGTGTAGTTATAACACTTATTAATGAGAATTGGCCATTATTATATACAATACTAATCATCAAAAAAAATAGGTAAGTTACATAAGGAGACATAATGGTTCAGAAAAAGGAAAAGAGGAGTTAAAATGGTTGAAATCCTAATAGATGAAGATGCATGCGTGGGATGCGGATCCTGTGTGGATGACTGCCCCAACGACGTGTATAAAATGAATGAGGAAAGATGGAAAACAGAAGTGGTTAATGTTGACGATTGTATGGCATGCCTCTCCTGTCACGAAATCTGCCCAGCACAAGCCATGACTCACAAAGATATCCACGTGGCTAAAAGACTGTACATTGACCGCAGAGTCAACCACGTACTGGAAAGAATTATCTGAGGCGTTAATATGGCAATACAAGAAGTTAGAGGGACATTTAAACCTGAATTAATTCCAAAGGAAACTGGTGGAGACATTGATGACTATGAAGATGCACTGCATGTGCTGATGAAATTCATGGGATCCATGTCCAGTGCCTTGGAACAGGTTTCAGGAAGAGGTGCCAACGCCATTGTTTACCAAGCAGGTAAAAGAATGGGCCACGATGCCGCGAAAATGATGGAAAAAACCGACAACTTGGAACAGGCCATGGATGAAATGGGTGAAGTTCTGGGACATGAATTTTACTATCGGATGTGGAAACCAGCTGGACAGGAAAATTACACCATCGAAAAAGGAGATGAAACTGTTGTAAAACTTCTCTTCCGTGACTGCGTTGTAAGACAAACCCTCCGAAGAACGGGTTTACCGCAAAAAGGACCATTATGTTACCTTTTATATGGTTATATGGTTGGAGCAGTGGAAGAAGTAATGGATATCAAAGGAAAAGTGGACATAGATCACGTAGGCCCCAACGCATGCCTTAAAACCCTTACTATTAAATGGGGTGGTAAATAATGGTTAAAATAGCCCTAGAAGCCCTGGCCAGCTGTTCAGGATGTGAAGTTTCCATACTTGACCTTCACGAAGATCTGGTGAAATTACTGGATCAGGCCGAAATAGTTTACGCACCAATATTAATGGATGTAAAAGAAGTGCCAGAAAATATTGACATCGCCATTGTTTCTGGTTCCGTCCGTAACGCTGAAAACAAGGAAAGACTGGAAGAACTCCGGGAAAAATCCAAATACCTCATTGCTTATGGGACCTGTGCCTGCTATGGTGGTATAACTGGCATGGCTGACCTTTACACCTCTGAAGAGGTCACATCACGTACATATACAGACAATGCCAGTACAATATCCGCCCCACTCCCTAATGAAGTGGTTCCTGAACTATTAAGCATTGTCCACCCCGCAGCAGACTTCACCGTAATCGATGGATTCATACCTGGCTGCCCTCCCAAGGAACAACTAACCCACGACATTCTCATTCCACTCATAAATAACGAAGCACCTGATGTTCCGAAAAAAAGTGTCTGTGCCGATTGCCAGCGCGAAATGGAACACGTGGAATTTGATACAATACAGCGTAGAATTGAAGGTGAACCCGAACCAGGGAAATGTTTCCTGAGCCAGGGATATGTATGTCTTGGTTCAGTAACTTTAGGCCGCTGCGGTGGTCTCTGTACCGAAGCAGGAGTTCCCTGTCACGGATGTGGAGGTCCGTCCCTGGATGTTTTAAGGGAACCAAGCCACGATATCTACAATGGAGTCATCAAGAGAATCGCTCACATTTCCAAGATGCCCGAAAAAGATGTGGAAAACCAGCTTTATGATATTGGACATGTTATCTACGGATTCGTAATTGGAAGCAAAACCATGGAGGATAAACAGGTTTCACTCATCCCTCAACTGGTTAAAAAGTGAAGTCAAATTAATGGTGATATTATGAAAAATATCGAAATAAGCCCGGTAAGTCGGATTGAGGGTCACGCCAAGATCACAGTGCAGGTTGACGATGCAGGTAACGTGGCCGATGCCCATTTCCACGTTATGGAAATCAGAGGATTTGAAAAATTCCTTGAAGGTGCAGCAGTAGAAGAAGCACCACGAATAACACCAAGAATATGTGGTATATGCCAGACCGCACACCACTTGGCAGCAGCCAAAGCCACCGACATGGTATTTGGACTGGAACCCCCAGAAACAGCCAAGAAACTAAGGGAACTCATGCTCCTGGGACAATACATACACTCTCACTCACTACACTTCTACTTCCTAGGTGCCCCAGATCTGGTTATGGGTCCTGAATCAGACCCCGCCATGAGAAACGTGATAGGGATTCTGAAAAGTAATCCAGACCTGGCCATGATGGCTATTAAAACCCGTAAAATAGGACAAGCCATCACCGGAGTTGTGGGAGGTAAGCCCATAAGCCCAGTAACTGCCATACCCGGCGGACAATCCAGAGGCATAACCAGCGAACAACAAGCCAAGTTATTGGTAGAAGCCAAAGACGCAATAAACCTAATAGAACAGGGTGTTGATGTAGCTAAACCATTATTTGCCCAATACAGTGAGGCTATTGATGCACTTGGACCTGTAGAAAGTCATTTTGGTGCACTAACCAATGGTGGGTCCATTGAATTCTACGATGGTCCGGCGAAAATCATTGACAAATCTGGTAGCCAGGTCTATGAATTTGCTGCCGCTGATTACCTGGACTATATTGAGGAAAAAGTTCAACCATGGTCCTACCTGAAATTCCCCTACCTGAAACAGATCGGATTCCCAGAAGGTAATTATCGTGTGGGTCCACTGGCACGACTCAATGTGGCCGAAAGTATACCTACTGAAAAGGCATCTGCCCTTTACGGTGAATACAAGGATCAATACGGTATTGCCCAGAACGCTCTCCTATACCATTACGCCCGTTTAATCGAGTTGATGTATGCTGCTGAAAGAGCAGTAGAGCTCCTGGAAGATGACAGCATAACCGGTACTGACCTGCGCCAGCAGCTTTCAGAACCGTTAATGACCAAGGAAGAAGCCAAAGAATCAGGTGAAACCAAAAGGGGTGTGGGAATGATCGAAGCAACCAGAGGAATCCTCATCCACGACTATGAAACCGATGCAGGAGGATTCATTAACCGAGCTAACTTGATCGTTTCCACTGGTCAGAACAACTTATCCATGGATATTGGAGTTAGAGAAACTGCTAAACAGATGATCCACGGCGAAGATGTTTCAGAGGGACTTAAAAACAAGTTGGAAATGATTGTGCGGGCTTATGACCCATGTCTTTCCTGCGCAACCCACGCCATTGATGGAAGCTCACCCCTACAAGTGGACATCTACGATAGCGAAGGTCAACTGTTGAAAAAACACTTACTCTGAGGTTCTTTTTTAAAACCTCAAATCTTTTATTTTTAAAATTAAGCATTAATAATAATTTGAATTTATTAATAGTTAATTTATTAATAGTTGAATTTCTCTTGAATCAATTTTAAAGAACATTGAGGCCCAGTTATATTTTATATTATTAGCCTTTAATACTGAATTTCAGCCAATTTTAGATAATATTATTTCTAACTATCAATCTGAAAATTGACATTATAGAAATTAATGAATAAAAAATAATGAATTATTTTTATTAATTGAATTAATTAATGAATAATTATCGGTATGTATAACAAAAATATTAAGTATTATTTTGGACTCTGAATCTTACTATTTTAGATCTCTCTTAAATCTGAATCACTTTGTATGTAGGTTTTTTTAAGTCCAGTGAAAAAAACGATAAGCATAATAAAAAGTTACATTAAGAATATGGATAGGATAAAGTTATCTTTACTAAATCTTGTGATCCAATGACTGACACCCATTTAAAGATGCAACTGGAAAAGGCTACTGTAGACTTGGATAAAACCACTGATGTGGAGGGTATCCTTATTGTAGCCAGTGATGGGCGGATATTACACCACAACTTAAGGGTTGATGTGGATATAAATCTTTTCGGTCCCATGTCCCAAGTTATTTCCAGCTCCTCCCTGAGGCTTTTAAACTCATCTGGCCAGGGTGAAATGGAAAGAGTGCTGGTGGAGTCATATGGGGGGAAAGCACTCTTTTTAAGCCTCGATAATGTCCATTTAATCATTTTAATGCAGAATACTGCAAACGTAGGGATGGTAATGGTGAATGCCAAAAGGGCATCCAAAACAATACGTAAATTGACCCAGAACCTTGAATTAGAAGTTCCAGAAGAGGTACCAGTCGAAGAAATGCCAATCGAAGAACCAGTACCCCCATTAACAACAAATGAAACAGTTCCGGAAATAATTACCGCACCCGAACCCCCAATCGAAACACTTGCTGCAGATGAAAAGCCAGTAGAAATAACCAGGGAAGAAACTCCAGACATAAAAGTGGGAACAGTTACTGGAAAGATTGAAGATCAGACCCCTGTTACCCCTGAAATACATGTGCCTCCTGTTGAAGAAAGTGAAGTTCCAGATAAGGTCGTTGCCAAATCAAGTGTGTTAAGTGATAAAGCTGTGGAAGAAACCAGCCCTGAATCAGTTGGTGAATCAATTTTAGAAAGAACGGAAAAAATAACTGCAGAACCTATGGGGGATATAACTGAATCCCTTTCTGAACCTTCGGTTGAGGAATCATTACCAATGGATACAGAGACAGAAGTTGAATCTGAGTTGGAAACTTCTGAAACTGAAGCTGAAGAATTAATTGAGGAAAAATCCAGCATACCCACAGTTAAACCACCTATTTCATTCCCATCATTACCAGAACATGTTGAAATACCTGAAGACCCTGAAAAACGTTCTCAACTCATATTAGACATTTATGAATCAATATTCCTGGCTATGTCCATGGGTGCGGCCAAGATCATGGGTGTTGCTCCTGCCAGAGGACTTACCAAACAATTCTTACCCTTTGAAAAGTGTAAAAGGCTCCTGGAGAACGTTGATTTAAAGAGCAATGCCACCATTGATTTTGCCCAGATCAAGAAAAATGCAGAAGAAATCCCAATCCCTGAACGAGAAGAAATCTTCATCAAGGATTTCAACCGTATGATCGAAGTCATAACTGAAAATTATGGTAGAGTAATGGGTTACGAGGCATTCCGAGGTATGGTAAGACCCGAATTCCAGGAAATTAAAAAATCATATGGCAAAGCAATGGATGAATTGAACATCAAAAAAAGCATACATCCAGAAATTGCCCATTTATTCACCTAACACTTGGAATTTCTAGAAGTTGGAATCATCCCGTTTAAAAGATTAATTATATTGGGGATCAACATTTTAAATTTAAATAATTTTTTCCAATGCAATGATCAAAACCAAATAAAACAATTTATAAGTTTGGAATAAACTTTTTTTTAATAATAAAGTAAATTTTACCCGTTAAATGGATTAATAGACTGATAATGTTCAAATTTCAAAACTTTTTAAAATACCAGTTACATACCAATAGTCATATTACATTCACAAAAATGTTAAAAGTAAAAAAACGGTGATAATCATGAACGGACCATGGGTGGAGAAATACCGACCACAAGACCTGGATGAGGTTGTGGGTCAAGATCACATTATACAAAGACTTAAACAGTATGTAAACGAGGAGAGCATGCCTAACCTCATGTTCACTGGCCCGGCAGGAGTGGGAAAAACCACCACTGCCATTGCACTGGCCAAGGCAATGCTGGGCGAATACTGGAAACAGAACTTTCTGGAGTTGAATGCCTCTGATGCCAGGGGTATTGAAACTGTGCGTAAAGATATTAAAAGTTTCTGCCGACTAAAGGCAGTTGGTGCCCCATTCCGGATTATATTCCTGGATGAAGTGGATAACATGACCAAGGATGCTCAACACGCCCTCCGTCGGGAGATGGAGATGTACACCAAAACATCCTCATTCATACTATCCTGTAACTACTCATCCAAGATCATCGACCCCATACAGTCCCGGTGTGCCATATTCAGATTTGCACCAATAAAAGGCCACCAAGTTATCCAGAGATTAGAGGTAGTTGCCAAGGCTGAAAACGTTAAATACGCCCCTGGAACACTGGAAAGTATTGTTTATTTTGCAGAGGGAGATATGCGTCGGGCAGTTAATATACTGCAGTCTACTTCATCCATGGGTGAAGAAATAACTGAAGAAACTGTTCACGATGTGGTTTCCAAGGCAAAGCCTAAAGATGTTCGCCGGATTGTTAACCTGGCTCTTGATGGAGATTTCATGGGTGCACGTGAACTTTTAAGGGAGGTTATGGTAGTTCAGGGTACCAGTGGAGAGGACATGGTAACCCAGGTTTATCAGGAAGTCTCCAGAATGGCTATGGACGATCTTATCAGTAGTGAAAATTACATCAACCTGGTAGAACACATTGGGGAATATGATTTCCGGATAAGGGAAGGTGCTAATCCCCGGATACAATTAGAAGCTCTTTTAACCAAATTTTTACCAAAGGAAAAGGCAGATTAGATGTTGTGGACTGAAAAATATAAGCCCCGGAAAATGGATGAAGTTCTGGGAAATAAGAAAGCCGTGGAAGAGGTTGATGAATGGGTGGAGAACTGGGAACATGGCAAACCCCAAAAATGTCTTTTACTCATAGGTCCTCCCGGCACCGGGAAGACCACCCTGGCCCATTTAATAGCTGTATACTTTTCGGACCATATTGAACTCAATGCCAGTGACAAGAGATCCTACGATATTATAATGAACACTATAGGAGAGGCATCAGCTTCTGTTTCCCTCTTTGGCCAGGGAGGTCTTAAACTTATAATTCTGGATGAAGTGGATGGACTCCATGGTAATGAGGATCGTGGGGGTATAAGGGCCATAAACAAGATCATCAAAGAAGGTCATCATCCCATGATCATGATGGCCAATGACCCCTACAGTAAACGTATACAGAGTCTGAAATCTAAATGTCAGGTTATAAACATTCGCAAAGTACATACCAACACCATTGTAGCGCTCTTAAAGCGAATCTGTGTTAAGGAAGGGATTGACTTTGAGGAACACGTGCTAAGGACACTGGCCAAAAGATCCCGTGGAGATCTCCGGTCCGCAATTAATGATCTGCAAGTGATTGGTCAGGGAAAGGACTCCATAACCCCCGATGATCTGAAAGCAATAGCTGAAAAGGATGATATCAATAATATCTTCGACTCGATACGTACTGTCCTCAAAAGTAAAAATCCTAAGAGAATCAAAGATGCCCTACGCCTGGAGGCTGATCCTGGTTTTATACTGGAACAGATTACCGAGAATATTCCTCGGGAGTATGAAAAACCAGAGGAGATTGAAAAAGCCTATAATGCAGTGGCCGAAGCCGACGTGTACCTTGGTCGGGCCTTCCATACCCGGCATTATGGTTACTGGAAGTATACCTATGATCTTATGGGTGTGGGAGTGGCCTTGGCCAAGGATGAAACCTACAAAAAATTCAGCAGATATGCCAGTTCCACATTTTTCAGTAAACTGTCCAAAAACCGTGCTAAACGTGATCTCAGAGACAGAGTAGCAACCAAAATTGGAGCAAAGCTGCACACATCCCGAAAGGTTGCCATTGAGAACTTCCCTTACTTTGAGATAATGTTTGAAGGGGATGACTTGGCACGGGATCTGGCCGACTACTTCGACTTGGATGATTCAGAGGTGAAACAGTTCCGGAGTAGGAAGATAAAGAAGAAGAAAATTACCAAGGCCTCTAAATCAAAGAGTAAAAGTAAAACTAGTGGTAAAAGTACCAGTAAAAACAAATCCCCATCTAAAAAATCTTCCAAAAAAACCGTTGAGGCTGCAGATAAATCTTCAAAGAAGGTTTCTAAGGGCACTAAAGAAGTAGAAACAAAGAAAATTCCTCAAGATTCCAAAAATAAAAACACAACAAAAATGGAACATAAAAAAAAGAATGTTCCCCCACAATCCACTTCTGATGGTAATAGTGACTCTGGAAAAACTGAATCCCAAGAAAAAGGAAAACAAGTTTCACTTTTTAGTTTTAAGTGAAAATTTGCTATTTTTAAATTTTTTTAAATTACTGCTTAACTAATTTTAGAATGATAATCCCAGTGTAAATAATACCATCAACACCAGGAATGTATTTGCAACCGGGTCGGTTATGCTGGTGGATAAAGGTATAACAATGTTATCGGGATCCAGACCTTTTCGGTAGGAAATGGTATTCAGGTAGAATGCAATTAAAAGCATGATTGGTGTGAGCATCAATCCCGCGGAGGTGCTGATGAAAACCATTTTAACAAGTCCAACTGATTCTACACCGATAGCTAAGGAACCAAAGTAAGCTAAAATACCTATTAATGGATAAATGATTATTGCTAGGATTATAATAATGGCGAAGTTTCTTAATGCTCCTTCTGTAGGTCTTAATGAAGATTCTATGGATCCAATATGTAATCCAGAGGATAATCTTGCCCCCAGGATACTTACCAGGTCTCCACTTTCACCGGAAAATAAAGGTACCAAGGCCAGAATGCTGGGATTTCCTAAAATAGTTGAGAAGCTACCGTTTAAAATTGTACCAGCGGTTGTTCCAAACAGTGACGCTAAGAACAGAGCAGGAGTACTATGTACAATAATCTTTTTAAGATGACTTCCACTTTTAATCCCATAAATGAAGCCCATAATTCCGATTATAATGAATATTACAAATAAAATTGTATCTGCATATCCATTCCTTATCCATAATAATATTTGTACTGCTAAAAGGATTGATGGAATAGTAAAAAGGTCTCCAGAAGCTGCAATTAATGGGGTTGTTACATTGTCCGGATCCCATCCATTCTCATAACTTTTTATAGAGATTAAAATAGTTGCCGGTAAAAGCAACGCCCCTGAAAAAATCCCTCCCAGTACTGAAATGACTGTGAAGTCCACGATGCTAATACTTTCAAATCCGAGGAGAATACAAAAACCCTTAGCCGCAAATGCCAGGAAAATTGACATTATAATAGTCAGTATCATTGCGGAAATGATGTTCTGATTTAATATGGGTGATTTTTTTAATTCAGGCGTTAAAGTACCAATATGGAGGTTTGAACCTAATCTTGACCCTAACGCACCAAATATGTTCCCCCTCATCCCAATTGCTCCTGGAATTAGAACAAGAAGGCCGGGAAGCATTTCCAGAGTATTAGTCATTCCACTTAGTAGGATACCCGCTATTAAATCTCCGATAGCACATATAAAAAGGGCGGTGAATGTTTCGCCCAAAACCCTTGAAACATCTCTAAAAAAGTTAGTTATTTTACCACTTATTATGAAGGGAATCTGGAGAATCTGTAAAGACCTTTTTGAAACTAGGACTGATAAAATTACCATCCAGTTTAGAATGATTTGTATTAAATCGCCAATCTTCTTCAGTAGCTTCTCCGTCCATTTCACCTAACCACCCTAAAATTACAATACGGGCTGATTTTACTAAATATAATCCTAATAAACATCTTAAATCATTGTACTTGCCAAGTATAATCTGATTTTTCGACATCTCTACCTTTATTTTACTATTAAAGTGCGGGAATGTCTTCCTTAACTCGTTCCATTACTATCATTTCAGTCAAATCTTCAACACCCTCAATTGAACGGATTTTTGAATTGATCAATTGATTTAGGTCCTCAATGCTCTTTACCCAGACTTTAATTAGAATATCATATTCTCCAGATACACTGTAAACTTCTGACACTTCCTTAAGCCTTGAAAGTTTTTCTTTAACTAATTCATGTTTTTCAGACTCGGTCTGGATAATGATTATGGAAGTTATTTCCAGGCCAATTTTCTGCCAGTCCGGTATCAAAGTATAACGTTTTATTACGTTATTTTCCAATTTTTTAAGCCTGTTAGATATGGTTGCATCGGGAATATCAATTTCTTTTGACATTTGAGATATTGTAATCCTCGAATTCTTAATTAAGGAACGGAGTATAGCTAAGTCTACATCATCCATTTTTTCCAACACCTTATCATAATACTAAGTAGATATATCCACAATACTTATAAAGATTTGGGAATATTACCAAAAATTTTTGAAAAAATGAGTATTTTTCTAAATTAATACTCCCAATTTAGAAATTTCCGAAATATTACTCAAAATAATTGTGAAAAAATAGTCTCATTAAAAATAGTCTCATTTAAATAAAAAAAATAGATTAATGACTAAAAAAGGCTTATAATAATCAATAAACCTTAATATCCTAATCTTCAGTAAATTCTTCGTATTCAAGATCTTCTAGCTTAGTTTCCCCATTTGCGAGTTGTATAAGCAGAGATCCTCCAGTTTCGTTTCCTTTAGCGATAAGTGAATCCCCAGCAGAAAGCATGGTATTTTTATCTGGACCATAAATCCAGGATTCATTTCTCCTTATAGCAATAACAGTCATCCCAGTCCGAGTAGCAAGCAAAAGTTCTCCTAAAGATTTATCAGTTAGTTCTGAACCTTCAGCTATTTTTACCCGCATTATAACTTCGTCTGACTCTTCCATAACCATTTTAAACACAGGATGTGGTTTCATATCCTTTAAAACCAGATCCGCTATATCTTTTGCCGAATCCGCTATGGTTTCTGCAGCTTCCCCAACTTCAAGAAGAGCAGTTAATTTTTCTGCATCCTCCACTGTTCTTGCAGCGAGAAGTGATTCTTTCTTAATTTGGTAGTTAAGCCTATTAACTTTGTTTTCAAGTTTTATAACTTCTTCTGCAGCATCTTTACTGTTAAAAAGTAGTGCAGAATATGCTAAATCCACCATTAACTCGGACATGTTCTTCATTTCAATTAAAATGTCCTTAATACTTTTGGGCACCTTTCATCCTCCAGATATTCTAGGGTTTAATAAACTATAATATGAATACTTTAAAAACCTTTTCATAATTTATCTAAAATAGGAGATACTTAAAAAATGATCGATAATATTAACATTTTATGGAGATCATATCATCTGAAACTTGAGAACAGGATGAAGACTTGAAAAAAGGGATGAAGACTTGAAAATTATAGATCTTGGAGAATTATAATTAAAAGTTGGTATACAGGTTCAAAAAATTGAAAACAATGATTACAATCCATTTGTTAACTTAAAAAATATCAATACTCCCCACAAGAATAACCATAAAAAGTTATATTAAGGTACAGTAATAGCTAAACCAAATAATAGCTAAATTAAATGGTTAAGGGGAGTATAAAATATGAATAAATCTAATTTTAGATGTGAAAAACAATTACTGCGCCTTTTGGCTCTAGTTATGGTTATGGCAATCACGGTGGGTTCATCCTTTGCTGCGACCATCTATGTCAGTACTCAGGGGAATGATGCATGGAACGGACTAGCAGCCACCTACGATTCAAGCACAGGTAATGGGCCTAAAGCAACCATACAAAACGCAATAGACACTGTGAATGATAACGGAACTGTATCTGTTGCTCCAGGAACCTACTATGAAAATCTGTACATCAACAAGGATGTTTATTTAATGGGAGCCGGTCCAGACAACACTATTATTAATGGTATGCGAAAAGAAAGTGTTATACGATTATTCGGATCCACAATGGAACCATTCAACCAATTCGCTCTCACCGTAAACGGATTCAACCTTGTCAATGGGAATGGAACTTATGGTGGAGGAATCTACAATTATGGAGGCATTTTATTCCTGATTAATACAAAAATCACTAATAACATGGCTACTCACGGGGGAGGACTCTACAACTCTGGAACGGCTAGTGCAGACAGTGCAACCACAATAACCAACAACACTCCCGATGAAATCTATGGATATCCACTTACACCGCTTACCTCCGGGGACATTTCCCAGGATGTAATACCATCAGTTAACTGATAATAGGTGTTTCCAACCATTAAGCAAATGATTTTATCCAAAAAAGATTCTAATATCTCTATTTTTTTAAATTTTTTATAAAAAAATTTGTTTTTCATTTTAAACTGCTAAAAAAAAATTTATTTATTGATTTCAGTGCTCCTTTAATCATGATCATATTCATTTGAAAGATAAACTGCAGAACTCATCATCTTTTCCCTCACATCAGGGATAAACTCCTCTAAAAACTCCAACATGTCCGTAGAAAGCCCTTCTTTATCTTCAAAATCACAATGTAACCCTTCAATATCTGCCCAGGATTTTAACCAAGACCCTGGAACATTAACGAGAGGATAGATCATTTTCACCCCGCATTTCTCAGAGTGGGAACTTAAAAGGCCTAATTTATCCCCATTGAGCATGGATTCCAATATGTGCTCCACCTCCCGGTCAAGGGTAAGTGGCAGGGCCACGACATCAATATCTTGCTTTTTCCCCTTAAACTCCAGTCCACTAAACACATCTACTTCATCATCCCCAATGATTAACTCCACACCATACTTTCTAGTGTAAGGCTCCAAAACCGTGTGCAAAGTCAGATTAACACAATTTTTGGGACCTGCCAGGAGGATCCTATCACGAGGGCGCAGCGCATCCTTCAAAACACGGGAAGCACGGGTACAAATCCTCTGGAAAACCTTGGATCTCCTAACCTCATAAGCAGTGAAGTTCTCCAGGAACAATTCTTCCTTTTTACGTGAAAACCTTGATAATCTGAGATTATTAATATAAACCTTTTCATCAACTATACTAACAAATCGAGTCTCCACACCGTTTTTCTGGAGGAATTTAATCACATTCTGTTTCCTTATCATATGTATCCTGCCAATCCGAGGTAGTTAGTCAATTGACTTTGAAATTTAAATTACAAAGTTATCCATCATTAATCCATCACTTAATGATTTAATCTCTTAGATAGTTGTTATATTCATAGTAAATGTATATTCATAGTAAATATGATCTTCTAAGTGCAAATTTTTAAAAGGCATATCTAAGGTGGGGTGAAAAAGGTGAGTAAATTGACAAATATCGAAGGATTTAAAGAAATAATAATTAAAATTCCCTTCGAACACAATGATCTAAATGTGGTAAACCAAGAAGAAAATTTACCCCTATTTGAGGAATTAATAGAGATTTACATAAAGTCCAGTCCATCTGAACAAAATTCTATGGAGACATTTGTTCGTAATCACCGGGATTTAACATACAAACTTGTTCACTGGATTCCACCATATCAGGAGTCTGATCCAGGGCGTTATGTGAAGTACCGCCTTCTTTCAGCCACAATAAGGGATGGGATGCCTGATTTTCGTGATGATCTTCTTGAACTGGTGCACTTGTGGGATTTTGCAGAGGAAAAAAGATTGAATGCCCGGGAAATATTTGAGGAAATTAACAATATCAGTAGTTCTTCTCTTTTCTACCAGGTAATGGATCCCCAGCGTAGAGAAGAGTTGAGATTTTAAGATATCGAGAATGACAAATTAAATGAAAATATGGTTGATGTTGAATGACATGTTTTTTTATTAAGGAAGATTAGATAATATAAGCAAGATGAGTATGCTAAACAAGATGAGGGGCTTGTTATGTTTAAAATCTTCGGCCGTAAATCAGATGAAGTAGGGGAAAGGGAACTTCTGGAAATAGAAGTAACTGAAGGGGTGGACTGTCTGGGTGACTTTACCTTCAACTTCCACTGGCAGCACAGGGGGGAAAAACTTGATCCCAGTTGGAAAATACCTGGAAATGATTTAACCTTTGGTGAAGTTGTGGAACACTTGAAAAACAAGAAAGATGTGCGCATTAATGGTAATGCCGGGCACCGTCTTGCATCCAGTATGGGGGTGGATCTCCAGTACTTTGGAGGATCTGGTGGTGACATTCCAGTGGGAGATATCTATGTGGAAGGAGATGTTGACACCCGTATGGGGATCAGCATGACCAGGGGAAACATCTACGTTAAAGGAAAGGTAAAGGAACCTATGGGAAACTTAGTTGAGGTTAAATCTCAGAAGAAAGGTTACCGGCAGTTTAGAAGCATAACTGATATTGCCACCAATGGATTGGGAGGTGACAAACTGGTGGGTTGTCAGTTTGCCGGGAAAAAGTTCATTATAGATGACGGTACCGTGAAGGACACCGTGGGGGCCCGTTTAGATGTTGAAATGGAGATCGTGAAAAAGGGAGATGTAGATCTCTCCACAGGGATACTCATGCGCCAGGGTACCACCAGAATAAACGGAAATGCTGGGAAAAATACTGGGGCCCTTTTAAATGGAGGTACAATTATTATTAATGGGGACACCGATGATTTTACAGCCATCGACATGATTAAAGGTATTATAATCGTTAATGGAAATGCGGGAAAGTTTTTAGCTGCTAAAAAGAAAGATGGAATGATTCTCGCTAAAAATGGAAGTCCCATACCACCGGCCAGTGAAAAACCTCTCCAGAGTGATGACCAGCAGTTACTCATTGCCCAGGGTCTCAATCCCCGTGGTTTTAAGAAGTTTGAGTAAGAAAGAAAAATATTTCAGGGAATGTCAAGAATTTTCAGTACAAAGAAGCAGTGAAATAAGGCTCTAATTAATTTTTAAAATAACTAGAATATCTTTAATATCTACAAAACTAGAATACAGTTTAAATATCTACAAAACCTAGAATCCTTTTAGATATCTACTTAACTAAAGAATATTGAACTAATTTTTGAACTAATTAAAATAAGCCTTTAATAAAAATTTAAGGGAGGGTTTTTAAGCCTCCCAGTGCAGATGGTATTTTTCGAACTGTTTTTCCAGGACTACCACCAATATAAATCCAATTACCGCCGCCAGTATCACTGGTATCATGGAGTCCATTGTGGTTGTAATCTTCTCATAGGGTAACCTTAAGGTTCCTATCATCAACCCCACCAGGAAAGCCATGGTCACTGATTTATGATGTTCTAAAAGATAATCCAGGAGGCGTGAGAAGGATAAGATTCCGATCAATGCCCCCAAACAGAATGTAATTATATCCACAAATTTAAGCTGATTCAAGGCTGCCAGCATGTACTCATACTGGTTTAAAAGAAGCAAAAGAAATGCTCCAGAGATACCCGGAAGAATCATTGCACATATAGCCACCATTCCCGATAGGAAAATAATTGGCAGAGTATGGTTGGCCTGTATTGGGTTTAATCCCACGAATATTATGGCAAAAACAAATCCAATTGCCAGGAAGGCAATGTTCTTAAAGTTAAGCTCATCCACATGCTTGTAAACGAAACCAGCTGATGCTAATATGAGGCCAAAGAAGAATGCAAAGGTAGGTGCAGTGTAAACTGTAAGCATGACTGTCATAACCTTAGACATGGTTAAAACGGCCACCCCTATTCCGGCCAGTAACGGTATGAACAGATTGAAATCCCATTTCAGTAGTTCTTCCTTAGATTTTGCAAAATCCCCCTTCAGAGCCGCTAAAATGAAGTTAGCATTTATCTGACTGATGGCGTGAACCAGTCGCTGGTAAATACCTGTGATCAGGGCCATTGTACCCCCAGAAACTCCAGGGATCACATCGGCAGTGCCCATTAACAATCCTCGCAAGAAGATTAAAATCGTATCCCGGTATATCTCAATTTTTCGCATAAAAATTCTCCTACTTACACAATATTTAAATCATTAAGTTGTCAATTGTAAATTCACAGTTTCAGTTTGATTTATCCTTAATTAACATTCAATGTTATTCAATTGATCTTAGTCCATTTAATGATTTTTAATTAATAAATCTTTACAAAAGAGGCTCTCTCATGTTCAGTCCTGTGGAATTTTTAAGTGAAACAGCAATCAATTTGATAGAATCTTTAGGTTACTGGGGTGTTTTCATTGGTATGACCATTGAAAGTGCCTGCATACCCCTTCCCAGTGAAATTATTATGCCATTTGCAGGATACGTTGTATGGGAGGGGCAAATGACGCTCTGGGGAATCACACTGGTCGGTGCACTTGGAAATCTTTTCGGCTCCCTGATTGCATATTATGTGGGCTGGAAAGGTGGCAGACCACTTCTTGAAAAATACGGTAAGTACGTTCTCATCAGCCACAGTAAATTAAACCTCGCTGATGAATGGTTTGAAAAATATGGTCACGAAGCAGTTCTCATCAGCAGAGTACTCCCTGGGGTAAGGACTTTCATCTCCCTTCCTGCCGGAATTACCCACATGGACTTAAAGAAATTTATCATATACACATTCTTTGGTTCCATACCCTGGTGTTTGGCCCTTGGATATGTAGGGGTGTTCATGGGCCCCAACTGGACTAATCTCCAAGATTATTTCCATTATCTTGATATTTTAGTGGCTGTTGGAGTTGTGGCATTTCTGGCTTACTTACTTTATCATTATCGTGGAAAAGAACACTTAGAATAAGATATCTAATTGTAGAATAAAATCTAAAAACTATCTATTTTTTTAGGATTAATAAAAATCCATATTAAAGACTTTAAAACCACAAATAAATCAATATTGCCAGGAACAGGTAAATCAATGCACCTAAAGCAATGGCCATTAGCAATCCCTGTTTCGGTAAGAAATAGATAACCGTGATAAGGTAGAGAACCCAAAAAGGGGTTAGAACAACGAGTCCCTTGAGAAATCCGATGGTGGCAGGGCTACCGGCTTCAGAGTAGATGGTTATGATGCTGAGGGTGGTGACAATGGGAAACATGGCAATGAAAGCAGATAAAATACCCTTATCTTTACTGCCAAAATAGGTGACAGTTACCAGGATCGAACCACCTATTAAAAAGTAAAATATGTATTTCAACCATTCCAACATGCCAAAACCGCTTGCCTACCTATTATTAGATTTTGTTTCTAATTGCTCATTGTGAAATTATATGCTTTTAAGTTTAATCAATTTCTCTGGAGATTCAATTTAATTATTTGAATCCCCATGGATTCATTTTTAGTTGAAATTGATTATATTTATATACTTGGTTCCTTACTATTAATCGCTGAATAAAAAAAATAAAAATATTGAAAAAAATAAGAATTTGAATAAATTAATCAGGTAGGTGTATAAATTGAGAAGATTCTTGCTAACACTTCGAATATGGTTAGCTACTGCACTATTATTTGGTATACTCTATGCCATAATAACCGTAATTTGCACATATCTGGGCTTTGGAACACCCCTAATATTCGCTATAATGGCAATTGTGGTTGTTTTTGCCCAGTACATGCTGGGCCCAGTCATGGTGGAGAAGGTTATGGGTGTGCATTACGTGTCACCACAGGAAGCACCTAACCTGCATGCTATGGTAGATGAACTGGCCATGAATGCAGGGATTCCCAAACCCAAGGTAGGAATTGCCGAGACTAGCATCCCCAATGCCTTTGCCTTTGGCCGCACCAAAAGGGATGGGAGGGTCTGTGTTACCCGGGGTATTCTGAGCATCTTGGATGAGGAAGAGTTGAAAGCAGTTCTGGGACATGAGATCAGCCACATCCGCCATAATGACATGGCCGTGATGACCCTCATCAGTGTAGTGCCTCTAATCTGCTACTGGATATTCATCAGCACTCTCTTTGGGGATAGTGATAGTGATGCTGGAATAATTGGAATTGTGGCCCTGGTAGGCTACTTATTGGGACAGTTACTGGTGTTATTTGTGAGTCGAATTCGGGAGTACTATGCAGATGAGGGAAGTGTGGAGATCGGTGGTAAACCCCACAAACTGGCCAGCGCACTTTACAAACTAGTTTATGGATCTGCGAATCTGGATAAAAGACAGGTGAAAGAAGTGGAGGGGGTTAAAGCTTTCTTTGTCAACGATATCTCCGATGCAGGGAATGAAATAAGGGACCTCCGAGAACTGGATTCTAATATGGATGGAGTAATTAGTGAAGTAGAACTGGCAGAACTTCGTAACATGAAAACCAGCATAAAAACTGGAAGTAAGATCATGGAATTGCTGTCCACCCACCCCAACATGGTGAAAAGGATTAAACGGTTAGCTGAGCTAAGCGATACCTAATCAACACTCTTTTTTTAATTTGAACCAACACCATGATTTGAAAAAAAATCTTATTCTAAAAAAATCCGTAATTGGATGAACAGATTATAAAAATTATAATAATTTATTTTTAAGAATCATGAAATTTATTTTTTTAAACTAAAAACGAAAATATGAAAAAATAGAGTGATTGATCTAGTCATCCACTCTAATAAACCTTCACTACCCCTACAACATTGGTTTTTGGGAGCCAAGTGTCTAGAGGTGTTTTTTCAATGGTTACTACTTGTTGAACTCCGTTTACATTGCGTATCTGGTTTCCCACAATTTCCACTTGTCGATTATCACTTTTAAGGTAAACCTGAGTGCCATTAATCTCTGCTACCCTTTTTACTATGAGGTTATATTCAGGATGGCGGGCCACCACCAGATCCCCAACCTGGAAGTCACTGGTTTTAAGTACCATAATCTGCTGCCCATCCTTCAGGGTGGGTATCATAGAGGTTCCCTTGACTGTGGCTGGCATGGGGAGCTGATTTTCCCCGAACTGTGATTTGACTTTCACTTGTACGGTGTAGTTATATTTACTGGCAATATTCTGCATATCTGTCTGGATAGAACCTAAACTACTATCTACATTCTGAACATCTGCCAGGGCCTTTGTCTTCATCTCTTCCAACATTCCATCTGGAACTGGAAACAGCCATGAAGATGATGATTGAACTGATACCGCGGTACCGTTGGTTTCAATTGTAATATCGATACTGTGATTAGCCTCGATGAAACCTGTTATAAATCCAGCTCCGGCTATGACCACTAAACCTAATAATACAATGATAATTCCAGTTCTGAGTTTCACTTAATTGCCAACCCCTATTAATTCATTAATAATCTTTTGAGTATGATTTAGATTCAGTTGTCCTGGTGCAGAACCGCTCCCTAACGAGGCGTAAGTAATGGGAGACCCTAAAAGTGGAGCAACCACCCTTGTGTATCGTCCCATCTCCCCCATCGCTATTCCAATGGTGTTTTCGTATTGGTTGACTACTTCCAGAACATTAAGAGTGTCCTGCATATTGTGGGGCATGACTGCAAACTTGGCAATGGATCCCAGTTCCTTCTCTCTTTTAACAACCTCCAAAAGTTCCTTTAAATGAGGGGTTTTCTGGAAGTCATGGAAAGATATTATTGTAGATTTAGCTGCCTGAATAACACGAGAACGGTATTTTTCATCAGTTTGAAGTTCTATATCCACATAATCTGCGTGATCGGCAACCTCAACTAATATTTCCGTTCTTTCAGCTTCAGACCCCATGAAACGACCTCCCTCTTCTTTCATCCGGTTGGTGGCAATGAGGGGATAATTTATCTCCTCCATTAAATGGATGATACTTTGAGGATCGGTGTCTAGAAGAGCATCAATCCGAAGCTCCACCAGGTCTGCTCCTGTTTTTATAGCTCCACTTGCAACTTTTAAAACACTTTTCCTGTCTTTTTGGAGTATTGGAACGCAAATTAAGGGTTTTAAAATCATCGGCATCCACATCCTAGTGATATAATCCATGGTACTTATTTATTATGCGGTAGGAATCCATGTGTACTGAAATGAGATTATAATATTCGTGAACCATGTTATTTATTTATTTCTGCACCTTACTAAATCTTTTTGAATCAGTAGATTATGTGAATCATTTCATTCATCATTAACTTAGATCAATGGGATTTAATCCTGATTTCATAAAACTGTGTTCATTGAATTATTCAAAAGATTATGTTAGGTTAAACATAGGAAAATAACCTTAAACACCGGGACCTAAAAAGAATCTAGAAGAAATGTATAAGAACAAGTTTTCACCATATTATTCTCACTAAAATTTAATCCATGGATTTTATCCATATAATAAATCATTAATTAACTTTCTAACAATTCAGGTGATGATTTGAAGATTACCGCTATTGGTGCAGATATTTCCGGAAACGATGTTTCATGCAGTAAAAATCTCATTAAAAACATAGAAAATAACATTCCCCTCTTGCTAAATAAAGGAGCCTATAAAGCCGCTCTTACCAACATCACCGGTGATGATGTGGTTATCAGTGCTTTTGTGGAAGATGACCGACTGGAAGAAGTTAATCAGGGTATTGTGGAAATTCTTCGCCAGAATGCCGAGGATCTGGGAGACATAAATGGAATTTCAGACACCCTAGAAAACGCTGGCGAAGGAATATCCTATGCCGAGGCAAAAATAAGGCAGGACCGCTATCCTGATGCCATTATCATGGCCTTTGACACCTATGGTGGTGAGGGATTTGTCCATAACGTTGCCGATTCTGTGATAAAAGCCGCCAGAGGTATGGATCAGGTTACCGATATTGGGGGAAGTAGTTTGAACCACAATCAGGAAATACCTGGCGTGGGATACGTTTCTGACGAGACCGATGACCCGGTGGTAGTAGTGACTGTTGAAGATATTGAAAGTATAGGTGTAGTGGCCGGGGCCATGATGGGAGCTGCACTTGGTAATAAAAACGTTTATCTTGTTCGTAGAGGTTCTCCATCCTATGTTATCCCGGGAAGCGTAATCATATCCATCACCGCCTACATGAACGGGAATGTAATGGACCTGGCAGTACCCCTTTCCAGCAAAATGAAGATTTTAAAGGTTTAATATGATTCAATGCATTTCGATGAAAAATTTAAAAATAGAATAATAAAAAATAGATATGTCTTTTAATAATTCAAAGGAAGTGATACAGTGATATTTCTTGACGAAGACACTCGATGTGTTGTGCAGGGCATTACCGGTAAACAGGGCTCTTTCCACACCAAAAGCATGCTGGAGTATGATACTAATATTGTGGCCGGCACATCACCCGGTAAAGGAGGCCAGGAATTTGAGGGAATTCCGGTCTACAATTCCATTGCAGAAATTAAAGAAGAGATGGATGTTAACGCATCCATAATATTCATACCCGCCCCATTCGCCAAGGATGCTGCCTTTGAAGCCATATCCCAAATGGAACTGGCCGTGATTATCACTGAACACATCCCAGTCCATGATTCCATGGAAATAGCCCAATACGCACGTAAAATGAATTGTAAAATGATTGGCCCCAACACCCCGGGTATTATAACCCCTGGAGTTGGTAAAATGGGGATAATGCCCACCCATATCTTCAATCCTGGAGATATTGGAATTGTTTCACGTAGTGGAACTTTAACCTATGAAGTAGCCAGTCAGATCACCAATGCAGGTCTGGGTCAAAGTACCTGTCTGGGTATTGGTGGTGACCCCGTGGTGGGGATGGATTTTGCAGATGTGCTCCAAAAATTTGAAGATGATCCTGGAACCCATGCCATGGCCATGATCGGAGAGATCGGAGGTAATGCTGAGGAAAAGGCTGCAGAATACATTGCTGATAACATCACCAAACCAGTTGTGGCTTACATTGCCGGTAGAACCGCTCCGGTAGGGAAGAGAATGGGACACGCCGGTGCCATAATCGAGGGGGACAGTGGAACAGCTGAGAGTAAAATGAAAGCCTTGAAAGCTGCAGGGGTGGAAGTGGCAGAGCAACCTTCCCAAATTGCAGACATAATGGGAGAAATAATCTAACAAAATAAAAAACCTGCATATAAATCCCTGAAAACAAATTAAATCAGGTTATATTCACTTATTTTTACCAAAAAAAATATTCATAACTTTGAGCCAATTTCTAATTGTAGACTGGAAATCACAAAATTATCACTAACAAAAATCACAGGTATCAACTAAACGGTATCAACAAACTATTTACATTCAACTAAGATTATTTCCCTGAACTTATTTCATCACCGGAAAAACATTTAAGGATGGTTTTTATGGCTAACAAAAAAGAGATTATTGAAAAACTGGTTAATGGAGAATTGAAACTCCACCAAATTGAAAGTTACACTGATAATATACAGGAAGCAATTGATGTGAGGAAAGAATTTGCAGAACACATATCCGGCACTAATTTAACTCATCTTCCCAATTACTCCCTGGATCTGGCGGAGGCCATGAAGAGGAACATTGAAAACCCAATAGGAACTGTGCAGATCCCAGTAGGACTGGCTGGGCCACTGCACCTCAATGGAGAACATGCTCAGGGAGTTTATTACGTTCCCCTGGCTACTTCTGAAGGTGCCCTGGTTGCATCCATCAACAGAGGTTGTTCTGTCACCCGTGAAGTCGGTGGCGCTAATGTACGCATAATCGATGACAAAATGACCAGAGCGCCAGTTATACAGGCAGAATCTGTTTCTGAAGCCATTGAAATAAAGAAATGGATTGAAAGACATTTTATAGAGCTTAAAGAAGCCGCTGAAAGTACAACACGTCACGGACGTCTGGTGAAAATTGACCCCATAATCGTGGTGGGCCGTTATGTTTATCCCCGTTTCACTTACACCACCGGTGACAGTATGGGTATGAACATGGTCACCATTGCCACAGACAAGGCCATGGATATTTTAACCAGAGAAACTGGAGCCCACGTACTAGCTCTAAGTGGTAATCTCTGTGTGGATAAAAAACCATCAGCAATAAACTTCATAGAAGGAAGGGGAAAAACTGTAACTGCCGATATTACCATTCCCCGGGAAATTGTGGAAAAGAAACTTAAAACCACGCCTGAATCCATTATGGAAGTGAATATGGCTAAAAATCTTATTGGCTCCGCCATAGCAGGGAGTATGGGTTTTAATGCCCAGTACGCCAATATGATCGCTGCCCTATTCCTGGCCACGGGACAGGATGCAGCTCACGTAGTGGAAGGAAGCCTAGGAATAACCACTGCCGAAGTTAAAGATGGTGATCTGTACTTTTCAGTTACCCTCCCTGATCTTCCCCTGGCCACAATTGGAGGTGGAACCCGTCTGGAGACTGCACAGGATTGTTTGAATATTTTAGGTGTGGCTGGATCCGGTAATGTTAATAAATTTGCAGAAATCGTTGCCGGAACTGTCCTGGCCGGGGAACTATCATTGATGGGTGCACTGGCTGCCGGACACTTGGCGCGGGCCCATAAGGAGTTGGGTAGGGGATAGATCATATTAGAGCCTCCCTGAAAAAAAGAATGACCTAGATTAAATTTTTAAATAATTTCTATATTTAAATAATTTCATAAATCCTATATACTAGGAGTAAATCTGAATGAACATCCGCGAATTTATAACTGAATACTTTAAAATGAGCCGTTACGTGGCTCTGGGAACCATGGACGGAATCCTGGCAGTTATGGGCGTGACCCTCACTGCCAGTGGTGTGTCAGCTGCCAGTGGAATAGAACTTTCCAACTTTGCTGTGGGTTTGACTGGTCTTTCCACGGGAATAGCTCTTGCAATGTCCAATTCATACGGATCTTTCATTGGTGAAAGGGCAGAAGAAGTTCGTACCCTCCGGGAACTGGAACAGAAAATGATGCTAGATGAGGGTAAACTAGATGACACCCACATTCACCAGCAGGCCAAAAAGCGTATATACATGAGTATGTTCACCCATGGATTCAGCAGTTTCATTGGCTCATTCGTACCAGTACTACCCTTCCTGCTCATTTCTGAAAGGATAAATGCCATAATATGCACCTTGGTACTCTGCTTCGCGGCTTTGATCATACTGGGTGTGTATCTAGGTAAGGTATCCCGTGAAAGTTTATTTAAAACCAGCGTTGAAATCGTACTCATTGGGATTCTAATCAGCGTGGTCTGTTACCTTATTGGGGGAGGGCATGGTTAAATATCCAATTACCCCCATAAAAAAGGGCGAAATGTTATAATTAAATAAAAATTGATGTATAAACTTTGATCATAATTAGTAATAATAAGACAATTAGTAGTAGTAATAATATATCTAAACAATTTTTTTAAATACTCTTTTTTATTTAATTACAAATCATACTGTTTTCTAACTAAAAAATCATACTGTTTATTAACTAAAGATCATAGAGTTTTATATTCCATTTACCTAAAAACAAATACAGTATTCCACGCATTTCAAAAATAAATACAGAAACTATAGTATTATGTTAGGGGCAATGATAATATGGCAGATAAAAGTAAGTATGTGATAGATCTTAAAGAAAAAGATTTATCCATAGAAAAAATAGGGGGCAAAGCCCTTAATCTAAACAAAATGTCTTTTGCAGGTTTTAATATTCCCCCTGCTTTTATTGTCTCCGTGGATGCCTATGATTCTTTTATTAAAAAGGAATTAGAAAGTAAAATATCTAAAATTCTTAATTCTATTGACTTCGAAAAGGAAGAATCCTTATCTTATGGGTGTTCATCCATTCGCAACATAATAAAAAGTGAAAAATTGCCTTCTGATCTGTTTTTAGAGATTAATAATAATATAATGAATCTTCCAGATGGATATTATGCTGTAAGATCATCGGCAGTAGCTGAAGATCTTGAAGATGCCAGTTTTGCCGGCCAACTGGATAGTTTTTTGAATATAAAGAAGGAGGACATTCTAGAAAAAATCATTGATTGCTGGAGATCCTACTGGAATGATCGTGCCGTGAAATACAGGTATGACTCTTCAATAGGACATCTGGACACCGAACTAAGCTCAGCAGGAATTGCAGTACTGGTGCAAAAAATGGTGAACGCCCATGTCAGCGGAGTGACCTTCACTGCCAATCCAGTAAATAGAACCAATGAAGTGGTTATTGAATCCACATGGGGGCTTGGTGAAGCCATTGCCTCAGGCATAGTCAGTCCGGATATTTTTGTTTTAAATAGGGAAGGTGAGTTAATTGAGAAAACTATTAAAACAAAAAAGAAAGGATACTTCCTCAACAACGGGGAAAACTCTTTAACCCCTATAAAAGAAGAATATCAGGAAAAATCAAGCCTCAATAATCAGATTCTTAAAAAAATACTGGGTATTAGTACTGAATTAGAGGAATTTTTTGGGGTTCCCCAAGATATTGAATGGGCCATGGAATGGGAAGATAAAGAATTGAACAACCATGAAAATAACACTTCAAAAATAAGTAATGATAAAACTAACACCCCTAATATCTATATTCTCCAGTCGAGGCCGGTAACCACCCTCACTGATGATAGGGAGAATGATGATATATTGTGGACACGGGCCTACGGAGATGAGTACTGGGCTGATGCTACCACACCCCTCTTTTACGATGTTATGGGTAAGATGCTCACGGATTACGTGAATCATGAAGGTGCCCGGATAATGGGTTATAAAGAAATAACAGATTCCAAACTCTTAAAACTCCATAAATCAAGGGTTTATTTTAATAGCTGGGTTTTGGAAAAAGCTTTTTCATATTATCCCAAGTTCGCCCGGTCTAAAGAGTTGTTGAATTATTTTCCCCTGGAAGATCAGGGGAGAATATCAGAATATCCTTCCATATTGCATAAAACTTTACTTTCACAGATTTTAGTGGCTATTCGCGACCCGGATGGGATGATGCACCGGACAGATAAAGCATACCGTAAATGGGCCCAGAGTTTTATGGGAAAATGTAGAGCATTCGATGCAACTAATCTGGAGAAACTAAGTGACGCGGAACTCTTATCACTTTATAATGATATTGAAACAGCCGGTATTAAACACTACCAACTAATAAGGTACGGTATGGTTTCCCATTCCATAGCCACCAACTTGATGATCAAAAACTGGCTGGTGGAATGGTTGGATGATAATGACGGTAGCCTCTATGCTGGTTTGATTTCAGGATTAGATGATAATAAAACAGTTATAATGAATATCAGATTCTCAGACATGGCTAAAATTTTAAGAGAAACCCCAGAATTATCATTAAAAATAAATTCCATAGATGATATATGTTCCTTAGGCGAATCAGAGATTAATAACATAATTTCATCTAATTCCCATTTTATGAAAGAGTTTGATCAGTTTATTAATGATTACGGGCACCGATCCAATACTCGTGAAATACTGTATCCCCGATGGAGAGAAGATAAAGCCTACGTGTTAGAGGTTATTAAATTATTGTCCTCTTCAGACTTAGATTTAAGGAAAAAAGAACTAGAAAGTCGCAATAATAGATTTAAAACAGAAAAAGAAGTTTTATATCGGATAAAAAATCAGAAAGGCGGATTTTTCAAAGCAAAACTATTTATATTAGTGCTTAATTTAGCTCAGACCTATCTAACTTTCCGGGAAAATCAGCGCTTCTATTTAGATCACCTCCTCTTCCGCCAGAGGTTGATGTTACTGGAGATGGGAAGGAGATTAGCATTGCAAGAAGTTATTGATGATGGAGATGATGTTTTCTTCCTTTTTGAAACCGAATTATTTCCTTTTTTCGATGCTAAAAATTCATATAGAAACCATTCATCAATAAAAAATTCTTTAAAAGATGAATTAAACGAAAATGGATTAAATAAAGCTGTATTTAATGAAAATACTGTTTCACAATTAAAACATAACGAACTTAAAGATAAAATTCTGAAAAGGAAAAAGGAATTTTACAAATATAAATCATCTCTTCCACCAAAATTCATAAAGAACGGGATTGAATTTGATGATACTGTCACTGAATACAACCAAAATGCAATTTATGGTGCAGCGGCAAGTCCCGGAACATTTAACGGCATTGCCCGAGTGGTTGAATCCATTGAAGAATTATCGAACCTGGAAGATAATGAGATCCTAGTGACCAGTAACACCGATCCGGCTTGGACTGCGGTATTTTCCAAAGTGGGGGGCCTTATTACAGAAACCGGGGGAATATTATCACATGGCGCTGTGATTTCTCGTGAATACAGAATACCCGCAGTTACTGCAGTCAAAGGTGCCACTAAAATTTTTAAAACTGGTGAAAAGTTAATTGTGGATGGTAATGAAGGAGTTGTATACAAAAAAGAATAAAATTACTATAGAGTATACTGATAGTTAACCTGTTAAAACTTGTTAACATATCCTATTACCGATTAACAATTGAATAGGAATATTTATAATAAATTGCAGTGAGGGATTTTTATGGATCTTGATTTAGAACGTCTGAAAGAACATGAAGAATGGAATGAGAGCTATTATTTTAATTTTCATGATAAAAATAATGATTTAACTGCCTTTATGCGAATCGGGAATAAGATCAATAAAAATGAAAAGTCAATGTTCTTCTTTTTAATGTCACCCCACATGGTGGCCGGGGTTAAGTTGGAAACTCCCTGCAATGATAAACCATTGAATATTGCAGGTTTAAATTACGAGGAAATTGAACCTGGGAAGTGGAGACTCAGATATGATGGTTCAATTTTTGATCCAACTGCAAAAGTTCCCTCGGAATTCAAAGTTAAAATGGACGTTACCTGGGAAGCTTTAAACCCGGTTATGGATTATGTTGAATGTGTTGATGATAAACAGACTGAAATGTCCTCTAACGTTGCATCTGAACATTACGAGCAGTTTGGAAAAGCCATTGGGAAAATTAAAATTGATGACAAGGTATTAGAAATTACGGCCATGGGTGAAAGGGACTTGAGCCGTGGTGTACGGGAATGGGGATCTCCAAAGATGTGGATGTGGATTAACTCCGAGTTTTCCCATGAAGAGGCCTTTAACATAACCAAACTTTCCGTTGACGAGGGAGATATTGATGCCGGATATTTCTATACCGATTCCGTTAATAAAGCACTGGTAAAATCAGATATTGATCTGGAATTTAATAACGGAATTCCTTCCTTGTTTAGAATGACCTTATTTGATAAAAAAGGTTCCGAATATTCAGTTGTAGGTGAAGTTGTTAGATTTGGAATGATTCCAGTTGATGATAAAATGATTCTCATTGAAACTCTTTCCAAGTACTCATGGGAAGGTAAAGAAGGTTATGGCATAGCTGAATTTTTAGTTCCTAAAGTTTTAACCTGACAAATTCTTTTTTACTTTTTGTTCTATACTTATTACAATATAATAACGGAAATAAAGTTATAAAAATACTTAAAAATCATTTTATTCACTTGCCAAAGATCATTAAATCATTTAAAACCCCCAGTGAATTTATAATTCCATCAACACACGATAAATTCACAAACCCAACTCCACACTGTAAAGTTCCTCTACCCTTTCCACATGTATCAGGTAGGCATCTTCTTCAGTGAGTAGACCAGAATTTATTAGATTCCGAGTGCGTCTTGGGACGGTCCTGGGCCCCATAACCGCCCCGGGCCTTGTAAGATCGTCAAGATAATCTGTTTCCATTAAGAAATTCTTACTTTTCCCTAGAGCCTCCCGCATAACCTCCCCACTGGCAATGAGGGAAGGAGTGAGGCCATGATTTTCCCCTGGAAGGACCAGTGGTCCTGAAAAATGTTTAATAACCTTTTTTTTCTTCGAACGAGCTTTACTGGCCATTTTTGCAAATTCACGGAACCCTTCCTCTGTGGAACTTTCAGTGTGCAGTTGCACCGGGCAGTCTGCCTCCCGGGCCAGTTCCATGGCGTAGATCATAAGCCGGTTATGTGCTTCCATCTCCTCGGGGGAGACTGGATAGTGTGGTCGGCCTATTTCACCAATTCCCACTGCTTTTTGTTCCAGCACCATATTTTGTGCGGTTTCCAGAGCCCCTTTCATAAGTTCTTCAGCCACTGGCAGTTCCATTCCAGATTTTACACGTCGGCTGAGTTCAGCAGGATGCGCTCCCACAACTGCAAAGGCCTTAACCTCAGTTTCACGGTTGATTTCATCCACGTATCCCACCACGAGTTCCATTGCCTCAGCAAAATCACACTGCGGACTCACTGTCCAGGTGGGCTTGTTGGGGATGATCATGGCAGTTCCCCCTGATCTTTGAAACTTTAGAGCAACTTCCAATGGCCCTTCACCGTTTATGGGGTCTACGTGTATATGGTTATCTGTGGATGGTATGTTGTCCATGGTAATTATCTCCAATGAAGTCAATTTGATGAATATTTATAGGATTCATTAATCTATAGCTTAGATTCATTCAGAATTATGGTTATCAGTAACCAAGTTCCCGCATCAGTACTGTTTCAAATACTTCAACTGGCGGTTTTATCCCCGTCCAGATACGGAATGCCTCTAATCCCTGGTAGATCAACATTTTGGTTCCGTGAACTACTTGGGCACCCGCCTTACCTGCTTCTCGGAGGAGGGCAGTTTCAAGAGGATTGTAGACAATATCATTCACCAGCAGATTATCATGCATCATATCCGCGGTTACCACTGGTTTATCATTATGATGAGGATACATTCCCACTGGTGTGGTGTTAATGAGCACATCTGCATCTTTAAGCTCCATGGCAAGTTTATTATCCAGTTCCAGACAATTCACAGAAGCATTGGATTTTTCGGTTAGTTCGTCCCTTAGGTTACAGGCTTTTTCACGAGTTCGGTTGGCGATTGAAACTTCCCCAGCTCCATTTAGGATTAACTGGAAGGATATTGCTCTTGCTGCACCGCCTGCCCCTAATATGATTATTTTTTTACCTTTGATTGGTTTTTTTTCTTCAATGGCCTTCACCGCACCAAAGCCATCAGTATTATAACCAACAGCATGGTTTCCAGTGAATTTAACTGTGTTAACAGCACCTATAAGCTCTGCCACACCCTCCAATTCATCAAGGTATTTAATGACTTCTATTTTATGGGGTATGGTCAAGTTAAGACCCTTAATTCCCATGTTCCTAGCACCCTCCATTGCTGGTGAAAGTTTTCCCTGTTTAACATGAAAAGGGACATAAACATAGTCCAGTTTAAGCTGCTGGAATGCAGCATTGTGCATGGGAGGGGATAGACTATGTTCTACAGGATCTCCCATTATTCCTACTAGGCTAGTTTTTCCAGTTATCAATTTAGATCACCACTAAGATTCTAAATAAATTCAGAACAATTCATTATAATATAGATCAATACGAAAAGGTCTTTTTTATCATTTTTACCCTCTATTCATTAATATGGTTTGTAACCTATAAAACTATTACAATATTAGTGCTGGTTTATAATCCACTGGTTTGAGGATGAAACAATACTCCTAATTTATCATATGAATTCCAAAAAAACAAATATGATTCAGAACATAACAGATTAATAAATCTACTATGTAGAGATATTCGCCTAAACTTGATTAATTCCAGGAAAAATGAAAGGGGTTTGTGTATATGGTACTAAGTGGTGTAAAAGCCAAATTACTGGTAGTTGATCATGAACAGGATCAGCTAGCTGCCATGGTAAGTTCACTAAGATCTGCAGGTTATGAGGTTTTAGAAGCTGTGAATGGGACGGAAGCACTGGATCATGCCCGGGAAACTCATCCCGATCTAATTATTTTAAATATGATACTCCCGGATAAAAGTGGGCTGGAAGTTTCCAAGGAAATAAAATCAGATAAAGAACTACTGGATACTCTGGTAATTTTAGTTTCCAATGTGGAAATCTCTCCTGAAAACAGATCCAAATGGCTTGAAGGAGGAGCAGATGGATGTTTAACCAGACCAATCTCAAAAGGAGAGATTTTAGCAATTGTTGAATCAATGCTTCGCCTTAAAGAATCAGAGTCAAAGTATAAGTCCATATTTGAAAACACTGGTACGGCAACCATAATTGTAGATGAAGATAGAACCATATCCCTGGTCAACAGTGAATTTGAACAGCTTTCTGGCTACTCGAAAGAGGAGGTAGAGGGAAGTAAAAAGTGGATAGAATTTGTTTCTGAAGGAGATCTGGATAAAATGATGAAATATCATGATCTGAGAAGAGATAATCCAGATTTAGCTCCAAGAAACTATGAAATTAAATTTAAAGACAAAAATAGCAATCTGAAAGATATCTTCATCACTGTGGGTATGATTTCTTTTACTGAGAAAAGCGTTGTGTCATTACTGGATATAACTGAACGTAAAAAGACTGAAAAGGCATTATCCCGGGAGTTAAAGATTAATTCAGATTTGGCAATTTTATCCAGGAAACTTCTGGGATCAACGCCCATGCAAGATATCTCCGATCTGGTCTTGAAGTATGCTCAGAGTTTTACCGGGAGTAAATTTGGCTTTGTAGGTTACATTGACCCCGATACTGGTTTTCTAAGATCTCCCACTATGACTCGTAATATATGGACCGAATGCCATGTGAAGGATAAGAGTGTAATTTTTGAGAAATTTGGTGGATTGTGGGGCTGGGTTTTAACTAACAAGCAACCTATTCTCACCAATCAGCCCAATGATGATCCCCGATCCACAGGGACACCAACTGGACACATTCCCATTGAAACATTTTTAGCGGTTCCAGCGATTGTTAATGATGACTTAGTGGGTATAATTTCACTTGCAAATTCAGAAAAATATTATAAACATGACTTGGAAGTTTTAAAACGTTTATCAGATTTATACGCCATAGCAATCAGCCGGAAACATTCAGACGATTCCATGAGAAAGAATGAAGAAAAATATCGTAACATAGTCGGAAAATTCCTTAAGTTACACAATGAAATACTGATGGAAATATCAAATAGATAAATCAAGGAAAAGTATTTTAGGGTATTGTATGGCTAAAACAAAAAAAAATAAGCTTGATGATGAACTTTCAGCAATCATGCAAGTTGGACAGATAAAAGCCTGTGGAATTATTTCTAAAGAGGGGCTTTTGATTAGTTCAAAAACACCTCCCGATGTAGATGGGAGAATATTCGCCGCCCTTTGTTCAACTATAATGGGGGCTGCAGAAGCTGCATCTGGACAAATGAATACCGGGAAAGTAAGCGAAATATCTGTTAAAACTGATAAAGGAATTATAGTTCTAATACCTGCAGGTGAAAAGGCCATATTAACTGCACTAACAGATACTGAGGCACAGTTAGGTTTAATCCTCTTTGAAATGGAATCTCATGCTGTTGAGGTGGATATTATTCTTAAAGGAATGTGATTTCTTAAAGAATATATCATGTATTATATCATGCATAAATTATTTAAAAAAAACTGTGAATCAATTAACTTGATTCCCCATACCGATACTCATTAAACTCAATGCTTATGGTGGTAAAAACCTAATGATGAGTATGTGCTAATTAAATGCAAGAATTTATATTAATCCTTTTAAAAATTAGAGAATGTTAAATAGTTTTACTAAATAAGTGATGATATTTTCATCCATTCACATCACAAAATGAATAGGTTATTTGAATGATTTACTGAGGGGGTTGAATAAATGATCGCCAAACAGAGGTTTGTTTTAGACACAACTGCCTTTACTGATAACCAGTTAAGGGATGATTATGGAGATGGAGAACTGGATAAGACTGTGGAGGTCCTCTTGGATCTCATAGCTCGTTCCAGGATTAAGCTCAACATGAGTTGTCATATGCCTCCAGTTACCTACAAGGAATTCATTGATTACATAACCCGTTATGACTGTCCCCAGAGTGTCATGATCAAGGCTGAAACCTGGATTGTAAAAAAATCCCCAAACCGTTATGATACTAAGATACCCTCTGAGATATTCTATGAATATGTCCAGGACATGAGGGAGAGGATGAATAAGGGTATGCGCATCTCGGAAAGTGCTGTCTGGGAGGCTGCAGTGGAATCCATGGTCATGATGTCCCGTGGTGAGAAAAAGACCCAGATCGAGATGGAAGTCATTGGTAAGGCTATTAAAGATTTCAGGAAACGTTACCGGGCAGCTCTCAGGAAAGGAACCCTGGACAGTGCTCCTGATTTAGATGTGCTCCTTTTAGCCAAGGAACTGGGAGCAGGAGTAGTGGCCGCTGATGAGGGGATCAAAGTCTGGGCCGAAAGACTGGGACTTCGCTTTTTAAGTGCCAAATCATTCCCTAAAATGCTCCGAGAGTACTTGAAATACTACGAGTAAATGAATAAATGAAAAATCAACAAGCCCATGATATCTATTTGATAGTGGCTGTATTCCATGGAGAAAGTCCTTCAAACATCTAATTAAACATTTATCCCCCATAATCAGCGAAACTCCAATAAAACAAATTCATTTTTCTAATGTTATTCTTTTGCATAATGCCCATAATACTATCTACCATGAAAATCCAATATTAAACTTCAGAATAAAAAATTTTTTATTTACACCAGTTAATGCACATTCAATAGGAGACTTATTAATGGAACTACAAAAACCTAGAGGAACCCGTGATTTCCTCTTTAAGGAGATGAAAGAAAGAAAACTCGTGGAAAACACCATGAGAGAGGTCTTTGAAACCTATGGTTATCAGGAGATTAAAACCCCCATCTTCGAGGACCTATCCCTTTTCACCCTTAAATCCGGGGAAGGAATAATAGAAGAGATATATAACTTTCAGGATAAAGGGGGTCGATATCTGGCACTTAGGCCCGAATTAACCGCACCAGTAGCCAGAATATATTTAAATCAACTTCAAAAAGCACCAAAGCCCATTAAAATGTATTATTTTGGTAGTTGCTTCCGCTACGAAAGACCACAAGCCGGGCGCTTCCGACAGTTCTGGCAGCTGGGATGTGAACTTATCGGTGGAAAATCACCTGATTCTGAGGCAGAAATCATTGCTATGGCAGCCCATTGTCTGGAAAAACTGAAACTAAATGATTATCAGATACATTTAGGAAATCTGGGAATTTTGAGGGGAATTTTAAGCCAGGACAGTGTTTTAACAGACCAGCAGGATCAGATAATGGCACTGGTAGATAAGGGAGATGCAAAGGAACTGAAAAAATTTTTGGAAGAGATGAAACTCCCTGAAACTTCAAAAAAAATTCTGCTGGAATTAATTGGCATGCAGGGACATCGGGAAATAATTGATCAGGTGAAAAATATCATTAAAGACTATCCTGATGCATTAGAATCTCTCAAAGAACTTGAAACACTCCTAATAATGCTTGAAGCCTTTGGTTTCACCGATTACATTGTGAATCTAGGTATTGCCCGTGGATTGGACTATTACACCGGAACAGTATTTGAGATCTACGTGGAAGGGCTGGGAGCCCAGAAACAAATAAGTGGTGGGGGAACCTATAATTTAATAGAGGTTTTCGGTGGCGAAAAGGTAGAATCCACTGGGTTTGCCTTTGGCTTCGACCGAGTTATGGAAGCCCTTAAAATACAGAATCCCGGCAATAATGAAGAAGAAAGAGTAGATGTTTTTGTAGCTCCCATTTCCACGGAAATGAAACTTTATGCCTTTGAAATAGCCCAAAATTTAAGAAAATCTGGTATTTCAACTGATGTGGAACTGGTGGGGCGAAAACTTAAGAAAATTCTCTCCTTCGCTGGTAATTCAGGGGCTAAGTTCGTAGTTCTCATTGGGGCCCGTGAACTGGAAGAAGGCAACGTCACCATTAAAGACATGAAATCCGGAGAACAGGAACAAGTTTCCATTGAAATGGTGAGTACGACCCTATTAAACCGGATTAACAATAAGGAATGATGAAAATGGATTTACCCGAGCTCAACTACCGACATGTGGTTAACGGAGAAAAACTGGTTATAGCCATATCCCAGGATTATAAAACTGGAGAAGTGCTTATGGTGGCCTATATGAACCGTGATGCTTTTGAAAAGACAATTGAAACCGGTAAGGCCCATTACTGGAGCACCAGCCGTGATCAGTTATGGTTCAAGGGTGAAAGCTCAGGCCATGTGCAGGAAGTAAAGGAGATATTCACTGATTGTGACCAGGATGCATTGCTCCTCAAAGTGAAACAGGTGGGTGCTGCCTGTCACGAGGGGTATTATTCCTGTTTCTTCAGAGAAATACAAGATAATGGACAAAAACTTGAAATAGTTAAGGAAAAGGTTTTTGCACCCGAAAAAGTTTATGGAGAATGAGTAGGATGAGAATTGTTCCAGATACAAGTGTTATAGTTGATGGTAGGATCACCCGTATAGTCCAGGAAGAGGATTACAAGGGCTGTGAGGTGATAGTACCCGAAGCAGTTGTATCTGAATTAGAAAACCAGGCCAATAAAGGAAGAGATAGTGGTTACAACGGCCTGGAAGAGCTTAAGAATTTGCAAAAACTGCATGGTCAGGGTAAAATACACGTGACTTATGTGGGGCGTCGACCAACTTTGGAAGAGATATCACTAGCCAGAGGTGGGGAAATAGATGCCATGATCCGTGGAGTAGCGGGGGAAAACAAAGCGACCCTGATAACCAGTGACAAGGTTCAGAAGGAAGTGGCAGAAGCCCAGGGCCTCAATGCCATTTACCTTAAACCAGAGATGCTGGAATACGGGGACATTGAAGTAACCAAGTACTTCGACAAGAACACCATGTCCGTGCACTTAAAAGAGAACGTGGTGCCCCTGGCTAAGAAGGGGAACCCCGGCAATACTAAACTTGTTCGCATAAGATCTAAACCCCTCACCAGGGGACAAATTGATTACATGGCCCGTGAGATTGTGGAAAGGGCTAAAAGTGATTTTAAAAGTTTTATTGAGATAGAACGTGACGGAGCGACAGTGGTGCAATTCCGGGAATATCGGATTTCCATAGCCAGACCACCCTTCTCTGATGGAGTGGAAATTACCATTGTGCGACCAGTAGCTAAGGTGTCCATAGATAGTTACAAGTTACCAGAACGATTGATTGACAGGTTAACCAACAGTGCCAAGGGAATACTCATCGCAGGACCTCCTGGTGCTGGTAAAACTACGTTTGCTCAGGCAATTGCCGAATTCTATGGGAATTTAGGTACTATTGTCAAAACCATGGAATCACCCCGTGACCTGCAAGTGGGGGATGAAATTACCCAGTATGCACCTCTGGAAAAGGATATGGGAAAAACTGCAGACATACTACTCCTGGTAAGGCCCGATTATACCATATATGATGAGCTACGCAAAACCAAGGATTTCAGAATCTTTGCAGATATGCGGCTGGCTGGTGTGGGTATGATTGGAGTGGTGCACGCCACCAGACCCATCGATGCCATCCAGAGGATCATAGGAAGGGTTGAACTGGGTATGATCCCCTCTATTGTGGACACCACCATCTACATTGATGAAGGAAGAGTGGCTGCTATCTACGATATCAAACTCACGGTTAAGGTTCCCAGTGGAATGTTGGAGGCTGATCTTTCCCGACCAGTTATTGAGATAAGGGACTTTGAAACTGGAGACCTGGTTCATGAGATTTACACCTACGGAGAACAGACCATTGTTATGGATGTGGGTCAGACCAAGATGAAAAAGACCCCTATTCAGAAGATGGCGGAAAGGGAGATTATCAAGGAAGTCAAGAAAAGAGTACCTGGACGGGTGGAAGTAGAAATGAAATCTGACCGCAGAGCCTCAGTATGGGTAACTGAGGATTCCATTCCTAAACTAATCGGTAAAAGAGGGAAAAACATAGACGAGTTAGAAGGCAAAGTAGGTATCAGTATTGGCGTGGAATCCTTGGAATCCAAAAAAGGCAACATGGAAAAATCCCCTAGAAAAAACGAGCATATCCCTGAATTATTATCCTCAGAATACGTTCCAGTTGACGTGGAAATGTCTGGTAACTATGTGGTCTTGAATTTCGGTAAAGACGTCGTGGGCACTCCTTTTGACATTCTAGTGGATGATGATTATCTTTTCACCGCTACTGTTGGTAAAAAAGGCACTATTAAAATAAAAAAGGATATCGAACTTGCAGAGATAATTCTCAACGCCCAAAAAAGTAATCTATCTATCCAGGCCAGGATAAGGAGAGATTAATAGATAAACCATTTTTTATTCTTTTTTTAACCATTGAAAGTTAGATTTTTGTAGAATAAGTTAAAAAATACTCATAAAGGAAGTATAACTATGAAAATTGGTGTTTCAACCCTGGCTCTGTATCCCCAACCTCTGGATAGCGTTCTGGAGTTTCTGGAAGGAAGGAATATTCATTACTGTGAAATAATCAACGAATATCCCTACCATGAAATTGATGAGGATTTACTGGATTCCCATAATGTTAAACTTACCGTCCATTCACCGTTATCGGACATAAACCTGGCATCCCATAACCAGTCCATCCGTAATTCATCAATTAAAGAAGTAAAAAAATCCATGGACCGGGCTGTTGCCTGGAATGCAGATTTAGTGGTTGTTCATCCCGGTAGTATGCCAATTATGGGGAAGAAAATAGAAGATAAAATACTCCGGTACAACCTGGAGTCCCTTACAGAATGTGCCGCTTATGCTTATGATATTGGGGTTTACATGTGTGTGGAGAACATGCCAGTGATAGAAGGTCTTCTCTACCAGGATTTAAATGAATTAAATTGTCTTCTAGAAGAAATTGGTGTGTTTATGACCCTTGATGTTGGTCATGCACATAATTCCGGTTTTTCATCAGAGGAAATGTTTGATTATCCCCTCATAAAGCATGTTCACCTCAGTGATAATGATGGAACATTTGATCAGCACAATGCATTGGGTACTGGCAATATAGATTTTGAGTTACTATTCCATACTATCGATGAAATCAATTATGATGGTATCCTAATGGTGGAAGTGAAAGATCCCCAGGATATTCTTCAGAGTCTTGATTTTATTGAAAAATTGATTTAATAAATTGATTTAATAAAATTCTCAATACTCTTTTCTCTAATTTTCTAATATTTTATTAAAAACAAAGCATCGCGGATGTGCTATTTAGATAAACGTCCAGATGTGATCTTATTATGTTTAAAAAATAGTAAAAAAAGTAATTAAAAAATATTTAATAAAATATGGGGGCTGGTTTTTAGACCAGCCAGTGTTCATTCATTTTTTTTAGGTGGGCCTGGAGAACAGTGTTGTTAACCAGTACATCATCAATTCCGATGTCAACAGCTATGGTTGTTTCAGGGTGATCTGACACTGGAACTAACGATTTTGAAGGCAGTTCCTCTAATTCAACTGTTGTGTTGGAGTTTGATGTTGTGTTATTGGTTTCTGGTACTGCAGTTTGTTCTGTTGACTGGGCAGTGACATTTACTGGTTCGGGTGTTTCCTTGGTTGCAGGTATCAACTGTGCCCTTGCACCGTAAGCAGATTTATCGTATCCAGTACATCCATCGTAATCTGCATCACATATAGAACAGGTTATTTCACCTTCATAGGTTCCCTTGGGATTTACTAACAGGCAACCATAATGGTCACATAAAGGACAGTAATCCTCCCAGTAGTAGTATCCAGATTCTCCGCCGTACATTCCTCCAGGTATGAAATACCCACCAATTGATGAAGCACTACTTATTGGCAATGCTCCTAGTAATAAAACGACAATTGCCGCTTTGTATAAATTTCGCTTAATATAATTCCTCCGTTGGTTCATTCCAACAAAATCATGCCAATATCCGGACATGCCACCTTAGTGGTACCATTAGGTTTGCTGGTTTGCCACAATCGCCACTAAAGACTATTGGGTTCTTTGAACCGCATGTAATACATTTAAACACCTCATTATTTTTTTGATTATTTCCATTAGACTAATTTGAATGACCGATTCAACAATATTATCCAATTTTTCAAGTTTAAAGCAGTATCGGCATAAAAGAGATATTTCGGCAGAATATACTCATTTTGACACTTTAAATAACATCATTTAGCGAGAATGCTAACTATCATAAAAATTCAGAGAATAGAATTTGATATTTGAAATATTTCAGAAATGGTAAATACAATTCAAAAATTTACATTAATTAAAACTTAGGTAATTGTTCCCTTAATTATAAAACAGATTTATTTTTCTCCTACTGCATAATAAATGATGATTAAGTTAGATGTTCTTTCTACACATTAGGGAAAAACTGGTATATATAGTTTTGGTTTATGAATTTTGTTTACCATTACTAATTCTGCCAGTGATCCACACAAGAAATAAAGGATACCTTCATCAGCAGATCACACAATACTTAATTAGATCATTAAATCTAATTTTTGATAAGAATATTTATATCAAAAAGGAAGAAGAAAAAAGATATTAAAAATTTTAAGGGGATGTTTTTCTTTGAAAATCGGAATTATAGGTGGAACTGGAGATCAAGGACTTGGACTGGCATTGAGATTTGCAAAAGGTGGAGAACAGGTAATTATTGGCTCAAGAGATGTTAAAAAGGCAGAAAACGCGGTTAGTCTCATTGAAAATATGTTAAAATCTGATGAATGCCCCAATGTAAGGGGAATGGCCAACGAAGAGTTATGTGAAGAAGCAGACCTCTTAATTTTAACCGTGCCCCTCCAGGCCCAGATGGTTACCCTCAAAAGTATCAAAGACCATGTTGAAGATAAAATATTGATTGACGCCACTGTTCCCATGGAAAGCTGCTTGGGTGGAAGTCCAGTGAAATATGTGAACGTTTGGGATGGTTCCGCTGCTGAAAGAACCGCTAACTTCCTTAAAGGTAAAAATGTGAGGGTGGTATCTGCATTTAACAACATCAGTGCTGCCAGTTTAACCAACATAGAAAACAATGTGGATTGTGACTGTCTCATTTCAGGAGATGATAATGAGGCCAAGCAAGAAGCAATGCAACTGGCAGAAAAAATACCTGGAGTAAGGGCTATTGATTGTGGACCCCTGGAAAATGCCCGGATAGTGGAGAAAATTACCCCACTACTCATCAATCTTAACATACGTAACAAAATAAAACTGGCCGGTATCCGAATAACCGGACTTTAATCAAGAATTTTTCCAATTACTTGTAAAAAATCAATAAAATAATACTGGAAATGGGATTTCCAAAAAAAAGTAAAAGGTTCATTGAATATGGAATACATAAAAAAAACTGCCGAAGGAATAGCCAAGCATGCCCTGGAGGTTATCAACCAAATCGATGAGGAACAGGTGGAACTAATGATCCAGTGTATAACTGACTCTGATTCAACCTTCATTGTGGGAAGTGGGCGATCTGAACTAGTGGGCAAGGCATTTGCCATGCGCCTGATGCACTTGGGATTCCGAGTTCATGTGGTTGGTGATGTAACCACCCCAGCCCTCACTGATGAAGATTGCCTCATCGCAATTTCCGGATCAGGGGAAACCCGTACTGTAACCCTTGCAGCGGAAACTGCTAAAGAAGTTGGAACCAAGGTTGTGGGAGTAACCACAGACCCCCAATCTACTCTGGGCAAGAATTCGGATGTGGTGGTTAACATCGAAAGTAAAAGCAAGGTTCCCTGGAAATATTACACATCCCATGTCCTCAAGGGAAACTACGATGATTTAACCCCCATGGGAACTCTTTTCGAAGACAGCACCCACCTATTCCTGGACGGTCTTATAGCAGAGTTTATGGTACGTCTGGGTAAAAAAGAAAATGACTTGAAAAAGTTACACGCCAGAGATTGAGTAAATAGGATGTCTTAAAAATTATGATTGTTTTAAATTAACCTAAAACATTCATCCTTCTGATTTTAAGAATATCCTAATTATACCCCCGGTTTAAGCCACAACAGTATGTTTACAAGGTGGAATAAAATGGACGCAGAGTTAGTAGGAGAACTAGTAATTATCAAAGATAAAAAAGCTGTTGCCCTTAATGAAAAAAGCCATTATGGGAAGTTTAACCAGGATGAACTGCAAATTTCTTTAATGGAGGCTCATTACCTCCAGGAAAAGGGAAAAATAACCATTCTTGATCATGGAAAAATATTTTCCCTGGATGAAATGCGGGAACTCATCCAGAATAAAGACCTTTTATACAGGTATATTGTCTTCAGAGACCTTAGAAACAGAGGATACATTGTTAAAACCGGTTTTAAATATGGTTCAGAATTCAGATTATATGAAAGGGGCAAATCTCCAGGTGACGGGCATTCTGATTTTGTGGTGAAAGTGGTAACTGAAAATCAGGACATATCTATACTCAACTTTTCCAGTTACGTCCGTGTGGCCCATGGAGTTAACAAAAAACTCTTACTGGCAGTGGTGGATGATGAACAGGACATCACCTACTACAATGTTGAGTGGACCAGACCATAATGCTTAAGAAGCTAAACAAAACTTTATAAACTAAATAAACAACGATTATTATCATTAAAGGTGATTTATTGATAGATCCATGGAGTTCAGCCATAGTAAACTATGAAAAACTCATAGAAGAATTTGGAATAAAACCCTTCCACGACCTTTTAGGAGATATTGAAAACCCTCACATACTCATGCGCAGGGGAATTGTATTTGGACATCGAGATTATGGTAGAATTGTCAAAGCCATACGTGAAAAAACTGACTTCGCAGTAGTCACTGGTATGATGCCCAGCGGAAAAATGCACATTGGCCATAAGATGATTGTGGATCAGCTAACATGGTACCAGGAAAAGGGTGCTGAGATCCATATTCCCATTGCCGATATGGAATCCTACTCCGCCAGGGGAATAGAATTTAGCGAGGCCAAGAGGATTGCCATAGATGAATATATCACCAACTACATTGCCCTAGGATTGGACCCTGATAATGAAAACTTGCATATCTACCTCCAATCTGAGAATAAGATTGTGGGAGATTTGGCTTATAAACTGGCCAAAAGAGTTAACATGAACGAGATGAAGGCCATATATGGTTTTTCTGGCTCCACCAACATAGCACACCTTTACGCACCACTAATACAAGTTGCTGACATATTACACCCTCAAGTGGAGGAATGTGGAGGTCCAAAACCCACGGTGGTTCCAGTAGGTCCAGATCAGGACCCCCACATACGCCTTACCCGGGATATTGCCGAACGCTTCCAATCCCAGTTTAATTTCATAACCCCATCTTCGACTTACCACCGTTTCATCACCGGATTAACTGGGGGGAAAATGTCCAGCAGCAAACCAAAAACCGCCATATTCCTAAGTGACACCCCCGAAGTTGCTGAAAAGAAATTAAGATCCGCAAAAACAGGTGGGAGAGAAAGCTTAGCTGAACAGAAGGAGATGGGTGGCGTTCCCGAGGATTGTGTGGTTTATGAGATGTTGCTTTATCATCTTATCCAGTCTGATGATGAGTTAAAGGAGATCTACCAGGAATGCCGGGAAGGCAGTATTATGTGTGGAGAGTGTAAAGCCCGATCTGCAGAGATGATGAAGAACTTCTTTGAAGATCTCCAGAAGAAAAGAGAAAAAGCTAAAGATAAAGCTGAAACTATATTAGATTTATAATCATATTATGTTTAAGTCATATTATATTAAACCACCAAATTGATTACATGTAAGATTAAATGATAAAATAGGGAGTTTAACCATGGCTAGGGAAAAATATGAAGGTTTGATGAGTGGATTATACAATCGAAATGAAACTTTTTTCATGTTGTCGGCCATGATGTTAATAGCATCTCTTTTCATAGGATACGCTTTTGCAGGGATGCTTGAACCCATCCTGGGAAAAATGTTAGGTGACTTCAAAAGAAGTATAGTCCAGGGTGATTTACAGCTCACCACATTCTCCCTCTTTTTCAATAACATTAAGATTGCATTGTTAATCTATGGTGGGGGCTTAATTTTTGGACTGGTAACTGCTTACTACCTGATCTACAATGGAATCTTCATTGGTTATACTGCAGCTCAATTTCAACTAGGAGACTTTATCATCTACACCATACCCCACGGAGTTTTTGAGCTTCTAGGGATCATACTGGCGGGTGCTGCAGGATTCAAACTGGCCAGTATTGAAATAAATATTTTAAAGGGTGTGTTAAAGTTACAATCAGATTTTTCCATGTCCAATCAGTTGAAATATCTACTGGAAGCAAACTGGGATGATCTCAAGGACACCCTGGTTATACTGGGAATTGCCATAGTCTTGATCCTGATTGCTGCCATTATCGAGGCTAATTTCACCCTTAGCTGGGCAAGCTACATGAAGGGAGTAACCTGATTATTTATGTAGAAACTAAATTTACTCCAGAACATATTAAAATAAAAATTTGTTCCACTACAATGATTCCAAAACAAGGGAATAGTTTTTATACTGTTCCCAATGATATTTATTTTGAAGTATTTCCAATGAAAAATATATTTCAATGAGAATTCCATTGGTTTTATTCCATAAATTAATTTATTTAGAATATTATTTAATTAATAAGAATTCCATTAATAATAAAAAGTTTATTCGTAATTAAAGGTGATTTTATGATGAGATGCATATCCTGTGGTGCAGAGTACTCTGACCAGGAAATAATATACACGTGTAAGAAGTGTGGTTCAATACTGGAAGTTATCTGCCAACCCAATGTGTCAAAGGATGTTTTCCAGTGCCGTAAATCCACCATGTGGAAGTATAAAGAGTTCATGCCAGTTGATCCATCGGGTATAGTAAGCCTGGATGAGGGTGGAACTCCCTTCTGTAAGTGTGATAAACTGGGAAAAGAATTAGGTGTGGAGCTCTACGTTAAAGTAGAAGGTTCTAACCCTACGGGAAGTTTCAAAGACCGGGGAATGAGTGTGGGAATTACCAAAGCTATGGAATTAGGCGTGGATACCGTGGGTTGTGCATCCACTGGTAACACCTCCGCTTCCCTGGCTGCCTACGCTGCCAGGGCTGGTTTGAAATGTGTGGTCCTCCTCCCGGCAGGTAAAGTTGCCCTGGGTAAACTGGCCCAGGCTATGTTCCACGGAGCCCAAGTCTTATCTGTGCGTGGAAATTTTGACCAGGCACTGGAAGCCATCACCAGCCTGGCACTGGAAGGTCAGCTCTACCTTTTAAACTCTATCAATCCCTACCGATTGGAAGGTCAGAAATCCATAGGATTTGAGATAGTCGATGAACTGGGATGGAAATCACCAGACCGGATCATATTACCAGTGGGAAATGCTGGAAACATATCAGCTATCTGGAAGGGCATAATTGAATTCCACCAAGCAGGTTTCATTGATGAACTGCCCCGTATGACTGGTATCCAGGCAGAAGGAGCAGCTCCCATAGCCCAGGCAGTATGGGAAGGTAATGATGATATTGTACCGGTGGAAAATCCCGAAACTATAGCCACCGCTATTCGTATAGGGGCTCCAGTAAGTTCTAAAAAGGCTATTCGGGCAATATATGAATCGGATGGATTGGCAGAAACAGTTAGTGATGAAGAGATCCTAGATGCCCAGAAACTCTTGGCCCGAACCGAAGGTATTGGAGTTGAACCAGCCTCCGCAGCATCAATTGCAGGACTTATAAAGCTGGTTAATACAGGAAAAATAGATAAAGGCGAGCAGATAGTGTGCGTTGTTACAGGACATGTTTTAAAGGACCCTAATGTTGCAATTAACGCATGTGAGGAACCTATTGAAATAGATCCAGATATAAATTCTCTTTTAAAGGTTATAAAAGGGAACTAGTGGATTTTGATCCACCTTTTTTTTCTGGATAATCTGGACTATTTCTATATCCCAATTTTTTTTCCAGTAGCCAAGATCATATAATTTGTCATGTGGTGACCCAAGATCATAGGGATCATCATGACGTGACCCAATACCATATAGATCACCGAATAATGAGTGCTTTTAACGATACATATATATAGGAGTACGGCAACAGTGTATATTAACAAATATACAAAAATGAGGTGATTAATATGGAATTACCAATAGCTCCAATTGGAAGAATAATAAAGAACGCCGGTGCAGAAAGAGTAAGTGATGACGCTAGAGAAGCTCTAGCAAAAGCTTTAGAAGAAAAAGGCGAAACTATCGCTACCGAAGCTGTTAAACTGGCAAAACACGCAGGAAGGAAAACTGTTAAAGCTTCTGACGTCGAACTCGCCGTCAAAAGACTATAAGTTAACCCTTCTTTTTTCTTTTATTTTTTAGAGACTTTTTAAAGGATTATAATGGCTATTTTTTTCCAAATTTAAATTAATTACTTAAACTATAAGGATCTGACTTTAGATTACAAGCCAAATATCTTAGGTAATAAATAAATTTTACAACAAGTTATCGAAGTTCAATATCCTGGGCTTAACTAAGATATAATCATTAAATTAATACAATCTTATTGTGCCCGATTTGTAACTCCCATAATCCTCCCCCCAATCACATAAACCAACTTCCAAGTAAAGTATATATACTGTGATTGACCAACTTTGATACATCTAATTTTAGAATTCTAAAATACCTTTTTAAGTTTAAAATTAGAATTTTTTTGGTCTTTAATCATCGGGACCAAGAGTTTCATATACCATAAATTATATGATATGAAGTCTAAAATTAGTGTTTGCCGATGGATGGTTAAAACCAGATGAAAAAGGAGGTAAATAAATGGCAAAAGCAATGTATGTTAAATTTGATGTACCTAAAGAGTTAGCGGACAAAGCTTACGAGGCTTTAGAAATAGCAAGAGACACTGGTAAAGTAGGAAAAGGAAGCAACGAGGTAACCAAAGCCGTTGAAAGAGGCGACGCCCTACTTGTATTATTAGCAGAGGATGTTGATCCACCTGAAATTATCGCTCATATGCCTGTTCTCGCTGAAGAAAAAGAAATACCTTACGTCTACATACCCACCAAAGATGAGCTGGGAGAAGCAGCTGGCCTAAACGTAGGAACTGCATCTGCATGTATAGTTGATGCTGGTGAAGCAGAAGACCTCATCAAAGATATTGTAGAAAAGGTAGAAGAACTCAAAAAATAAGTTACACTAACTGAAGAGTCTCAGGACTCTTCTAATTTTTAAGGTGATTATATGGCAGAAGCAACTCCTGCAGAAGTTATTGAGGTTCTTAAAAGAACCGGTATGACCGGAGAGGTCATGCAAGTAAAATGCAGGATATTAGAAGGAAGAGATAAGGGTAGGATATTAACCCGAAACGTTATGGGAGCCATAAGGGAAGGCGACATTCTGATGCTCTTGGACACCATCAGGGAAGCCAAGGAAATCCGTACTCCCTAGAATTAAAGGTGTTAACCATGAGAACATGTTCATTCTGCGGAGAAGAAATAGAGGAGGGCACTGGCAAAATGTACGTCAAAAAGGACGGTACAGTGTATCTTTTCTGCAGCAGCAAATGTGAAAAAAATCGAATAAAACTCGGTAGAGTTCCCAGGAAGGTTAAGTGGGTTAAACAATGAAACAAAAAAGTTTTGTTATGTTAAAACCCGATGCAGTTCTGCGGAGATTGACCGGGAAGATCTTAACCCGCTTCGAGGAGCGGGGATTACAGATCCTGGCCGCAAAAATGATGATCATCCCCCGTAATCAGGCAGAGGAACACTATGCCGAACACCAGGAAAAACCTTTCTTCGGTGATCTAGTAGATTACATTACCTCTGGACCAGTACTGGCCATGGTAATTGAAGGAGATGAATGCATCAGCCTAATCCGGAAAATGGTAGGGGCAACAAACCCTAAAGAAGCAGATTTAGGAACAATTCGTGGCGATTTTGCCATTGAAACTGGTAGAAACATAGTTCATGCTTCAGATTCACCGGCTTCGGCAGAAAGGGAAATTGCACTATTTTTCCAGGATGATGAGATCTGCGAATACCAGCTCCCAGACCGGGAACTGATATACGAAGAACCATAATTGGGAACCTACTCAAATAAACACAGGGACTTTCTTTTTAGTTCCCTACATTTTTTTCAGAATCGGAGGATAACCTTGAAGATTAGATCACCCATTGTATCTGTTCTGGGTCATGTGGACCACGGGAAAACCACACTACTGGATTTTATCCGAGGTAGTGCTATTGCTCAAAAGGAAGCAGGTGGAATTACCCAACACATAGGTGCCACTGAAATCCCCATGGAAGTCATTGAAAACATCTGCGGTGCTTTCCTGGACAAACTGGAAATAAAGGATACACTTCCTGGACTGTTCTTTATAGACACTCCTGGTCATGAAGCCTTCACCACCCTCCGTAAACGAGGCGGTGCACTGGCTGATCTGGCAATTCTGATGGTGGATCTCAACGAAGGATTCAAACCACAAACCTATGAAGCCCTGAATATTCTTAAAATGTGCAAAACACCATTTGTCGTGGCAGCTAACAAGATGGATAGGATATATGGCTGGCAAACACATGAAGGAGAACCTTTCTCCCAAACCTACGCAAAACAACCTGCAAATGTTCAAAGTGCCCTGGATAACCAGGTTTATGAACTGGTAGGAATACTGCACAGGGAAGGATTTGAATCAGAACGCTTTGATAGGGTGGAAAACTTCGCCAGACAGGTAAGTATTATCCCTATAAGTGCCAAAAGCGGAGAGGGAATAGCAGAACTGTTGACCATGCTCTTGGGACTGGCCCAACAGTACCTTAAGGAACAGTTGCAGATAGAAACTGATGCCCCGGCTAAAGGTACCATCCTGGAAGTTAAAGAAGAAACCGGGCTGGGAACTACAATTGACGCTGTTATATATGATGGCATAATCAGGCATAAAGACACCATAGTCCTTACAACCCCTGATGACGTTATCACCACTAAAATAAGATCACTCCTGAAGCCTAAAGCCCTGGAAGAGATCAGAGAAGCAAAAAAACGCTTCCAGAAAGTAGATGAAGTGGTTGCAGCAGCAGGTATCAAGATCGTGGCCCCTAACATTGACAAGGTCATGTCTGGCTCTCCTTTAAGAGTAGTACGGGACGACTTGGAACAAGTTAAGGAAGAAATACTCCACGAAATTGAGGATATTAAAGTTGATACCGATGAAATGGGTGTAATAGTTAAGGCAGACACCCTGGGATCACTAGAAGCCTTAGTGAACATGCTCCAGGAAATGGAAGTACCTATCCGTGCCGCAGACATTGGTGATGTTTCACGTAGAGATGTGGTGGACGCATCCATAGTCACCCAGGAGGATGACCTGCACGGAGTGATAATTGCCTTCAACGTTAAAATATTACCCTCAGCTGCGGAGGAAATCAAAAACACTGATTTGAAAATATTCCAGGCCAACGTGATCTACCAGTTAACTGAAGATTACCAGGAATGGATCCAGGCAGCTGAAGAACGCCGGAAAAAGGAATGGTTCGACGCCATCATAAAACCGGGTAAGATACGCATAATCCCTAAACTTGTTTTCAGACAAAGTAAACCTGCAATAGCTGGTATTGAAGTTTTGGGAGGCAGCATCCGTAAAGGTAGTTCTTTAGTGGGTGAAAATGGTTTGAAAGTGGGATCAGTGGAAAGTATGCAGGATAAAGGGGATAATTTGCCCTCAATTTCCAAGGGACAAAAAGTGGCCATGGCCATAAAAGATGGAGTTTTCGGACGTAACCTGGAAGAAGGAGATGTACTATACGTAGAAATTCCCGAAACCCATTATAAGGTCCTGGAAACTGAAATGAAATCGGATCTCAGCGAAGATGAAATAGATATACTGCAGGAAACTGCAGATATCAAGAGAAAAGATAATCCCAGCTGGGGAATCTATTAGTAAATCTTTGATATAGCTATAATATATAGAATTATCATTAATAGATGGAAAACGATAAATAATATGAACTTAAAACACCAAAAATAATATGGAGGAGATAAATTGGCATTCAAATTAATTATTTCCCAAGGTGAAAACAGTCATCAGATGGAAGTGGAAGGAGCTGAGTCCAAAAAATTAATTGGACTGAAAATCGGCGAGGAATTCGACGCTGCACCCGTAGGGCTTGCAGGATACACTCTACGCATAACTGGTGGAAGCGATAAAAACGGTTTCCCCATGAAAAAGGACGTTGACGGACCTCGAAGGATAAAAAGCCTCCTTTCCGGAGGAGTTGGATTCAAACCACGACGAAAAGGTCAGAGAAGAAGGAAAACTGTCCGTGGAAACACAATTTCTGATGACATAGTACAGATCAACACCATTGTGGTGAAGAAAGGTACTAAATCAATCGAAGATCTATTACAAAGTGACGAGTAAATAATCAGGTGTGACGAGTGAAAGTACAGTCTGAGATTAACATTGGGCTAGTGGGGCATGTTGACCATGGTAAAACCACCCTCACCAAGGCCTTGTCCGGCATATGGACCGACACCCATAGTGAGGAAACCAAAAGAGGTATCTCCATTCGTTTAGGTTATGCAGATATAACCTTCATGAGATGTATGGAGTGCCCCGAACCCCAGTGCTACACCACTGCCCTGGTATGTGAACACTGCGGCAGTGAAACACAGACACTACGTAAAGTTTCCTTTGTGGATTCACCAGGACACGAAACATTAATGGCCACCATGCTATCTGGAGCAGCCATAATGGATGGTGCAGTGCTGGTGATTGCAGCTAACGAACCTTGTCCTCAACCACAGACCAAAGAACACCTCATGGCACTGGATGTCATTGGTGTGAAAGAAGTCATCGTGGTTCAGAACAAGATCGATATCGTGTCCAAAGAACGAGCTGTGGAAAGTTATCAGGAAATAAAAGAGTTTGTAAAGGGCACTTGTGCCGAAGACGCTCCCATTATACCTGTATCTGCCCAGCAAGGTGCTAATATTGATATTCTTATTGAGAATATTCAACATATAATAAGAACCCCCCGACGGTCCCTTAGAAAAGCACCCCGCATGTATGTGGCCAGGTCATTTGATATTAACCGACCAGGTTGCAGTCCTGATAAAATTCAGGGAGGGGTAATCGGTGGATCACTTATCCAGGGAAAGTTAAACATTGGGGATGAAATCGAGATAAAACCAGGAATACAGGTTAAAAATAAGGGTAAAGTAGAATGGATGAGCCTCCATTCAGAAATTACCGGATTAAATGGTGGAGGGGAAACAGTAGATCAAGTGGGTCCTGGTGGACTCATAGGTGTTGCCACCAATCTGGATCCGGCACTCACCAAGGCAGATTCCCTTTCTGGTTCTGTAGCTGGAAAACCTGGAACCTTACCAGACATCATGCACCAGTTCACCATGAAAACCCATCTCCTGGATCGAGTAGTTGGTACCAAGGAAGAGAAGAAAGTGGATCCCATCCGCTCATCAGAACCACTGATGATCAACATTGGAACCACCACCACAATTGGAGTGGTGACCAGCGCCAGGAAAAACGAAGTGGAAGTAAAACTCAAACTACCAGTCTGCGCTGAATCAGGCCAGAGGGTTGCTCTCTCTCGAAGAGTGGGCGCCAGGTGGAGGTTGATTGGTTATGGAATCATACGTTAAAGAGGCGGTGTTAGACGCAAATTTTTTATGATGGCGGCCCAGTTCCCCCTGGATCTAGTGGAGGAACTGGAACGCACCCTACCATCTTACCATCTTTACGTCCCTTCACCAGTATTATTTGAACTGGAAAAAATAAAAAAACGAAGCAAAGGCAAAAACAAAATAGCAGCTGCCATAGCCCTTAAAATAGCGAAGTCCCCTCCCTTTAGACTTAAAGAAGTAGAACTTCTGAAGGGAGAAATGGTGGACGATGCTTTACTTCGTATATCTCAGGTTCTGTGTACTAACGATAAGGAACTAAGAACCAAAGCAAGAGAAAGGGGGATTAATGTGGTTTATCTGCGGCAAAGACGATACCTGGCCGTGGATGGACATATTGAAATTTAGATTAAAACTTCATTGGAAAATGGAGATTGAAATTTATTTAATCATTGGTCGTCAAAAAATAATTATAATAAATCTAATCATGAATTGAAAATTATGCCAGCCATTATGGGTTGGTTTTTTGGAGGAAATTTAACATGAATCTCTGGAAGGATATAAAAAGTGGACCATCAGCTCCAGAAGTGGTATACGCAGTTATCGAAATACCAAAGGGATCAAGAAACAAGTATGAATATGATAAGGACATGGAAGCATTTGCCCTGGACCGGGTGCTTTATTCCCCATTCCATTACCCTGGTGAGTATGGATTAATACCCCAAACCATTTATGATGATGGGGACCCTATGGATATTATGGTGATCATGGATCAGGCCACCTTCCCCGGTTGTATAATTGAATCCAGGCCCATTGGAATGATGTGCATGATCGATGGTGGGGACAACGATGATAAGATCCTGGCAGTGCCAGTGAACGACCCTCGCTATAAAGATGTTAAAGATATAGGTGATGTACCACAATCATTCCTGGATGAAGTGGCTCACTTTTTCGCTGAATACAAAAGACTGGAAGGGAAAGAAACCGAAATCTTAGGATGGGAAAACGCCCAGAAAGCCAAAGAAGCAGTAGAACACTCCATAAAATTATACCAGGAACTTTAAAATCATTACACTACTTAACTTAATCCATATCTTAATTCCAACTTGGTCTTAAGAAACCCGGTTAAGGGTTTGATTAATTGCAGTACTTGAAATAAATGAAAAATAAACTGAGGGATTTGTTTGTATTTAATATCCAAAATAGAGGACACAGTGAGAATCCCACCCCACCGCTTTGAAGAACCACTGAACGACGTGGCCATTGAAATTATAAACGAAGGTTACGTTGGCAAAATCGACAAGAAAATGGGATTAATGGTCACTGTTAAAGATATAGAAGAAATTGGTGTGGGCAAAGTCATAATGGGTGACGGAGCCGCCTATCATGAAGTGGTATTCACTGCACTGTTCTTCAAACCCGAGTTACATGAAATCGTGGAAGGAGAAGTTATCGAAGTAACCGAATTTGGTGCTTTCATACGCATAGGGCCAATGGATGGTCTGGTGCACGTATCCCAGGTCACTGACGATTACATTAACTACGATGGGAAAAGAGGTGCCTTAATCGGTAAAGAATCCAAGAAAACCTTGGAAGAAGGCAATAAAGTCCGTGCCAGAATCGTGGCCCTCAGCCTAAAGGGTAAATCTTCCAAGGAAACCAAAATCGGCCTAACCATGAGGCAACCCAACTTGGGACGGGTGGAATGGATCGAAGCGGAAAAGAAGAAAAGAAGTAAAAAAGGCAAGAAGGAGAAGAAATAAATGGTTACAAAAGCATGCACCAAATGTCACCGCCTCATGGAAGAGGACAGATGTGCAATCTGTAATCTAGCCACTTCCAAGAACTGGAGTGGATTTTTGATCATCGTGGATCCTGATAACTCACCCATTGCCCAGGAATTGCAGATCAATTTACCTGGAGAATACGCTCTGAGGGTCCGATAGTGCTAATACTAAATCCAGAATCACGATCTGAATTTAAAAAACCCATAGGAGTACTCTACCCATCCCTTAATGATGCTAAGGAGTTTATAGAGTCCAAATATCCAGATGAATTGCTGATCTCCGTGGGTGACGTGACCACCCAGAATCTGCAGAAAGCCGGGCTAATCCCCCATCTGGGAATTATTGATAATGTGGTGGAAAGAAAACCTGCCACCTATGACGTGGTCTATGACAACGTTACTTTAAATGTTAAAAATCCTCCGGGAGTTATAACCGACGAACTTCAGGAAGCCATCCGGAAAGCATTTCAGCTGATCAAAACCGGCTTTAAGGTGTTGATCCTGGTGGATGGTGAAGAAGATTTAGCTGCCATTCCCTCTGCCCTTATGGCCCCTTCAGGGTCATTGATCCTTTACGGACAACCTGGTGAGGGTCTGGTGGTTTGTGAAGTTGATAAAGTCATAAATAAAGTTAAAAAGTTGAAAGATAAATTAGAGGAAAGATAAGGAGAGATAATTATGGAAATAGACATAAAAGAACAGGTTGAAAATCCACTTTTAAACCGAACTGAAATACACTTTGACTGCATTTATCAGGGCGAAGCCACCCCTAAAGTAATGGAAGTTAAAAACAGGCTCGTCGCACAGTTAAACGTGGACAAGAATCTTTTAGTAGTGGACCGTGTGAAACCAAGCTTTGGTGAAGGTCGAGCAGATGGTTATGCCAAGCTCTACGATTCAGAGGAAAAACTGGCAGAGATCGAAAAGGAACACGTCCTCGAAAAGAACAAAGAAGCTGCTAAAGAAGAAGCTGAAGAAGAGGAATGAAATTCCACTAACTGGATAATTTGTGAACCCCTAAATCAGGAGGATGGAACATGAAAAAATTTGAATTATACGAAGTTAAAGATAATAAAATCATCCGCAAAAACCCTGAATGCGTGCGTTGCTCCCATGGTGTTTTCATGGCAGACCACGGAGACCGGTACGCTTGTGGTAAATGCGGTTACACCCAGTGGAAAGGTAAAGAAGGTAAAAAATAATCCTTGAATAAGGATAATTATACCAAGGTGTATTTTTTTGAATCTTCGTTCGGGACGACTTAAAGGGCAGATGAGCCGTGAAGTGGCTGATTTTACATCTTCCCTGGAATTCGACCGTCGCATATTTCAGGCAGATATTCTCACCAATCGTGCCCACACCACCATGCTCCTGGAGCAGGAGATCATCCCCAGTGAGGTGGGGGAGAAAATCATAGGTGCACTTGATGAGTTGGAAAAAGAAGGTATTGATGCGCTGGATCTGGACACTGCAGTGGAGGACATTCACATGGCAGTGGAAAACTATGTCACCAGTGTGATGGGTCCTGATGCCGGTTTCATGCACACTGCCAAGTCACGAAATGATCAGGTGGCAACTGACCTTAAAATTGCGTTAAAAGAAGAGATTCAAAAAATACATAAAGAATTACTCATTTTTATTGAAGTTATAATAGAGATGGCTGAGGAAAACCTGGACACCCTGATGGTGGGTTACACTCACCTGCAGCATGCCCAGCCCACCACCTTTGCCCATCATCTTCTTTCTTATGCTCAGGCCCTGAAACGGGATTATGGGAGACTCAACGATGCTTACCAACGTATGGATCTGTGTCCTCTGGGTTCAGCAGCTTTAACCACGACCAGTTTCCCCATCAACCGGGAGCGGACTGCAGAACTTCTGGGATTCCAGGGCCCTATGGAAAACTCCATAGATGGGGTGAGCAGCCGGGACTTTATTGCAGAAACTGTTTTTGCACTGACCATGCTGGGAACCACCCTCTCTAAGATCTGTGAGGAGCTTATTATCTGGAGTACCTACGAGTTTCGGATGGTGGAACTAACTGATGAATTCTCATCAACATCATCCATAATGCCCCAGAAAAAGAATCCCGACGTGGCTGAGATTATACGTGGGAAAACAGCCGTCTTAAATGGCGAATTAGTAACCATTCTCACTATAATCAAATCATTACCCCAGAGCTACAACCGTGACTTGCAGGAAGTCACACCACACTTGTGGAGGGCCACCGATACTTTAAGCTCAGCCCTGAGAATTACCATGGGCATGCTCTCATCTGCAGAGTTTAAAGGTGAGCGTGGTGAGGAACTGGCACGGGCCAACTTCTCAGCAGCCACTGAACTGGCGGACCTCATGGTCCGGGATGTAGGGTTGCCCTTTAGAACCGCCCACCAGATAGTGGGACGGGCAGTTACTGTTGCCCTGGACAAGGGTATGAAAGCCGAGGAAATTGATACCCATTTCCTGGATGAAATCTCTCAGGAATTAACTGGTGAAACATTAAGGATAGATGATGCTGTGGTGAAGAAGGCATTAAATCCCCGTGACATCATCCGCAGTAGAAAAGTCATTGGCGGACCTGCACCATCCATGGTCCAAAAAGTGATTGATAACTTAAGGGAATTTATTGATGAAAATAGTTCTCCTTAATATTCCTTTAAAATCCTAAATATTCATTTAAATAAATTCTTTTCCTTTAAAATAAAATTCTTCATTATTTTTCAAATACTCAATCTGAAATTAATTTGGTTATCCCTTAACTTTCAGAGTGATATTTTAGGTAAACTTAGCTTTTACTGATCAGGAGCCGCAGCAAAAAAGACATAGATTTTAGTCATAGGATTATTCCCCTAAATCTGATTCCGTCTCTTCTTTTTTATTTTTCTCTAAAAAACTTTTCCTGATCTCATCAGCCAATTCCCCATCCTCGATAACCACCGCCCCCTGATATCCACAATCCCAACACTTCCAGATAGACCACATCTGAGGATTAACCCATTTTATATTCATTGAACCACAATTCGGGCAGAATTTCACTGATCTTTTCATGTTTAACCTCTTTTTGCAATAATTAAACTCTCTTCACAATATTTATATACATTCTATTACAAAAAATAGATATATGAAAGAAAATACTACTCAAGAAATAATCGCAATAATTGCAATTATATTAGGGGTTTTGATGCTGATTTACCCCCAGCTGGTGGGATACCTGGCCGGATTATTCCTGATCATTTACGGTATACTGGAACTGATCAAATAACTAAATCATTCCAGTTATCTGTTCTAAAGCCTCACCAGGCTCGAGTACACCAGCCCTAGTTTCCCTTAGAACTCGTTGAATAGAAAAACGACGCATATACGGATGTTTTCTGTGAACTTCTCCTATGAGCGGACATCCATAGCCTCCTCGTTTTTTAACATCCCAGTTAGCAGCTATTTTTTTCACATCACCTTTTTTAAGGGATAACAATGCCGGAAGGTTGATTCTTAAAATATTTCCATTTCCTAATAGGTTTACTTTCATTAAACCAGTATTATCCCCTGGAACATTACCTCTTTTGGGCATTGAAAAAGTATCCACGGAACTGTTTAATTTTTCACTGTTTAATTCTTCTAAACTATTTTTTTCCAGACTATTTACCAGATTACCTTCTTCCAACTGTATGGACTGTGCACCTGAAGAGAGTAAATCTCCATAGATCACAAAGGGAATATTATTCTCACGGGCAAAATTAAAAACAGTTTCTTCAATGGTTTTGGAACACCTTCCACAGGGGTGGAATCTTCCTTCTAGAGAACCATCAATCACCTCTTTCATATCTACCTCCAGGTACTGGTGTTTAACTCCCAGTTTCTGGGTGAGGTTTTCCACACCTTCACGGAAATAACGGGGAAGTATGATGTCCCCTGGATTAACCGTTACTGCCAGGGGATTGAATCCTAACATTTTAGCTATTATAAGGGATGTGCTACTATCAACTCCCCCAGATAATGCTAACACTGTTTTAAATCCACCATCAGATTCTTGTTCCTGATAGATACCCAGACCATTGAATTCTCTCAAAACAGGCCCTAAATCATAGGGATTATCAATTCGAGCCTTCAGAAGGTTGGTTAAATTTACAAGGGGTTTTTTATAAGGAGAAGGAGGATATTTTTTTATTAAGGTCTCCAGTTTTTCCAGGGCAAGGCCCATACGGTACTGGGGTACGATGAAATCAGAATAGGCTTCCACATGGATAGAATTAACTCCCAACTCTTCACGGAGCCGTCCCACAACCCATCCCCCCTTACCAATTATCACTGACTTTTCAGGACGATCCGGGGTTATAATTAGGAGAGATCCAGCCCCCTCATCAAATATAATATCAGATATGTTCACATCAACATCTTTATGACCTATATCTCTTCTTATTTTAGAAATTAAAGATGTTAAGTCCGTTTTTCTAATTTTCAATATTAATTCTCCAGAGGGATATTAAATGTTTACCACGGTAAGTGACTGACACAAATTTAATTCAACCCATTTTAAACTCCAGTTCAATCATTAATAAATATAATTCTAAGTTAATTTTTGTTTTAAATATAATTTAGAACTCCAATATTTATTTACGGGTGTAAGTACCCATGATCTGACCTTCATCCAGGATGTGACTCCGCATAGCCATTAAAACTTCTTCTTTGCTAGTTCCAGGGGGAATATCAAGTTTAGTGTCCAGTAGGTAGATTTTGAAGTAGTAATGGTGGGTTCCCTTGGGTGGGCAGGGACCACTGTAACCAATGTTACCCCAGCTATTAGCACCATGTAATGCCCCGTTTTCCAGTTCTTCACGTGGCATAACCATCTCCGGCAGACTGCTGGTTTCCGGTGGCAGGTTGAAAATAACCCAGTGGATCCAGGTGCCTCGTGGAGCATCTGGATCATCACATATAATAGTTATACTACCCCCTGAAGGTACAGTCAAATCTGATTCACCCCAGTTAAGAGGGGGTGAAATATTCACATCTTCACAACTGTATCTGGCCGGTATTGGTTCTCCGTCAATAAATGCAGGACTTGTAACTTTTAAAGTCATTTAAATCACCCGTTTTAACGTTTATTTCATTTATAAGATTTATTCTGTGCATATTTACCCATATTTCTGTTTAATTATATGGACGACAAAGTACTTATAAATGAAGTGGTTGCACAACACCCGGTTGGATGGTGGTTTCTGTTATAGGGAACTCATGACAATATACATTGGGAAATGATTGTTGAACTTAGCCATAGTTAATTATAATTTTCAAGGTGAACACCTTTGGTGGTAAGAGTTTTTTCTAAGGACAAGATCGACAAACTTAAATATTATGGAGACTCTAAAGATGAATGAGGTGATTAACATGGCTGAATTGCCAATTGCTCCAGTAGGAAGGATCATTAAAAATGCTGGTGCTCCAAGAGTAAGTGATGATGCAAGAGACGCATTAGCCAAAGTATTGGAAGAAATGGGTGAAGGGATTGCTGTAGAAGCTGTTAAATTAGCTAAACACGCAGGACGAAAAACCGTTAAAGCATCAGATATAGAGATGGCTGTTAAAGCAGCCTAATCTATTCTTTTTTTCTTTTGTTATTCTTTTTAACTTATATTAAGGGTTTTTATCATTGTTAATTTAGAAATTTTAGAGTAAGATCTGTTACTCATTTCTCTTACTATTTTCAAGATTTCCAAAATCAAGATCAAGGGTTTTGTTAAGATAAGGATCAATGGAAAGTTTAAGATACCGGGATCTAAGAAACCAAAACAACTTTGATTGAAATATTTAATTTAAAGAAAATATTTAATCCATGAAATACCATATTAAATTAAATAAACTACCCAAGAAAATATAATGTGTTTTATTGATTAAAATATCACCAGCATATTTTTTACATTACTATAAAAGCTATTTAAGGTTTTGATAATTTTGACTAGAATATCCATATTAGACCATGACCGCTGCCAGCCAAAGAAATGCAACTACGTATGTATTGAGTACTGTCCGGGAGTGCGCATGGAAGAAGACACCATTACCATCGATCCCAAGACCAAAAAACCAGTCATGTCTGAGGAGTTATGTTCCGGTTGCGGTATATGTACCAATCGTTGCCCATTTAATGCCGTTAGCATCATAAACCTACCTGAAGCCCTTGAAGACCCCATCCACCGTTACGGGCAGAACCAGTTTGAATTATTTGGCTTGCCCACCATAAAGGATGGTTCAGTGGTGGGACTTCTGGGACCCAATGGTATCGGGAAATCAACTATCATACGCATCCTTTCCGGAGAATTACAACCCAATTTAGGCAATTTTGATGATGAAACATCCTGGGAAGACATAATCAACTTTTTTAAGGGTAACCAGCTCCAGAATTATTTTCAGAAACTCTCCGAGGGTGATCTTAAGGTGGTGCACAAGCCACAGATGGTGGATCTGCTCCCTAAGGTGGTGAAGGGGAAAGTTGATGATCTCCTTAACAGCGTGGACCAGAGGAATCGTCTGGACTTTGTCACCAGCTCCCTGCAACTGGAAACCATAATGGGGCGGGAAATAGCCAATCTGAGTGGAGGGGAACTTCAAAGAGTGGCCATTGCCGCTGCAGTTCTTCGTGATGCTGATTTCTATTACTTCGATGAACCCACCAGCTGGCTGGATGTACGGCAACGTCTTTATGCCATTAACGTTATCCGGGAACTGGCTGAAGAAGGAAAATCCGTCCTGGTAATAGAACACGACCTGGCAGCCCTGGATGCTATTTCTGACTATATCCACATCCTCTATGGTCAGCCTGGCGGTTACGGTGTTGTTTCGCACATGCGTGGGGTTCGTGTGGGAATAAATGCCTATATCAATGGTTTTCTCCGGGAAGAAAATGTACGCTTCCGGAAACAGCCCATTGAATTCCATGTACGACCACCAAGTGCTGAAGTGGGGGCAGAGGCACTATCAGAGTACAGCAGCCTGGAAAAGTCCTACGATGGTTTCCACCTGGAAGTTGATGAAGGCCAGGTGCAGCATGATGAAATCCTCACTGCCTTCGGACCCAACGGTATTGGTAAAACCACCTTTGCCAAGATGCTGGCTGGAGTGGAGAAACCAGATGAAGGAAAGATCAAGAAAAAGGTTAAAATCAGTTACAAACCCCAGTACCTGGTATCAGATTACAGTGGAACTGTTCAGGAGTTCCTGTACACCACTGTTCCCCACTACGGTACCAACCTCTTCAAAACCGAGATTATGAAACCCTTCCTCCTGGAAGAATTACTGGAGAAGAAGATGGATGAGTTAAGTGGTGGTGAACTCCAGAGATTATCAGTGGCTATATCACTGTCCCAGGAAGCAGATATTTACCTTTTCGACGAACCCACCGCATACCTGGATGTTGAACAACGTCTGCGGGCTGCCAAGGCCATTCGCCGAGTTACCGAAAGTCGTAACGCTGCCGCCATAATTGTGGATCACGATATAGTGTTTATCGATTATATTTCCAGCCGGGCCATGGTCTTCAGTGGTGAACCAGGGGTGGATGGGCATGCCACCAGTCCCATGGACTTACGCTCTGCAATGAACAAGTTCCTCTCCGAGGTGGGAATCACCTTCCGCAGGGATAAGGAAACCAGAAGACCACGGGTTAACAAGCTGGACAGTTACCTGGACCGGGAGCAGAAGGAAAAAGGGGAATATTATTATCTGAAAAGTTAAGGATGTCTGAAATAAGTGAAGATTGTCTGAAAAGTAGACGTGAAAACCCCCCCCCCAATTTCTTATTTTTCTCTTATTTTGATTGTAATAAACACCATAAGTAACCAAATAACACCCTAAGATTATAATAACCATTAATTTATTTTAAAATTTAAATACAATTCAATAATATTTTCTTAAATCAAGGACAATACGGCTTTTTCTACTTAATTATCTCTGTTTATTTTCCATTTAATCCACTTTTCTACCGATTTTCTCATCTATATAGATGTTGTTAATGAATTTGTGATCCATGGTGTAAATCGGCACCTGCCAGGCACGAATCTTTTTATAAGTGGTTAGAACTGGTTTTCCCAGGATAACACCCGGCCCCACATATTTCTTTGCCAATTCCTTAGCCTCTTCAGATGTTATGCCCGGAGGGGGTGGATTTTTGTTTTCATTGCCTTCATTGGAGACTGGGGTATTATTAACAGAACCATTGGTAGCAGTGGTATTGCCTGTATTCGGGGTAAAGTTGGTGTTGTTGGTAGGTGAAGTTTGCATAACAATCCATAAAGTCCCTGCAAGGATACTGAGAAAAATAATTACAATGAGCGCAATGGTAGTTCTTTTCAACCTAATCACCACCCCTATATAAATAAAAACTAGTTTTAAATTCAATGAATATGTTAAAAATAAAGAATAAAAAAAATAAAAAAGAGTTATTTAGAACCCTTCAACACTCCCATCCCTTCCAGGAAACATTCAGCAAAGTATTCCACCTGGGTGGTGGGTATGGAGAAGCTAACCCTTAGGTAGCGGTGCCCGAATTGTTTGCTGGTGTAGGATCCTTCCCTGGCAAATATTTTCCGTTCTATGAGGTAGTCTGCCATCTCCCGAGGAGTAACACCAGTGTCGATCATGTCGATGGCCATCATGTTCCCATCGGAGGGGTATACTACTATGTGGGCCCCTTCTACTTGGTCCACTGCCTGTTTGATTATGTCCTGGTTCTGGCGGGTGGTTCCTTTCACCCGGCCAATCCATTGTGGTTTGGATTCTATGGCTGCCATGGCCCCGTTCTGGGCTACCAGGTTGGTTCCCAGGTCGTTGATGACTATGGAGCGTATGGAGTTGATGATCTCTGGTACTCCGATTATGGCTCCGATCCTCATACCGGCCATTCCGTAGATCTTGGAGAAACTGTACACAGTGACAGTGTGCTCTGGGCAGACCTCTGCCATGAGTTGGTGATCGTGTGCGAAATCTCGGTAGGTGATGTCATGTAAGAGGTAGATGTCATGATCCTCAGCAATATCCTTGAACTCCTTTCGCTCCTGTCTGGTGTAGGATGATCCCAGGGGGTTAAGTGGATCAACAAGGGATACCAACTTAGTATTATTATCCAAATTTTCCCTAACCAACTCAGGAGTTAGTTTGTAGCCACATTCCTCATTGTAGATGGGTACTGATTTAACATGGTCACCAAAACGGCTGGCGAAGTTATCAATGATAAGATATCCCGGGTCACAGGTGATGGTGTTGTTTTCTGGCTCCAGAATGTCATTGGCACAGAGGTATAGTGATTCTGTTGCCCCGGCAGTGATTAGAATATCGTATTCACTGCCCAGTCCCAGGTCATTCATTACCAGTTCCTTTAGACGAGGAAAACCTTCCGGTGGGGGGTACTTGCAGTAATCATTCTCCTGTATACTGGCGATCATGGCTCCCATGATTCCATCCTTGTCATGGAGGTGGTTGGTGTTTTGACCCATCCAGATCATGTCCGGATCATTGTAAACATAGTTGAAAAATTCGTTAGCTGTTTTAAAGCCTTTTGGCAGTACTTTTGCGGCTTTAGCGTACTTTTTGGGTGAAATCATATCTCTCACAACACAATCCATCTTAAATTTTTTAGATTAAAATTAGATATTTAGAATTACCCTTAAAATTTATGGGGAAAATCCATAGGGATAACTTCCCGAGGAGTATATTCTAAATTCCATGGGTGAATGTAAACCTGCATCATGATCATGAGATGCATTATATCATCATTTATCATCACTTAATTTAAAACTATCTATCATCTATATTAGACCACTATCCACGATGCGGAACCGGGTTCGCAGTCCTTCCGCTCGACTACGATGCCTTTTTAAGATGGCATATCTTTCCCCACTAACATCTCCCCTCTCCAGTTCAACCATGATCTTGCTTCTGTATTTTAAAATAGTGCCCCCCACTGGTTCCACCATTCCCTCACCTTCAAAACTGGCGTAGACCTGGTTGGTGATCACCACTGCAATGTCGTGTTTACGGGCCAACCGGGTGAGTAATCCCATCTGCCGTCCTAGTTCCAGGTTGATCTGGGATGAATCCCCATCGCGAACACGGTAAAGGGCTACTGCAGAGTCCAGGATGATCAGTTCTACCTTTTCACCAGACTCTACCATCTTTTCAATCCTGCGGAGGGTTGAATCCTGTTCAGTGAAGGTTGAAGGCTCGAATACTATGATGTTAGAGGCCAGTTCATGGAAGTCTGTTCCAGATATCTGTTTAACTCTTTCTATGGATAAACCACCCTCAGTGTCCACGAAGATCCCATTTTTACCGGTTTTAGCATTTTGAACCAGAAGGTTAAGGACTAGATTAGTCTTACCAGACCCTGGAGGGCCATAGAATTGTGTGACTACTCCTTTTTCAACACCACCACCAATCAATGAATCGATTGGGGATGATGTGGGTATTTTGCCCTTTTCTTTTATGTTGGATAGAATTTCTGACATCTAGACGCCTGTTACTTTATTTAAATGAATTAGTAGGAAGGATATTTTCCTTACCTATTATACTTGGTTCCTTACCTATTACTTGGATTTAATCCATATAATAATAAGTGATTATTATTAAATTTACAATTAATAATATTAATTTTATGGTATCATCTTAGAGATTTAAAAAAAGTAAATCATTAAACTACCTTCTCCACGAAAGCTTCTTACTTAATTTTTCCATTTTACGGGATTCCTTGATATTTTTTTCTAAATTACCATCTTCAAAGACTATGGAACCTTCGTATCCACAGTGGTGGCATTTCCAAGTCCCAGAACCTTCATAGATCTGTTCATATTTTATTTTCCCAGAACCACAACGAGGGCAAGATGTTTTTTTAACCATTAAAAATCACCATCTTTTCAACTACATGTTTCATGAAATTATTAATTAATGTACACATCTTACATAATATAAATACATGGAAGTAACATGTATTGTATTTATTTAACTCGTGAGGTATGGATTTCACCGAATTAATAAAAAAAATCAAACACCAGTATTTATTCCATGAATTGACCTAGTTTCCCCATCCCCGCCCCTTCCCTTACTATATATGGAGGAGTTACTGTTAAATCCACCACTGTGGAGGAGATCCCACCCGGGCAGGGTCCGGAATCAATGATTATATCTGGATTATCATCCAGTTCCTGTTGTGCTTCCTGGGCTGATTTTGAGGAAGGGTGACCAGAGAGGTTGGCACTGGTGGTGGTTATGGGGAATTCCCTAGAAAGCTCCCTGCAAATTGCATTATCCGGGATTCTTATCCCTATTTTGTCCATTCCCGCAGTAATCTGTGAGGGTACTAATTTTTTCTTATTTAAAATAAGCGTGTAAGGTCCGGGGAGGATTTTTTTAATTATTTTCTCTGATTGCGAGTTAATATGAGCTATTTGTTTAATATCTTCTATTTTTGAGACACATACAGAGATTGGCTTATTTAAAGACCTTTTTTTCATATAGTAAACATTTAAAACGGATTTTTCCTGGAATATGTTGGCTCCTAATCCGTATACAGTGTCGGTGGGGTACACCACTGTCCCGCCTGCACTTAGAACTTCCCGGATCATTACCATTTTCTTTTTTTCAGGATTATCTGGATCAACGTTAATGACTTTCATCTTTCATACCTTAAACTCCAAAGTATATATTCTTATAAAACCCATATTCGAAGTATGCTTAATAAAGTTCGGCCTCACTTTCAAAGATTCATCAACCCCATAGCCAGTAAAATCGGATTACATCCCAATATACTCACCATCATTGGATTACTGGTTAGTCTTTGTGCTGCCTACGCATTCTCCCAGAAAAGCCTCCTGTTAGGTGGACTTCTCATCCTTCTTAGCGGTTTTTTTGACGTGATTGATGGTGCTGTGGCCCGTAACAATAACACCAAAAGCAAATTTGGTGGTTTCCTTGATTCTACATGTGACCGCTTCGCAGATGCTTTTATAATTATTGGAATCATTTACGGAGGATATGTGGACTGGTTCTGGGGTATTCTTGCATTACTCGCCTCTTTGAGTGTGAGCTATGTTCGGGCCCGTGCAGAAGTGGAAGGAATTAAATGTGATGTGGGAATTGCAGAGAGAGCAGAACGCCTGTTCATAATACTGGGCGGAGCATTTATCGGATACTTCACCAACCCCCAGCTGGTCATGTCACTGGCCATTCTCCTGGTAGTAATCCTGGGCTATGTAACAGTCTTGCAACGTGTTTATCACTCATGGAAGGAACTTAAAAACATTTAACCATGATTAAAGGTTTAAAGATTTATAAAGGATCTAAAAAGTCTAAACCATGATTAAGACTTATTTAAAAAATCCAAAACATATTCAAACCAGATTTAAAAATTCAGACTATGATTAAAAGGTGTTCAAATGGTTTTTAACTATAATTAAGCACACTTGTGATAATATGGATGCAATAGAACGAATTAAAAAGGATTTGGAGCTTTTTGCAAAAAATATAAAAGAAATAGAATCTATAAAACTCAATGTTGAAGAGGGAAAAATTGTGGAAATGGCCCGGAACTACCGGGATGACACCACCTATTACTTGGAACATGAGGATTATCTCACCTCTTTTGGCTGCATAACCTATGCACACGGACTTTTAGATGCAGTGCGACTTTCACATCACCTCATAAAGGATGAATAATTTCATTAACAGGAATGAAGGTATTAAAATGCGGAAGTTCTTTGGTCGGGAATCCATGGTGGAGGGGCACTCCCGCCATCATGTGGAACTAGTTTACCAATGTGTACAGAAACTCAAAGAAATCATGCCCCCATTTTATAGGGGGGAGTTCGATATTCTGGATGCTAAAGTAATTGAAATGTCCATCCTGGAAACCAAGGCCGATGAAGTTCGCAGAGTTATGGAGATTGAATTTTTTAAGGGAGCTTTCCTCCCGTTTGATCGGGAAGACCGGATTGTCCTGGCAGAATTGGTGGATAATGTGGCAGATATGGCTCAGGAAGCAGCCTATGGAATTAGCCTCAGTAGGATCACCTTCCCCCCAGAGTATAAGGATGATTTTGATGAACTGGTGGATGAAGTTATAGATTCAATTGCTGTTTTAAAGGAATGTATTGAATTATTGGATGTTGATCTGGAAAAGGCCCTGGCCAAGGCCCATGAAGTTGAGGAAATGGAAATTAATGTGGACATGATCGAAAGGCGTATAATTAAAAAACTCTATCAATCTTATCGTGATGATGAATTTGGGATTTTAAGGTTAATAGAACTGAAAAACATGGTCACCCGTTTAGGGAATATTGTGGATCGGGCAGAGGATGCCTCGGATCGGGTTCCCATCATTGCTGCCAAGAGAAAGGGTTAAAACCAGCTGATTTTCATTTAATTTTTTTGAATCCACAGTGTTTAAAAATGTTAATTTATTACTGGAAGAATCTAAATGAATCATGATACTATTTTAAAAGATAATGATAATATTCAGGACGCAAGTGAAGATTTCCAATACCTTCTAGATCGTGGTTTCCCCCGGACCGGTTCCCTGGAGTTTGTGGGAAACCATTATCTCCTGAACCAGTTAGAGAGAAATTATCTAAACCGCACTGTTTTTTCCCATGAACAGATTGAAAGACGTAAAAGTAAATTAATTCTCCTATCTGATATTAAAGGTAGGGATGTTCTCCTGGACGGTTATAATGTTCTCATCACCACTGAAACCATATGCGAGGGTGCTGATGATTTAATTGTCAACTGTGATGACGGTGTTACCCGGGATATTAAGGCTGTTTTCGGTAAATATAAAGAAAACAAAAATACAACCAAAGCCCTCAATTCTATTATATCATTACTGAAACTTTTTAAACCTAAAAGTGTGCTTTTTTTCTATGATAGTCCAGTTAGTTTAAGTGGGGATCTGGCCCGAACCACTCGTGAAATTTTAAATTCACACCAAGTGTTAGGGGATGCTGAAACCTCAGAAAATGTGGATAAAACTCTGATAGATTTATCTCAAGAACTAGAGGCCGTGGTGGCCACCAGTGACGGTATAATAATTGATAAAGTAAATAGGGTCCTGGATATACCTGGTTACATTTCAAGAGTCCAACAAAAAAATAGTTAAAAGATTAAGATATTAAAGATTTATTCTCATTTTAAGAGCCCTAACAATAGCATATTCTAAATGGTCACATTTTATGGGTTTGCTTATTACAATAATCATCCGGTAACTGTAATGATTTACTTAAACAGTTTTTGATGAAAACTGTTAAAATATAACTGAAATGCTATAAGATGATATGATCGCATTAGTTTTGCTGGTTTTTACTCCACTTAATTCACCTTTTAACTCTAAACTGATTAAAATAAGGTCTAGTTTTAATTTACGAGCTTTGGAGATTGCATCAACACCACTGGAAACAGCGACACCACGTGATGATCCAGATTTTCTAAAAATAGTATTTAAATCCTAAGCGTGTAAATCATTTTCAACCAGGAGAATGTTCATAAAAATCAGCAGAATATAGTATTTTTGAAAAATTCGACATAAAGTAATAATTAAAATAAAAAAAGAAAGATATGATTAGAGTAATTCGTCCATATCCTCTAATCTACCTTTTAATTTTTCCATTACGCCCGGTAATGAAGTGTATTCCATTTCATCGGCTGGTAATCTGTGTGGTTCGAAAGGACCGTGTCTTCTCATGTAATCAGCGATTTCAGCTGCTTGTTTTCGGGCAGGATCATATGCTGGGTCATCGAACATGTCCGCAGGACCCACCAGTTTACAGTCAGCGATCTGGAATCCGAGAGCCATTACACGTGGTGGTCCGTCAAATCGTACAGGGTAAGCGTTTTTCTGGGCCACAGGCATTAATGGTCCGTTGTGGGAACCTCTCATCCATCCACCTACTAAGTGTGGGAATGCAAATGGTTCAACAACTTCTCCTGCTGCTGGGAATCCAGATTGAGATCTTACAATAGCCACCGGGTCGTCTTTACCCACGTATGCACCCGCCATTAAGTTTAATCTTTCAGTACTGATAGAAGCAGCGATTTCATTGTCGTCTATTCTTCTGACTCTTTTTATTACATAACGGCTAATGGTACCAATAAGAGCTAATAAGTCGTACATTTCAGCAGGACATTTAAGGGTTACTCTTTTGTGTTCCATTACATCGAATACTTCAAATTCAAATCCATTATGGAGTGATGGGTCAATTACTAATCCTGCAGTGTTGAATGGGTCTGCAAACATTCTAAAGATAGGCAGGTTAAAGGCACCTGGTTCGGTTTTGTCCATACAAAAGACAACCACAGGGTCACTGGGTCTTTCTTTAAATTCCATTTCGGCGCATCCTGGACCCATTCCTTTAATGTTTCCAGAGAAAGTGTCCACCAGTAAGTCCTGGCCGGCACCATAAAGTTTCAGTTCTTTGGCAACTGCAGTTGCTTCAGTAAATGCAGTAAATGCCAGTTCATGGATCTCTTCGTTTTCTTCACCCTGACGGTGAGTCATAATGAGCTCAGTGTCGTCACCACAGTTGGTGACATAAAAATCTTCTAAGAGGGATTCTTCCTTAGCTTTTCCCAGTATTTCTTCACACTTTTTGAGTAATGCAGGGTGAGCTAATCCGTGACCTGCTACACTTCCAACATCTGCTTTTATTACACTAATGGTGGTTTTCATATTCTTTACACCTCTAAAAAAGTCATGAACGTCTAAAACAGCATTAAAATGCTGAAAAAGGGCAGTTCGAATTAATAATTATAAACCAGTTTTCTTACAAAAACCAGTGCAAAAACAGTCTTAAGCCTGTTCTTATCAACCCTTTCTTATGACAAATTATGATGAGAGAGACATATAAAAGTTACTATGCTCCCTTTTCACTGCCCTCCCGGGACTTAAATATTGTCTGGAAATGCTTTAATATTACTTAACTATCTTCCAATATTTCACGAACTGCGTGGGCCATTTCCATGGTGGTGGCTGTGCCCCCCAAGTCAACTGTAAGATTTTTTCCCAGTTTTAGAACCTTTAACAATGCTCGTTCCAGTTTAGATGCCTCCCGATGTTCTTCCAGAAACTGGAGCATGAGACTGGCGGATAATATCATTGCCACCGGGTTAGCCACACCCGAACCAGCAATGTCAGGTGCTGAACCATGCACTGGTTCAAACAATCCATTAGTATCCCCTATGTTAGCAGATGGTGCCATTCCAAGCCCTCCAACCAGACCTGCACCCTCGTCAGAGAGTATATCTCCGAAGAGGTTAGTGGTGACCATTACTTGGAAGCGGTGGGGATCCTGCACCAGAAACATGGCCGCAGCATCCACATATAACTCATCTGCCCCCATATCCGAGTAGGTATCACTTTCAGTGTATTTCTGGGCAACTTCCCAGAATGCCTGGCGAAAAACACCATCGGTCTTTTTAAGGACATTGGCCTTGTGAACTGCAGTTACCTTGTTCTTACCAAGTTTAAGCGCTTGCTTGAATGCAACTTCCGATATTCTCTCTGATGCTTTCCAGGTGATGATCCTCAGAGCGGTAGCTCCCTCCTCAGTTTCCCTTTCAACCCCGGAATACAATCCTTCACTATTTTCGCGAACTATTAAAAAATCAAGATCACTATAAATTGAGTTAACACCAGGATATGATTTCACAGGTCTTAAATTGGCATAGAGACCCATTTCTTTTCTTAGGGTTATTATTGCACTTTTCTGCCCCGGAACTGTGGTAACCGCTCCGAAGAGTGTTGCATCGCTATTTTTAGCCATTTCAATGGTTTCATCAGGTATGGTGGTTCCTGTTTCCTGGTAACAAGCATTCCCTGCTCTGGCTTCCCGAAACTCAAAGTCTATGGGAAGCACCTCCAAAACATGGAGGGCTGCTTCCATTACTTCCGGACCAATGCCATCCCCTGGAATTACGGTTATTTTGTACATTTTATCCCACTATTCCTTGTGAAAGGTTGATATACTCTTTATATAATTAAAATATGGGTTGTGAAATAATTATTCAATGGGAATCAGTCCATTGTTTAATATTTTTTTCCCTGGAAATTATGGTGAACTTGATACCTTATCCAGTTCTATAATTACATCGACTTGGTGGATGGGACTGTTATCCTAACGTGCATTTAAACTTTATTACACGTGATAATCATTATTGAATAGTGTGTTAATTGCATAAAATATATGGCCTATTAGATACATAATATATCTTTCTAGAGGTATCATTCCATGGACATGTCCTATAAAACCTATATTTAATTAATTTTCAAGGGGAGATAATAGTTATGGAAGTTGAAAAAAACATCAAAAGGCTGATTGAAACTTTAAAAGATGATGATGAATTTGTACAAGTCCAAACCATAGAAATGTTGGAGGAAATTGGGGAACCCGCAGTGGACCAGCTTATTGATGCCCTGGATAATGAGGATAAAAATGTCCGTATGGGAGCGGCCAAAGTACTGGGCTTGATTGGTGACGCAAGAGCCATTGAACCACTCATTGAAACCATGAAAGATGATAATAAATGGGTGCGTCGGGCTGCTTCAGGTGCCCTGAGTAACCTGGGTAAATCGGCTGTGGAACCATTGATCAAAACTTTAGATGATGATGATTGGAGAGTCAGAGGCGGAGCTGCATGGGCTTTGAGTAACATAAAATCTCCTGAAGCTTTAGATCCTTTAATTGAAGTTATGAGTGATGATAGTGGATTTGTAAGGGCTGGTGCAGTAATGGCACTTGGAAACATTGGCGGGGAGAAAGCTGAAAAAGCACTCCAGGAAGCACTTGAAGATAAAAGCGGTTATGTCCGCCGAGTTGCTCAGGGTTTTCTGAATAAAGACTGATTTTGAATATATTTCCATTTTTAAAATATTCATGGATATTTACCTAAAATAATAGCATATACCAGGGATCGGGTGTGAAATGAAGGTTAGTGTGATTGGTGCATCAGGAAGAGTGGGAAAAGCAGCTGCCTTTAGTCTGGCAGAAGAAAGTGTGGTTAGTGAAGTGGTACTGTTATCCCGTGAAAAAAGTCTCGGTCAGGTCCAGGGGGAAGCCCTGGATATGAATGATGCCATGGCTGCCAAGGATATTAGGGTTTCCATAACCCCCAGCTCCAATTTTGAGGATATGGCAGATTCTAAAATTGTGGTAATAACTGCTGGTGTCCCGAGAACTCCTGAAATGACTCGTATGGATGTAGCCATTCCCAATGCCAAGATCATAGCGGAATATGCTCAGTTAGTTGCCAAACACGCCCCGGAATCAATTATTCTAGTCATCACCAATCCCGTGGATGTTATGACTTACGTGGCTTACAAAGCTTCTGGATTCCCCCGGAACAGGGTGATTGGATTAGGGAACCACCTGGACTCTCTGCGGTTGAAGAACCTCATTGCTAAGCATTTCAACATCCATGTCAGTGAGATACACACCAGGATCATAGGGGAGCACGGCGATCATATGGTGCTGCTTTTAAGCTCCACTTCCATTGGTGGGATACTGGTTAAAGATTTCCCCCAGTACCAGTCCTTTGATGTGGGGGCGATTGTAGATAAGGTAAAAAATGCAGGTAGCTACGTCATTAACAAGAAAGGTGCCACTGAATACGGACCAGCCTTTGCTATATCCAACACTGTTAAAACCATCATAAACGATGAAAAGAGAATACTTACTCTCACCACCTATCTTGACGGTGAAATCGACGGCGTACGAGATGTATGCCTAGGCGTGCCAGTTAAATTAGGCATAAACGGTGTTGAAAGGATTATTAGTGTAAAAATGAGTGATGATGAATTGAAAGATTTTAAAACAGCCGCTAATATTGTTAAAAAAGCCACGGCTAAAGTTATGGCATCCCTGGACGGAAAAGTAAACTTTTCAAAATGAATTTCTTCTTCTTTTTAACACCTTTTAATGAAAATATTAACAAAAAATTATTTTTACTTAATTAGATTTGATGAAAAAAATAATATGTGAGGGTTTAAGTTATAAACCCCGTATTCCTGCCTTTGCTTTACTAACTAGTTGTGTTAGTTGGAGTTTCTGTGTTAGTTTGTGTATTCTGTGTAGGTGTTTCAGTATTGGTGGTTACCACCGTATTTTTCACAGTATTTTTCACAGTGTTGGTTTTGTAGGTGGTTGTCGGTGTATTATCATAACTACTACCACTATCATTACTTTTGTTAGTTATGTTGAGGGTGAAATTCCCGGCAGAATTCATAATACCAGTAAAGTAACCCCCAATAAATGCAAATACTACTATTACCGCCACTATAGCGATAGGTGCTTTTTTCATGTATTTTCACTCCATAATCCACATAAATAAAATTTCAGATATTTTATAAATTTGGGATATTTCTTATTAAATTTTTGATCCTAAAAAAGGACAGTTAATGCAATATATATTTCATTGCCCCTATAATAAGCTTATCCCATTAATCATCAATAACATTATAAAAACTATTATAAAAATAAATAATAATAATTAACGGTTTATTTTAATTTAAATTATTTATATTCCTAACCATGGACCTAGTCTAACTCAATAAAATAATGGATTATGATAAGATAAATCAGATTTTATGAAGAACTAATAAAAATAAAAAAAATAGGGAAAAGATGAGACTTAAACAGTCTCCTCTGAAAGATAGTTGTACACAAATGCCGCTAAAACCGCTCCCACAATTGGACCTATAATGTAGATAGGGAAGTTGGCCCAAAGATTGGTTCCTCCCAATACCAAGTCTCCCAGATAGGGACCAAATGTCCTGGCGGGGTTTAATGATGCTCCAGTAATGTTACCCAGGGTGGTTATTGCACCAGCAACAGTTAAACCGATTATCAAACCAGCGAATCCTGGTGGAGCTTCCCTGTCCACAGCCACCCCCATTATGGCTAGCATGAGTAGGAATGTCCCTATAGTTTCCGCTAGAATGGCTTGGAAGTAACCTATACCTTCAAATGGTGCGGTAGCACCTAGGCCTCCAGTGGTTACTGCCCCCATTCCAATGATGTAGGCTAAGGCAAAGCTTGCCAGGGCGGCTCCAATAAGTTGGGCAACCACGTAGGGTGCAACATCCCTTGATGGGAATTTCTTCACCGACCACAGAGCTATAGTTACTGCCGGGTTAATATGGCAACCAGATATTTTACCAAATCCGTAGATACATGCAGCTATAGCAAGTCCGAAAGCCAAACCTATTGCTAACCAGTCTCCAAGACCTCCCAATGCACCTATCCCTATATTGAATGAATTAGGAGGTGTTTGACCTTTACTTATCATCAGGGTAACTATTGCCGCACCAGTACCAAAAAATACGAGAATGAATGTCCCAATAAGTTCGGCTACTGATCTTTTCATTAACGAAACCATTTTATTTATCCCCCTTTAGGTGCTCCTTTTTTTAGGGCCATTGCACAGTATTTACATAGGATTCTGGGCATGGTTTCATCTATTTTTTCTGCAGGGAAAGGGTATCCCCCGGTCCATAATTCAGTTTCCTGTCGGATGGCGTGGTCCATACACAATCCCATTCCACAGACAATGCATATGGCTACTGCATCGGTTGATTTACCTTCTTCTGCACAGATATAACACTTCATATTTCAACCCCCTTATTTTAAAAATAAATGGGAATGGCTAGTTTTAGTAACTAACCAGTTTATGCTACTGTAACTAACCATTTTAACGCTAATTATACTGCTTCTCTCCACTGGCAGTGGTTGTGTCTGAAGTCAACCAGTGATGCTGCTGCACAGTTTTTACAGGTTCTCGCTGGGGAAGCTGGGCTTTCCTTGTGCAGGGCTATGATGTTGGTCATCAAGGTGGCGGTTACTGGTTCACTGGTGAGTAAACATGGGTAATCTGCCAGTCTCATTAGGGATGAAAAACGGACGGTTATGGCACATGCAGGATATGTGTAGCGCTGTGGATTCATTATCACATCGTTCTGATGTATTGGTTCTAAATCCACTTCGAATCCTGCTACTTTAGGTTTTAGTGTGCCTGAAGAACCATTGAGTGCCTTGCGGGCCTGGTCAATATGGCCCCATCCCCGGTAGATCATGTCCATGAAGTCACTGTTGTGCAGTTCTGCAGCAGCCCCCCTAGTGGGGTATAGTTGAACATAGTTGTGGAATCTCTGGGTTAACAGATCCACCACTTTAGGTGCGTTGAATCCATCCAGTTCCAGTATGTACTCCACTGCACAGGCTGAAGATCCTGTGGCCAGTGAAAGCACTTCATATTCACTTTTAAAGTTTGGAAGGGCTTTTTTCAAGGTTGAATCCATCACATCAGTGGTGGCTTCGATTATAGCCATGGTGACATCATCTTTACACATGTTAAAGGTTGATTGGGCGATGTGGTGAGATATGTCTCCCACACAATATGCAGGTACGGTCAGGATGTTACCATAATGTACATTATCATCCATGGCTGCTTTTATAGTGTTTTCCATTTTATCCCGGTACTGGGACATGTATTTCCGGACATCAAAGGAGGTGTGACCCGCTCCATCCATGAGTTCAGCTTGAGCTTCCACCGGGTTCTGATAAATGTTTTTAATCTCAGCTATTTCCTTCTCCACGGCCTGAGCTACTGTAGTTCCCCCTTCAATTTCATTGGCAAAAACTTCACCAATACCGTAAGAAGTATTCATTCCCCATGATTTAGCAGCTAATATGGCCTGTTTATGATTTTCAGGAATGTCTACAGTTTTTAATATGCGGTTTATGGTGTTGCTGGTGCTACCCGGCATCAGAGCAAAATCTACCACACAAGTAGGCCCGTAAAATCCCCCATATCTTCTGACTACTTCTTTACCGATTAATGCTTCTGCTTTTCCTATGGCTTCAATGAATTTATTGAGACTCTTTTCAAATTCAGAGTCTTCATCACAAAGAATTTCCAGTATCGCTGGTGTTTGGTAGTGTTCCACGAAAGGATCGTCTTCTGGCCTTATGGTATCAGTTAAGCTATTCAGTATGTTATAGTGGGCCTTCACCGAATCCACATGAAGGTTTATAACTGATTCTGATTGTTCGGCTGTTGCTTCCATTTTCTCCACCACATCAAGATAAGCCTTGGTATCTTTAATGTGGAACTGAGTTCCCCTTTTATTTTTAATAGTTTCTACATCGGCTTTTTGAGCCATCATTGCTTCTTGAACCATTTTTTCATAGAGTTCAGCCATTAAATCACCCTCTTTTTTAAAAAAAATCCCTCTTATTCCATAATAATTTTGTTTTTCAAAGTATTTATAATTTTGAATTATCAGTACCTAAAAAGTCCATAAATCATTTTGTTTGAATCATAAAATAGTAATTAATCACTAAATTACCCTATAATTTATAATTAGTTTATAAACAGGATTTATACGAATTTTAAGTCTTAAAATCACCTAATACTTAAATTTTATAATTAATTCCAGGTTTTATGAATAATTGAAAAATAAAGAATATATTACCATACCTCCCTTGAGAATTGGTGTGCATTAAATCCTACATCTCACTTCAAGTAGTCGAAATATTTATATGAATGTTCAATTATAATCTATTTTAAGAATATTTTTTAAACAATGTACATATTCATTACTGAATTCGAAATTTTGTTTCAAATTTATTGCTCATCGGAACATCATTTCCGGTAACTTTATATTCTATGCAGAGTAAATATAACTCGCTTATCTACAAAAATCTAAATCAAAGGCATGAACATGATAAAAATAGGTATTTTAAACTTGCAAGGAGACGTTTCCGAGCACCAATCAATGGCAAAAAATGCTGTTAACAAAATAAGTCTTAAAGCAGATGTTTTAAAGGTTAAAACAGCCCCAGAGGTAGCTGAATGTGATGGGATTATTATCTCTGGAGGGGAAAGCACTGTAATTGGGAGACTAATAAGTGAAAACGGTATTGACACAGCCATTAAAGAAAATCAAATCCCAGTACTTGGCACCTGTGCAGGAATGGTATTATTAGGTCAGGAAACCGACTTTGAACAACCATTACTGGGATTGATACCTATGAAAGTTAAAAGAAATGGTTTTGGAAGACAAAAATTGTCATTTGAAGCTGATTTAAACTTAAACACTCTGAAAAACCCATATCCAGGTGTTTTCATCAGAGCGCCCTATGCCTATGATGTGGGGAATAGAACAGTTGTAGTGGGGCAAATTCAGGAAAAAATCATTGCTGTGGCATATGAACATCATTTAGCCACTGCATTTCATCCAGAACTTACAAATGATACTCGAATTCATGAATATTTCTTAAAGGAGGTTTTAAATTGTGTGGAATAGCAGGAGTGGTATTTAAAGATAAAGATCTTCACCCAGTGGGACGATTCATGACCCGCATGCTTGACGCTCTCCAGCACCGAGGACCAGATTCAGCAGGTTTTGCCCTGTACGGTGGTCTTGGACTGAGAGAACATGAATATCTGTTAAACATCGAAGTTAAAGAAAAACCTGGACTTTTAGATGAAGTTAAAACCAAGGTTGACACCGCTTTCCCCATTGAAAGTGAAGAAATCATCCCCTCAGTAGAGAATTATATCATATACCGTTGTAAAATAGTTCTAGAATCATTTTCACAACTTAAACCATTGATCATGGATGTGGATAAAATTGAAGATGTGATTGTCCTAAACGGGGCCCACTCATTCGAGATGATAAAAGATGTGGGACTGGTAAAGGATATCGCTGCCCGTTACAATACTGAAGATAAAATGGGCACCCATGCCATCGGCCACACCCGTTTTTCCACAGAAAGTATCGTGGACCGTTACCATGCACACCCCTTCCAGAGCTACATCATACCAGACATCACCGTGGTTCACAACGGACAAATTACTAATTACTGGAAAATAAGGGACCCATTAGAACGTAAAGGACACGTCTTTGAAACCAACAACGACACAGAATGTATCGTGCACTACATAGCTGACAAATTATCCCAGGATTACAGTTTAGAAGAAGCACTGGAACAGTCGGTTAAGGACATGGATGGCCCATTCTCTTATATTGTAGGCACACCCAACGGAGTGGGAATTGCCAAAGACCAACTAGGCCTCAGACCAGGTGTTATGGCTGAAAACGACGAAGTATTTGCTGTTGCCTCAGAAGAAGTGGCCCTAAGGGAAGTTATGGACACATCAGATATTGAACAGATATCACCTGGAGAAAGCCGTGCTTACACCATCTAAGGATGTGGAAAAATGAAGGAATTTAAAATTAACGCTCAAATAATAACCCCTCGGGAACTCAACCGAACCATTAAAAAGGCTGCCCAGGATAATGACCGTATTATAATTGAAAACCCCAACGCAATGCATTACATGGTAGCGGGACTCACAAAACCTGTGGAGGTAGTCATTGACGGTTCAGCCGGTTATTTTGCCGGTACCATGATACACGGAGCCCGGGTGCATATAAAAGGAAACGCAGGCTGGTTCCCTGCAGACAACATGACGGAAGGAGAAGTAATCATTGATGGATCCGCCGGAGACGGAGTGGGTCAGGGAATATATGGAGGTACAGTTGTCGTACGTAAAGACGTAGGCTCCCGTACCGGAGAAATCATGAAAAACGGGACCATCATCGTGGGTGGAAACTCAGGATTCATGAGCGGTATTTTCATGATGGGAGGTCGCATGATCATTCTGGGAGATATCTCCGATGATGCTGGTGAATCCATAATTAGGGGAACTATTTATGTTGGCGGTGAGATTAAAAGCCTGGGTAAAAACGCCAAAATAGATGAACTGGAAGAAGAAGAAAGAAATGAATTGAAGGAACTCCTGGAAAGTTACAACTTCCATCTGGAAGAAGATAAATATCAGAGCTTCCGTAAAATAGTGCCCCGCAGTGCCCGACCATTCTATGGCCAGGAATCAGAGGAGGGAAAATAAATGATCAATAACACTAAAGGGGAGAGTGTTACCCTCGTGGGAACTCCCTGCCAAATCATTGCCGCCAAAAAAATGGAGCATTATCCAGAGATCCTGGGAGATTCTAAAGTGGACTTCAAGTTAGGACTCTTTTGTATGGAAAACTTCTCCCACAGTTACTTAAAAGAGTTCCTGAAACAGAACAACATTGAAATGGATAATATAAGCCAGTTCAGAGTGGAAAAAGGACATCTCTGGGCCTACCTTAAAAATGGTGATGTATTTAAAGTTCCCCTATCCAAGGCCAAAATCTGTATGAGGAAAAACTGCCAAGTATGCATGGATTACACATCCGAACTGGCTGATATATCAGTAGGATCAGTTGGTTCAGCTCCCGGGTGGTCCACTGTAATCGCCAGAACAGAAAAAGGACTTAAAGCACTTCATAAAGCTGAAGCTGAAGGTTATATTAAAACTAAGCCAATGGACCAATCTGGTCTCGTTTTATTGGAGAAATTAGCTAATAAAAAGAAAAAAGAAAACAAGGAAGAGATAAAAAAGAGGGAATCAGTCGCCAGACCCGTCCTCTACCGGAGGTACATCAACGACGCGGAATTCCGGGAAGAAGTCTCACCATGCCAGTTCAACGACTTGAAAGCAGATGTGGTGGATGTGGGTAGTTGTGTGCTCTGCGGAGCCTGTTATTACGTTTGTCCGGAGAACATAATATCCATTGAAGACCGCAAACCACAACTAAAGGGAACCTGCCCCCCAGAATGTAATCTATGTTACGTGGCCTGTCCCCGTACTTACCTTTCCCAGGAAGTCCTGCACCGGGATCTGGATCAAAAACCACTGGGAGACTACCTGAAGATAGTATCTGCCCGTGCAGATGGTGTGGATGGACAAGACGGAGGAGTGGCAACTGCCATTTTAAGCTATATTCTAGATGAAAGTATAACTGATGAAGTGATTGTTGTGGATAAAATGGATGATAATCCGTGGAAACCCGAAGCAATTCTAACTTCCAAGGTTGAAGATGTGAAAAAAGCCGCCGGTACCAAATACTCTGCTGCACCAGTTTTCAAGGTGCTTAAAAATAATAATAAAGATTTTAAGAAGGAGGTGTCCTAGATGCCTTTTAAAATAGAAAGAAATCAGGAACTTTGCAAGAGAAACTTCGACCGTCCTGGTTGCTGCTGGTATCTATGTGACAACCGTGATGAAAACCTGTGTCAGAACTGTTACTCCTGTTACAATAACTGTCCTCATGAAGTATACGAGATAGTAGATGACGAACCATTTCCCCTGCACCATGAAAAATGTGTGGGTTGCCGGATTTGTGAGGAAATGTGCCCTAACAATGCCATCGAAGTCAGTGCCACACCCGAAGACATTAGGAATGTGTGGAGCTTCAACGATCTGGTGGAGATCAACCGTAAATCCACTGAAGGATCCTACAAGGTCCGGGGATGTGGTGCCACTCGGCCTTTACCCACCTTTGATGATCTGGTAATTGTACCGGCCCAGGTTTCCAGACCACCCATCGACAAGTACCGGGAACCCTGCAATACCAGGGTAGTTCTGGGAAGTCGTTACGCTGAAAATCCACTGGTTATAGATACACCAATAATGATTGCTGCCATGAGTTTCGGAGCACTCTCCAAGGAAGCCAAAATAGCCCTGGCAATGGGAGCCACCCTGGCCGGAACCGCCACTAACACCGGTGAAGGGGGAATGCTTCCTGAAGAACGAAAATACGCCAATAAACTCATCGCCCAGTACGCTTCCGGCCGTTTCGGGGTCAGCGCCGAATACTTGAACAAATCTGATGCAGTGGAGATCAAAATTGGTCAGGGAGCTAAGTCAGGTATGGGAGGCCACCTCCTGGGAGAAAAGGTCACTGCCGAGGTCTCCAAGATCAGGATGATACCGGAAGGTACCGATGCCCTGAGCCCCGCCCGACACATGGACATTGTGGGACCTGAAGACCTTTCCATGAAGATCAGCCAACTCCGGGAAATCACCGACTGGAAAATACCCATCATGGTGAAGTTCACCAGTGGGAGGGTCAGTGACGATGTGAAAATCGCTGCCAAAGCCGGTGCCGATGCCATAGTAGTGGATGGTATGCAAGGAGGAACTGGAGCCGGACCAGATGTAGTCACTGAACACAGTGGAGTGCCCACCATAGCCGCCATAGTGGAAGCAGACGAAGCACTCAAACACATCAACCTGAGGGAAGATGTGAGTCTCATCGCTGCCGGCGGAATAAGGAATGGTGCTGATGTGGCCAAAGCCTTAGCCCTGGGAGCCGATGCCTGTTACATTGCTACCAGTGCCCTGGTGAGTATTGGCTGCCGTGTTTGTCA
>Ga0209639_1000068_pt1 | contig 162100 bp, 162 predicted proteins | sample EPASupsiteHSE605_FD_187268 | JGI IMG/M metagenome (GOLD analysis project Ga0209639, IMG submission 187268) | Bioremediated contaminated groundwater from EPA Superfund site, New Mexico - Sample HSE6-05 (SPAdes) (version 2) | ecosystem: Environmental > Aquatic > Deep subsurface > Groundwater >... | reverse complement strand
TCACCTCTATTCCTCGTTACACTATTATAACATGTAACGAGGAATAAATGAAGCAAATTATGGCTCAAACCCTGATGTTTACTGGCTTTTTTAAGGTTTCATCGTTACATGATCCCGGGAATGCAGGGTAGAATGTTTCCGACTAAGACATAACACTCTCCGATTTGACCTGCACCGTTGCCAGAAATCTTCTTGGAGTTAATAATTAAGTCACAAGGTGAACGTAACTCCACTGCTAAGTTGAAATCTCTAAGCGTTTGTATTACCGGTTCGAGGAGCTTCCTGTAAAACCGCTCTCGGTTGATAGGGACGTCTGGATTTTTTCGGTGAAGAACAATTTGGAAGAAAACCTGCCGGGTATCTAGAAATACTAACCCGCCTCCAACTTCGCGACGAAATAGGGGGATCCCTAATTCTTTACAAGCTTTTAAATCAACTTCACTGGGTATATCCTGATGGAACCCTGCACAGACATAAGGTGTTGCAGGGCTACAGAGTATTAACGCCTCCCGGTTTAGGTGGGCAAAAGCGTGATATATAACCTGTGATTCAAACCAAGGAACGAAGCCAAGATTGTAAAATTCCATAGCGAGAACTCCTAACTGTGAAGAACTAAACTTATATTTATTTCGTTGCAAATCCTATGCCAAAAATGAGTAAGCGAAAATGATTTCGTGATTAAACGTTAAAGTTATGGAGGTGCTTATGATGTACACCCAATCCGTGAAATATGTAAAAGATCCGCTTTGGGCGTGGAAAAATTTTGTCGAGAGGGGTATCGCTGATGCAGTGCTTACACGTCCAGAGATCCTAGAATCTTGGCAGCGCTGTCGGAAACTTGGCGTAAATCCTTATGATGGCATAGGTAAAGATAGATTGGATCAAAAGGAATTACAACAACTTATCCTTTCTAACTCCCAATTAGTAGAGGTAGCCAAACCTTTCATGCATACCGTCTACCAAAGTGTTCAGGGTTCGGGATTCATGGTCGTGATTACAGACAAGGAAGGGAGGATTTTGCACACTTGCGGAGATTCTGGGATTCTGGATAAAGCTGCAAGTACAATTCGTTTTATAAAGGGTACAGCCTGGTCGGAACAGGCAGTGGGGACCAACGCGATCGGGACAGCGTTGGCCATCAATAAAGCCATTCAAATTTCTGGGTCCGAACACTTTTGCCAATCACATCATTACTGGACGTGTTCCGGAGCCCCGATTCATAACTCTCTTGGGGAAATTATCGGATGCTTTGATATCTCCGGCCCCGCCGAATATGTGTATTTGCATACATATGGGATGGTTGTGGCGGCGGTAGAAGCCATAGAAAATCAATTGCGGAAGGAAGAAATTCAGGAGGAAAAGAACCGAGCATATGAACTATTGAGTGCAGCAACGGAGAGTGTGACTGAAGGCTTGCTAGCCGTGGACAAGGAAGGTCGGATTATTCATATCAATCCTGTTGCTCAAAAAATACTGGGCTTGAGCAAAAAAATAGAGACAGGCCAACTTCTGAAATCGATCCTCGGCCCTAACGAGAAGTTCAGTGAAATGGCTAAGCAACTTCTCTGGAAAACGGATGTGGAAATTGTGCACGATCAAGGACGGGACCGAATTCATTGTACTTGTTCAACCTGTCCATTTTATAAGAAGGATGGCTCAATTGCCGGTGTGATGTTTACCTTGCGGGAAATAAATAAGGTTCGCCGTTTGGTAAACAAGATGGTAGGAGCTACTGCCCGATTTTATTGTAAGGATATTATCGGGGAATCTAAAGTGATGAAAAATGCCTTGAAATTAATTTCTGTCGCCGCGAATTCCCGTTCAAACGTTCTTTTGACAGGAGAAAGCGGTACTGGGAAGGAATTGTTTGCCCAAGCGATTCATAATCATAGCGGTCGCTCGGAGGGTCCTTTTGTCGCAGTCAACTGTGCAGCTTTGCCACGAGAACTCATCCAAAGTGAACTTTTTGGTTATAATGAGGGAGCCTTTACTGGGGCTAAGCGGGGAGGAAATCCTGGTAAGTTCGAACTTGCCAATGAGGGGACCATCTTTCTGGATGAAATCGGGGATATGCCCATGGAACTTCAGGTTAACCTTTTGCGGGCATTACAAGAACGAAAAGTGACTAGGGTTGGAGGAGACAAAGAAATTCCGGTTGATGTGCGCATCATAGCTGCTACCAACAAGAATTTGCTCAAGGATATTGATGAGGGACGCTTTCGCCAGGATTTATTCTACCGTTTAAATGTATTTAGCATTCATATCCCTCCTTTAAGGGAAAGGGAAGAAGATATTGAACTCCTGACCATGTATTTAATCAGAGTTTTTTCGGAGAGTCTGGGCAAACAAATTAAAGGAGCAGAAACGGAATTTTTACAGGCAATCAGAAATTACTCTTGGCCTGGGAATGTCAGGGAATTGCAAAATGCCGTGGAGTTTGCAATAAATATAGCTGAAGAAGATTATCTTACCGTTAAAGAATTGCCTCGTACCGTTGTTAGCTATCCAAGGCCGGTAAGAACTGAAGGCAAAGTTATTTCTTTGTTGGAAATAGAACGGATTACCGTGGAATCCACGCTGAACCAGTTTAACGGCAATATTACGCAAACTGCCAAAGCTTTAGGAATCGGACGCAATACTTTATATGACAAGCTAAAAAAATTAGGGGTCAGAGCTTAGACATTAACAAGTGCATAAGTCCATACCATGGACTTATGGAGTGTAAGCTAGGTTTTTCAAATTAAAGACATTTGGAATAGTAAGTAATAATTTTTTTATAAAAAAATTCAGAATAGTCAAAAATCTAGCTTCTTTTACAGTAGGATTTTTTTACAAGGGGGAAAATATTAATGGATTTTAGCGGGGAGGAAATTAATTTACTGGATGTTATTGACTTAGAATTTTTGCAGCAGTTTCAGGACACCTTTGCTCGTGTTACGGGTGTTGCCGCTTTAACATTTGATAAGAATAACAACCCAGTGACTCAGCCGATAAATTTTATTGATATTTGCATGAAGTATAATCGAAGCTGCTCTGAAGGTTTGAAACGTTGTGAAATTAGTGATAAGAAAGGCGCTGAAGAATCAACCAGAATCGGAAAGCCTGCGGTGTACCACTGTGAAAATGGCATGGTTGATTTTGCCGCTCCTATTATGCTGAACGGTGTACGAATCGGAGCAATCCTGGGAGGACAGGTCTTATCAAAGCAACCGGAAAAGGAAAAGTTTATAAAACACGCCGAAGTGCTTGGAATAGATCCTAATGAGTATTTAGAAGCTTTAAATAAAGTCAAAATTATTCCGGAAGAAAAAATAAAGGAAGCGGCAGATTTACTTTATTTGGTAAGCTCTAAAATTTCAAAAATGATAGAAAATCAGTTGCGCAAGGAAGAACTTCAAGAGGAAAAAAACCAGGCCTACGAATTGTTGTCCGCCGCGACCAGTAGCGTTACGGAGGGATTGATGGCCGTAGACAACGATGGAAAGATCATTCATATTAATCCAGCAGCTTTTGCCATTATGGAATTGTCTGACAAAGATGTCGTTGGCAAACCATTGAGTTTGATTCTTGGTCCTAACAATAAATTTAGTGAAATAGCCAAAAACTGCATCTGGAACACTGATGAAGAAATTGTCCTGGATCAAGGCGGGGAGCGCATTCATTGCACAAGTTCTTCCCGGCCGATTTTGAAAGAAAACGGTACAATCGCTGGCGTAGTGTTTACGTTGCGGGAAATAAGAAAGGTGCGCAGCTTAGTCAACAGAATGGTAGGGGCAACTGCCCGCTTTACCTGTGAAGATATTATCGGGGAAAGTGTGGGAATGAAGAAAGCATTTAAGCTGATCTCGGTTGCGGCTAATTCCCGTTCCAATGTATTACTTACAGGTGAAAGTGGAACTGGTAAAGAGCTGTTTGCCCAAGCAATCCACAATCATAGCGGTCGCTCGGAGGGGCCGTTTGTCGCAGTCAATTGTGCAGCTCTGCCACGAGAACTAATTCAAAGTGAACTATTTGGTTATAATGAGGGAGCTTTTACCGGGGCTAAGCGGGGAGGAAATCCTGGTAAGTTCGAACTTGCCAATGAGGGGACCATCTTTCTGGATGAAATCGGGGATATGCCCATGGAATTGCAGGTAAACCTTTTACGAGTCTTACAGGAACGGAAAGTAACGAGGGTTGGCGGAGAAAAAGTACTTCCAGTTAACGTCCGGATTATTGCAGCGACCAACAAGGATCTGATGAGGGCCGTCGAAGAAGGGCGTTTCCGAGAAGATTTGTATTACCGCTTAAATGTATTAAACATTCACATCCCACCCTTAAGGGAGAGAGGGAAAGATATTGAACTCTTAACCATTCATTTAATTAACATTTTCTCTGAACACTTGGGTAAAGAGATCGATGGAGCTGAGCTGGAGTTTTTCGAGGTCATTCGTAATTATTCTTGGCCTGGTAATGTAAGAGAATTACAAAACGCGGTGGAATATGCCATGAATGTGGCTGAGGGGGAATATCTCAGCGTTACGGATTTACCCCGCAGCATACACCGGCAACCGGACCTTTTGAAAGAGGTGGGGAAAGTCATCTCATTAACAGAAATAGAGCGGATTACTGTTGAGTCAACATTAAATCGGTTTAATGGCAATATTACCAAAACGGCAAAAGCTTTAGGAATTGGACGCAATACGTTATATGACAAGTTGAGAAAGTTGGGGGTTAGAGCATAGACTGGATTAACATTACAATTGACGTGAATGAAGTGCCCGGAAAGCGAACACTGATCGTTTTTCGGGCACTTTTTATCGTTTTAGAAAATGAACTAAGTCGCACAAGTGCGAGTTCCTCAGCGAGTCTAAAAGCGAATATATGGTAGAAAATTAGCTGGCACAATATTTGCAATATTTTGGATTTGAGAGTAATCAAAAAGGGAGGAAATGAACATGAAACTGAAGGGTAAAGTGGCCATTGTTACCGGGGCCGGAAGGGGTATCGGGAGAGGAATTGCTTTACGATTAGCGCAAGACGGGGCTGACGTGGTGGTCAACGATATTAATAGTGAGACGATGAACAAGGTAGTAAAAGAAATTGAAGCATTGGGGAGAAAAGCGATAGCCATCGTAGCTGATGTCAGCAACGGGGCGGCAGTTTACGCAATGGTAGAACAGGCAGTAGCGGAATTTGGTAAACTGGACATAATGGTAGCTAACGCTGGCATTGCTCAAGTTAAACAGGCTATCGAGATCACGGAAGAGGACTGGGATAGGATTTTCGCCGTAAATGCTAAAGGAATATTTTTATGCGACCAGGCTGCTGCCAAGCAGATGATCAAACAAAAGAATGGGAAAATAATTAATTGTGCCAGCATAGCCGGGCATTCCGGGTTTAGCCTATTGTCTTCCTACAGCGCTACCAAATTTGCGGTAGTGGGATTTACTCAGGCTTTAGCCAAAGAGCTGGGGCCTTTCGGAATCAATGTCAATGCGTATTGCCCGGGAATCGTCGGTACAGATATGTGGGATCTTATCGATGAGAAGATGGGTATTTACCTGGATTTGCCTAAAGGGGAAACGTTGAAAAAATACTCAGAGCTCATAACTCTTGGCCGGGTGGAGACGCCGGAGGATGTCGCTTGCTTGGTTTCCTATTTGGCGTCGGCTGATGCCGACTATATGACTGGCCAATCCATTAATATTTGCGGTGGCATTATAATGAGTTAACATATGGTTAAGTTAGCTGCTATGTTAATTTCGTAGGATAAGAGGTTAATGTTTTTCGATAGCTCAGCTTTCTGAGCAACACTTATATGGATAGTTTCAAGAATAGTACAGAAGGAAACAGAAGTACCTAGAAAGTTAAACCTCGTTCCGCCTTTTAGGTACTTTCAATTTTTATGGCATTAATGGAAAGAAGCTATGTAACATTTTGTCTATCTATGCTAGTGGAGAAATACGCCTAAACGTAGGCACAAAATTTGCAATATACTGAAAATTGGCTAGCCAAATTAATAGTAAGGGGGTATTTCGAGAGAAGTAAACCATTGGAGATTTTGTTTTAAAACAATTGTAAATTGGCGAGAAAGGCAATTTAATTGGGAGGTGTATGGGTATGGATGCTTCTACTACTGCAGCGGAGAAGGGTGGTGAGATTATTAGCACCAAGAAACAATTTGGTTTATCCGTTAATCCGGTCACGTTTGCAATGGCACACCTAACAATAATTCTGGTGGTTAGTCTTGTGGTTTGGAATGTGTTTGCGGATCCAAAGCAAGGCGTATGGAAACTGTACCCACAGCCCTTTGGTGCTGTCATGTTCTGGTTCATTTTAGAGGTCGTATTCCTAGCATTTAATGGTGAACTATGGCCCTTTCATCGGCTAAAGCAACCTCTATCAGGATTAGTTACATTTGTTACCGGCGCAGTTTTAGCTTTTCTAACAGTGGGAATACTTGTTTTCGGCATCGGAAGTTTTGAACCGGCATTTAATCCAAGTGGAGCAGGTTGGACTGCAACCGGCATGATTGTCCTAGTGGGTTTTTATTTCTTCGGTATCTTAGCAACAAATATGGAGCATTGGCCATGGGTGGATTTAGGGCTAAAGCAGCCATGGGTTGGGATTATCGAGTTTTTCGAAGGGTTTTTCCTGGCGTTTTTGGGTTATCTGGTATTAATTTATCCGAGCGTAGCCAGTTGGTCCCAGAGCGGAAAAGTGATTCTTCCATTGGTCACAGCGGTTGGTTGGTTCTATTCAGTTATTGTCTCTTGGCTTACGACCGCCAATGCCTTAGATAACTGGCCGTGGAGCCAATTGGGTTCAAGAGCCAAAACTGCTCTGGCATCACTCTTTGGCAATTTTGTCATCGGTACAGGAATTTATTTCTTGTTCTTGGCTTTGCTTAAAAATTTTCTGATCCCTGTTGAGGCGCAGAAATCTCTTGGAGTTGCGATTACAATGTGGCCAGCTCAATTAGGTGTTTGTATCTTGTTTTGGGTCTTAACGTGGTCGATAGTGTTTGACAATCAACCTCTAAATACCGTCTCGAAAAAAGTTATTAGAGTAGTAATTACGTACGGCCTAGGGGTGATAACATTTTTGGTTTATACTCGGTGGTTTGCGATTTCGATACTGCATGAAGCTGAGATCAGCAAAGGGTTCGGTGGAGATCCATTAACGTGGATAGATTTAATGATTTTAGTCATGTTGATTTATGTCGTATATTTTGGTTCTTATGGCTTAATTAAAAAGAAGAAATAAGGTTTGGAATAAAGGAGAGATGATTAATGAAAGCAGCAGTGTGGTATGGAAGAAAAGATGTTCGCGTTGTAGATGTACCAGAGCCACCATCACCGGGTGAAGGGTGGGTAAAGGTTAAGGTGGAGTGGTGCGGGATCTGTGGTTCCGACCTCCATGAATACTTGGCAGGTCCGATTTTCATTCCGGTCGCTGAACCAGATGCCCTCACGGGAAGTAAAGCACCAATTATTCTTGGACATGAATTTTCCGGAGAAGTGGTTGAAATTGGTCCAGGAGTTAAGAATGTTCAGGTGGGAGATCGGGTTGCACCAGATGCATGCCAAGTGTGTTGGGAATGTTATCATTGTAAACGCATGAATTATAGTATGTGTGAAAAGTTAGCGTTTACTGGGTTGATGACCGATGGTGCCTTTGCAGAATATGTCAATGTCCCAGCCTATACTATGTATAAAATTCCAGATGATATGTCCTACGAAGTAGCAGCTGTCATCGAGCCGATAGCAGTTGGAATCCATGCCGTTCGACAGGCACCAGTTATTGAAGGAGATAAAGTTGTTGTCCTAGGCGCTGGAACAATTGGGCTCGCGACTTTACAGGCTGCCAAGGCAGCTGGAGCAAGTAGAGTCTATGTGATTGAAATGGCTAAGGCTAGAAAAGAATATGCTCTAAATATGGGGGCGACGGCAGTCTTCGATCCGAGAGAAGTGGACGTTGTGGCCAAGATTAAGAAACTTACCAATGGATTAGGAGCAGATATTACTTTCGAATGTGTCGGGAATGAGAAGACAGCACCACTGGCTATACAATTGGCACGAAAAAGCGGTAAAGTTGTCATGGTGGGTATCTTTGAACGTGAAAGTTCGTTTAACTTTTTTGAGGTAACTGCTAATGAAAAACACATTATAGGATCCTTGGCCTATAATGGAGAGTTTGCTACAGCAATTGATTTGTTGAATGATGGGCGGCTTTCTGCAGAACCCATGATTACAGGAAAAATTAAACTCGAAGATATTATTGAAAGGGGATTTGAAGAGCTGGTAAACCGGAAAGAGGCAAATATTAAAATACTGGTCTCTCCGCGCTAAGTAATACAACTCGTCTGAAAAAACGCCTGGAATATCTAGGCGTTTCAATTTTAATAGTTATAGATTGTTGTTTGTTGTTCGAAGATCGAACGGGTGTTCAATTTGCGACCAACAGAAGGATACCGGAGCAAAATCAAATATACAACGTTGATATCTTTAAATGAATTGTAAACATTGTTCCTTCAAGGAATTTTCGTATTATTCATAGTATTTTCTATACAAGTTTAGGCTGGCACAGGGTTTGCTTATATATCATTCAAGACGGGCATTCCAAGGAAAGGGATTTGTATGAATCTACATCCATTCGGTAGAAAAGATATCAAGGAAGGAGAGATGAAAGTAGAGGTGATGTTAGCGCCGGGATTAGGCGATGGCGTTGATAGCAGCCAAGTTGTTAAGGTTTGTTGAGACGGTCCATGTGGATTTGGACCGGATTCAAAGCTTATTCGGAAGAGGAGTGATTTAAAGTGGCGCTTAATAAAGAACAAATGCTTGATTTATATCGTCAAATGCGTACGATCCGCGAATTTGAAGAGACCGTGGCTAAATTTTTTTCACAAGGTCAAATTCCTGGTTTTGTTCACCTGTACATCGGTGAAGAGGCTGTGGCAACCGGAGTCTGTGCGAACTTAGAAAAACAGGATTATATCGCTAGTACTCATCGGGGACATGGGCATGGGATTGCCCGCGGAGCATCGATTAACAAAATGATGGCAGAGATTTTTGGCAAGATCGACGGAGAATGTAAAGGAAAAGGCGGTTCCATGCATATTGCCGATGTAGAACTGGGCTTTCTTGGTGCGAATGGGATTGTGGGTGCAGGTATGCCCTTAGCTACCGGGGCAGCTTTTGCCGCTAAATATATGAGGACTAATGGAGTTGCAGTCTGCTTTTTCGGGGACGCAGCATCGAACCGGGGTACTTTCCACGAGTCATTGAACATGGCGAGTATTCAGAAATTACCAGTGATTTTCGTCAACGAGAATAATATGTACGGTATTTCTATGAGCCAGGAAAGACATCAAAATATTACGGACATTGCAGACCGTGCAGGGTCCTACGGAATGCCTGGTATGGTCGTTGACGGCAATGACGTTATGGCTGTCTACGAGGCAGCAGAAGAAGCTGTGAAACGTGCTCGTGCTGGTGGAGGCCCCGTTTTGATTGAATGTAAAACTTATCGGCATCACGGCCATTTTGAAGGAGATCCCTGTGTCTACCGGTCCGATGAAGAAGTGAACGCCTGGAAAGCGAAAGATCCTTTACAACGGTTCGCGAACCGTTTGCAAGAAATGAATATGGCTACAGAGGCGGAAATCAATCAAATCAATGCTAAGGTTAAAAAGGTTATTGCTGATGCGGTCGAATTTGCTCAGAATAGTCCTGTGCCCACTCTGGATGAACTAACGAGGGATGTGTACTGCGACTAAGGAATTTGAAGGGGTGAGATTATTATGGCGGAAATGACCTATTCCCAAGCGATTAATGAGGCACTTGAGGAAGAAATGCGTAGGAATGAGAAAGTATATATATTAGGAGAAGATGTTGGGGCATTCGGCGGGTGTTTCGGAGTAACAACAGGGCTTCTTGATAAATTTGGTGGCGAAAGAGTGTTGGATGCTCCGATCTCGGAGACCGCTATTATGGGTTCAACGGTAGGGGCTGCAGTGGCTGGCTTGCGCCCAGTTCCAGAAATCATGTTTGTCGACTTTGTAGGTGTCTGTTTAGATGAGTTGATTAACCAAGCAGCAAAGATGCACTATATGTTTGGTGGAAAGGCTAAGGTACCGCTGACGTTAAGGATGGCCTGCGGGGCCGGAGTGGGTGCTGCAGCCCAACACTCTCAAAGTCTGGAAGCCTTAATGTGCCATGTGCCAGGGATTAAAGTAGTTATGCCGGCAACGGCAGCCGATGCTAAAGGTTTGTTGAAATCTGCCATCCGTGATGATAATCCGGTGGTATTCTTAGAGCATAAAGCCCTCTATGGGGCAACTGGGGAAGTCCCTGAAGGGGAGTATACTATCCCACTTGGCAAGGCGGATATCAAGCGGGAAGGCAAAGATGTCACGATCTTAGCTTATTCTATGATGCTTCATAAAGCGCTGGCGGCTGCGGAAACCTTAGCTCTAGAGGGAATTGAAGCAGAAGTGATTGATCCTCGTACCCTTGTACCCTTTGACAAGGAAACGTTGTATAAATCGATAGAAAAAACCGGACGACTGGTTATTGTGCATGAAGCGGTTAAACAGGGAGGATTCGGAGGGGAGATCGCAGCATTGGTCGCGGAAGAATGTTTCGATTTTTTGGATGCTCCCATTAAAAGGGTAGCGGCACCCTTTACTCCTATTCCTTTTGCATCTAACCTGGAAGCGGGCTTTATTCCGGATGAGGCAAAAATCATCGCAGCTGTGAAATCCTTTTTCTAGAGTAGTCCGTATGGTTAAATCGTTCTCCGAGAAGGGCGGCCGATCGTTCGGTTGCCCTTAGCTCTTGGGTAGGAGGGGAAGAAATGATTGCAGGAATTATTGCCAATCCCGCTTCAGGAAAAGATATCCGGCGTTTGGTGGCTCACGCTACTGTCTTTGATAATCAGGAAAAAGTGAATTTGATCCGGAGAATCTTGCTTGGGCTTCAAGCGGCAGGGGTTGATAAGGTTTGGTTTATGCCGGACTATTATGGTTTCTACGAGCGGGCTTTAGATGTCTTCAGCGGTGAGAGTCAATTAACCATGGAGACAAAGCTCTTACCCATGCAGTGGAAGGCGAATCAAGAGGATTCGCAGTTGGCAGCAGCCAAAATGGTGGAATTAGGCGCTAGTTGCTTGATCACTCTGGGTGGTGACGGTACGAACCGGGTTGTATCTAAAGGAGTCGGGGAGGTTCCGATCATGCCTGTTTCCACAGGAACCAATAATGTTTTCTCGGTTATGGTGGAAGGAACAATAGCGGGATTGGCAGCTGGTTTAGTTGCCACAGGTGTGGTTGAACAAGAGTTTTCTCTGATTCGGACCAAAAAGCTAATTATCTATATCAACGGTAAAGCGGTGGATATAGCCTTAATAGATGCTGTTGTACTAGCTGAGCAGTTCGTCGGTTCCCGGGCTATTTGGGACATAGGTAAGATCCGGCAAATTGTGGCCACAAGTGGCGAGCCCATTCATATTGGTATTGCAGCAATCGTCGGGGCGCTGCATCCCATCGATCGGCGGGAAGCCAAGGGGATCAGTTTAATCATAGCAGGAAGTGACGAGCAAACGCCGGATCCGACCCAAGGCTCCCTAATCCAGGTAAAAGCAGCAATAGGACCTGGCCTGATTCGCTCGGTTCCTGTTCGTTCCCACGAATTATTGAGCCCCGGTCAGAAAGTCCTTGTGAGTCATGTCCCTTGTGTTATAGCGGTTGATGGAGAAAGAGAGATTCTTGTCGGTCCGGAGGACTGTGCTGAAATAGAACTAATGCAGACAGGACCGTTTGTGGTCGATGTCCAAAGCACTTTAAAACGTGCTGCGGAAAAGGGTTTATTTATAAATCGTTAATCCTTTAATCGGCCAAAAAGTAGAACAAACAAGTAAATTAGGAGGCAAAAGAAAAATGGCACATATTATGCTTATGCCTAAATTAGGTTTAACCATGAAAAAAGGAAAAATAGTGAGCTGGCTAAAAACCGAAGGGGAGACGGTTGCCCTGGGAGAAGCACTCCTAGAGGTGATGACGGAAAAAGTAAACATTAAAGTTGATTCACCCTATAGTGGAGTACTTTATAAGATTATTGGTGCTCCAGGCTCGAGCTATCCGATCTCTGTTCCCCTTGCCGTTTTGGCGGAAGAAGGGGAAGATTCCGCCTCTTTAGAAAACTCTCTGGCTGAAGCTCTAAGTGTCTTGCAAGCGGCACTAGCCGGTGGGAACGATGACGCAGAGAAGAAAAAAGAGACAAAACCTATTAAACCCTTTGCGGTTTTTGCCGGTGCAGGCAAGGCATCCCCCCGTGCTGCCAAACTCGCTGATAAGGAAGGCGTTGATCTTGGATTAATTATTGGCAGCGGGGCAAATGGCAAGGTTGTTGAAGAGGATGTATTAAATTATATAGCTCAAGTCAAAGGAGAGACAACTTCTGAACTGCGTCCAATTGATGCCCTGAGCATGCGAGGTGTCATTGCGGAGCGTATGTCTAAGAGTCGGAGAGAGGCTGCCCATGTCACACTCATGGAAGAAATAGATTTGACCGCTCTGAAAGATGTGCGTGAGCAATTAAATGAGTTGGGTAGTGGGAAACGAGTCAAATTCTCCTATACGGACTTTCTCGTTAAGTTTACCGGACAGGCGTTATCAGAATTTCCGCTTGTGAACTCGTGGAGTACCGAGCAGGAAATCGAATTACCAAAAGCGGTTAATGTTGGGGTGGCCGTTGCCTTAGAAGAAGGGCTTGTCGTTCCTAATCTGAAAAATGTTCCAATGCTTACCCTGGAACAGATTTCGGCTAAAATTAAAGATCTAGCCACGCGAGCACGCAATTCTGAACTCAACCCGGAGGAGATCGAACAAGGGACCTTCACGATTACCAATCTGGGAGCATACGGAGTGGAAGGATTTACCCCCATTATTAACCGGCCAGAAACCGCAATTCTCGGGGTCGGGGCAATCAAACAGAAACCCATCATGGTCGACGGACGTTTAGAGAACCGGCATTTGATGACGCTGAGCCTTTCCTTGGATCATCGGATTATCGATGGTTCACTTGCTGCAGAGTTTTTGGGTCGTCTTAAAGAAATGTTGGAAAACCCCTATCCCTGGTTCGAGTTACAACCCCGAGTTATGGAAGACCTTGTCATTCAAACAGGTGGGGAAGAATCTCCACATGATCTATTGGAAGCGTTTTCCAGTGGGTTGGCAGAGCTGAAAGAAGAAGCTCCAGAATTGGCGATTGGCTTTGAAAGCCTCATGGCGCCGGTCTTTTGCGAAGGGGAACTGGGGATCATGGAAAAAGAGTTAATGGCGGTGGCCATTGCCATTTATACTAAATGCGATTATTGTATTGCTGCTCATGTTTATAATGCAATGAATGCAGGCGCTTCTGCTGATCAAGTGCTGGAGGCAGCGGGAGTCGCAGTCGCTTTTGGAGGCGGTTCAGCAATGGCATATACCGTAACAAAAGTACGCCAATGCATCAAAGCGTTTGGTGGTTAAAGAAAGCGGGGATAACCGATGGTTGGGTCTTTTCACCCCACGTATCTTCTTGACCTCGGGAAAGCGGGCTATAAACCGGTTTGGCAACTTCAGAAGAATCTTCAAAGTCTCAGGATTGAGGGTCAGGTCGCGGATAGCTTTATCTTGGTTGAACACCCTCCCACAATCACGTTGGGAAAAGCCAGTAACAGTGAACATATCTTGGTTGGTGAAGAATGGCTCGCTACTCATGGATTCCAGGTTTTCCAGATTGAAAGGGGCGGAGATGTTACTTACCACGGTCCAGGCCAACTTGTAGGCTATCCCATCCTAGATCTTAAAGACTACGATAGAGACGTTCATTTGTTGGTTTATAAGATCGAAGAAATGTTTATACGGACGCTCCTCACCTTTGGAATCAAGGCGGAGCGACGTGTTGGGTTTCCTGGAGTGTGGGTTGGGAAGAAGAAAATTGCCAGTATCGGATTAGGGGTAAATCATTGGGTGACAATTCATGGTTTTGCTCTTAATGTTAACCCGGATTTGTCTCAATTTAAGACAATCGTCCCTTGTGGTCTGCCTGGTGTGCAAATGACCTCGCTTACAGAAGAACTGAAACGCTCGATTAGTATTTCCGAGGTCAAAAATAGGGTCATTGAAGAAATGTGTGCGCTTTTTCAATGGGAAATTCGTCCGCTATCCCGAAGTGTGGAAATATTGTTGACTGCTGACGGCCTGGAAGCAAAGGCTTTTCGACCAAGTTGGTTAACGGTTCAGGCTCCTCCGGTGGGTGTGATAGAAGAAATGGAAGGGGTTTTGGCAAAGGGTCGCTTGCACACGGTCTGTGAGGGTGCATGTTGTCCTAACGCAGGTGAATGCTTTGCTTTAGGCACCGCCACGTTTATGATTCTTGGCGACGTATGCACCAGGGGATGCCGTTTTTGCGCCGTGAGCAAAGGAATCCCTTGTCTCCCTGATCCAGCGGAAGCGGAAGCAGTTGCTCAAACCGTTAAAACCCTTAACCTCAAACATGCTGTCATCACATCCGTAACTCGGGATGACTTACTCGATGGCGGAGCAGGGGAATTTGTACGGGTTGTTACAGCTTTGCGACGGAAAGCACCAAAGACAAGCATCGAACTATTGATACCGGATTTAACAGGATCAGAATCGGCACTTAAAACCATTGTTGATGCAATACCAGAAGTCATCGGTCACAATATAGAAACCGTTCAGCGACTCTATCCTCAAGTACAACCAGGGGCGGACTACGAACGTTCATTACAGGTCTTAAGAGATGTTAAAAAGCTGGATCCACGGATCAAGACTAAAAGTGGACTGATGGTCGGTTTAGGGGAAACAACGCAAGAAGTTTGTACGGTCATGGATGACTTGAGAAAGGCAGGGTGCGATTACTTGACTATCGGTCAATACCTACAACCTACGCCTAAGCATCTGCCGGTAAAAGGATTTATACCTCCGAGTATGTTTGCTTGGTATCGGGAGCAGGCCCTCGAACGTGGCTTTGAAAGAGTGGAATCTGGTCCATTAGTTCGCAGTTCCTATCATGCACAACCATAGGGGAAACTTTGAGATCTAGAGGTGGAAAGTATGGCAATTATTGAAGGATACAATTTACCGGATGACCTCTACTATACGGAAGACCATGCCTGGGTGAAGGTGGAGGGAAATTTAGTAAGAGTAGGAATGAATGATTTTGCCCAGAAATTGGCGGGAGATATCTCGTTTGTTAAACTGCCCAAAGTCGGAAAAGACGTACCAATAGGTAAACTTCTCAGCTCTATGCAGTCAGGAAAGTGGGCGGGACGTATCGAGGTACCTGTAACAGGTAAGATAGTGGAGGTCAATAAAGAGTTATTGCATGAACCGCAAAAGATGAACCAGGATTGTTATGGAATTGGTTGGATTGCGCTGATTGAGCCTAGTAATTTCCAGGAGGACTTAGGCAAACTCATGGATGGGGCGAAAGCCGCAGAGTGGCTTAAGGGGGAAATTGCCCGGAATGTTCCGGGTAAGGAGGGGTAGTCATGGAACAAGCTTTGCACGAAATATGTGGGTCAAGGGTCACAACCGACCCTTTTGAACTTGCCCCATATGCTAAAGATGTCGCCTATGTCCCCGCTATTCTGGTCCATTTTCTCACAAATCCCCTACCTAAAGCCGTGGTTCAGCCCATATCGGCAGAAGAAATCTCTAGTTTGATCAAGTGGGCAAAGCAAGGCAAAATACCAGTCACAGTCCGGGGCGGAGGCTCTACCGCCTATTTTAATTGCATTCCGATGAAGAGTGGTTTAGTGATTGATACGAATCGCCTCCAAGGATTTTCGGGAATTGAGCTAGACCAGGGGAGCCATAAAAAAATGGTGTGGGTCAAAGCAGGGATGACTTGGCAAGACCTCGATGACGGATTGCGACAGCAGGGCTGTGCGGTGTGCTCTAGCCCAAGCAGTGCCCCATCCGCTACGATCGGAGGATGGGTTTCCATGGGAGGCTTAGGTATCGGCTCTGTCCCTTATGGTTCAGTCCACGATCAAATTATGGCCATACGGGCAGTGACGGCCGCTGGGGAGATCGTGGAACTCTCACGACCTGACAAAGATCGTGCAAAGAACCAGGGATCTGAGGAATTAGGCTTACAATTTAATGATTTAATGGGCACTGAAGGAACCCGGGGAATTATTACGGAGATTAAGTTGTTGGTACGTGACGTTCCAGAAAAAGAGGAACATCTTCTAGCAGTCTTTAATAATGAAACTGATACTGGTGCGATGATGTCCTGGCTGGGTGGAGAACATTTTACGTCTCTGTACAATGTTCATTTTAGTAGTCCAGAATTCATTATGACGCTCCAGAAAGCTGGATACGCTCATGAGATTCCTCCAAGAAAGTACAGCCTGGAAATTGATCTTGAGGGCAAGCGTGACGAAGTGGATCAAGCGGTTGCTCAGATCACAAACCATGTCAAACTCCAAGGCGGGACTTTACTGCCTGATGAGGTAGGAGCAGAGGAATGGGCCGATCGGTATAAATCTCTCCGGCTAGAACAAACACTTCCTTCCCTCCTAGCGGCAGAAATGACACTCCCGGTCAGTAATTTTGCAGCCTTTTATGAGAGGTTAAGTAAATTGGGCCAAAAGACCAATACTCTGTGCGTTACGTATGCCCATCTCGTGTCTCCTGAAATGGCCTTGGTGATGGTTCTTTATCCCTCAGATGAACTGAACCTGATCCGTTATATCGTCGATCTTAGTTTTACCAGCAACCTTTACAAGTTGGGACACAGCTTGGGTGGTAAACCCTACGTCATTGGCTTTTGGAATACTCCCTATTTGGGAAAAATATATGACAAGGGAGAAAGAGAACGCCGCCGCCAGCGCAAACAAGCGGCAGATCCCCACGCTATGCTCAATCCCGGAAAGGGCTACAATCCTCCGAATATTATTCTGAACAGTTATGTCTTTGGTTTTGGTATGATCATGATTGGTCTCTTTCGACCATTGGTCCTTAAAATCCTAAAAGGAGGCAAAGGACATTGGAAACTATTGAAGAACTTCGGGAGCAAATAGCCAAAACCAGTTATATCTGTGGAAGCTGCGGTAGTTGTCGAAGTGTCTGTCCCGTTTACCGAGAAATTGGTTGGGAATCCTCAGCACCCCGCAGGAAAATTGCTTTGGCCAAAGAGGTATTTCTGAAGAAAAAAGAGAAACAAGCCACGGTTCAATATGCCCAGCGTTTGCAGGAGTGTACTCTGTGTGGCAAATGTGCGGAAATTTGTGCAGCTGGTATTAAAACACGTGAGCTTTGGTTGAATCTGCGGGAAGATTTAAGGTCTCGGGGAATGGAGCATCAGAGCTTAACACAGATGGCTCTGCAAGTTAAAACTACACACAATATCAGTACGTTTCCCAATGAAAATCGCCTTGACTGGGTGGACGATTTAGATGAGGTTGAAGTAGAAGTCTCCAAAGCCGGAAGTGAGGTCGCCTACTTTGTAGGGTGTGTGTCTTCCTTCTATCCGATGTCGGTTGGAATCTCCCAAAGTATTGTAAGTTTATTGGATAGAGCAAACGTTAATTATACCCTTCTAGGAAGTGAGGAATGGTGTTGTGGATTTCCCCTCATCGCTTCGGGAAACTCTCAACAAGTCACTGAATTAGCCAAACACAATGTGGAAAAGGTACGCGCTCTTGGTGTCAAAACTTTAATAACGGGCTGCGCCTCCTGTTATCATACCTGGACACACGAATATCCGACGATCCTTAGGGAAAATCTTGGCTTTGAGGTGCTACATGCTACACAGTATCTGGCTGGATTAATCCGTACAAGACAATTAGTGCCTGGCAGTTTAGATGAAACCGTCACTTATCATGACCCCTGCGATTTGGGTCGTAACAGCGGGATCTATGACGAGCCCCGAGAACTTTTACAGGCCATGGAGGGGCTTAGCTTTGTAGAAATGCCTCATCGCCGGGAAATGGCTGACTGTTGCGGTGGTGGAGGGAATCTAGCTGCCGTAGATAAGGACTTAAGTCAGGCTATTGCTGTGAAACGAGTGTGTGAGGCTGCAGCAACCGGGGCAACTATTTTAACCTCTGCCTGCCAGCAATGTGTACAGACTTTGCAAATGGCAGCAAGACAGGAAAAATTACCGCTTGAGGTCTTAGACATAACTGAGTTGCTATGGCGATCCTTGGAAGAATAGTATATTCGCGTTCTTGAAATAGAAGAGGATCTTGGTATTTGCACGAGAGCGATAACAATAAAGGAGAGTGAGGGTATGAAGGTCGGAGAGTGGCATTTCCCAGAAGAACTACTCTATGATGAACACCATCAGTGGCTCAAAAGAGAAGGAAACGATATAACCATAGGCTTAACCGATTACGGGCAATACGTCAGGGGAGATATTTTGTTCTTGAGTTTGCTAGAAGCTGGTACTCAGGTGAAGGCAGGAGAGGCCGTAGGTTCTCTGGAAACGGGAAAATGGGTCGGGCGTTTTTATGCTCCTCAGACAGGAGAAATCTGTGCCGTGAACGCGGAGGTCCTTAAAGACACACGCTTGATTAATCAAGATCCCTATGGGCACGGTTGGCTCTTTAAGATAAAAACTCATTCCTCTGAAGGGCAAATGCATATGACAGTTGAGGAACTCAAGGTGTGGTTAGAGCTGGAGTTAGAAAAGGAGAAGGCCTGTGATGTCTAACACTCACGTTGATCGTTCCCAGGGTGAACTTACCCAAAAGATTGAGGATATGGGTTTAGAAAGTCCAGAGGTTATCCAAACCAGTCTTGCGGCCGCGATGACACTCGGTTTAAAGGGTGGTATTTTCTATCGCAATGCCAAACTCACCTGCTTAAACTTGCTCCTGACTTATCAAGAGGGCTGTCAGGGACGCTGTGGCTATTGTGGCTTGGAACAAAAACGTTCAGAAAAAACCAAAGGGACAACGTTCATCCGAGTTGCTTGGCCCACCTACTCCTTTGATCTTATTCTCGAACGGACGAAACAATATCAAAACTCTTTGAAACGAATTTGCCTATCCATGATTACCCACAAGAGAGCTTTTGAGGATTCGCTGAAGCTTGTATCCCGTTTACACAGTGAAGTCAATTTGCCGATTAGTATTCTCTGTGCCCCGACGCTGATCCACAAGATGGAAGACCTGCAAAAGCTCAAAGAGGCTGGTGCCGATCAACTTGGGGTGTCGGTTGACACAGCTACCTCGGAAATCTTTCAAAAATACCGAGGAAAAGGTGTACGAGGACCTCATCAATGGAATCATTACTGGGAGATTTTAAGAAAGGGTGTTGCCGTTTTTGGAAAAGGTAAGGTCAGTGTTCATCTTATTGTCGGTTTAGGAGAAAGCGAACAAGAGATGGCCATGGCTTTTCAGCAAGTCCACGATTTAGGTGCGGAGGTTCATCTGTTTTCGTTCTATCCCGAACCTGGGAGTGCTCTGGCTGAGAGAGAAGCACCCTCCATTGGTCAATACCGCCGTATGCAAATAGCCCGTTATTTAATTATGAATGATTTTGCGAGTGCCAAAACTATGCACTTTAATAGTTCTGGACAAGTTTATGATTTTGGAATGGATGTAGAAACTTTTATCACTTCCGGTCAACCTTTTCGCACGTCCGGCTGTCCCGGGCATGATGGGGAAACTGCCTGTAATCGGCCCTATGGCAATGAACGCCCCGGTATTAGTCTGGCAAATTACCCTTTTATTCCCGATATACGAGATGTGGAGCAGATAAGGAGTGAACTTTACGCTGGGCTCATGGAGGGTGTTGAACAATTGTGAATCCGTGGGATGACCTGTTGAGACTCGCAATCCCTACTAGGGATCTAGCAGAGCTAAAGTGCTCCGAACTTCGCCAAAAGAAGGAAGAGAAGATGATAGAAAAAACTATTTTCGAAGGTTGGACGGAATTTGATCAAAGTGCGAACTTACCTAATCTGCTAAAAGAAGCCTGGAACCTGCGACAGAAAATCTTCCCTGATTTCATCCACTTTGCAGTTCCAGGCGGGAGGCATTATGATAGCAAAAATTTTTCTAATTCAGGACGATTCCTCAATGTGAGCATCACAGGAGCGTCCTGTGCTCTTCAATGTGACCATTGTCAGGGAAAGATGCTGAATGGAATGATTCCAGCCCCAACACCGGAAATACTACAGGAACTGGGAACAAACTTACGGAAAAAAGGAGTTACAGGGCTTCTTATAACTGGAGGATGTAATCAAAAGGGGCAGGTCCCCCTTAAGCCTTTTTTGTCGGCTTTAATTTATCTGAAATCCCTGAACTTCACGATTCATGTTCATACCAGCTTAGCAGATAAGGAAACAGCTGTTGGGTTGAAACAGGCTGGGGTTGATAAAGTTTTTTTGGATATGATCGGTGATGCCGCTACAATTCAAAAGGTTTATCATCTTCACCGCAAACCCAGTGACTTTAGAGATACTTTAGAAATTCTACTAGCCGAAGGTTTAGATGTCGTCCCGCATGTGGTTCTCGGCTTAAACTATGGGAAAATCATGGGAGAAGAAAATCTTATTCAAACGTTAAGTGACTATCCCTTGGAAACGTTGGTGTTGGTTGCTTTACGAGCCGTGCCGGGTACTCCGATGGGCGGAGTCATCGGACCGGATCCGGCTGAGATCATCAGAATCACCGCTCAAACTCGTCTCTTAAATCCCTTTCTTAAACTTAGTTTTGGTTGTGCTCGACCCTATACTCAAAAGGCCTGGTTGGAGAGAGGGCTTATAGCGGCGGGAATTAATACGTTGGCCTTTCCACTAGATGAAACCATAGACTTCGCTTTAACGAGTGGTTTGAAACCTGTCATGAGTGAGATGTGTTGTGGTGGGCTATAGGGAAAAGGCAGAAAGAACTAAAAAGAGGGGAGTAATTTAATGACGATTAAACTCTTTGATTCTATCGCTGAAGACTATGACAACTGGTACGAAACAGAAATTGGACGAGTAGCCGATCAAGTAGAGCGTGATCTGGCTGTCCAGTTCTTTCAACCATCCGGTCTCGAGTTGTTAGAAATAGGTTGTGGAACCGGACAATACACGACTATGTTAGCGGAACAAGGGTATCACATCACGGCTGTTGATATATCTGAAAAAATGATAGCACGAGCTCGAGATAAAATTTCAAACTTAGGTTATCAGGTTAAATGGCTCAATGCGGATATCACTCAAATTATGGATCAACTTGAGCATTATCATGGTATTCTTTCAATGAGTGCTTTCGAGTTTATTCCGAATCCGGAGGAAATTTTAGCAAGATTATTTGACCATCTAGAACCCAAAGGATGCCTGGTGATTGGAGTGATTGCGGGAGAATCTCCCTGGAGTGATTTTTATAGCAGTAAAGTTATGGTAAAACCTGAATCCGTTTTTGCCCACGCCCGGTTTTACACGGAATCCGAAATTAGTCTATGGAAGGTAGGCGGACGGCTTAAAATTGGTAAAGCACTCTATTTTCCGCCGGAGGTGTCTTCGGTAGAACGAGCCTTAACAATGGAAAAGCAAAAAAATACAAACCCTAGTTTTATCGTCGCCAAGTGGGCAAAAGAATGATCGTGGATATCTGATAAATGAGAGACGTAAATATACATTGCGGACTCTCTTTTATTGATCAAATCCATCCTATGAAAATATCCAAACGAAAAGTCCAAACAGCTAAGGACATAGAGCTAAAAAATAAAGCAAGTAGCTAAAGTCCTCATCCGATTGGCTACTTGCTCCATTTTTGTGATGGAAGCACAGGGGCGGTTCGTATGCTTCCATCCAATCAGCTTAACGAAAGGCTCTACTAATACGGATTATGAAAAATGTTTTTCAAGATTCCAACCGGAAGGAAGCATGAGAACCGTCCCCGTTGCTCCTACGTGACAGGAAAAGTTAGTTGTGGTACATTGAAGGAAGAACCGATGATTGAGGAGTGACATTAATGAATCAGGAAGTGATTATGTATACTGTACCTCTTTGACCCCACTGTTTTCGCGCCAAGCGATTCCTTTCGGGTAAAGGGATTTTGTTTACAGAGAAAAACATTTTTTTACCTAAGAACTTAATGGAAATGAGAAAAGTGACCGATGCGATCGGAGTTCCAGTAACCATTGTGGGGAAAAGGATTCTGACCCGTTTCTCGTCCACTGAATACGAGGAGGTCTTTAAAAATTACTAAGCCACTGCAGGACTTTGGAAAACAACTTCCAAAATTGAACGCTACCGGAATTTTATTAGCGGGCGGAAAAAGCTCGCGAATGAAAAAAGATAAGGCCTTTCTTGAGATGGATGGACAGCCTTTGGTGGAACGGAGTTTAGAGGTTTTGCAAACCGTATTTTCTGAGGTGATCATTAGCAGTAACAAACCTGAACTTTTTGCACGCTATGAAGTACCAATAATTAAAGATGAGCTTCTTGATCTAGGTCCGATAGAAGGGCTTTTTCAGGGCTTAAAAGCAGCAGCCTATGATAATGTTTTCTTTGTTGCCTGTGATATGCCGTTTTTAAAGATAGACATTATTCGTTTTTTGGCAAAGTGGATTCCGGAGTATGATATCGTCGTTCCAAAAACTCAGTCCGGCCTTCATCCTTTACATGCCTTTTATCATCGTCGTTGCCTTCCCACAATAAAAAATAGTCTTGAGGCAGGTCGCCTCAAGATTATCGATCTCTTACCAATTTGTTCAGTAAAGTATGTGGAGGAAACTGAACTGGAGAGTATTTCCGATTTAAAGAACATCTTCTATAATGTGAATACACCGGAAGATTGGGCTGCTATCCATAAAGAATAATAAGAAGTTCGAACTTCGTTATTGGTTAACGGATAATTCGTTCAGGACAGGTATAAATATTTAAACGTTGTTCTCTTGCAAACCCCACCACAGTGATGTTTAAAGCAGTTGCTTGAGAAAGGGCCATATCTGTTGGTGCTCCACGGGCGATGAGTATGGGTACTTTCATTTTGGCAACCTTAAGTAGGATTTCTGAGGAAACTCGACCACTGAAGAAAATCACATGGGTTTCAAGATTTAACTTAGTGCGAAAGGCTTCACCGCCGAGCTTATCAAAAACATTGTGCCTGCCAATATCATAACTTGTCAGGAGTACATTGCCTTTATAGCCAATGCCACCACTGTGTATCCCACCCGTCTCCTGGAAGAGTGGAAGATACGATTGTAAGAACTTAGCATAATCATAGACTTCTTGAAGTAAAATGCTATAGGTAGATGTAATCGGTTTGACCATTAGAACGTCATTGGCGAAACAAAAGGAAGCCCTGCTTTTACCACAACAAGCTGAAACAAATCGTTTGCTCATGAGCTCTTTTTGCAAGACACAGGGTTTACCTTCGACCCAGATCATATGGTCAGAGGGATCTTGGCGAATTTCGTATACGTCCTCTGGGACTCGGATGAACCCTTCATTAAATAAAAATCCAAGTGTAAGTTCCTCAGTTTGAGAAGGCGAGCACAATAGTGTAGCAATCTCTTCGCGGTTGTAGTGGATGGTTAGAGGAACTTCTCGGACTACTGTGTCTTCCACCCATTCTAGTGATGTCCCATTCGCTTTAAGAATAGAATGGATAATAGTTTGGTTTGGCATTTTTACCTCCTTGGACCCTTACCTTTCTTACAGTGTACAATATTTTTAGAAAAACCTGAATCTTTTTTTCATAAAAAACAAAACGTATATGTATTAATTAAAGGAATTCTAAAACTTATCGCGAATTATCTATAAGGGTTAAAATTGAATCGTACCGCTCCGAAGCTGGATTACCTAAAGCAAATGCCATGGTGACCAGACTAGTGTCTTAAGGCACTCGGGTATTATGGGAAACTGTGATATCTCCTGCTGGAAAGGAGTCTGTCGACAGGTGGAATATATTCCCCGGTTGTTTACAGGCCGCCGGGTTTTTTTGTGTTTCGAAATTTAATCTAAGAAAGAGGAGTCGCTATGCAAGATCAATTTCTTAGGCGAATTGACTATCTCAGAATTTCAGTCACTGATCGTTGTAATCTACGTTGTAAATACTGTATGCCTGGTGACGGGGTACAGTGGATGCCACATGACTTTATTCTTTCTTTCGAAGAAATACTAAGGTTGATGAAGATAAGTACACAATTAGGATTTCGGCGATTTCGTATCACTGGAGGAGAACCCTTAGTGCGCAAAAGCATTTTGGATTTTCTGCGAGAGGCGGCTCAACTCCCAGGAGTTGAGGATCTAATGCTTACGACCAACGGAATGTTACTTCCGGAAATGGCCTTTGATTTAAAGGCCGTAGGGGTTCAGCGCGTTAATATCAGCTTGGATACTATGGATCGAGAGCGATTTTTTGAGAATACTCGTGGGGGAGATGTCTCGAAAGTGATCCAGGGGATCTTTCGTTCGCTTGAAGCTGGATTAAATCCGGTTAAAATTAATGTTGTGGTCGTGCGAGGGTTTAATACGGAAGAGTTGCCCAGCTTTTTAAAGCTTGCTAAGCAATATCCACTTCACGTCCGGTTTATTGAGCTCATGCCAATTGGTGTTAGCTCGGAGCATCGTACCGACTTTGTCTCAATTGAGGAGATGAAAGAACTATTAGAGCTTAATGAAGATGTTCCAGCCCATGACATTCTCGGTGGAGGCCCTGCAGAGTATTTTCGGCCAAGCGGTTATAAGGGAAGTATCGGCTTTATCAGCGCACTGAGTCGTCATTTTTGCGACACTTGTAATCGTGTTCGCTTAACAGCGGACGGTAAGCTAAGACCGTGTTTGCATAGTAAACATGAAATTGATCTACGTGAGGTTTTGCGGTCAGGTAGTACGGATCAGGATATTCTAAATGTATTTGCGCAGGCGGTTTGGCATAAACCTGCAGAGCATCATATGAATAGCGAAGCGTGGCAAGATACACGTGTAATGTCTCAGATCGGAGGGTAAGCAGTGGATTTAACACATTTTGATGAAGAAGGACGCGCTCGAATGGTGGATGTCAGTGACAAGGCTGAAACGGCGCGAGTTGCCGTTGCCCAGGGAAAAGTACTGATGAAGCCAGAGACCTTGGAAAGAATTCGATCAGGTCTTATTGCCAAAGGAGATGTTTTGGCAGTGGCCCAAGTTGCTGGAATCATGGCTGCAAAGCAAACGTCACAGTTGATCCCCATGTGTCATCCTTTAGCAATTACCGGTGCCAAACTAAGCTTCAAATTGGTGGAACCTGGTGAAATAGATATCGAGGCTAACGTGAAGGTCCATGGGAAAACTGGTGTGGAAATGGAAGCATTGACAGCAGTTAGTGTCGCTGCCTTGACCATTTACGATATGTGTAAAGCTATTGATAAGACTATGACTATTCGCGATATTTATCTAGTCGAAAAGCAGGGCGGCAAAAGCGGGCATTTTGTACGTGACTAACCGCCACTAGGCTTCTGATTTTTTACATTGAAGAGGTGGCAGTAAGTCATAGGATAAGTTCAACTATACATTTCTGAACCTGTGCTTCAGAAACGTAAGTTTCCTATATCCATGATTAAGGTTTAAAATTCGTGGTTTAAAGTTAGAATACGAAAACAACTATGATGTTAAGAGGGTACGGATTTCAGGCTGAGTTCAAATTAGAGTAGTTTCTTTTTGCAGGGTAAGAGTAAGTTAAATAATTTGGTATGAAAGAGAGGGCTTTATAATGGGGAAAATTGTAGCGGTTTGCACAAGTGAACGTAAAGGAATGCGCAAAAAGAATGTAGGTGAAGGAGTCTTAAAGGTTAACTTTGGTTTAGAAGGAGATGCTCATGGTGGAGATTGGCATCGTATGGTTAGCTTGCTTGCGATGGAAAGTATAAAGACGATGCAGGATAAAGGGTTGAAGGTAGGGCCGGGAGACTTTGCAGAGAACTTGACGACAGAAGGAATTGAATTGTTTACTTTGCCGATTGGAACAAAGCTAAAAATAGGGGCTAAAAGTATTGGGGAAGTGACTCAAATCGGTAAAGAATGCCATACGAAATGTGCTATCTTCTATCAGGCTGGGGATTGTGTCATGCCGAAAGAAGGGATCTTTATTCGGTTGCTGGAAGGCGGAGTCGTTAGAGTTGGGGATAGTATTGAGGTGATTAGTTAATGATTCGAGTTGGAGTTATTACGGCTAGTGATAAAGGGTCACGTGGAGAAAGGGAAGATCTATCTGGGCCTACCCTCACCAAACTTGTTCAAGAAATTGGTGGGGAGGTTGTGGAGTATGTGGTGCTCCCAGACGACCAAGCAGTACTAGAGAAAACGATGTGTCGTTGGGCAGATGAGCTTAGCTTGGATTTGATCTTGACTACAGGGGGAACCGGTTTTTCAATGCGGGATGTGACCCCAGAAGCAACGTTAGCAGTAGCAGATCGTATGGTCCCAGGTATAGCCGAAGTGATGCGAATGGAAAGCCTTAAAGTAACTCCAAAGGCTATGTTAAGCAGAGCAATTGCAGTCCTTAGAAAGCGGACACTGATTATCAATATGCCAGGTAGTCCTAAAGCTGTGCGCGAGTGTTTCACGGCAATTGCCACTGCAATTCCTCATGGAATTCAAATTCTCAAAGGGGAAGCTAATGAATGTGCATCAACAATTCGGCAGCCTTAATCAGTCGTAAATTCAGTCAAAGAACCTACAATAAGGAACAATTTAGTTAGCTAAGTTCAAAAGGGATTGGCGATGTGCCAATCCCTTTATCCTGTATTCTGGAATAATATCTTCAATAATTACCTAAAAGTTTTCTCTGCAGCTTGTCACGTCTGTCCATGTTTTCACGTAGAATATAGAAGATTAGTGGCTTGTGAGGTGAGCATTTTGAAAGCCATTGCGTTTGTCGATTACGAGAATATATGGAGCAGTTTATTAGACAGAGGGTATGAATTATCACCGGAACAGTTAGTACAGTTTTTAAAACTTTATTCTGAACGAAATAATGTGTATTTATCTGCTGTCTATCTCTACGCAAACTTCGATCGAGAAGAGTTCTGGAGAACTCAAACGACCTTTGAGAAAACAAATGTTTTTACACGTCATGTCTATGGAAAAAATAATTATGCAAGTACGGAACTTAGGCGTAATGCCGCAGATCTAGAGCTAATGCTCGAAGCGCAAGAGATCTTGCTGACAAGGGCATCTACTTTTGATATGTTTTTATTCCTTACTGGGGATGGAGACTTTCTTTCGTTATTAAGAAAAGTAAGAGCTTGGGGGAAAGACGTTAAGGTGATTGGGGTAGCTGGAAGTGTTCATAATACTTTAAAGCCTTATTGTGAGGAAGATGACCTTTTACAGTGGATTCTGCATGAAAAACATGAAATAGAGTATCGTCCGGAGCAAGATTTAGATCAAGGAATTCAGATCCTTGGAACACTACAGATTCGTTTGCCTTATGTCGCTTCAACGAAGGCTAGGGCTGCATTGACAGAACTTCTAGGACGTTCAACTTCACAAGTAAAAGAGTTTATTCGGTATACGCTGAAAGAAAATATTCTTACTGAAAAGGAGCACGCCGACCCAAACTTGAAGATCGGCAAAACTAAAATATACCTTCTTAATCTAAATAATGCCAAGGTCCAGGAGGCATTAGGGAACCTCTATGAAGAAGTATCACAGCGGCAATTTAAATTAATTTTTGACTAAAATCATGCATAGAAGGGGCTGAATCTGGCAATTATAGTGGTTAGACGATAGGGAGAGGCCCAACGGGATAGGGGTTGGGTGAAAATATCTAGCGCATGTAATATAAAGCAATTCGATGATTTCTTTAGTAAATAGTGTTTAAACCCAAATTTTTGGGGATCTAGGGGGGTTGCTTTCCCGCAGCCCCTTGCATATTATTATAGATATATTGTTAGCACTCAATAGAGTCGAGTGCTAACAAATATTAAATAAAAAACATAGGAGGGACTTTTCTTCATGAACATTAAACCTCTCGCAGATCGGGTGATCATTAAAGCACTCCCGATGGAAGAAAAAACAAAGAGTGGTATTATTATGCCGGATACCGCTAAGGAAAAACCACAAGAAGGCGAAGTTGTCGCTGTAGGCCCTGGAAAAATGGAAAAAGGTGAACGCATTGCTTTAGATGTTAAAGCAGGTGATCGTGTAATTTATTCCAAATATGCAGGGACCGAAGTTAAGTATGATGGTGAGGAATACTTAATTCTGAAAGAAACCGATATTTTAGCCATCATTGGCTAGTTCAATAAGAATTATTTGTAAGGAGTGAATATACGTTGGCAAAACAAATTATTTTCAACCAAGACGCACGTCACGCTTTAGAACGCGGTGTCAATGCTCTCGCTGAAGCTGTTCGTGTAACTTTAGGACCTAAGGGACGTAATGTGGTTCTCGACAAGAAATTTGGATCTCCTCTAATCACGAACGATGGAGTTACCATTGCTCGTGACATCGAATTGGAAGATCCTTTTGAAAATATGGGGGCACAACTTGTTAAAGAAGTTGCAACCAAAACTAATGATGTGGCAGGAGACGGTACAACAACTGCTACTGTTTTGGCACAAGCGATTATTCGAGAAGGACTTAAGAATGTCGCTGCTGGTGCAAATCCAATGGGCATTAAACGTGGAATTGAGCAAGCAGTCGAAGTTGTAGTTGCAGACATTAAAGCAAATGCCAAATTAGTTGAAACAAGCGAAGCTATTGCTCAAGTTGCCTCTATCTCTGCTAGCGACAAAAACATTGGTGATCTGATTGCTCAGGCCATGGAGAAGGTCGGCAAAGACGGCGTTATCACGGTTGAAGAAGCCAAAGGCATGACAACAGAACTTGAAGTGGTTGAAGGAATGCAATTTGACCGCGGATATATTTCTGCTTACATGATCACTGATACTGAGAAAATGGAAGCTGTACTTAATGATCCTTACATTTTAATTACTGACAAGAAAATCAGTGCGATTCAAGACGTTTTACCGGTATTAGAAAAAGTAGTACAAGCTGGTCGTCAACTGATGATTATTGCTGAAGACATTGATGGGGAAGCTTTGGCTACCCTCGTAGTCAACAAGCTACGCGGAACCTTTGTCTGCGTCGGAGTTAAAGCCCCTGGCTTTGGAGATCGCCGCAAAGCTATGCTCGAAGATATTGCTGTTCTAACGGGTGGAACGGTTATCACTGAAGACCTAGGTCTGAAGCTTGAAAACACCACGGTTGAAATGCTCGGACGTGCTCGCCAAGTTCGCGTTACGAAAGAAGAAACGACACTTGTCGAAGGATCTGGAAACACAGAGGATATCAAAAAGCGTGTTGAAGCCATTAAACGTCAGATTGATGAAACCACTTCTGACTTTGATCGTGAAAAACTCCAAGAGCGTTTAGCAAAATTAGCAGGTGGGGTTGCAGTTATTCAAGTTGGGGCAGCAACCGAAACAGAAATGAAGGAGAAAAAACTCCGCATTGAAGATGCTTTAGCTGCTACTCGTGCTGCTGTTGAAGAAGGTATCGTATCTGGTGGAGGTACTACTCTAATCGATGCCCTTCAGGCCCTAGATTCACTCACTTTAACCGGTGATGAGGCCACAGGGGTTAGTATTGTTCGTCGAGCCCTCGAAGAGCCACTTCGTCAAATCGCCAACAATGCTGGGCATGAAGGCTCTGTTGTTGTTGGGAAGGTTCGTGAATCCGGCAAACGAGGAATTGGCTTCAATGCGGTAACCGAAGTTTATGAAGATATGATTGCTGCTGGTATTGTTGACCCAGCTAAAGTTACTCGTTCGGCTCTGCAAAATGCAGGCTCTATCGCTGCTATGCTTCTGACCACGGAATGCTTGGTCTCTGACTTACCGTCAAAAGATGGTGGAGCAGGCGCTATGCCAGGTGGAATGGGCGGAATGGGCGGAATGGGCGGCATGATGTAAGTCAAAGCCGGAAACCCTTGATATCAGCCGCTTCTAGGGATTAAACACCACTAAAAATACCCCAGCGGTAACAAAACGGCAACATTTTCTGATAAAAAAATTAATACCCATTAGGGGTATGGTATGAACTTGAGGCTTTTCATGAGTTCACTGAACTTTTGAGAGGCCTCTTTTTTCATGGCTTTTGTGGTGTGCATGGTAACACCAAAACGACTTTATTTAATTGCTCCCTGTGGGGATAAGGATAAGTGGGCTATGGACGCCTTAAAAAATTCTCTTATATGCCAAGCTCTACTTTTTTTGTTTATTTTCGACTTGTATCCCAAATAATGGAAACGGAAGAAAGTTCTTGCTATTCCCCAGAGTAGGATAATCACAAGTTGTTTTGCGGTTATGTTTTAATAAATAAACTGAAGCTTTGTCCTTTACCTATCATGGATCTCTTCCTCAAATAAAGCAATGAAAGTCCGGGCACTTTTGGAAAGATAACTATCTTTTAGCCAAATTACACCAACCTCAGATTGCATGGGAGTATCCAGAATATCAAGTATTTTTATCTCTGATATTGGAAACGATGACATTACCGACTTTGGTAAGATTATGGCTCCGATCCCCGCGATCACTAATGCCATACTGATAGCTACACTCGAACACTCACAAACAATGTTCGGTTCAAAACCAAAACGTCGGTATTCATTTACAACTTTTTGATTCAATCTCACGGTCGTATCACTTTTCAGCGCTAAGAGAGGGATATTGGAGATATCTTCTAAGTGAACGGACGATTGTAAAAAATTCCATTTTTGTGGAATTGCAATTACAAAAGGATCTGAGTGTAAGGGCAAGACAGTGTACTTCTCTGCCGAATAATTTGATTCAAAGGGAAGTCGCGTAATAACGAGTTCAACCGTTCGCTTTTCCAAATACTCTCCAAGCGGAACATGATCTCCTTCCAATATTTTAAATATAACTCCGGGATATCTTTCGTGAAATAGTTTAATTTTAGGAGGAAGTAGAGAAACACAAGAAAATACAGAACCAATAGATAAGGTTCCTTGAAGTCCCTGGTTGATTTCTTTAATTTCTGTAATCGTTTCATTGAGTTGATGTAACAAATTTTTGGCTCTTTCTTGGAGGATTAATCCTGCTTGCGTGAGCCTTAATTTTTTTCCGTTACGCTCAAATAAAACAATCCCCAGTTCCTGTTCCAAAAATTTAAGTTGTCTACTTAAAGGCGGTTGTTCCATATTTAAGTTTTTGGCAGCACGCGTTATGTTCTCCTCCTTGGCAATTGCCAAAAAGTAACGTAGCTGTCGAATGTCCATAAAGCGTAATCCTCCTAAGTTTGATACCTAATCGGTATGATAATCCTATAATATTGATATTTTTTATATATCAAAAAAGATGATATCATAGAATAAATTAAATTCAAACTTATTGATTGTTATAATTATGCTAACAACAATAAGCTAATGGGACGTGGAACAGCCAAAATGGATTCCGAAAAACAAGGAGGAAATCTGATGTCGAATACATCAAATTGCGAGTGGGAAAATATAGGATTCGCTTATAGGAAGACCAATGCAAATTATGTGTCCTTCTGGAAGGATGGCGTTTGGGATGAAGGAAAGCTGGTAAAGGAAAACACATTGACCATCAGCATGGGATCCACTGCAATTCACTATGGACAACAGTGCTTTGAAGGGTTGAAAGCCTACAGAAGAAAGAATGGGACCATAGGACTTTTTAGGGCCGACCAGAATGCGAAGCGCATGCAGGAAAGCTGTAGGAGAATTCTCATGCCAGAGGTACCGGTGGAGAAGTTTATTGAAGCGGTTAAAATGGTTGTCAAAGCAAACAAGGAGTTTGTTCCTCCGTATGGATCCGGAGCGACATTATACATAAGGCCCTTTGTGATTGGCGTTGGCGATAACGTAGGTATCAAACCGGCAAAGGAATATATCTTCTGTATCTTCGTCACCCCGGTCGGACCGTATTTTAAAGGTGGAATGTCTCCGCTCAAATTGGTGGTTTCCGAGTACGACAGGGCTGCACCATACGGTACAGGCGCAGTCAAGGTGGGCGGGAATTATGCGGCCAGCTTGTTGCCCCATAAACATGTTGCCCATGAAGGCTATAGCGACTGCGTATACCTGGATCCTAAGACCCATACAAAGATCGAAGAGGTGGGTTCTGCAAACTTCTTTGGTATTACAAAGGACAATATATTTGTCACACCAATTTCTCCATCGATCCTCCCCAGCATTACGAAGAACTCTCTGTTTTTCATTACGGATAAGGTCTTCGGGATGAAGGTGGGGGAAAGGGATGTCTACGTCAACAACTTGGATGAGTTTGCAGAAGCAGGTGCCTGCGGTACAGCAGCGGTCATCTCACCCATAGGCAGCCTAACGAATGGCAAGGATAAATACATCTTCTACAGCGAAACTGAGGTGGGACCCGTTACAAAGAAGCTTTATGACCATCTAATAGGTATTCAGTACGGCGAAGTCGAAGCTCCGGAAGGATGGATTATTGAGTTTAAATAAATCGATCCTGTGGTAATATAATAATTTTCTTTTGATTCTTAGATATAACATTACGATCCCTAACCGACCTTCGACTTAAAGACAATAAGTGCCCAACTACCGGGATTCCGGTTATTAGCTTAGCAATAGAGAGAAACTATCCATCAGCACGCTCGCTCTCTTTAATTTGCAAAGAGAAAGGAGACACTGCTACCCAATTTACCAGGGTAAGATTTGAGATATCAAGGTTTCAATCCATGAATGGCCTCTGCTCGGAAGGGTGGCCCAATTTTACAAGTGCTTTGAACGACCGTTCTTTTGAGCGGTCGTTTCTCATACCCGAAACAGAAAAGCGACTGTTTCATCTCTTAAATACAATGGGCATCATGTTCGTTAGGCAAATCCAGGCACACCAAATCTTCACCGTGCTCTAGAACGGCGCGAAAGATACTGGCTAAACTAAAGGACAAAAGCATTAGGATTACGAAGACGAAGCTAACTGAAAGGAATTTGATGGAAAAGACAATTGTTCATAAACAAATATCTAGGCAATTCCGTCGTTGAAACTTCGTTTCTTTTTTACCGGAAAGTATTATGCTACGAAAGAACATCGATTAGAAATTCTTAAGATAAACACCATAATAAAACGACGAGAACAAGAGAAAAACCAACCTTGGCCTTTTGAACAAAACACGCTTAGAATGTGCAAATGTAAAGTAAACTCAAATAGGTAAATGGGCCCTTAAGGAGGAATTTGGGCGAAAACGGGGAATTAGAATAAAAGTGAACATTTCTCGACGATAATAGGTTTGGTGATGATGGGTTATGCATTTCACAATGAAGCTATTCCAGAACCAGCAGCTACTCAGATTGAGAGAAATCTTAAACAAGAATATGACTTAATACTAGTTCTCCCAGAGGCTCGGGACGTTATGTAAAATTGCGCATGCAAGAAAGGATTTGAGGATTTGGAATTAGCTTTCTTTATTAAGGGTTTAATTATCGGACTTTCGATTGCGGCGCCAGTAGGTCCGATTGGAGTTCTTTGTATAAGGCGGACATTGGCAGAGGGAAGGTTATCTGGTTTTTTTTCCGGCATGGGTGCGGCTACAGCAGATGCTACTTATGGTATGATTGCCGGTTTCGGCTTGACAAGTATATCAAGCTTTTTAATAGGACAACAAACTTGGCTGCGACTTATTGGGGGACTATTTCTTTGTTATTTAGGAATTAAGACATTTAAAACAAAACCCTCAGATGAGACAATATCGTCAAACAAACATGGGCTAATAGGGAATTACTTTTCCACATTTTTACTCACAATTACAAACCCAATGACGATTATTTCTTTTGCAGCTGTCTTTGCGGGATTAGGCATAGGGACAATTCAAACTAATTATTTCTCATCGTTAGTATTGGTAATAGGTGTATTTTTCGGTTCAGGCCTATGGTGGCTGACTTTGAGTACAATTGTTGATGTCCTTGGAAAGAGGTTTAACACTCAAGGATTGATATGGATAAATAAGGTTTCAGGAATAATAGTATTGATATTTGGTCTTATTGCCCTGGCGAGCATCTGGGGGCGCAACTTTATATAACAAGGTGTTCCCGTAACATAGCCGATATGCAATTTAAATCCACTATGGTGAATTTATCTCAAAAACAATTTAATGTCTTAACTCTATCAATATACATTTAGACAACACTTACGAAAAATTGGTGGTTCATTGAAGAGTAAGCATTGATGAAAGTTGACAACGGTGAATAACAGAGGGTTTGCGACATCGGAGATGACATTTTGGGTAGTAACCCGACGTCGCAAATCCTCAAGACGTATCCGAAACCGCTGATATTAAGTTTAATATATTAGAGAGGATGGATGCTTTTGTCTAGTGTAGTTATACGTAACATAACTGTTATTGGACTTACTATACTAGTTCTAGCAATTTTTATGCTTATATTGAAATGGGGGTTGAACCATTTTTTTAATTTTGGGGAAAATCTAGCTTCAAAAATTAAGCTTAGCACTTAAACAAAACCCAAGCTTTGAAGTCGCCGTTCCTGAAATAATTAATTTACCGAGTCCTCTCATGAGTTCACTGAACTTGCGAGAGGACTTTTTTTCATGGACTTTGTAACGTGCATATAAACGTACCGGGAAGTATCATCATCGTTTGTGGCTGAGTCGCCGCATGATCTCTTAACTCAGGCTCAGTAATATGAATCGCACAGACATTAGTCAACAATTAAAAGATTATGATATATATCTAGAATGAGTATAACTACATTGTTATACAAAAAAGTAAAATTTTACATAATATAAAAAGGATTGATAACAACATTATTTGTCATAATAATGTTGCTGACAAATGGAGGTGTTTTAATATGACCGTTGCTTCTCAGGTTAAACAAACTATAGCAAGTTTAAAAGGGACTCGTGGAACTTTAAGGGTATATATTACTCAAACTAGAGATGATGAAACACGATCTGTGTTTACAGACGCACTCAATGAAACTAATACAATTATTGAAGATCTGGAAAAAAGATTGCAAGTTCTTGAATTTGAAGAGCCTCAGTATAAAGGGAATTAAAGCCAAGCAAAAGGTAGGTATACATAATGCAAGAATCGGCACAAATACTTTTAAAATCAATTTTCTTGTTTATTTTAGTATGGGCAGCTGTCAGGCTAATGGGCAAACGAAATATGAGCCAGATCAGCCCTTTTAGTTTTATAGGTTATATCGTAATAGCCATAGTGGCGGCTTTAATGTCTATAAACTTAATTAATCTAATCTATGGCTTTATCGCATTGCTCGTGTGGGTATCGTTTCCTATAGCCTTGGATTATCTCTCAATCAAGAGCAAAGTAATGCATGAGTTAATCAACGGTAAAGAAGCCGTGTTAATAAAACATGGCAAGATCATGGAAGAAAATCTGCTGAGCGTAAGAATGACAGGAGAAGACCTTCTAGCTCAACTTCGTTCTAAGAACGCCTTCAATATGGCGGATGTAGAATTTGCGGTGATGGAGACAAATGGTACGATCAATCCTTACTTAAAGTCAGACAAAAAACCGGTCACCCCACATGACCTTGGAATCAAGGTTGCTCCTCAGGCTGAGCCTCAAACCATCGTTTTGGATGGCAATATGTTGGAAGAACCACTCACCTCCTTAGGACTCAACCCCCAGTGGCTCACGACTGAACTCGATAAGATGGGGGTTTCTCTAGAAAATGTATTTCTCGGTCAAGTTGACTCATCGGGCGATTTATACCTGGATCTTTTCGACGATGCCATAGAACTTCCTCAACCAAAAGTGAAAGAAATGCTCTATGCAGCCTTTGAAAAAAGCCAGGCTGATTTAACAACATTTGCTCAACAAACTGAAGATCCTGAAGCCAAAGCGATGTATTCGAATAATTCTAGAAGACTTGAGGATCTCCTCAATAAATTACGTCCGTACTTATTGCATTAAGAGGTGCTGTAATGTCAATCAAAAAGAAAAAGAAGCTGACTCCGACTCAACAAGAATATCAGCAATTTGCTCAAGAACGAGAGCCAAAGAGACCTATTCTTAAAAATTGTGTTAAAGCTTTCGTCGTAGGGGGGATTATTTGCACTTTCGGTCAAGTTCTGCAAATGTTCTTCATTAAATACTTTCATTTTTCCCAAGAGAATGCTGGGAATCCTGCAACAGCAGTTCTCATTATCCTTACAGTGTTACTCACAGGCTTGGGCGTGTTTGATCATATTGCCCAGTTTGCTGGGGCAGGTACTGTCATTCCAATTACCGGGTTTGCCAATACTATCGCTTCCGCTTCGATCGAACATCGAACGGAAGGTTATGTTCTGGGTGTTGGAGGGAATATGTTTAAACTTGCGGGTCCAGTTATCGTTTATGGGGTTTTCTCAGCTTTTGTCGTTACTCTAGTCGTAATAAGTTTTAGAGCATTGGGTGTGATGTAAATGTTGAAAGGTCATCAAACATGGGTTTTTGAGACAAAACCGACCATTATAGCTTCAGCTGCAATAGGGGGACCCTATGAGGCAAAAGGTCCCTTGGCTTCTGATTTTGATCTTCTACATGGAGATATCCGACTTGGACAGGATAGCTATGAAAAAGCAGAACAAAAACTGCAGGAACAAGCCTGTGAGACAGCTATTAAGAAAGCCAAGATGAAGAAGGAAGATGTCCAATTTTTACTGAGTGGAGACTTAATCAATCAGATTGTTCCCAGCAGTTTCTCAGCTCGTACGTTATCCATTCCTTTTCTAGGGCTTTATGGTGCTTGCTCTACATCGATGGAAGGATTATCTCTGGCGTCCCTTCTTATTGAGAGTAAATTTGCTAAGAATGCGTTAGTTTGCGTATCGAGTCACAACGCTGCCTCAGAAAAACAGTACAGATATCCAACTGAGTATGGCTCCCAAAAACCTCCCACAGCCCAGTGGACTGTCACGGGATCTGGCGCCGCTCTGCTTTCTGATCAGGGGGAAGGTCCTAAAGTTACGGCATCAACCATTGGACGAGTCATAGATATGGGTCTTACGGACCCCTTCAATATGGGTGCAGCAATGGCTCCAGCAGCCGTTGATACCCTAGAAGCACATTTTAGGGATTTAGATCGAGATCCAAGTTACTATGACCTGATAGCCACGGGAGACCTAGGGCGAGTCGGACATAGGATTGCGGGGGATCTATTAAAAAAGCATGGTCTTAACATTCCGGAAGAGATCCTTACTGATTGCGGAATCTTAATCTACAACGAGGACCAACCTGTCGTGATGGCCGGAGGAAGTGGATGTGGTTGTTGTGCTGTAACCACCTTTGGGCACTTTCTCAATCGGATGCGTAAGAAAGAGCTCAGAAAAATATTAGTCGTTGCAACAGGCGCTTTACTGTCCCCTATGTCCTTTCAACAGAAAGAAAGTATCCCCTCAGTTGCCCACGCAGTCAGCATTGAGATCTAAAGGAGATGTCATAAAATGGAAAAGTTGTTATGGGCATTTATAATAGGCGGTCTGATTTGTGTCATTGGACAGTTAATGCTCGATGGGCTTAAACTAACTCCTGCCCATACGACAAGTACCTTAGTCGTAGTAGGAGCGATTCTTGGTGGAGTTGGTCTTTATGAACCCCTTGTAAAATTTGCTGGTGCAGGAGCAACAGTGCCAATAAGCAGTTTTGGCAATTCCCTGGTCAAGGGTGCTTTGAAAGAATTTGAATCCACTGGTCCAATCGGGGTGCTAACCGGGATTTTTCAGATAACCAGCGGGGGTATATCGGCCGCCATCATCTTCGGTTTTATTGGGGCGCTTGTATTTAAACCTAAAGGTTAGAACATTTGATACTCTGTTAAGGAGGTGAAAAATATGACCGTTGGAACACAAATGCAACAAGCTATCGCTACAGTGCAAAATGCAGCAGCCACGATGAAGACGTTTTCTCTAGAAACTCAGGATCAACAGGCTAAAAAAACATTTGAGCAACTCGCTCAAACCTTTGATACGGCTCTCAATGAGTTAAAAGGTAGAGAACAATACATTAAAAGTCAGGAACCTCAGTACGACCAGTAAAACTTATGCCTTTAATTATTCAAACGTACGTATCACTTGTTATCTACAATTCATGCAGTTATGTATAAGAGATAAAGACACAATCATTTGTATTGTGTCTTTATCTCTAACTAAGTTCAAATATTTCAAGACTTATTGGTATACGTTAAGGTTACGTTTGCGCATTTCTTCTAAACGGTTCCATTGTTTTTGCATAACCAATAAACGCTCATCATTTGGTAAAGTGTCCCAATGTTCGAAAAGATATTGATTGGCCCATTCGTAGCGAGCTAACGTGTTTGTGAGAACTTCTGTTTGATTACTCAGTTCATCAGATTTTTCTTCGTGATAAATTCGTTGTGCAATTTGCTCTAAACGATGCTGTTGTTTCTCTAATATTGCGTCTACTAATCCAGGATCTAAGTGCCCCCATAGATCAAATAGTGCGTCATTGGCAGATTCATAGTTTTGTAAAGTTTGTTCAATGGCTTCAATGTTTTCCATTATACTCCTCCATTCTTATATTTGGGACAGAATATTTTCAAAGTCAATTAATTTATCAACACATAGTAATAATTTGTTCTTTGCAATCATGGATTATTCACCTAATTAAATAATTAATCCAGAATTGGTACAAATTCATAGCTCAATTAGTAATATTAGCTTTGTGTTTAAATATTACGCGCTTCAGTATCATCATTCAGTGATTATTACTCTTATAAAAAACCAAATCCCCGAACCAAATACGTAGATATCTTATGAGGACTCAGATGTTAGGAAACAAGTTATGGACTCTACTGCTTTATGTTCAACTTCTTGCCAATTTTTCCGGTTCGGACTACCTTGGCATCTACCACGATTTCCACATCAGCCTCTCTGAAAGAATCCCGCCAATCTTGACCTAATTTTTTCCATGTAACTAGTTTCGAACGATGGAGTTTCTCAGAAAAACCGAGGAAATCAGAATCGTATTCTTTGGATTTATCGACTGCCATCATGGCCAGTTCTCGCAACCGATCATTGATAGCGCTCTCAACCTCTCTTATATCGTCGGCCCCCAGTTCAATTCCGGCATTGTCATCAACCTCACCTAGTGTTTTAATAGTGACCCGATAAGAAATTTTATCACCAGTGACTAGCGATTCAATTTTGCTTTTTGAACTGCCCAAAAAATAAGAAAACAACTTATCATCCTTTTTCACTGGTATAGACATCTGTCCCCTGCTTATCTTTTGTGCTATCAACAGATATCCCCTAGTTTCTTCTTTATTCAGCCATCCTACCAGCTTGTCAGCGCGGAAGACAGCCAATCCTTCCATGAGATTCTGTCTGTCAGAACCTGGTAGATCCGGAGGAACAACTTTAACCAAGGACGCTACGGCATCCCTGTCGGAACTTTCTAACCAGGCAGTGAAGTCACTCATGATGACTCCATAGGAATAACCGGTGGCTGCCGCTTTGTATTCAGCTAATTCCTTTAACTCATTGGAGAGCAGATTATCGACCGCCGCCCCTGCTTCCAACACCTGTTGAGCTTTTCCCTTGGTGACAATCATTAAGTTCTTGGGCCGGGTTTGCCAGAACCGCATTATGTTTTCAGTGATATCGGCCATTTTTTTTCTCGCTGCTTCTTCGCCAAAGAGATAGGCGCTATGGTGTGCGTAAAAAGGCGACCGTGACGAATGGGCAGAATAATCTAAAATTGCATCCTGCTGGGTTCGGCCTTTACCCTGCAATAGTATGTCCTGTTTACCTTTTCCGGTGGATTGTTGATCTTCTCCTTTCCCGTTTGCGTTTGGATTCAATATCCGTGCCGTAACTGTCCAAACGTCGCTACCGTTTTCCCTCGCATAGTCAATTCCCACTAAAGTGACAATGGCCAACTTCTCGACTTCCTTACTGCTCCAACAGCCTGTCAGTAAAGCTGATTGCAATATAACTAAGATTAATAGCCCCAATATTAAACATCTTTTTTTCATTCTATCCCCTCGCATGCTTTCTTCTGATTACGGCGACTGCCAAAAGTATCAAAGGCAATCCCACTTCAAATAAGAGCCCAAAGGGTGGCCAGTTATGACTTAGGAATTCGCTAAGTTGCGGCGTATTCTTAAACAAAAAAGTCGCTCCAAGAATCTGGACTAAAGCTGCAATATATAGTATAGGTTTATATCCTTTTAAACTCAGCACTTGGGAAGTCGTAAAACAAACCAAATAATAGAAAAAGGCCACTTTTATTACAATGCCGATCATCCATACGAGCACGAACAGACTTTCCATTCGCTGCACGTAATTGCCAAATTCAATGTACTTAACTAAATACCAAAAAGGAAACAGCAAATCCCCGATGAGGTCTGGCCCGAAAATTGTAAGGGTGATCAGGGTATCTGAGGTAAGAAAAAATAGCGCCGCGAGCAGGGCCAAAGCTCCTTTACGCTTGATTTCCCGGGGTTTGTTGACCATAGGCAGCAGAATGACCAGAACGACAATTTCGCCATACCAGGATGCCGGCACTACTGAGCCCCAAATCACAGGCGCAATCCCACCCTCCAAGAAAGGTTGTAGTTTGCCCAATTCCATGTTAGGTGTTACCATTCCCAATATAAGCACCAACGGAAATAAAAATAGTGGCAGGACAAACTGGGCCATGCGAGCAATGACTTCGATTCCTTTGGACGCTGCGTAGGCTCCGATCAGGACGATAATGGCATTGAATATCACTCCTGGAGTTTCCGGCATTAGGGTTATAGTCAGGAAATCAGAAAACTCGCGAATGACCAAAATGTTAACAACCAGAAAATATAATACATAGGCCCCGCCCACAATCTTTCCTAAGGTTTTCCCTAGGAGAATTTCGCCGTATTGGGGCAGGGTATGTCGGGGGAACCGCAGTCCTAATGTTCCAACTAACCACAGACTGATGAAACCAGCCAGCGAAGCAAACATGGTAGCTATCCAGGCGGACTGTTTAGCCCTTTCGGCCGTAATCCCAGGCACAAACAGGATTCCTGTTGAAACGATCAGCAAAAACAGCAACGTGGCAATTTGCGTACCTGAAATCTTTTCTGTGTTTATGACCGTTGCCCTCCCTTATCTGGTTTTTGCGGGCCTTGATCAGGATGCTGCCTGACCCGATCACCTTCAGCAAATAGTCGAGGCCTCATCTGCATGTCCCACCAAGGCACCCGTACCATGGTATCCTTTAAATCCTTCAGACTTAATGGGGCAAGGGGCGACAGGTATGGAATACCGAAAGAGCGCAGACTGGAGAGATGAACCAAAATAACCATCAGCCCAGACACAATTCCCACCCCGCCGAGAACACCAGCCAGGATAATCAATATAAACCGAAGAATCCTGATTGCGGTCCCAGCAGCGTAATTAGGAATTGCGTAAGAGGAGATGGCTGTAATTGCTACAACAATCACCGAGATCGGTGAGACGAGGCCGGCAGCCACGGCCGCCTGGCCGATCACCAAACCACCGACCGTACTGATGGCTTGACCAATGGCTTTGGGCAGTCGTACCCCCGCCTCACGTAGTAGTTCGAAGGCAAATTCGATGAGGAGTACTTCTAAGACTATGGGTAGGGGCAAACCTTGCCTGGCACCTGCGACAGTACTGATTAACGAAGTTGGCAGCAACTCTTGGTGGAAGGAGAACGCCGCCACAGTTATTGCAGGAAGTAGTAACGCAATGTTCAGGGCCATAAAGCGCAGCAGTCTGGTAATGGTACCGAATACCGTATTGTTATAATAGTCTTCGGCAGCTTGGAGTAGAGAGATAAAAGTAATTGGAACGATAACAGGCATAGGTGTGTTGTCAACAAATATAACAATTCGTCCCTCCAATAAGGAAGCAGCCGCTTTGTCCGGACGCTCGGTATACTGGACAAGCGGGAATATTGAAAAACGCTCATCCATGATTAACTCTTCAATGTAGTTGCTGTCGAGTACGCTATCGATACTTATCCTGCCAACCCGCTGTTTAACCTCTTGCACAACTTTGTCATTGGCGATCCCCTTTAGGTAACAAACGGCAAGTTTAGTCTTGGTCAGTAGCCCTACCTCAAATTTTTCGCTTTTTAAACGGCTGGTTTTTATGCGGCGCCGGATTAAGCTCATGTTGGTATCGATACTCTCCAAAAATGCGTCCTTTGGCCCCCGCACCCCTGGTTCTGTATCCGGTTCGGCGATCGCCCGGCTTTCCCCGCCCCGCACACCAGCAATAATGGCTGTTGTCGATCCGTCCAGCACTAGGACTGTATTTCCCTGTAACACTTTATCGATCAGTTCATTTAAATCGGAAGTAGTACTGGTCTCAGCCAGATTGATCAAGCGTTCTAGGATGATCTGTTGGGCATTAGCTTTAGTCAAATGCACAGACTGCGACAAAGTGACGTTTTCCTGCATGACGGTTTTCAGTAGGTGGTCACTGATCATTTGATAGTCGGTTAATCCAGCGACATACACTATGAAGGCCCGAATAGGATATTCGGTATTAATGGTAAACTCACGGTAGAGTATATCAACACACAGGTCAAATACTTGCCGAAAAGCTTGTAGATTGTCATCATAATTTGCAGACAAGGGACGTTTTTCAGTGGGCTGTTGGGTAGCGGTTTTGCCAGAGCTTTTTTTGTCCCTAGTTCCTAAGATTCTTCTTAACAGTTCCATATTTAAAGACTTTAATACTTATATAATCAGCTCCACTTACCAATTTCTCCGTTTCCTCAATTTCAGAGAGGTCTCTTTTTACTTAAAAGAATAACGTTCTATTGGCACAAGTGGAATAGGGCAAGTTATTTATACATATAAGTAGGGTAAGAACTCCGCCAGGGGGGCATGAGATGAAGAAAAGAGGATTATGGTTACTCATCGGAATCGGCATCGTGCTGATGGGGGTACTTCTTGGGCGCTTTTTTTGGCAGCCAGAGCCCACTTATTTAGTCACGCACGGCTTAGAACGACTGAACGCAGCGACCTCTTTTCGCTACAGTTTAACCCAGCATCAATGGGTGGAGGGAAAAGATCGCGTACTCACTCAGATTCTAGGAGAAAAGGACGGTGGGAGCACTCGAATCTTGGGTGAGCTGGTCGGAAGCGAAGTAGAGATGATCAAAATTGGTGATTCTACCTACAGCAAAGATCCTTTTAGCAAGAAGTGGATCAGGTTTGCTAATGCTCCAGCAGCCCAGGAAGTCTTTCTGGCGGAGCTCAATCCCTTATCTTCGCTTCAAATGAAAGAGCTTGGAGAGGTGATGCTGAGCGGTCAAGAGAAGGTTAACGGGGAAAAATCATGGGTATGTCAATTAAAACCTAGTGTACAGAATCAAATGATGGAGGTATTTTGGACAGATTTTCAGTATACGCTTTACATTCGTAAGTCGGATAAAACACTCGTTAAAGCGACTATCGAAGCGAAAAATAAAGCTAAGTCCGACCCCATGACGATGACACTCGAGTTTAAAGATATTGGTATGAAGATAAATATTCAGGCACCAGACATCTAATAAAAGTTCCATAGTACCTTGTGGAGGCACAATATATTACCCAGTATGGGGATATATTGTGCCTCCTTATTTATCCAATCGTAAGACTCCCGCCTTCTACAAGTGGGAGTGGGACTCTTTTTCATTGTTTTGTCTTGGGCAAAATATGTCGAATAAAATTTGTGGGATTATCAATTGTAGTGGTGTAACATAAGTGAGTAAGTCGATATTAACTAAATGCTTGCGAAAAAACATATAGGGTCTCTATTTTCCTTCACTGCGCAAATTTGATTTCGGCAATATAAGCATTAAAGTAGGTGTATATGGGAAGGAAGGGAAAGAGAAATGAATTGGTTTTATGAGACTATTTTGGACAAACTAATTATGACAATCAAGAAAAGAACGGAGGACTAACGTGAGTGTCATGAAAGAAGCCAAAAAAGCGGAAATCCAAATGCATCTGACTGAATTTGAAATGCCTCCTATGCAAGATGTTGTAATTGTGGGTCGTAATGCACCTATAGGACCTGAGGCTCTAAAAAGGATGGTTGATGTCCTTAGCCCGGATCAGTATAAGATCATTAGAGTTGACCATCCAGTCATAGAGGCCATAGTAGTACGCAATGCTCTTATGAACATGATCCCGGAAGAGAAATTAAGTGAGTTCATTTTAGAGGAAGGGGGAAAGATTGTTGACGAAAGCACAATTATCAAAGCCCATGTCGATATAACTGTACACGTCAGCAAATCTATCGATCTATGATAAATATTAAGCGAGTCTCACATATTTATTCTAAAGAATTCTACGCTGTGAATGTATTGGATGGAGTTTCAAAGATAAGGTCATTATTATTGGAAACAAAAAATGGTTGTTGTCCGGTTATGGATGATGGTGATCTGGTAGGAGTAATAACTTACAAGGAGCTATTAAGAACCCATCCCAATCGAATCATTGCGGATGCTATGCGAAGGAACCCGGTCAGAGTTCCTGCAGAAATGCCGCTTTGGCAAGCCAAAGAACTTTTTGAAGAGACTGAGTTAGATGTCTTCTTAGTAGAGGAAAAAGGTCGATTATCCGGTATCCTACCCCGAAACCTGCTCGAAATACAACTTGGATCTCATATTGATTTGTTGACCGGCCTTTATAAGAGTGATTACATATATTATCAGGGCGTTCAGCTCCTTGAAAATAAGCAAGAAATCAGTATTGTCTTTTTTGACATAAACAATTTCGGTATAATTGATAAAACTTACGGTCATACAGTAGGGGACAATATTCTAATCGAAGTGAGCGAACTGTTAAGAGAAAATACTCCTTCGGAGTCCTTTTTATGCCGTTTCGGAGGAGATGAATTTGCTGTTTTATTACCAGCACACTTGGACGAAAGCACAGCTTTAGCTTACCGTTTAGCGGATATTATAAGCCGGCACAGTTTTACCCACGGAATAGAGATAAGTATCTCGGCAGGAGTAATTGGGGGACGGCGGCACGAAGAACGTGCTGATGATCCATGGCACACAATGGAGCAACTGATAAATATTGCGAGTCTAAGATCAACAGAAGCTAAAAAGAGTAAAACAATACTTTCCATGTGTGAAATACAGCTTGGAGATGAAATTGCCTAGGAAGAGAATTAAAGGTCATTGAACCATAGTACTTAGTGGAGGCACAATATATTACCCAGTATGAAGGATATATTGTGCCTCCTAATTTACTTTAAATAAATTAACTCTTGGACCACAAAAGCGTTTGCACAATGGACAAGCCTCTGATATAGTTTTGGCATGAGTTTTTCAGAATGTATTCTGATAGTATAGTGGGGGTGTCCTTGATGGAAGAATATATTGCAAAAGTGTTAATCTCACGAGAAGAATTAGGAAAGCGCGTGGCTGAATTAGGGGCAGAGATTACCAGAGATTATGCTGGAAAGAAGCTTTTGGTCCTTGGGATTTTAAAAGGAGCTGTACCCTTTATGTCCGACCTCATCCGAGAAATCAAATTGCCGCTGGCTTATGATTTTATGGCTTTATCAAGCTATGGGGCGTCAACTCAATCGTCTGGAGTGGTAAGGATTCTTAAAGATTTAGAGCGTAGTGTCGATGATGTTCATATTTTAATTACAGAGGATATTGTGGATACGGGATTGACCTTAAAGTATTTAAAAGCTAACTTAGAGGCACGTAATCCACTTAGCGTCAAGGTAGCTACTCTTCTCGATAAAGCTGCACGACGACAGGCAGATGTCTTTCCGGATTATAATGGATTTTCAATTCCGGATGAATTTGTTGTAGGGTATGGTTTAGACTTTAATGAGGAGTATCGCAATTTGCCTTATGTGGGTGTTTTAAAACAGGAAGCTTATAAATTTATTTAATTAATATGGAATGGTGATGAATTGAAGTGGCACAGGAAGTCGTTTTGGTTTTAGATTTTGGTGGACAGTACAACCAACTTATTGCTCGCCGTGTACGTGAGGCGCATGTGTATTCTGAAATGATTTCCTACAAAACGTCGATTGAGGAAATTAAGGCTCGTCAGCCAAAGGGGATTATCTTCTCAGGCGGGCCGGCAAGTGTCAATCAGCCGAATGCTCCGAAAGTAGACCCCGAAATATATGCTTTAGGGATTCCCATACTTGGGATTTGCTATGGAATGCAGTTGATGACTGTACAATTAGGTGGAAGTGTTGAACATCCTGAAGCCAGTGAGTATGGAAAAGCGATGCTTACAATTAATAAAGCAACTGATCTATGGAAAGGCTTGGGTGGAGAGCGTCCGTGTTGGATGAGCCATGGTGACTCTGTTCAAACATTGCCAGAGGGTTTTGTAGTCGCAGCTCATACCAGTCATACTCCAGTTGCAGCGATGATGAATGAAAAACGCCACTTCTATGGGGTACAGTTTCATCCTGAGGTTAAGCACACCCCAGATGGGCAAGCGATGTTAGAAAAGTTTCTCTACGATATTTGTAAATGTGTTGGAGACTGGACGATGGAGTCTTTCATCGAGTTACAAGTTGCTGAAATACGGGCCAAGGTTGGAAGTGGGCGTGTTCTCTGTGCTCTGAGTGGTGGAGTAGACTCCTCAGTGGCTGCAGCCTTAGTACACCGGGCAGTTGGGGACCAGCTAACTTGTGTTTTTGTAGATCATGGTTTTATGCGTAAAAATGAAGCTGAGCAGGTTAAAAAAGTATTTACAGAGCAGTTTCAGCTTAATTTGGTGTTTGTAGATGCCCGCGAGCGTTTTATGAAAAAGCTTGAAGGGGTTTCCGATCCAGAAACTAAGCGCAAAGCTATTGGCAATGAGTTTATCCGTGTTTTTGAAGTGGAGGCGTCGAAGTTAGGTCATGTTGATTTCTTGGTTCAGGGAACGCTTTATCCGGATATTGTGGAAAGTGGGACAGAAACTGCAGAAACGATTAAGAGTCATCATAATGTCGGTGGTTTGCCGGAGGACATGCAATTCGAACTTGTTGAGCCGTTGCGCATGCTCTTTAAAGATGAAGTGCGCGAACTAGGAACTGAACTGGGCATGAGTGAGGAGATTGTCTGGCGTCAACCGTTCCCTGGACCAGGTCTAGCAATCCGCATTCTTGGAGAATTGACTCGTGAAAAACTAGATATTTTGCGGGAAGCGGACGCAATTATATTAGAAGAAATCCGTCGGTCAGGAATGTATCGTGATTTATGGCAAAGTTTTGCTGTTCTCCCTTCCATCAAAAGCGTTGGCGTAATGGGAGATGGTCGAACCTACGAGTACCCCATTATTTTAAGAGCAGTCACCAGCGAGGATGCCATGACGGCAGATTGGGCCAGACTCCCCTATGATTTGTTGCATAACATTTCCTCTAGGATTGTGAACGAAGTTAAAGGCATTAACCGCGTTGTTTATGACATTACCTCGAAACCTCCTGGGACGATTGAGTGGGAGTAGGGCTAAAAAGGCATAAATACAGAGTTTTCAATGGTTTCAAGGGTGTTTGAGTATTTGGCGGGTGGTTATGATTTCAGCCAGTTTTTGGCGTCATCATAACCACCTGTTTTTGTCGTTACAACCTCACAAATGACCAGCATAGAGTCTCAGGACAACATACCGCCAAATACGAAACTTTTACTACTACCCTAGCCTTCAGGGCATTGTCAGACGACTTTTCCGTTATTTGCATTGATAGGCCAGCATTCATCATGAAAATTTATTTGCATTGAGTTTCGACAACTAATATAGCTTAAATAATGGCATAACACATAAATACCTGGAAGGATTGTGGGAAAGATGCCATATTACGACAAATGACTACCTATTAATGGAAAATTAATTCTTGCCATTTCATCAGGAAAGCAATAAAATCTTCTTGAGATATCATTTCAGGAGGAATCCGTGTGGAAAAGAAACTTTTAAAAAGAATTGAGGTATTGCGAAAGAGACTCAATAAATTCGCGCTCACTCGTAATCTTGTTGATAGCGAAGTTGTTGAGGCTAGTCAGCAATTAGACAGATTACTTAATCAATACCAAAAGGTCAGCACATACAAACAGTTAAGTTTTTGGTAGCAAGAGGAATATACTATAGAGACACCACAAGAATGGCTTCTTGCAGGTGTCTCTATCTTTTTTCAACAAGTTTAACTTCTAATGTTGACTTCGTCGAATTGCTTTTATAATTTATTGATCACTAAAGGTATAACAGACAGTATTAAAACAAAGGCCCAGTCCATTATAGTCAAGGGATAGACTTATCAACAAAAAGTTTAAAAAAGACCTAGTATTTAGGTTATTATTTAACCCCCACTAGTATACGTAAACAATTTAGTATTTTAAAAGGAAAGATGTTTCTAGCAGGGGCGCTAATTCTTCGTCTAAAGATGACATAATTCGCGCAATAATATTACGACATGTATTATGAGCTGAAACTAGTATGTGCGTTTATCCTTTGGAGGGATTATAATAAACGAGTGGCAGAGGAGGTGTAAAATGAACTATATAGTATTTGATCTTGAATTCAATATGTTTTTTAAATTCAAAGAAGGGGATTATGTAAATCCTGCTTTAAAAAGTGAAATCATTCAGATTGGAGCGGTCAAACTAAACGAGAGTTTAGAGACCATTGGTGAGTTTAATTCAATTATTAGGCCTGTTATTTATAGGAGAATAAATCCCTATGTTAAGAAAAAAACAAATATTAGTTCAAGTATGGTTGTTAAAGGGAAATCCTTTGGTGAAGCTATTAAGAGCTTTAGTTCTTGGCTTGGAGAGGATTCGGTTTTATGCTCTTGGGGGCAGGATGATATTTTAGGTCTGAGGGAGAATTGCCTGTTTTTTGGTTTTGACTCACTGTCATTTGACAAGTACATAAATATTCAACAAATCTATATGAATCATGGGGGTCTAACAAAGCAGCCAAGTCTAGAAAGTGCTGTAGAAGGCCTAGAGATTGAAAAAACATCTCCTTTTCATGATGCATTAAGTGATGCATTTTATACTGCGGAAATCTTCAAAGGAGTATTTGATTTTTCTCGCAATATGATCATTAATTGGGAAAAAGTACAGAGAGAAAACGAGGAAAAGATTAGGGAACTGAAATCCTTATTAGATAAAGTAAGTATATTTTGTCCACAATGTGACGGAGCTTTGCAAAAAACTCGAGAAGTAACTAAAGCAAAAAAATATTTTGCTCATGGTTACTGTGACAAGTGTAATCTCCCTATAAGACACATTTCAAGAATCACTCATAGCGCTGATGGGGAGTATAGTATTCTTTCTAAGAATTCTATTTATAAAACGAAAGAAGCATCAGAGTAAGGCCATCTTATAGTGATGGACTTTTTTCGTACAATCAGAAAGTATAAACTTACGTTATATACTTTCTAAGCATCAGTGCAACTAAGGATGCCGCCTTCGCCTGCGGCTTGGCGCCATCAAGTTTTCTTTAGAATCTTTCAAGTTACATTATTACAGAACAACAAAATTGAACTAAAAAACCCTTGTCAAATATCCAGTTATTGTTTATACTATGCTTACAAAATCTAATAACTGCAGGTGCCTCACTATGAGGAGAATAGGGAAGTCGGTGTAAGTCCGACGCGGTCCCGCCACTGTAAAACGGGGAGCAAGAAGTATGTATAACCACGGGGTAATTCCCGGAAGGTACTTCAGTCGTGTTGATCCGTAAGCCAGGAGACCTGCCTGTAGTTTAGCTAAGCCTACCTTGTCGAAGAACCAAGAGTAGTGTGGATGAGATTATGGAAAAGTCTCTAGTCACTGAGTGATTAGAGACTTTTATTATTTTTCGCTGTAGAGTGTTCTTCTCAAGGTAGTGACTCCAAACAGAGAAAGGAGAGTAATGTGTTGACTTTAATGGAAATGGCCCAAAAGGTTCAAGAAATCCCGTTGTTTACCTTGGTAGCCCAAAACGAACAGATGAATGTCCAACTCCTAATGGAACGGGTTGCTACCGGGCGAATTGTTATACCTTATAACAATCACCATCAACCTCAAAAACCTCAAGGGTTTGGACTAGGCTTAAGTACCAAGGTTAGTGCTAGTATCGGCCTAGCCGCAGACGAGGATAGTCTAACAGATGAACTATTCAAAGTGGATGAGGCCATCAGGGCAGGGACCAATGCGATCATGGATCTGAGTACAGCCGGCAATATGGACGAGGCCAGGCAGAATATTATCAAAAGAGTACCATTGCCTTTAGGCACACTACCCGTTTATCAGGCCTCCGCTCTACACTCAATTTGATCGTGTGCTAGAGATTTGCAAAAAATATGATGTAACTCTAAGTGTTGGGGATGCGATCCGACCTGGTTGCATCGAAGATTCTCTGGACCGCGCCCAAGTCCAAGGGTTGATTGTGGCTGGAGAATTGGTACAACGAGCATTGGCAGCCGGTGTTCAAGTAATGGTAGAAGGCCCAGGCCATGTACCAGTGGATCAAATCCCCGCAACGATCCTGCTCCAAAAACAACTTTGCCATCATGTTCCTTACTATATTCTGGGCAATTTAGTCACGGATATTGCGCCGGGCTACGACCATATCACAGGAGCGATTGGCGCTACAGCGGCTGCTATGGCAGGGGCAAACTTTATTTGCTATGTTACACCAGCTGAACATCTGCGCTTACCAACTGCTGAAGATGTACATGCAGGGGTATTGCTACACGCATTGGCACTCATGCTGCAGATATCGTTAATGGTGTTAAGGGTGCGCGAGAATGGGACTTAGCCATGGCTCATGCTCGCAAAGCTTTAGATTGGAACAAACAAATTGAATTATCAATTGATCCCCCAACGGCTCAGCGGATCCGTGGAGAGCGTAACGAGGAGGGCGCTGAAGCCTGCTCAATGTGTGGTGGTTTCTGTGCTATGAAACTAGTGGGAGAACACTTAGGAAAAACGGGAGGAACTTGTTAACATAGAAGACATTGATACAGGGGGGAAAGCAAATGAGCCAAATTGGGGTCATTATGGGAAGTGATTCAGATTATCAAGTCATGGAAGAAGCTTTAGAAGTCCTCCAGCAATTTGAAGTTAAATTTGAAGTTATCATTTCTTCTGCCCAAAGGACCTTGAAACGAACGGTCGATTGGGTGAAAGGTGGGATTTATGCCCCCAATCAGGAAGTTGCCCGTTTAACTTACTGCGGACTTTATACACTTAGAATGAAAGTGGAATCTGAGGGGAGGTAATAAAGATGGGATTAGCACCTTTTGTTCAGCATAATCCCCAGGATGGAGGCCCTCAATATCTGGAAGACATGGCAACCGGGTACTGGTTTTCTGAGGTGTTATTTACGGCCGTTGAACTAGACGTCTTTACTTTTCTGGAGCCTAGAGGTATGACGACTGACGAAATTGCTGGAGCCCTGGATATGCCTCCTAGTGGTTGGGGGCGTTTTCTTCAGGCGCTTTGTGCTATTGGGCTCTTGGTTTGTGATGCAGAACGTTATTATAATACCAAACTTGCCAGCGATTATCTTGTTCCAGGTAAGAGCAAGTATCAAGGAGATTCAATCCTTTGGAGAAAAGGACTTAGGCTTGCCTGGCAGGACCTTACCGAGTGCCTTAAAGCCGGCGGCAGAGTTAACTTTCCAGTTGAAGAAGAGGGTCCAGAGCAGTTTGCTCAGCGGATTCGCAAGTATATCAACGCTATGGATAATATAGCTAAGACAAAGGTCGCAGAGATTCTGCCTTTCTTCCAGGAGCTTGAACTCAAGGGGGAAATACTTGATATTGGGACAGGCTCTGGGGCAATTGCTGTCGGTTTTCTAGAAAGCTTTCCTTCTCTATCGGCAACATTAGTGGATATTCAGGAAGTCCTTAACTATACCCACGAGTTGATGGATAAGAAAGGGTTAGGAGAACGAGTTTCCTATAATCCTACTAATATTTTGGAACCTTGGTCCATAGCTAAGGAAGGGTTTGAGCTGGTCGTTCTCTCAAATATCATCCACGCTTATTCCGAAGAAGAGATACCTCTGATCTTGGATCGAGCTGCAAATTGTCTCAAGTCGGACGGGTTCCTGGTTATTCATGATTTCTTTCCTGAGCACTGCTCTGCCAAGTCAGCTTTGCTCGATCTAAATATGTTTATCAATACCTACAATGGCAGGATCTTTTCTGGAAAATGGATAAAAGAACAATTAGCTATGTCAAAACTGTACACAACTGAGCTCATCCCCTTAGCAACGGACACTGCTCTGATCTTCGCAGCTAAGGATAAAAAGAAACTCTCGAGTCTCCGCTTGGATGAGAGAACCCGTCTGATTGCCAGGATTAAAGCAATGGGATTTGGAGAAGTCTTTCCCATTGAGACAGGAAAAGTCCATGTTGCTGACTGGACGGATCTCCGCTGCCAGTATGGCTGTGATCGTTACGGACATGCCCACTGCCCACCTAATAGTCCCTCTCCTCAAAAAACGAGGGAGGTACTGCAAGACTTTTCACACGCTTTGCTTCTAGAGGGGGAACCACCAGGAAAAGTGTTTCAGAGCCGAGTTTTGCAAGCTGAAAGAGAAGCCTTTTTAGCGGGATTTCATAAAGCGTTCGCTTATTGGGCCGGTCCATGCGTTCTTTGTACTACCTGCGCTGTAGGCTATACCGACGGGACGTGTCGCAATACACGAGATGCTAGGCCATCTATGGAGGGTTCAGGTATTGATGTTTACGAGACCGTCAGACGGGCGGGTCTTAATCTTCAGATTTTGCGCGACAAGGGTGAGTATGTTAGATATTTTGCCCTGTTGCTATTGGAGTGAATTAATGTGCGTGTTCTGATGATTCAAACCCCTTCAGTAGAAGAAATCTCTCAGGAAAGAGTCTATCCCATCGGGATTGTCTTGCTGGCCGGCCGCCTTCAAAGGTATGGTCATGAGGTAAGTATTTTGGACATGAACCTGGAAAGAGACCCTTACGGAGCGCTGAAAGAGAAGCTTTTGACATTCCAACCTGAGGCTATCGGTTTATCCCTGCGAAATATTGATCCTCTGGGCAATAAGACGAGCTCGCTTATTTCTCCCTTTATTGTCACGGTTCAGTTAATTACCGCTGTTCTGCCTCAAGCCTGGTTAATTGTGGGCGGCACCGGCTTTTCCCTTTTTCCAGAACGGCTAATGCTAGAGGTATCTGAATTAGATTACGGAATTGTAGGAGAAGCAGAAGTATCATTTCCTGCTCTGCTCCACTCTATAGACAATCCACCGCCAATGCCTGGGCTTTGCCTGCGAGAGGGTCTGAAGGTGCGCGTTTCACCGCCTGCAACTAATTTTGACATGGCGGATTATGTCCCAGCTAATCGACTGATACTGGACCCTGAGCTTTATAAAGGGATTAATAACTACGTTCCCACGATTGGAATTGAGGCCAAACGGGGATGTGCACTTAACTGTGCCTATTGTGTCTATCCTCAGCTACAAGGAAAGCAATTGCGCTGCCGTCCGGCCGCGGCCGTCGTGGATGAAATGGAAATCTTGCACAAGGACTATGGTATTGAGAGTTTCCATTTTACCGATCCTGTACTTAACGTTCCTCGCGGTCACCTAGAGGGAATCTGTGAGGAAATACTGCGCAGAAAGCTCAAGATTCGCTGGGACGGTTTCATGCGAGAAGACCAGCTTAATGAAAAGAATGTCGCTTTGTTTGAACGGGCTGGGTGTGAATGCTTTTCCTTCTCCCCCGACGGTCTGTGTCAGGAATCATTGGATGTCTTAGGTAAAAACCTTAGCGAAGCACAAATTTTAAAAGCCGCCAGTCTTGTCGCTCAAACGGACGTGGTCAGTGTCTATCATATTATGGTCAATGTGCCTGGGGAGACGGAAAAGACCTGCGAAAAAAGTATCCAGTTTGTCGAACGACTTTATGAATCACACAGCAAGAAAAAGAATCTGGGAACCATCATATTGAATAATATTCGCATTCTACCAGGCACAGCGATCGAAAAGATAGCTAGAGCGAAAGGAGTTATTAACTCAGAAACAGATTTGCTCTATCCGACTTATTACAACCCAAAACCGTTTGATACGTTCAGATATAAGCTGGAAACGCTTCAGCAGTGCAGAAATGTCTTTATGTGGCAGGAAGTGAGGAGGAAGCTAGTTTGAAGATACTCTTATTAGAGCACCCACGAATCGTCTGTCCAGAACGACGTAATGACATCGCCAATACTCCCCTTTCCTCTTGTCTCCATTCTGGTTATATTGCCAGTATGCTCACAAGTGAAGGGCACGAGGTCGAAATTATTGAAGGTTTCCTGGATGGGCTAGACTACCAAGAAATAGAGCGCAGGGTAAAAGCGATGCAACCGGACATGCTGGGAGTTCATATGGTCTATCATTGGCAGACGGACACAGCCTTGTACGCTTTTCTCCACAAGGTTAAAGTTGAACAACTCTCTTCGTATATCGCAGCTTACGGGTACTATCCAACCACTGACTTCGAAGACATCTTACAGCAGTGTCCGGATCTTGATTCAGTGATCTTAGGTGAACCGGAACTAACCTTTGCCAAGGTGGTAAAGGCTTTAACTAGCCAAGCTAGTCTTGAAAACTTTCCCGGTCTTGCTCAGAGGGACGATTTGGGTGGGATTGTTTTCCAGCGGCGCGAACTGGTGGGTGATCTGAACGCCCTCCCTTTTCCCGTGCGGACCGAAGCCCTGTTCCGCTTGCCTGAAGTAAACCTGCAGGGAAGTAGGGGGTGCTATGGGGGGTGCACTTTCTGCTACATTAACCCTTTTTATGGACAGGGCTCTCAGTGGCGTGGACGAACCCCAGAAAATATCATCGCGGAAATCGATAACTTAATAGCTAAACATAAAATCAAGAATTTTTATTTTACTGATCCAAACTTTTTTGGTCCAGGTGAAAGAGGCCAGCAACGGGCCTTGCGCTTGGCTGCTTTTCTTAAATCCAGAAACATTCGCTTCGGCATCGAGGCTCGAGTTAATGATATTCATGAAGAATCCATAAGTGCGTTGGTAGAAGCAGGCTTGCGCCATATTCTCATAGGACTGGAGAGCGGCAGTGACAGTTCGTTAAAACGGATTAATAAGATGACAACGGTTGCTCAGAACGAGAGGGCTATCAGAATCCTTCGCCACTACGGAATCGAACCAAATCTTGGGTTTATCATGTTTGAGCCGGACTCATCTTTGCTAGATATCCGGGTTAATCTTGAGTTTCTAAAACGAAATGACCTATTGCATAATCTTGCGATTACTGCGAACATGCTCTACCATCACCTGATTGTTTTAAAAGGAACGAAGGCTCACCGAGATCTGCAGGAGGCTGGGCGTCTGGAGGTCCAAGCATCAACGTATGAAAGCGTTGTGACTCTAACTGATCCTAAAGTAGCGGTCTTAGCCATGATCATGAGGAGAATTACCAACTTTCTTTTCGAATGTATGGCAGGGATATGGGGTGGGAAGGTTCCGGAACCAGAGAATGCCCAGGAACGATATACAACGATCAATGGTTTGTTGGTCAAGATATTTGAGAGTACTTTAGAGACGTTGGAGTCTGGAGGACAGCTTACGGAAGAGCAGGTAGAGACTTTGGTTAAGACAACTGAAAAAGAGATAAATGAGATTTTAGGATAAGAATATAACCCATGAGTAAAATCAATGATTTGAAAAACACCAAAATAAGGGCCGTAACGAACTTTGGTTTCGTTACAGCCCTCTGATATTTAAAAGATCTTACATATTAGATGTCTTTCTATATTTGGAGGGCGTGATCCCAATTCTTCGTTTAAGGGTATTCAGTTGTATATACTATGTATTAAATATCATGATAAATCTTTTCCGAAGTGGGGAAGATATAATTAGAATTGGCAGAATGACATAGCTTTAGATTTAGGAGACTCAAGGCAATGATTAGGATCACAAGGAACAATCGAACAATTTTATAAAGATATATATTAATGTTCGACTTTCTATTGACCTTCATGAAACCTTCTTGTAAAATGAACTTATCAAAAATTAATAGGAGTTCATATAACCGCGGAGATATGGTCCGCAAGTTTCTACCAGGCCGCCGTAAATGACCTGACTATGAGCGAAAGTGTACCTAGGGCAAATGTATTTGTTTGTCCGAGTGGTACAGGTTTGATTGTTTAATCAAATTACACCGAAGGGATAAAAGCCCAGGCGGGTAGGTTTCACTCTGTTTTAAATGGGGGTGTAATCTGCCTTGCCTGGTTTTTTACTATATTAAAGGAAAATGTTAGGGGAGAGGGGCAAAAATTGATGAGCCAGATTGGGATCATTATGGGAAGTGATTCTGATTACAAAATCATGGAGGAATCCATAAAAGTTCTTCGTGAATTTGAACTTGATTTTGAAGTTAAAATTTCTTCAGCGCATAGGACGTTAGAGAGAACCGTCGACTGGGTAAAAGCTTTTGAAGCCCAAGGCGGTAAACTAATCATTGCAGCTGCAGGGCTAGCGGCCCACTTGCCGGGGGTTGTAGCAGGGGCAACAATTTTACCAGTGATCGGTGTGCCAATGAGGAGTGGAGCCATGGAAGGAATTGATGCTCTTTACTCCATCGTGCAAATGCCCCCGGGAATTCCGGTTGCAACCGTAGGCATTGGTGCGGCACGCAATGCGGCTTTGCTTGCAGTGCAGATTCTAGCCATTCAGGATAAACCCTTGAGTATTAAGGTTAAAAACTTTCGGGCTCAGATGATGAAAGATATTGAGGCGAAGGACGAAGCGTTGCAAAAAAGGTTAAGCGAAGGGACAAAGGAGACTGTAGTATGATTGAGCGCTATACTCTTCCTGAAATGGGAGGGATTTGGACAGACGAGCATCGCCTCGAACTATGGTTAAAAATTGAAATTGCAGCTTGCGAGGGATGGGCCAAGTTAGGAAAGATCCCGAATGAGGCTGTGGAGGTCATTCGGAAGAAGGCTGCCTTCTCTTGGGAAAGGGTACAAGCGATTGAAGAAGTGACCCAGCATGATGTCTTGGCGTTCTTGACCAATGTTGCTGAGAATGTGGGAGATGAAGCAAAACATATTCATCTTGGCCTTACTTCTTCAGATGTTCTTGATACAGCACTCTCCTTGCAATTAGTTGAAGCATCTGATATTTTGCTGACTAAACTGGAAGGACTGGAAGCGGTTCTAGGCCGCAGAGCAATTGAACATCGGGACACCTTAATGATGGGGCGTACACATGGAATTCACGCTGAACCCATTACCTTAGGGTTAAAGTTTGCTCTGTGGTACGACGAAATTAGACGTCAAAAGAAGCGCTTAACTTTCGCCCGTGAGGAGATAAGGGTTGGTAAAATTTCCGGTGCAGTGGGGACGTTCGCCAATGTAGATCCTCAAGTTGAAGCGCATGTATGCCAAGTACTTCACTTAGAGCCGGCTTTGATATCTACACAAATACTTCAACGTGATCGGCATGCCTTTTTTATGACAACGCTTGCCGGGATCGCAAGTTCACTTGATAAAATGGCAACTGAGCTTCGCAATTTACAGCGAACCGATGTTCATGAGGTGGAAGAAGCCTTTGGTAAAGGACAGAAAGGGTCCTCGGCTATGCCTCACAAGAAAAACCCCATTACTCCCGAACGTATCTGTGGCATGGCCAGGGTTATTCGTGCCAATGCTCAAGTAGCACTAGAAAACGTTGCCTTATGGCATGAGCGAGATATCTCTCATTCCTCTGCGGAACGGATGATTTTGCCAGACAGCACAATTGCTTTAGACTATATGCTTCATAAGATGACTCAGCTTATAGATCGGCTGGAAGTATTCCCAGAGCAAATGAAGGTAAACATTGATAAAGGATTTGGCCTGATTTTTTCTCAACGCGTCATGTTGGCCTTAGTTGATAAAGGCGTCAGTCGGGAAACAGCTTACGCTTTAGTTCAACGCAATGCCATGGAAGCTTGGAATATAAAAGAGCAATTTAAGAACTTAATCAGCAGAGACTCCAGTATTCGGGAATATTTAGATGAAAAAGAAATAAGTGACTTGTTTGATTATGCTTATCATACTAAGCATGTAGCAGACATTTTTCAGCGATTAGAACTTGTTTAGGTGAACGGAAATGAGATTGGCTTCGTTACAGCGAGGCGAGAGATGGAGAGTGTGCGAGCACGCTAAGAGAATGGACGATCGAAAGGGGTAAAATTTTATGGAAAAGTTAGAATTAAGATACGAGGGAAAAGCTAAGAGAGTGTATGATACTGATCAAAATGAATATTTTTGGGTAGCCTATAAAGATGATGCTACTGCCTTCAACGGCGAGAAAAAAGGACAAATTGTGGATAAGGGATTGGTCAATAACCAATTATCAGCACTGTTCTTTGTAGAACTTGAAAAAGCGGGTATTCCTACCCACTATGTTAGACTGTTAAGCGATCGAGATATGCTTGTACATCGTTTGGAAATGATTCCACTCGAAGTTGTTGTGCGCAACATTGTAGCAGGAAGTCTGTCGAAGCGTCTTGGAGTGGAGGAAGGCTTTGTACTTTCACGCCCGGTCGTAGAATTATATTATAAGGATGATGAACTCGGAGACCCGCTGGTTAATGAATCTCATGTTGAGGCGATGGGCTGGGCAAGTATGGATGTTGCTCGAGAAATACAAGCCATGGGCTTAAAGGTTAACTCTATTTTACAGGGAATCTTGGTAAAAGCAGGTATTGAACTTATTGACTTTAAACTAGAATTCGGAGTACGTGAAGGTAAGGTTTATCTTGGCGATGAAATTTCTCCAGACACCTGCCGTTATTGGGATATCGAAACACGCGAGAAGCTGGACAAGGATCGTTTCCGACGTGATCTGGGAAAAGTTGAAGAAGCGTATCAAGAAGTTTATCGCAGGGTCAAGGCGGTCCTTTCATAGGCTAGGCAAGCAAAGCTTAGATGCGAGAATAGTATTAAATCATCTCTTAAAATGACGCGGTAAAGTACTCATATTTTTTTATGTGCTCTTGACGTACTTTGCCGCAGGCGCGGAACTAAGGGGGAAAGAGGGGCCGAAAATGTTCGAATTTGGAGAGGACAAACCGAAAGAGGAATGTGGAGTCTTTGGTATTTACGCTCCCGACCAGGAGGTTGCCCGTCTTACTTACTACGGGCTTTATGCCTTACAGCACCGAGGGCAGGAAAGTGCCGGAATTGCGGTTTCGGATGGCTTGAGCATCAATGTGCATAAAGGAATGGGTTTGGTGTCGGAAGTTTTTTCTGACAGTATAGTGGAAGGCTTGAAGGGGAAAATGGCTATCGGGCATGTACGATATTCCACAACGGGATCAAGTCTGCTGGCAAATGCTCAGCCATTAGTGGTTCACTACCAAAAAGGTATGATGGCTTTAGCGCATAATGGGAATTTGACAAATGCATCTGATCTTAGAGAAGAACTAGGAAAAAACGGTGCGGTTTTTCAAACGACAGTTGATAGTGAAGTAATTATTAACCTTATAACTCGGTATCGCCGGGATTCATTAGAAGACGCACTAGTTAAGACCATGATGGATCTGCGCGGGGCTTATGCTTTGACTATTTTAGCAGAGGATAAGCTTTTTGGAATCAGGGATCCGCTTGGTGTTCGTCCTTTATGCATTGGAAGGCTGGGTGATTGGTATTGCCTAGCTTCGGAAAGTTGTGCTCTTGATACCATTGGTGCAGAGTTTGTAAGGGATGTAGAGCCTGGTGAAATAGTTGTAATCGATGAAGAAGGGTTGCACTCACGACGAGGACTGAGCAAAACTAAGCGAGCCTGCTGTGCTTTCGAATATATCTATTTTGCTCGACCAGACAGTACGATGGATCAGTTGAATATAGCTGAGAGTCGGCGGCGGATGGGGATTGAACTGGCACATGAATGTCCGATTGATGCAGATCTTGTCATTGCGGTACCTGACTCTGGAACGGCTTCGGCCTTAGGATATGCTACGGAATTGGGAATCCCTTTCGGAGAAGGACTCATTAAAAATCGTTATGTTGGCAGAACTTTTATTCAACCGACGCAGGCAATGAGAGAAGTTGCGGTTCGTCTTAAACTCAATGCTAATGCGAGCGTTCTAAAAGATAAACGTGTCGTGATGATCGATGATTCTATCGTTCGAGGAACGACTAGTTCTAAGCTTGTGGAAATGGTTAAGAAGGCTGGAGCTAAAGAAGTACATTTCTTAATCAGTTCTCCTCCAGTTGCCTATCCGTGTTTCTATGGAATTGACACTGCGGAACGGGAAAAGCTTATTGCTAATCAACTGGATGTTGATGGAATTCGGGAGTATGTCGGAGCAGATTCACTACACTATATTTCTGAAGAGGGCTTGCTTCGAGCTCTGGGGACAGAGGATGTTTGTTTGGCTTGCTTTAATGGAGCATATCCTATTCCAGTTTCGAGTTTAAACCGAGGTAAGAACAATTTTGAATCTCAAAATTCTTGCGGATAAGTTTATTGGAGGAAGGAAGAGAAAACGTTGGGATATTCATACCGAGACGCGGGTGTTGACATTCAAGCAGGGAATGAAGTGGTGGAACGCATTAAGCCAGCGGTTGCTCGGACTCTTCGACCAGAAGTCCTTGGTGGGCTAGGCGGATTTGGCGGGCTTTTCAAACTGGATTTGGCTAAATATCCAAATCCAGTCCTTGTTTCAGGAACAGACGGAGTAGGAACTAAGTTGCGTCTTGCTTTTCAAATGAATCAGCATGATACGATCGGACAAGATGCGGTAGCTATGTGTGTCAATGATATCTTAGTACAAGGGGCAGAGCCTCTGTATTTTCTCGATTATCTAGCTGTCGGCAAGGTGGAACCGAAAAAGCTGGCCGAGGTTGTTGGAGGGATTGCCAGAGGGTGTGAAATGGCTGGCTGTGCACTAATTGGGGGAGAAACAGCAGAAATGCCTGGGTTCTATGCAGAAGATGAATATGATATTGCAGGATTTTCCGTGGGAGTGGTGAATGTAGATAAGTTAATTGACGGCTCTAAAATTCGAGAAGGAGATATACTTATCGGTTTACCTTCGTCCGGTCTTCATAGCAATGGGTACTCCTTAGCCCGAAAAGTCTTTGAAGCCTATTCCTTAGATGAGAAATTCCCAGAGTTAGGGGAATCTCTTGGGGAGGCAATGCTTCGCCCAACACGCATTTATGTTAAGTCAATTTTGTCGCTTCTTTCAGAAGTAGAGATCCTAGGAATGGCCCACATTACGGGAGGAGGTTTAACGGATAACGTTCCTAGGATATTGCCCGTAGGTTTGGGGGTTCAAATTAATACATCTACTTGGAAACGACCTCCAATTTTTACGTTGCTGCAACGCCTGGGAGATGTGGCCTGGCCAGAAATGTATCGGACTTTCAATATGGGAATTGGTTTTGTCCTTATCGTGCGCCCTGAGGATGAGGGTTTGGTGCTGCAAAAACTTGATGAGTTGGGTGAGACAAGCTTTGTTATTGGAAGTGTCCTAACTGGAGAAGGGGTGGCTTATGAGGACGGCAATACTGGCATCGGGTCGAGGAAGTAATCTCCAAGCTTTAATTGCAGCCCATCGAAGTGGCAGCCTTCCTATAGAAATTGTGGCTGTTGGATCAGACCTTCTAGGGGCTGGTGCGCTTATGCGAGCAGAGGAGGCTAGTATTCCTACCCGTGTTTTTCCAGTTAGTAATTACCCACATCGTCAAGCACAAGAAGAAGATATCTTGATTTGGGTGAAAGAAAACAATGTGGAGTTGTTACTTTTGGCTGGGTATATGAAGGTTTTAACTCCCCACTTTATGAGGCAAGTTCATTTTCCAGTCCTAAATATCCATCCTTCATTGCTACCTGCTTTTCCTGGTCTCCACGCTCAACGTCAGGCGCTGGAATATGGAGTTAAAGTAAGTGGATGTACTGTGCACTTTGTAGATGAAGGCTTGGATAGTGGTCCGATTATTTTACAAGAAGCGGTACCTGTGTTGACAGAGGATACAGAAGAGAGCTTGTCTCAGAGAATTTTAGCGGTGGAACATCGTCTCTATCCAGAGGCCGTTCGTTTGTTAGCTTTAGGAAAAGTAAAGCGGACTGGGCGTGGAGTACATATTTTACAACAGGAGGGATTGGGTTGAAGCGAAGAGCTATCATAAGCGTTTCAGATAAGAAGGGAATTGTTTCTTTTGCGCGTGAACTTGTTGATTTAGGCTTCGAGTTGATTTCAACCGGGGGTACCTACAAAGCACTTGATGAAGCCAACATTCCGGTGAAATATGTAAGTGAGGTCACGGGATTTCCTGAGGTTTTAGATGGCCGAGTCAAGACGCTCCACCCTTTAATTCACGGTGGGATTCTTGCGCGGGACAGTGTCAAACATATGGAACAAATGGAGCAGAACGGAATTCTCTATATTGACTTAGTAGTGGTGAATCTTTATCCATTTCGAGAGACAATTGCTAAGCCTGGAGTGAGCTTTGAAGAGGCTATAGAAAATATTGATGTTGGTGGTCCAACGATGGTTCGCGCTGCAGCTAAGAATCATGGGCGGGTTACCGTGTTGGTCAATCCAGAATCCTATGAAGAAGTCTTAAGCGTGTTGCGTGAAGCAGGAAATGTTCCTGCAGGTATGCGTAAGCGACTGGCGGCTGAAGCCTTTGCTCATACTGCTGAATATGACCGCCTAATTGCTGGGTATCTAGAGCGTCAAATTGAACCACCTGATACTTTCCCAGAGACCCTTCGTATAACTGCTCAAAAAGTCCAAGAACTACGTTATGGCGAAAACCCACAGCAAAAGGCAGCATTCTATATTAATGCAGAGGCCGGAGTGGGGACCTTAGCTAACGGTAAACAACTGCAAGGGAAGGAACTCTCGTATAATAATTGGATAGATATGAATGCAGCTTGGAAACTTGTGCATGAATTTGAATCGTGCGCGGCGGCGATCATTAAACACACCAATCCCTGTGGAGTGGCAATGGGTAAGACACCACTTGAGGCTTATGAAACTGCTTTTGCCGCAGATCCGGTCTCTGCTTTTGGTGGAATTATTGCCTTTAACCGTGTAGTAGATACAGCATGTGCTGAAGCCCTTAAAGATCGATTCTATGAAGTTATTGTAGCGCCAGAATTTAGTCCAGAAGCTCGTGAGATTCTAAGTACTAAAGTAAATCTTCGACTCTTTGTGGTTGGTAGAGGGGACTTGGGTGAAGTAATGTCCGGTTGGGTTTCCAGAAGTATTGAAGGCGGATATCTCGTTCAAGAGGTCGATCGCGGAACCACCCCAGTTAGCGAATGGGAAGTGATAACAGAACAAAAACCTACGGAAGAGGATCTAGTAGCGCTTGATTTTGCGTGGCGTATTGTGAAACATGTCAAGTCAAATGCCATTGTTGTTACAGATCATAGAAAGACACTGGGTGTTGGTGCCGGGCAAATGAATAGGGTAGGGTCAGTCAAGATTGCGCTTGAACAGGCTAGAGATAACGCTAAAGGGGCTTATTTGGCATCGGATGCCTTCTTTCCGTTTCCAGACTCGATAGAAGAAGCGGCCAAGGCAGGCATTAAGGCGATCGTTCAGCCAGGAGGTTCTCGCAATGATGCTGCAGTTATCGAAGCAGCTAATCGCTTAAATTTAATTATGGTCTTTACACATCGCCGGCATTTTCAGCATTAATTATCGATTTTATGGCTTATATGGGAAGCGAGGTCAGACAGTGAAGAAGCATCGTGTGTTAATCATAGGCAACGGCGGGCGGGAACATGCTTTAGCTTGGAAGTTGGCACAAAGCCCTGAACTTGAGCGTTTATATGTGGCACCGGGAAATGCAGGGACTGTTAACTGGAATGTCCCAATTTCTGCTCAAGATATCTCTGGGTTAGTGGACTTTGCCGTTAAGGAGAAAATGGATCTTACCATTGTTGGTCCAGAAGACCCCTTGAGTTTAGGAATTGTAGATGCGTTTCAAGAGGCGGGTCTACGAATCTTCGGGCCGACTCAGGCTGCTGCTCAGATGGAAGGAAGTAAGTCTTTCGCTAAAATGATTATGGAGAGTGCGAAGATTCCAACAGCAGAGTGGCAAGTATTTGAAGATCCGGTCCGAGCCAAACAGTATCTTGAAACCATTGGAGCTCCTTGCGTTTTGAAAGCAGATGGATTAGCGGCGGGTAAAGGTGTTATAGTTGCAATGGATATGGAAACTGCCCTCCAAGCAGTGGATGAAATAATGGATGGTAGTTTTGGTTCTGCCGGTAAAAAGTTGCTTATTGAAGAGTTTTTAGAAGGGCAAGAAGTTAGCTTACTATGTTTTTCTGATGGAGTAACGGCTTTACCTATGGTTCCCGTTCAGGATCACAAGCGGGCCTTAGAGGGTGACCTAGGTCTCAACACTGGAGGAATGGGTACGTATAGCCCTCCTCCGATTTGGACGACTGAACTTGAAGAAACCGTCATGCGTAATCTTGTTTCTCCTACTCTGAGGATTATGCAAGAACGAGAGACTCCCTTTGTTGGAGTGCTTTTCTTAGGGTTGATATTAACGGAGCAGGGCCCTAAACTTTTGGAATATAATGTACGGTTTGGCGATCCCGAAACCCAAGTGGTAATGAAACGACTTAAATCAGATCTTCTGCCGATTCTTTGGGCATGTACAGAAAAGCATCTTTCTGAGGTTCAGTTGGAGTGGAAAGATGAAGTTGCAGTTTGTGTTGTGATGGCTGCTCAGGGCTATCCTTTAGCCTACACAAAGGGGGTTCCGATCCGATTGCCTGTGGAGAGTGATCAAGATGCAGTGATCTTCCATGCCGGAACAGGAATTAGTGAAGGACAGCTTCAAAGTACTGGCGGCCGGGTGTTAGGTATTACTGCAGAAGGGAAAACCCTTCAAAAGGCTCGGGAAAGAGCGTATGCTCTCGTAGATCAGATCGATTTCCCGAAAGCACATTTTCGAAGGGATATTGGGGTGAAAGGGTTAGGGATTTGAAATTCCCATTATAAGGTTTAACATATTCTTCACACAAAGTTCACGGCAATGTAACAGAGATGATCTATACTAGATTTAGTAAATGATTACCCGTTATTTTTAGCGGTTAACATATATTCTTCTCATTTTTCTCCCCTTCTTTTTCTTTTTCCCCTTCTTTGATAGGAGGGGATTTCTTTTGATAAGTAGCGTTAAGCCCTGGATATGCAAGAATCCTGCTTACTTAAAATAAGGCAGGATTCTTGCATTTTGATGACGAGCCTTCTAATTTCATCACTTTCTTAAGGTCTCGAATATCGGCTTTAATGACTGAACTAGTACTAAGTTGAGTCGCTTTGTGACCGCATGGAATCTATCGCCATATAATAAAGGCAGGATTCTTAAAAAGAAGGTGGGATGAGAGTGTTTAATTACCACAAGCGTTTATTTTATCCAATCCACGTTGAACGTGAAGATACAGCGTTTGCAAAAGTACTGATAGAACACTATTCAGGAATAGATAGTGAATTATCATCAGCCTTGCAATACTTTAACCAGCGATCATATATATCAAATCGACATATACGAGAACTGCTGGGGATACTTACCGCCGAAGAATTTGGACATATGGAATTAATTTCAGTAGCCATTAATAAATTGGGAGGACCACCATTAACTATCGTTAATGCTCAAGGTACTTCATTGGGAATTAAGCAGATTGACCAAAGTTTCGACATTAATAAGATTCTGCAGATAGACATAAAGGCGGAGACCAGAGTGATTGGTCTATATCAGCAACATTTGGACTTAACTGCAGATATAAACATGAAGAAAATGATTGGATTTCTAATTAGCAGAGGAGAAGTACATAAATACTTGTTAAAAAAAGCACTGAGGTTAATTCGTGAAAACGGTTCGCCAGAGGAATTTAATGAGTTAATTTATGACTACAAAATGAGTTTGCAAGTTTTAAAATAATATATTTAAGATATTAACAAAATGGCTAGCCCTTGTCACAGGCCTTCCATGGAAAGTTGAGTGCAAGAGGCATAAAGTTTTAACTAGTGTAAAAAGTCGGCCGAAAGGCCGACTTTAGTATCTAATAGCCCAATCAGAAACCATTAATCGTTCGGAAAAACCTAGCCCATCAGTATCAATGGTTAATTCTGGCTTGTGGATTAAATCTCGATCATAATACACTGTAATTCCGTCAAGATTAAACTGATGATAGTTTTCAGGTTTACGTGGGCTTCCTTTTCTTACAGTAGGGGGAGTAGATATGGGAATACAACATTGAGTGACTACCATGCGTTTTATGTAAAGCGTATTTTTTTTGGCCTTCTGGAGGAATTTCAAAGCTTTCTGTGTAATGTTAATAGTCATATTCTTATTCATACTCGTTTTAAGGTTAGGATCCAACGGTGGATTCACCTCCTTAATGTTACCATATCCTATTCTATCATTTTTGTTTTCGCTTGCAAGGGATTGGAGGATTCAAGTTTGGATAAGTTAACACGCCAACATGAAATTGTCAAAAGTGTTGCAACAGAACCCTGGGTGCATTCCCTCCAAAGTTTAGCAATGAATTTTGGAGTAAATCAAGTGACTGTGCAAAGAGATTTCGAAGAAATGAGAGATAATGGCTTTCAGTTTAAGAAGGATGGAGCGGGAAGACTATATCTGCAGATGAGTGGTTGGAATGGGGTGGTGCCAGTAAAGGCAGCGACCCTTCGGCAAATGGAGATTTTGCGGATACTCTCCTCAAATCCTCAGGGATTAAGCATAACGGAAATCCACAAACGCTTTAATCGACGGGACGTAGAAGAAGTTAGCGGTAAAACCCTCGAACGTGCAGTGAAAGATTTGGAAAAGAAAAACATCCTTAAACATAGAGGGGAGGAGTACGTAATTTGCTCTGAATATATGCTCCCACCACTCCAGTTAAATGAGCGAGAAAAAACACTTCTTTTGGAAGCTTTAAACGTTGCTCGTGCTCTAGCACCTATTCCAGTTGAAATGAAAACCCTTGAGGCTAAACTCAAATTGTGGATAAGACAGAGTAATCATTTGAGGGAGACAATATTTGTGCATGGAAGAACTCCTACTCAGGATGTCCATCGCAGTCAGTGCTGTTTTCAACTTGAAGAAGCTGCTCAGAGCAAGACCCAAGTAGACATCCTCTATCGTAAAGAAGAAGAACCAGCACGACAACTCAGATTAAACCCCTTGGGAATTGTTTATTACTGGGTGCTTGATAATTGGTACCTTATTGCTCAGGATCAGCAAGATCAAAGGATTAAGACATATTTGGTAAATCGTATCTTAGATGTTACACGTTTGTCCAAATCATTTTCCCCAATAGAAGGGTTTGATCTAAAGACCTGGTATCAATTTGCCTGGGGAGTTTATCGAGATCAGAATCCTGTACCTGTAATAATACGGTTTCACAGTTATTACTCAACCTTAAATCGCGTGAGAACGGAATTAGCTAAACGTAAAACCTGCACGCTTATTGAGGAGGGTGATGGCCTTCTGATGAAAGATCAGGTAGAAGGACTAGATGAATTAGCGGTTTGGCTACGTGGATTCGGATCGGGGGCAGAGGTCCTCGAACCTTCGGTACTTCGAGAAAAAGTTGCTGAAGAGTTTTCCCTACTCCTGCAAATGTATGGAGGTGACTCGAATGGACTCAATTGATCGAATGGGAAAAATAATGGCATTAATAGAAGTCCACCCAGAGGGGTTATCCGGCAGTGCCTTAGCCAATGCCTGCGGTGTTCCTTGGGGGACAATGAAACAGGATTTGAAATTACTAGCTACATCTATTGAAAATCCCTTTCCCTTATACACGGATCACGACGAAGGAAATGACGAAGAGGATTTGTTTCAGCCGGAGGTCAAATGGTTTTTAGCTGCTGCTGAAAAGAGATATACTCCAGTTCACTTGAGCGTACGCGAGGCGATAGGGATATTGGGTATCATTGAGTATTTAAACGAAGAAGATGCCCTAAAAGAAGGTCTTAGACAAAAGATCTTGTCAGGATTTGACTTAGGAGAAGAAGAGAACTATCGTTTCATTAAAGGAGAGCTAACGCCATTAGAGCCTATTAAAGGAAACACATTTCCTTTAATAGAAAACGCAATTAGGGAGAACAGGCGAGTAAGGATCATATTTAATGGTCGAGAAGTAACCGTAGATCCCTTAGGGATTGTTTACTACTCAAGGCTAAGATGTTGGTATCTAGTTGCTCGACAAGGAGAGGTAATAAAGACCTATCATTTAAAAAACGTCCAGGAAGTGAGCCAAACCAGAGAACTCTTTGTTTACCCTGAAGGGTTTTCCTTAAAGAATTGGTTTGGTCCGCGTTGGGGGATGGAATATGGAGATTTATTACGGGTTAAAGTCCGCTTTCTCAATCGCTCTCAAACTCTTGCGAAGGTACGCAAAGATGTAGCCCATCGCAACAGTAAATTGACGACATTAGATGATGGCTCGATGCTCTTTCAAGATGAGATCATTGGGGTTAATGAATTTATTACCTGGGTATTAGGGTTTGGATCAGCTGCAGAAATCTTAGAGCCAAAAGAACTTCGTCAACTTATTCTCAAAAGGATTCGCGAGACGTTGAATAACTATACCTAAATCTAAATCTAAATCAATTTGTAATAGGAATAATATTTTGTTTATCTTTCATGTCGCTTTTTAGAGAAACATGGAGTTCCTTATTAGTATTAACAGAATTGTCATCTAAATGTCTCCCCAGTTTGTTAAGATATTAAAAATGGGTGAAATGAAAGGAAGAATTTAAAATATGCTAAAAGATTGTAAAGCTGGGGAACGATTTGAAGGGGTATTATTGGTTAATGAATGGAAAGAGGTTCCCTTTAGGCAAAAACCAGGTGTTTATCTCTCTTTGACATGCCAGGACCGTTCGGGAATGATTCATGGGAAAATATGGAATTATGATTCGCAAGTCCTTGTATGGCTTAAAGATCATGATATTTTTTTGGTTAAAGGAGTTGCTTCTGAGTACCGTGGCACAGTTGATCTAACGATTGAAACTATCCGGATGGTTCCGAAAGAGAATGTAGACTTATCGGAGCTTTTACCAAGTTCACCGGTTGCTGCAGACGAGTTGGAAAAGCGCTTAGCTGTTCTTATAGAGAAGATAATCCAACCGGAACTTAAAGTTCTGCTTGAGAAGTTTTTAGAGCATCCAGAGTGGGGAAATGCTTATCGAAAAGCCCCAGCTGCCATGAAAATTCATCAAGCATATCTCCGTGGACTTTGGGAGCACAGTGTTAGAGTGGCTGAGCTCGCAGAAGGAATTGCGAAGCACTACCCCAAAATGAATCGTGATTTAGTCGTGACGGGAGCACTTTTGCATGATATGGGCAAGATCGGAGAGTATTCCTACGACCGGGGGGTTAAGTTTACAACTGAAGGACGGCTACTGGGGCATATTATCTTAGGGATCGAACTCTTAACTGAGGAGATCGGCAAGATCTCAAATTTTCCGCGAGATCTCCGCTCTAAGTTGTTACATATTATTACAAGTCACCATGGAAAATATGAATGGCAATCACCAAAACGTCCAAAATTGATGGAAGCTTTGGTGATTCACTATGCAGATGCCATGGATGCAGAACTGTATCAGTTTGAGAAAGCTAAAGAGGATCACCCACAAGATGAATGGTCGCCATATATTCCAAGTATGGAAAGGTTCATATATTTGAAGTAGGGAGGAAGTAGAGAAGTTTTATCACTTTAATCAGAGAAAAGAGGATGCCTCATGTTTTTTGAACCAGAATTTAGCTGCCAAACGAAAATAGATGAAACGGTATATTGGTTGTTGTTCAAAGGAAATAAATGTCTTGTCTCAGAATATGACGGGCAATTTGCTTTACCTGACATTGAACTGAATAAGTTAAACATAAAACCAATCCGGAGCCAATATGTTGGACGAGTAGAAGGACGTTCTTGTTTTGCAGCTGAACTCTCTCCGGATACGGTTACACCGGAAGGTATGAAATTTTGTCACTTAATGCGGTTACTCGATCATATTCCAGACGAAATGTTTGTCTTGGTTGGAAGAGCTTATCACATTATGCACTGGGATCGTACCCATCAGTATTGCAGCCAGTGCGGAGCTCAAATGGAAAATAAAATGGATGAAAGAGCTAAGCTTTGTCCTAAATGTGGATTTGTGAATTATCCTCGAATTTCGCCAGCGATAATCGTGGCGATTACTCGGGGACGCGAAATATTGTTGGCCAAAGGGAGTCGTTTCAAAACTGCCTTTTATAGTGTTTTAGCCGGTTTTGTTGAGCCTGGAGAAACATTTGAAGAGTGTGTGCAAAGGGAAGTAGGCGAGGAGGTAGGCCTAAAAGTTAAAAACATTAAATATTTCAGCAGCCAGCCTTGGCCCTTCCCAGATTCTCTCATGGTAGGTTTTACAGCTGAGTTCGATAGTGGGAATATAAATATGGATAAAAGCGAAATTTTGGATGCGAGATGGTTTACTGCTGATGAACTTCCGTTGATTCCTAGTACAGGAAGTATAGCTCGGCGATTAATAGATTGGTTTATCCAACATCAAGTTTAATAAGGAAGAGGCAACAGCCCTGGAAATTTGAAAGACAGCGCGATGGAATAAAGCAGTCCTAAGATAGAGCCGACAATAAATCTTCTAAAGTGAAAGTCTCCTGCCACCAATTGACCAGAGAAGAACGGAATCGGTAACTTGGACAAGTAGGATTAATCTAGATCTGTTTCGCTGAACAAACTGCCAAGCGGATATATAGCGGTTGGAAATGTTGTTTGTTACTTACCAGACTCATTAAAAACTCTGCCCTTATATAGTTTGGTGTCCGTAAGCACCTTGCTCTAGTAGCGAATTTATGCTTCGATAGTCTCAGTTAACTTACTATCCCAAAAGCGATTGGCGATGAGGCGAACACAAAAGGGATGATTTCCCCAGATGTCAGGGTTATCGAGAGAGAGCATAAGGGCATAGGCCTGACGACAAGTAGATATAAGGGGGTAATTCTTAGTAATATGAGCTAGAACAGATAGAATTGCCTCGCGTCGTTCAGAGTGAAATAGATTCTGAATATAACGGCGGCTGTGAGGAGTTAGACGAAACCGTGTTAAATCAGAGGAGAGAGGTTTGATTTCATTTTCAGAAAATGACACCACCTCTAGTTCTGGAAGGTCGGCTAAAATATCTGATTCCCGCAAAAATTGAACAAGGTGTTCTTGAATTTCAAGCGCGGGAAAAGAGATAATGCCTGGCGTCGAGGCTAAAATTCGTATGCGTAAGAGGTTGGCCTGAATCATTTTTTCGTTTTTTATAAATATATGGGATTTTCCAGCCATGAACTGGATAAGGGCAGCTAGTACCTCGTTCCCTTCTAAGGCTTGCTGTTCCCAAGAGGGTATTAAGTTAAGGATGTCATCTAATAGAGGGGGACTAGTTTGATCAAAGAGTTGGTACTTAATAATAGCGCTCAAGGATTCTTGAGTTGGTTTTTTGAGTAGGATGCGTCGAAGTCCAGGGTGGACAGCTATTGATATGGTTTTTTTATCAGGGTTATACATCGAAGGTGCCTCCTCCGTAGCTTTGTATCGTTAATTCTGTCTGTATTGTAGTGTATGTTTTTTATAGGGTTCTATCCAAGTAATTTAAGTTGTCCCAAAAAATAAACAGAAAAATCTGATAAATTGGTATTAAAGAACATTATCTTTCGGAGCCCACCATCCGCTCAATCCAAGTAATGGGTACATTCTTAAATGAAAACCAAGAATGGCATAAGGTTTTACTGGAACACATAGGGTCTTCCAGTAAAACCAGTGTGTAAATTCTATCGAAATTAAACTAAACCGAAGAGCCGAACCACTTGGGTAACAGTTAAACAAGCCGTGAATCCAATAACCGTCGGAATTAGAAAAGTTAGAAAAACCCATTTCTTACTGCCTGTTTCCTTGTAGGTTGTAAGGAGAGTGGTGGCACAAGGCCAATGCAATAAGGAAAATATCAGGACGTTTACTGCGGTTAGCCAGGTCCATCCGTTACTTACCAAAACGCTTCTCAGCTCCTCCAAACTAGCATAATCTTGCAGAGAGCCTGTGGAGAGATAACTCATTATGAGAATTGGTAAGACGATTTCATTTGCTGGCAGACCAAGGATAAAAGCCATCAGGATAAATCCATCTAAACCAATTAGTTGTCCAAATGGATTAAGAACATAAGCTATGATGGAGAGAATGCTTTGGTCCCCAATATAGACGTTGGCTAGAATCCAAATCACGGCACCCGCAGGAGCGGCTGTTATAATTGCACGCCTTAAAACAAATAGGGTTCGGTCGATCATGGACCGATAGATCACTGCTCCAATCTTAGGGCGACGGTATGACGGCAATTCCAAGACCATCGAAGAGGGTTCACCTTTTAAAATTGTCATCGAGAGTAGCCATGATACTGACAATGTAACAGCCACTCCCAGTAAGATTATTCCCGAAATGACTAGCGCATTGACAAATCCTGAATAGGATGCAATAGCACCACCAATAAAAATTGAGGTAATAGCTATAAGTGTAGGAAATCTGCCATTGCAAGGGACAAAATTGTTGGTTATAATCGCGATTAAGCGTTCTCTCGGAGAATCGATAATTCTACATGAAGTAACTCCGGCAGCATTGCACCCGAAACCCATACACATTGTCAAACTCTGTTTGCCACAGGCTCTTGCTTTTTTGAAGATGTGATCTAGGTTGAAAGCTATGCGAGGTAGGTAACCTGAGTCTTCTAAGAGAGTAAATAAGGGAAAGAAGATAGCCATAGGAGGTAGCATCACGGCGACAACCCAGGCTAGAGTGTGGTATGCTCCTAGAACGAGAACTCCATGTACCCAAGCCGGTGCACCTAACCATTGAAACCAGAGAGTAAGCAAATCTTGAAAAGTAAAGAGCACGGTGGCGAGGAGCTCAGAAGGAATATTTGCTCCTTCTATAGTTATCCAAAAGACGCCGACCAACAAGAGTATCATGAGTGGATAGCCTAACCACTTGGAAGTCACAAGATTATCAATAGTTTGATCCAAGGTGATTCGTTGGCTTCCTTTCTTAGAAAGTACATGCTTTGTTATTTGCTCTGCGTTTTCATAAATATCGGCAACGATCTGGTCACTAAACGATTTTAGATAGGTTTTGCGAACAAATTCTGCATGACCATATACTTCACTTAGACTTCTTGAAGGGTTCATTGCGCACATTTAGATACCTCCCAATCCTGGAATGACGTTTGGTCAATATCTAAATAATTGCTTAGACTTTTTAGAAAGCTTTGGTCTCCGTCCAAAAGCCTTAGAGCAATCCAACGGGGGGACAATGTATTGTTTGATATGTTTTCTACTAAAGGCAGCAATTCTTTCAGAGCACTTTCGACATCTGAGGAATAAATAATTTGACGAGGACTTGGGTGCACAGATCCTGTAGCAACTTGAAAGATTTTCTTACGTAGTTCTGCAAGTCCCTTTCCTTGACGAGCGGCCGTTGCGACCACGGGTACACCTAGTTCACGTTCTAAGGAGGGCACATCAATGAACAGATCTTTTTTAGCAGCCTCATCCATAAGATTCAGACAGACAATAACTTTAGGTGTTATTTCAAAGACTTGAAGTGCAAGGTTAAGATTTCTTTCTAGGCTAGTTGCATCTAAGACAACCACAGTAACATCTGGGTTAGCAAAACACAGAAAATCCCTAGCTATCTGTTCCTCAACCGTATGAGCTAATAAGGAATAAGTACCAGGCAAGTCGACCATTAAAAAAATTTTTTTCTGATGCTGGAAGCTCCCTTGGGCGTTATCTACCGTCTTACCGGGCCAGTTACCAGTATGTTGATGCAGTCCGGTCAGTGCGTTAAAAATTGTACTCTTCCCAACGTTCGGATTTCCTGCTAAGGCAACGCTGAATTGGTTATTAGTAATAGGAATACCAAGAAAGTTTTGCCATAATATGTTCTTTTTTTCAGCAGATAGAATCATACACATTCCTCTCCATTCGATAACTTTCTCACAAGAATTTGGGAAGCATCTTCGCTCCGCAAGGCGATGAGTGTTCCCCTCACTAGATAAGCGGTTGGATCACCAGAAGGCCCTCGTCGAATACAGCGAATTAACGTTCCAGGGACGATTCCTAAGTCAAGAATACGGCGCCGTAAAAGTCCGTTCAACTCTAAGGAAACTATCTGACAGGCCGAACCCAGAGATAAGTCTGATAATGGATTGATTCGTTCTGCACCCTTCACACTATGTACCCCCTTTTCGTTACCAGGCTAATCTACTTTCTAATCCATAGGTTAGCTTCGGCTAACTTTTAGTTAAAGTTCATTTTGAATAGATTATGTAGTAGAGGCTCTTTTGTTCCCCCGAAAGCTTATACTTATCTAAAAAACTAAGTTTTACTTCAATTTGGGTTTCAAAAATAAGGACCAATGTACTTTAGCACACATTGCGTTCGCTTATTGATTGTCCCCTTACTTTGTTCGACTAGGCTAGGAACAGGGGAGAGCCGTAGGCTTCGATTCCTAAACGAGGCAACTATGATATAATAAAATGTGGTTAGCTTGTTTAACGCTTAGGAGTTGATACTATGATACAAGGGATCGGCAGATTGAGATTTTCAGATGAAGAAATTCAAATGCCCCAGATTACAAGAAAGATGCTCGCAAGAATTATGAGCTATTTCTTGCCCTATTGGAAGAAAGTGCTTCTCGTGATGGGCATAATATTAATTATCTCAATACTGGGACTTATACCTTCGATCCTAGTTAGGAATATTATTGACAATGCTTTACCGCAAAAGGATTTGCTACTCTTAAGTTTGTTAATCTTCATTTCCATAGGGGTTACTGTGATCTTAGGACTTTTGCAAGTGGCACAGTCTTATCTGAGTATTTGGATTTCGAAACATATAATCTTAAACATGAAAAATCAAATGTATTCTCATTTACAGGACATGTCCGTAAATTTTTATACAGCTGCTAGGCCGGGAGAGATTATTACTAGAATAACGAGCGATATTGATGGGATACAGGAAATATTTAACACAACCATTGTCAATGCCTTAACCAATGTTGTTGTGCTTATCTCAACGTCGGTAGTCCTCGTAATGATGAACTGGAAATTAGCAATTGTTGGCATGATTATACTACCTACTTTTATTGTCCCTACAAGAAAAGTAGGTAAGCTTAGATGGAAAATAGCCACAAAGAGTCAAGAAAAAATTAGTGATCTAAATCAGATTGTTCAAGAAGCCTTTAGTGTCAGTGGGGCGCTACTTACAAAGATTTTCACCAAAGAACAAGATGAATTGGCAAGATTTGAAAAAACAAACAGCGAGGTCATAAGCCTACAAATTAGGGAATCATTAGTAGGTCGTTGGTTTAGGATGACAATAACCACCTTTATTGCTATTGGTCCGATGCTTATCTACTTATATGGTGGCTATTTATATATCAAAGGTGAGATATCAGTTGGGAGTATAATAGCTTTTGTAACATTGTTAGGAAGGCTTTACATGCCGGTTTCACAACTCTCAAATATTCACATAGATGTCACCAGATCTTTAGCCTTATTTCAGAGAATCTTTGAATATTTAGATCAGAAACAAGAGATAAAAAATAAGCCGGGTGCAATTAAGTTAGAGGTTATTAAAGGGAAGGTGGAATTTGAAAAGGTACATTTTTCATACAACAGTAAGGTTAAAGTCTTAGAAGATATAAAGTTTTCTATAAAACCAGGTACTATGGTGGCCTTAGTTGGCTCTAGTGGTGTGGGGAAAACTACTATTACAAATTTGATTCCAAGATTATATGATGTAAACAGAGGCAGCATTAAGATTGATGAAAGAGATATCAGAGATGTTACACTGCAATCACTTCGAAGCCAGATTGGTATAGTAATTCAAGAGCCTTATCTTTTTAATGATACTATCGAAGAAAATCTAAGATATGGTAAAAAAGATGCTACAAAGGAAGAGATGATCGAGGCTTGTAAAGCCTCCTATATTCATGATTTTATAATGACTCTGCCGGATAACTACAAAACAATTGTTGGGAATAGAGGTATCAAATTATCTGGTGGAGAAAAGCAAAGAGTGTCTATTGCTCGGGTTATTTTGAGAGACCCAAGAATTATTATTCTAGATGAAGCTACATCTTCTTTAGATTCCGTATCGGAAATGTATATTCAAAAGGCAATGGTGCCGCTGCTAAAAGATAGGACAAGCTTTGTTATTGCCCATAGATTATCAACAGTTTTAGCAGCAGATCAAATATTTGTTATCGAGAATGGCACAATCGCTGAAAGTGGGAACCATGAGGAATTAATCAAGAAAGATGGTCTTTATCGACAAATCTATGATACACAATTCAAAGGGGATATGTTCAACTAACTTCGGAGGGAGTTCCACTCCGTCCGAAGTTAGTTGTCAATAACTTTTTATGACTTACGAAGGTGGATCAAAATGGAAAATAGAAAGTATAGAATGGAATTCAAAGTTCATTATCATGAAGTGAACCCATACGAGCAGGCCACGCCCCTGACCATATTACATTACTTAGAAGATGCAGCAATTTCTCATTCTGAGGCTGTAGGACAAGGAATTAAGAGGTTAAAAATCGAAAAACATGCTTGGATCTTAAATCAGTGGCATCTTCAGATGAGCCGTTATCCTATACTAGGTGAAAAAGTTATGATAGAAACTTGGTCTGCTGGGTTTGAGCGTTTTTATGGATCGAGAGATTTTTTGATTATTGACGAAGATCAGAAAATCATCGGCAGAGCAACATCTTTGTGGATCTTTTATAATACGGAAAGTATGCGTCCTTCGAGAATCCCCTCGGATTTCCAAGACATTTATGGAATAGACTTGATGCGAGCGATTGAAGAACCTTTGGATCAACTTCAGATAGAGGAAGGGGAACAAAAAGAAGGAATTGAGCAGATATTTACGGTAAGACGCAGTGATATTGATACCAATGGGCATGTCAATAATGCAAACTATCTTCAGTGGATGCTGGAAGTCGTCCCTGAAGATGCCTACCAGAATAATCAGCTTACGGACCTGAAAATCACTTATAAGAAGGCCGCAACGTATGGAACCAGCATTTGCTCAAAATGCTGTGTTGCTAATCATCAGATAAACAGCACAGCTTATAGGCATGTAATTCTCGGGAATGACTGCCAAGAACTTGCAAGAGGTAAAACTGTCTGGATTAAATAATTAACGATAGTGGTTAGTATTGGCTAACCCTATTGCAATGGTATGACCCATTGTAGAACGTAATGTAAGATGAAGAATATGAAAAGAGGCAAAAATATGCGTAGAAATGATAAGGAAATTACTGCTCAGAATTTGATGGATGAGATCCTAAAGCAGGCTCAGGTTTGCCGATTAGCGGTATCCTATAAAGATATGCCCTATATTATTCCGATGAACTTTGGTTACGCGGACAGGGTTTTGTATTTTCATACTGCGCATGAGGGGTTAAAAGTTTTAATTCTGCGAGAAAATCCTCAGGCTTGCTTTGAAGTTGAGATAAATACACAACTAGTTCCTAGTGAGCAAGGCTGTGAATGGACAATGCGATATCAGAGTGTCGTTGGTTTCGGAGAAGTTGAATTCATTGATGATATAGCGGGTAAGAAAGAGGGAATGAAATTAATAATGCAGCAATATTCTAATGATAAACCTTTTCCTACGGATGCTATGCTAGCAGGAGTTACTATCTTTAAGTTGAAGGTAAATACAATGACTGGTAAACAATCGGGTTTTTAAGTGCGTACTTTATAATATTAATTTCAGTGACTCCTACTTTATGTAATTAGGGGTCACTTTTCTTTCGGCGAGGTATGGCTTCCCTTAGCTACAAAGTTTTTGGTTATGATTAGACGCTCCATAAACCAATCCTCACTGCAAAGTATTCGTTAAGGGTCGTGTGTTAATTTTATGGGACTAAACAGGTAATATTTATAAAATATTTGCATAAGAAGGAATAGAGGAGATATTTGTCGAAGTGAATCATATAAGATCATCATACTATAATTTGGATATCTAAGTCAGTTCCATGGACATGACCGCAATCTAATAAGAAAAGTGGTATGATAATGTCAACTGAAGTGATAATGGAATTAGAACAAAAAAATTCTTTTCTGGAAGAGGCTTTAAGAGAAGCTCGAGAAGAGAATGAAATTTGGGATCGGATTTTCTTTGAAATTAGTTGGGGAATGGTAGTTGCTGATGCCAGCAGTGGTAAATTGCTAAAGGTCAATCCCCATTATGCAAAAATGCATGGATATAGCATCTCAGAGTTAATAGGTAAATCCATCTATGAGGTACTCTGTGCGCCAGGACATCAGAAAGACTTTTTGGAAATTGGTCCCAGGAAAAATGATCGTTATGTATATAATTCTATACATGTGAGAAAAGATGGAAGCCGCTTTCCTGTAAGCATTAATAATTATGAAATTACTGTAAATTCGCGGCGCTATATTATTGTTTCTACTTGGGATATAACAGATAGTGAGCTAAAACAGAAGGAATTGAGACAGTATCGGAAAAAATTAGAGGAATTGGTCAAATTTCGTACAGAAGAACTCGAAAATACAAATGAGCAACTTCGAAATGAGATCATAAAAAAAGAAACTGCAGAAAACCAATTAGCTAAAGCAAATCAAGAGATGATTAATATTTTAGATAGTATTGGGGACTGCTTTAAAGCCGTAAACCGTGAATGGGTCATAACATATGCCAATAAGGCTATGGTTAAGTCACGCGAGGCTAATGGACTGGATGGCAATATTGTAGGATCTGATTATTGGGAGACTCATAAGTTATCCAATAATACGATTAATGACGCTTGTCTTAAAGTTATGAACGACGGGATTCCAACACGATTTGAGACCTATGCTATAACCTTGGGGCAGTGGGCTGAAGTCAGTATTTATCCAACTGCTAGTGGAATCTCGATTTTTCTTCGTAATATTGAGGAAAGACGTAAGATTGAAAAAGCCATAGAGGAAGAACATCATCGTCTATATTCACTATTTAATAGCTTTCCTGGACTTATATATCTTCAAGAAGAAAATCATAAAATACGCTACGCTAACAATAGTTTTCGAGCAAAGTTTGGTCCATGCTTAGAACGACCATGCTTTGAAGTTATTGCAGGGTTGCAGTTTCAATGCCCTGATTGCATGTCCTCAATGGTTCTTAGGAACCTTACGGCTGTTTGGAAAGAGATGGTTTTTGATAATCAAATTTATGAAGTTTACTCTCAACCCTTCATTGATGCAGATGGATCGAGGTTAGTTTTCAAGGTACTTATCGATATTACCGACAGAAGGAGTGCTGATCGTGAATTGGCGCGTTTAGAAAGACTTAATATGGTGGGAGAAATGGCCGCAAGTATTGCCCACGAGGTTAGAAATCCGCTGACGACGGTTCGAGGGTTTCTACAACTACTCCAATCTAAGGTAGAAACGTTGGAATATCACGATTATTATCAATTGATGACGGATGAACTGGATAGGGCAAATTTGATCCTTACAGATTTGCTAAACGTAGCCAAAGAGAAATCGATCGACTTTGAATTAACCAATATTACTAGGATAGTAACGACTCTAGCCCCTCTCTTAACGGCTGATGCAATTAATCAAGATAAAAAAATTTCTTTGGAGCTTGAAGAGGTTTCTGACTCTCATGGAAATGGAAACGAGCTGCGACAGTTGATACTGAACTTGGCAAGAAACGGATTGGAAGCAATGCCAGCAGGTAAGACTCTAACCATTCGAACTTATAATTATGAAAATTACATTATACTTAAGGTCTGCGACCAGGGTGGAGGGATTGATCCTGAAATACTTGGTAAACTAGGTACCCCGTTTTTAACAACAAAAGAACGAGGTACTGGATTAGGGCTTGCAATATGCCAAAGCATAGCAAGCCGTCATAAGGCGCTAATTAGTTTTGAGTCAATGAATACTGGAACGACTGTTACAGTTAAGTTCCCAGTCGATTATTATTAACTTTTTTCCTTTTATTAAAAACAAAGGAGCTGTGAACATATTTCGTGCTTTAGAATTAATCGTAAGTGTTACGTTAATATTAACAATGGAAATGGTAAAGCCACCCCATCTTAAAAAGTGGGGTGGCTTTACCATTTAATATAAAGTGTTTTTTAGAATGCAGGAACAATTGATCCTTTATATTTGTCTTCGATGAACTTCTTGACGTCAGGGGAAGTTAAGACTTTGGCAAGCTTTTGCAGAGCTGAATCGTCTTTTCGGCTTTCTTTGACAACTAGTATATTTGCATAGGGAGATTCTTTGTCTTCAATAATGATGGAATCAGTGAGCGGGTTGAGTCCACCTTCTAGAGCATAATTCGTATTGATCACTGCAGCGATAACTTTAGGATCCTGGAGTACTCTGGGAAGCTGAGGAGCATCAAGCGGGGTGATTTTAAGCTGCTTGGGGTTGTCTTGGATGTCATTAACTGTTCCCTTAATCCCCACTCCATCTTTTAATTTGATGATTCCAGCTTTTTCAAGAAGGGCTAAGGCACGGCCACCGTTCGAGGGATCATTAGGAATGGCAATGGCATCCCCACTCTTTAGGTCATCAAGTTTGGTGATTTTCTTAGAGTAGATTCCCATTGGTTCGATGTGTACGTTGGCAATTGAGACATTCTTTAAGGAATGGTCTTGGTTAAAGGAGTCCAAGTAAGGAGTGTGTTGGAAGAAGTTAGCGTCAATATCCCCTGTATCCAAGTCTAAGTTCGGTCGGACATAATCAGTGTAGCTCACGATTTGGAGGTCAACACCTTCTTTGAGCAGGGCAGGTTTAATGTACTCTAAGATCTCGGCATGGGGAATTGGAGTTGCTCCAACTTTCAGTACGGTGCTAGAGGCTGTGTCTGATCCGGTTTTTGGAGCATCGGTCTTACTGCCGCAGCCCGAGAGTACGAGGGAAAGAGTGACTAAAACAGCGAGTAATAAAGCAAAGTAACGGTGGTTCTTAAGTTTAAACATAATTTTTTCCTCCTATTTGTTGAGTTTGGATTGAACATTGCTTGTGGATGATTTTCTTTTTGCTTCAACTTTAGTTGAACGAGTTCGCTTATAGATGAAGCGCTGGAGAAGGGTAACAGTCTGGATTTAATGTGTAAGCTTGCGTGCCAAAGCGGTTCCCAGGGACTGTATGATTTGAACGATCACGACTAGAATGATGACAGTGACGATCATAATATCGGTTCGGAAACGGTTGTAGCCATATTGAATGGCCAAGTCTCCTAACCCGCCTCCGCCAACGGTACCGGCCATAGCAGTGTAGCCGATGACACTAATCGTCGTGATGGCGACGCCTAGAATGAGTGAAGCCTTTGCTTCAGGCAGAAGGACTTTTTGAATAATTTGTTTGGGGGATGCTCCCATCGATAAAGCGGCTTCGATCACGCCGTAGGGCACTTCTTTTAGGGAACTTTCCACGACTCGGGCCACAAAAGGGGCAGCCGAGATAACAAGAGGGACAATAGCTGCAGTTGTGCCAACGGAGGTACCAATAATTGAACGAGTGAATGGGATTAAGGCTACCAACAGGATGATAAACGGAGCGGAACGCAGGATGTTAATAATGGTTCCTAAAGTCCTCTCTATCCACGGGTTGGGAATAATATGCCCAGGAGAGGTGACCACCAAAATAATACCTAAAGGGAGTCCTAGGAGGTAAGCGAGTACCGTGGAGGCGGCGACCATATAGAGTGTTTCGCCGGTTGCTGGGATCATTAGTCGAAGTAATTCAATCCAAAAAGTGGCTTGAAAAAGCAGGGATGGATCAAAGGGCACGTTGAATCACCTCCACTTTTAATTCTCGGGATGCCAAATAGCGATGAGCCTCTTTGAGCTGTGTAGGGTTTCCCTGAAGTTCCAAGGTTAGAGTGCCAAAAAGTGTAGATCTTAAATGGTCGATGCTCCCATAGAGAATGTTGGCTCGAACGTCGCAGGTGCGCAGTAAATCGGTAATAATCGGATCTGAGGCTCGTGAGCCAAGGAATTGAATGCGAACAATTTCTGAATCGCGGTGGGTTGAAAGCTCTTTTAACAGGTCGGTTGGAAGTTCGTTTGGAAAAATGGTTGAGATAAACTGTCTTGCAATATCCGATTGAGGTTTAATGAAAACAGACTCTACAGGGCCATTTTCCACGATGCGTGCTTCGTGAATAACTGCAACATCAGTGCAGATTTCTTTGACTACTTTCATTTCGTGGGTAATCATTACTATCGTTAAGCCAAGCTTTTGGTTAATATCACGAAGCAGGTTTAAAATAGAAAGGGTGGTTTGCGGATCTAATGCGGAAGTTGCTTCGTCACACAAAAGGACTTGTGGTTTTGTGGCGAGCGCTCGCGCAATGCCGACTCGTTGTTTTTGACCCCCACTTAACTGAGAAGGGTAAGCAGACGCTTTGTCTTCCAGACCAACGAGATGGAGTAGCTCTTCTACTCGTATCGAGATTTCTTTCTTTGGTACTCTAGCAATTTCTAGTGGAAAAGCAATGTTTTCCGCCACGGTTCGCGATTGAAGGAGATAAAAGTGTTGGAAGATCATCCCGATATTCTGACGTGCCTGACGAAGTTCCTTGCTAGAAAGTTTTGTTAGGTCTTGCCCGGCAACGACGATTTGGCCGCTCGTGGGTTTCTCTAGAAGGTTTAAGCAACGTACCAGCGTACTTTTTCCTGCACCGCTTAAGCCAATAATACCGAAGATGGAACCTTGCAATATGTTCAAGGATACATTATCAATGGCGATGACGTTCCCTTGGCGGGAGGAGTACTTTTTTACTAACTGTTTAATCTGAATCAAAGGTTTACCTCCTTTGTTTGAATTTCTGAAAGGTCCCTTCTCGCCGTCCGTGGCTACAGGGACACTCGGCCGTCCATAGCCAGCGGATCTAAACACAACAAAACTCCGCGAAGAAAACCCGCGGAGTACCATTCGGTTTTCCTCTTATCTCCCAGATTTCTCTGCAGGAGTTAGCACCGTGCATAAATGCCGGTTGCCGGGCTTCATCGGGCCAGTCCCTCCACCTACTCTGAATAAGAGTCTTCTATGAAGTTTTTATTGTGTTCAGGAATATTTGTATTTTAGCATAGGGAGGAAGGCATTGGCAAGGGGAAAAAATTTACTCTCAATATATAAAAAAGCTTGACAACAGCATAACGCTTTAATAGATTAAAGGGAGACAGTGATCTTGTTCTATTGAGGAGGTAATGCTATGTCAAGTGATGAGCGTTTACAGAATCCCTTAACGGATGCCCTAGTTGAAGCAGTTTTGCTGCTCAAAAGTAAAGAAGAGTGTTATCGATTTTTTGAAGATATTGCGACAGTTGCAGAGATAAAGGCTTTAGCCCAACGTCTAGAAGTTGCTAAGATGCTACAAAGGAATGAAACCTATACGGCAATTACTGAAGTAACGGGAGTAAGTACCGCGACAATCAGCCGGGTTAAACGCTGTTTGAATTTCGGGGCAGATGGATACCAACTCATCTTGCGGCGTCTAAAAGAACAGAGTGTGCAGAAAATAGACACTAATGAAGGAGAATCATGATGCTAAGAACAAATTTAGGGCTACGTATACCAAAAGGCATGCGCGATCTACTACCTGAGGAGATTGCTGTACAAGAGGGGTTAGAGGAAAAAATTCTTACGCTTTTCCGACAGTGGTCTTACCAAAAAGTATTGACTCCAACTCTGGAATATTCTGCTTGTGTCCAACCAGATGTTGAACAAGAGGATTCGTTATATAAATTCTTTGACCGCGAAGGGCGCATATTAACCTTACGTCCAGAACTGACTATACCAATTGCCCGCCTTGTCAGCACACGAATGCGCGGTGGAGAATTTCCACTGCGCTTGTGTTATGGGGCTGATGTTTATCGTAACACCGCTGTTAGACACAGAGAGTTCCGTCAAGTTGGTGTAGAACTTGTGGGTTCTGATCAGGAACTTGCCGATGCAGAAGTAATTGCTCTCGCAGTAGAAGCTATTGCTGGTTTAGGGCTAGAGAATTATCAGTTTAACCTAGGACATATGGGGATCTTTTCTGGACTCATGCAAGAAGCGGGGATCGATGAAAGGATACAGGCTAAGCTAGAAGAAGTATTAGCCCGTAAAGATATGGTGGGTGTGGAGAGCTGTGTTAGACAAAGTCGTTTACCTGGACGAGTTCAGGAGCTATTACTTCGGTTACCTCATTTACATGGAGGAGAGGAAATTCTCGATGAAGTCCTCGGCTGGAGTGAGCGACCTGCGATTCGAGAAGCAGTCGAAAGCCTAAGAAATATTTACCAGTATTTGAACGATTTCGGAGTCCAAGCGAATGTTTCTTTAGATTTAGGAATACTTCGCGGATTTTCTTATTATACTGGAGCAGTGTTTGAAGGGTATGTTCAGGGAATGGGTTTTCCTGTTGTTGAGGGAGGACGTTATGATGCATTATATGGCGACTTTGGCATTCCACAACCAGCAACTGGGTTTGCTATACATCTAGGAAATTTGTTAGAACAATTCCTACTTCCGGCAGTAAAGGGAGCAGATGTGTTGGTTTATGGATCTGATGCTAAGCAAATAATTCGTCAGTGCCAAGCTTTAAGGTCTCAGGGAAAACGAGTAGAGATGGCTCTAAAGGCACTAGGAGAAGACGAGGCTCAGAAGATGGCACTTCAAAAGAATATTACGCGACTTTTAAAAGTCAATTGAGCATCTGGAATGCTGAAAACGTCTAGCATACATTTGTGCTGGAATATTATATAATAACGTAATAAATACATCTAGATAAAGGGGTGTAATGAATTGCGTAAACTTGCGGTACTTACTGGCGGAGGGGATTGCCCGGGGCTTAATGCGGTAATTCGGGCAATTGCTAAAAGCGCGCATGGATATGGCGTTGAAGTGCTAGGGATTAGGGATGGCTTTCGTGGTGCGGTAGAAGGGGATTTCATGCCTCTTTCGCTGAGAGATGTCTCAGGTATTTTACCACGAGGGGGCACGATTCTCGGAACTACAAATCGAGACAACCCCTTTGCTTATCAAATGAAAGTAAATGGAGTAACTCAACCAGTAGATCGCTCTGAAGACGTAATCCGGAATTTAAAAGAGCACGGTGTAGATGCACTATTAGCAATTGGTGGAGACGGAAGTTTGAAAATTGCTCTTGAGTTTGCGAATAAAGGACTTAAAGTAATTGGAATTCCTAAGACAATTGATAATGATTTAATGGCTACGGATCAAACTTTTGGCTTTCAAACAGCAGTGGATACAGCCCAAGAAGCCTTAGACCGTTTACATACCACCGCAGAATCTCATCATAGGGTCATGGTTCTTGAAGTAATGGGGCGTTATGCTGGCTGGATTGCTTTGTATGCCGGTGTCGCTGGAGGAGCAGATGTCATCCTAATTCCAGAAATACCGTATAATCTTAATCGAGTTGCCTTAAGCATCCAGCATCGGGCAAAGCAAGGAAAGAAATTTAGTATTGTCGTGGTGGCAGAAGGTGCTAAACCTTTTGGTGGCGAAATGGTAGTAGAACGTATGATGGAGGGGCGAGTTGACCCGATCAAATTGGGAGGGATAGGTGCTAAAATAGGCCACGACCTTGAAGAACATTATGGGATGGAAACTCGAGTGACAGTGCTAGGGCATCTGCAGCGTGGCGGTTCCCCCAATGCCTATGATCGAGTTCTATCCACTCGCTATGGGACTGCAGCGGTGGATGCTGCACTCGAAGAGGAATTTGGAATCATGGTCGCGCTACAAGGTAGAGCGATTGTAAAAGTTCCCCTTCGTGAAGCGGTCGATCAGATTAAACTTGTGCCCTTAAATGATCCTTTGTTGTTAGCGGCACGCACTCTTGGGATGGAGATGGGAGATTGATAAAAAAATAGGAGGCTGAACAATGAATGGTAAATTATCTCTAGATCAACTTGAGAATTTCCTTGATGAGACTGGTGATTCTTTACGAGGGGATCGGGAGGCAACGGAATTCAAAGAATATGTCATTGCAATTCTCTTTTTAAAGCGCTTAAACGACCGATTTAATTTAGAGCGCGAAGTTAGGCGTCATAAACTTACGGTGAAGGGTTTGTCTCAAAGTCAAATTGAAGAGGAGTTAGAAAAAAGGGAATCCTATCGTTTGTTTGTACCGAAGATGGCTCGATGGGACATGGTAAAACAAGAAAAACGAGACTTGGGTTCCTATCTAACGAAGACCTTTCTAGAGATTGACGATATGAATCGGGGTTGCTTGGGTGTATTAAACACTGTTGATTTTGATAAGACTTCTGAAACGGGCAAAAAGTACATTAATGATGATGATCTTGCAGAGTTAATTAAGCGTTTTGAGGAATTGAACTTGGCTGATGATCATTTGGCTTTTTGAAATTGAAAAGAGACTTTAAATAAAAGGCAGAGAAAATGTCAGTTTAGACAATTCTCTGCTTTTTTGTTTTACTTGTCCAATTGCTTTGCACGTATCACTATAATCCATATTTAGAACAGAATTAAGAGGATTTGAACTTTTTTAATTTATCTTAAGGGGTTGCCAGAGTAAAAGGACATTGATATAATTAATATATTAGCACTTTAACTATCTAAAGTGCTAAATAAATAAACTGCAAAACAATTAATTTTGAAGTTATGGGTTAGTTGAGAGGGGTTGCTTAGGTGGATAAAGAATTTTTGACGATTGCATTACCTAAAGGAAAGTTGCTGATTGACTCGATTCAATTGTTGAGTCGGGTTGGGATAGAATGCAGCCATGTTAACGAAGATTCACGGAAGCTCTTCTATGATCTTCCGGACAGCAAAGTAAAGATCATTATTTGCCGACCTACGGATATTCCGACGTATGTAGAGTATGGGGCTGCAGATCTGGGGTTCGTAGGGAAGGATACTCTGTTGGAAGAGAACAAGGATGTGGCGGAATTACTGGACCTAAAATTTGGCTATTGTCGTTTTGTGGTAGCTATGTTGGAGGCGAGTGTCCCTCCTAAACTTCCGAGTGGAGAGTACGATTTAAGTGGGCTTAACCATCAACGGGTAGCCACGAAGTTTCCTAGGGTAACAGAGACCTATTTTAGCGGAATTGGAATGCAGGTGACTCCTATTAAACTGCACGGAAATATGGAGTTAGCTCCGTGTGTCGACCTGGCTGAGATGATTGTTGATATTGTTTCTACGGGAAAAACGCTTAGGGAAAACCATTTGGTCGAGGTGGCTCCGATTCTTGAGGCTACGTCGCGACTGATTGCAAATCGAGTAGCTTACCGCATGAAATACGAACGGATTCGAGAATTAGTCGAATGTTTACGCCAAGATTTACAAACATATGGAGGATGAAGGATTTATGAAGGTGGAGAATCTAAACGAAATTGATTTAAAACGTCTTACACGAAAATCGTATGGAGATGATGAACTTCTAGAGCAACGTGTTACAGCGATACTCAAGCGTGTTCGGGAAGAGGGAGAAGAAGCAATTTATCAACTGACAGAGGAATTTGATCATGTAAACCTGCGTCAAAGAGGTTTGCGTGTCTCGGATGAGGAGATTCAAGAGGCCTATCAAGAGGTAAATGAAGATTATTTGCAGGCCTTACGTACCGCTAAAGCAAATATTTTAAGGTACCATGAAAAACAGAAACGAACCTCTTGGCTGGAACCGGATTCAGATGGGACCATTCTTGGACAACTACTACTTCCTCTCAAACGTGTGGGTATTTATGTGCCTGGTGGAACAGCATCCTATCCATCGTCGGTTTTGATGAATGCCTTACCAGCAGTTGTAGCTGGAGTTAAAGAAATCGTGATGGTCAGCCCCCCGAGATTGGATGGCACCCTTCTTCCGGAGGTTTTGGTCGCGGCGGCTGAAGCTGGGGTGACCGAAGTGTACAAAGTAGGAGGGGCTCAGGGAGTTGCTGCTTTAGCCTATGGGACGGAAAACATCTTCCCAGTGGATAAGATAACTGGACCAGGAAATATTTTCGTGACCTTAGCCAAAAAGCAAGTCTTCGGAACGGTGGATATTGATATGTTGGCTGGACCGAGTGAAATCTTAATCCTAGCGGATGAGAGTGGACGTCCGGAAGAATTAGCAGCGGATTTACTTTCTCAGGCCGAGCATGATCGTTTGGCCTCAGCAATCTTGGTCTCGACATCTAGAGAACTCCTTGAACAGACCATCACTGCTGTGGAGCGGCAACTTGAAGACTTGCCCCGAGCTGAGATTGCACGAGCGTCCTGGGAAACGTATGGGGCAGCTATTCTTGTTACAGATCTCCAAGAGGGAATGGATTTGGCCAACAAAATTGCTCCCGAGCATTTTGAGCTAGTTGTGGAAGACTCATATTCTTGGTTAGGTCAAGTCCGTAATGTTGGTGCAGTCTTTCTAGGCCGGTATTCTCCTGAACCTGTTGGTGATTACTTTGCGGGGCCAAACCATGTTTTACCGACCGGAGGCTCGGCACGTTTTTATTCTCCGCTTAATGTGGATATGTTCATGAAGAAGGTCAGTGTCATTGGATATTCGGAAGCAGCCCTAAAGAGGGATGCTCAACAAATTGCTTTACTCGCCCGCATCGAGGGGTTGGAAGCACATGCTCGCGCTGTAGAGGTACGGTTTAGAGACAGCGAAGGCTTAAGTTAGAGGTAAGAAGATTAAGTCAGAGGCTGAGAAGGTTAGTAGAAGCAACGATAAAGTAGTTGCATGAAATCCTATCAAGGGAGATGTGAATAATGGAAACGGAGTTAAGTAATCCTGAAAGGTATGTTCGCCCTGTAGTTCGTGAGCTGGTTCCTTACGAAACGAAATATTTGCCTGAGTGCATTAAGCTAGATGCCAATGAAAATCCATTTCCTTGGCCTACGGAAATGCGGGAAGCGTTGCTAACTGAGAAACTAGCGTTTAACCGCTATCCAGATGGAATGGGTCAGGATCTCAAGACGCGCATTTCTCAGTACACTGCAACCTCTCCAGAAGGTATTCTAATCGGAAACGGATCAGATGAGTTGATCCAAATGATTTTACTCACTTTTGGGGGCGCAGGGAAATCTTTGATTATCCACCCTCCGACGTTCGGCATGTATCAGATTTATGCTCGCATGACGGAAACCACTGTTGTGCATGTGCCCTTGTTAAATGGGCTAGACTTGGATACTGAACGAATGTTAAAGGCAGCACAAGTTCCAGAAGCGCAGGTAATCATTGTCTGTAATCCCAACAACCCTACGGGATCGCTCTTTCCAAGGGAGGAGATTCTCAGACTCGTACGAGAAAGTGGTAAAATTGTCGTGGTAGATGAGGCCTATGCTGAGTTTGCAGAGGAAACTCTGATTCCTGAGATTGAAAATTACCCTAACCTAGTTATCATGCGGACGTTTTCTAAGGCTTTTGGAATGGCTGGCCTCCGCTTAGGGTATTTATTGGGACAGCCGAAAACTATTGCTTTAATTAATAGAGTTCGGGCACCGTTCAATGTCAACTTGTTTAGTCAGAGAGCTGGAATCTTGGCCTTGGATTATTTAGACGAGTACCAAAGGCAAATTGAGGAGATTAAAACTGAAACACGAAAATTACAAGATGCCTTAAATCTTCTTCCGAATCTAACGGTTTACCCTACGCGGGCAAATTTTATTCTTTTCAAACCAGAAGATTCCGATCAATGGGCGTCGGAATTGCTAAAACGAGGTTTTCTGGTCCGGAACATGGGCGTGCTTCCTTGGCTAGGCAAGTGCTTGCGCATCAGTGCGGGGCTGCCAGAGGAAAATGAAAGATTTATACGAGCAGTTCAGGAAATTAGCGCAGGAGTATAGCCAACATCCAGCAGATAAAAAGTTACATGGAAGGGGTATAGTTGCAGTTAAAAGTATATAAAAATTTATAAAACTCTATTGTTAATTTGCATACAGTTGGTGTATAATTACCAATAGAGATTATTCAATTGGTGAATTTGCCAAACTTATTGGTAAGACAGAACAAACATTAAGAAACTGGGATAAAAACAATACCTTAAAACCCCACCATATCGCTCCAAGTGGCTATCGATACTATTCTCAAGAACAACTTAATCATTTCTTTGGCATTAAAAATATCTTAAAACTAAACAGGAAAGTTATCGGTTATTGTAGAGTTTCCTCTCACAAGCAGAAAGACGATCTCATTAAGCAAGAAGACAATGTAAAGACTTATATGCTTGCCAAGGGTTATCAGTTTGAGATAGTTACGGATATTGGGAGTGGGATTAACTACAATAAAAAAGGATTAAATCACCTTATTGATTTAATAACCAATTCGGAAGTTGATAGAATAGTCGTTCTAAATAAAGATAGGTTATTGAGATTCGGTTTTGAGCTAATTGAAAACCTATGCACAAAATACGGAACGAAGATTGAGATCATTGATTCAACCGAAAAGACGGAAGGACAAGAATTGGTAGAGGATTTAGTTCAGATAGTCAAAGTGTTTAGTTGTAGGTTGCAGGGGAAAAGGGCTCATAAGGCTAAGAAGATGATAAAGGAGTTGCTTGAGAATGATACTGGGGAAGAAAGTTAGACTCAAGCCCACCGAAGAGCAGGAACATCAGTTGTGGAGATCGTCAGGAACAGCAAGATGGGCTTATAATTGGGCACTAGAAAGACAAGAGAAAACTTATGCTAGTGGTGGAAAGTTCCTCTCAGACAATGATTTGAGGAAAGAACTAACACAATTAAAGCAAACAGAAGAGTTCTTTTGGCTTTATGATGTTTCCAACAATATCACGAAACAAGCCATTAAGGATGCTTGTGAAGCCTATAAGAAGTTCTTTAAGAAACTTGCTGATAAGCCTAGATTTAAGAGCAGGAAAAGGTCAAAACCATCCTTTTACAATGATAACGTAAAGTTAAAAGTGAAGAAATTATCGGTTCTTATTGAAAAGGTAGGTTGGGTGCAGACATCAGAACAGATTCCAACAGGTGTAAAATACACCAATCCCAGAATTTCATTTGACGGAAAGTATTGGTATCTATCCGTAGGAATTGAACAAGAGCAAACCGTAGGACAACTGACAAGTGAAGTAGTGGGTATTGATGTCGGTGTAAAGGAACTTGCAGTATGTTCTAATGGCATGATATTCAAAAATATCAATAAGTCCCAAAGTGTCAAGAAGCTAGAGAAACGTCTACGTAGGTTGCAACGTAAAGTTTCTAGTAAATACGAAATGAATAGGGAGGAAAGCCGTTTCGTCAAAACCTGCAACATTATAAAAGTTGAAAAGCAGATTCGTATGCTACATCGAAAATTAAATGGGATCAGAAACAATCATATTCATCAAACCACTAATGCAATTGTGAAAACAAAACCTTGTAAAGTGGTTATGGAAACCTTGAATATCAAGGGTATGATGAAAAATCGACATCTATCTAAAGCTATAGCCAAACAAAAACTGTACGACTTCAAGTCAAAGCTTCAATACAAATGTAAGATTCAGGGCATTGAACTCATTGAGGCAGATAAATGGTATCCGTCGAGTAGGTTGTGTTCCAGTTGTGGGGCTATAAAGGAAAACTTGAAATTGTCAGATAGAGTGTACAGATGTGGGTGTGGTTTAGTGATAGACAGAGATCTCAATGCTTCCATCAATCTTTCGAGATACAAATTAGTAGTCTAGTCACTCAAAAGACACTACTAATGTGTACGATTCGTTGCATCGGAATTTAAGCCCTTAGAGTGTTGCATCAAACGAAAGTAGTCCTCGGACAAAATCGGACACAATGAACAGGGAAGTAAACAAATCTTTAATAGACTTTTATAAAGTTTTGGCAACGGAGAGAGTAAATGCGAGAAGCTTGTATAGAACGGAAAACTAAGGAAACAGAAATTCGTGTGCGCTTAAATTTGGATGGTACGGGAGAGGCTCAAGTAAAGACGGGAATTGGTTTCTTTGATCATATGTTGACAGCGTTTGCCCGATTTGCCTATCTTGATCTCAGCCTTGAGGCCAGTGGAGATTTAGAGGTGGATGCCCACCATACGATTGAGGATTGTGGGATCGTGCTGGGGCAGGCGTTGCGGGAGGCTTGCGGCGATAAAAGGGGGATTGAACGACTTGGTGAAGCTCTGCTTCCTATGGACGAAGCCCTTGTTCAAGTGGCGTTAGATCTCTCGAATCGTCCTTATTTAATTTGGGATATGGACTGTCCAGATGGTATGGTTGGCGAGTTTCCAGTCGAGATGGCAGAAGAATTTTTTAGAGCGTTAGCGGTACAGAGCGGGCTCACATTGCATGTTAGGAAACTTTCTGGGAAAAACCGCCATCATCTTCTAGAAGCAGCCTTTAAAGGTGTGGGGAGAGCTCTGGGTCTTGCTCTACGCCAGAATACTCGGTATAGCGGTATCCTTTCAACTAAAGGAGTTTTATAAATGATTGGAATAGTAGATTATGGACGAGGAAACTTGAGAAGTGTGGAGAAGGCATTAGAAAAGGTTGGTTTTGAAGCGACTATTATGGCTTCCCCAATGGAACTAAGCTTAGTGAATGGACTCATACTCCCAGGAGTTGGGGCGTTTGCTGATGCGATGCAGGCTTTAGAGCAAGGGGGATGGATTGAGCCGCTCACCCAGTTCGCTCGCTCCGGGCGCCCTTTCTTAGGGATCTGTCTGGGGATGCAGATTCTCTTTGAGGTTGGAGAGGAGCACGGTGAGCACGCTGGATTAGGACTTTTAACTGGTCGAGTGGTCAAATTTCCTCAGGGCAGAAAGGTTCCACATATGGGCTGGAATAGTTTAGATTTGAAACAACCCTCTCGTTTGTTAGAAGGAATCCCGAATGAATCCTATTTCTATTTTGTTCATTCTTATTATGCTGAGCCTGTGGAGAAGAGGGATATTGTCGCGACCAGTGACTATGGAGTTGTTTTTCCTGCGGTTGTAGGCAAAGACAATGTCTGGGGAGCGCAATTCCACCCGGAAAAATCAAGTCCTTGGGGACTTCAAATATTAACGAATTTTGGGAAGTGGGTGAATGAGGATGCTACTCTTTCCAGCAATTGATCTAAAAGAGGGGAAAGCAGTACGCCTTTTACAGGGGCGGATGGAAGACTCTACGATTTATGCTGATAACCCGGTTGATGTTGCTACGGAATTTGAGAAACAGGGTGCTGAATATTTACATATGGTCGATTTAAATGGTGCTTTTTCCGGAAAACCGATGAATGATGAAACCATACGGCAAATTGTTAGAAGTGTATCGATTAAAATTCAAGTGGGTGGTGGAATCCGCACGATGGAGCGGATTACAGAACTATTAGAGTTGGGGGTCGAACGGGTTATTCTGGGGACGATCGCCGTCAAAAACCCGGAACTGGTTGCCGAAGCAGCACGCCGGTATGGGAAACGTGTCATTGTCGGTATAGATGCCAAGGATGGCTGGGTCGCGGTTCAAGGTTGGGCGGAAACGACAGAAATGCGAGCTGTAGATTTAGGGAAGGCTATGAAAGCCGTGGGAATCGAAAGTGTGATTTTCACTGATATTTCACGCGACGGAATGCTTCAGGGACCTAATATTGAGAGTACCGTACAGATGGCTCAGGAAACTGGCCTCTCTGTGATCGCCTCAGGTGGTATTTCTACTTTAGCCGATTTGCGAAACTTGCAGACTGAGGTGCTTAAAGGAGTCTCCATCGAAGGTGCCATTACAGGAAAAGCTCTCTATAGCGGGGCCTTTACTTTGAAGGAAGCCTTGGAGGCTGCTGGTGGAAAAGCGAGCGATGACAAACCTAAATATGCAACACAAGACATAGAAACGAAAGAAAATTGAGGAGGGGATGAGACAGACATGTTAAGCAAGAGGATCATTCCCTGTTTAGATGTCCATAATGGGCGTGTGGTCAAGGGAACTAATTTTGTGCAGTTGCGCGATGCGGGGGATCCAGTTGAACTCGCAGCCCTCTATGATCAAGAGGGCGCGGATGAACTGGTATTCTTAGACATAACAGCTTCTTCTGATAACCGAGAAACAATGGTTGATGTAGTACGCCGGACCGCCGAGCAAGTTTTCATTCCCTTCACAATCGGGGGCGGATTGCGCACTATCGAGGATATTCGCCGTATGCTTAGGGCTGGAGCGGATAAAATTGCTCTGAACACTTCTGCAGTCCAGAACCCAAGGCTCATTCAAGAAGGGGCTCATGCTTTCGGAAGCCAGTGTATCGTCGTGGCCATTGATGCGCGAAGTAATGCACCAGGTCAATGGGAAGTTTATATTCATGGCGGAAGAACGGCGACCGGCAAGGATGTTTTGGAATGGGCCGCAGAAGCGGAGGCTCTTGGTGCAGGGGAAATCCTCTTAACCTCCATGGATCGTGACGGGACCAAGATTGGCTACGAATTAGAATTGACTCGAGCTGTGAGCCGAGTCGTTTCCCTGCCAGTCATAGCGAGCGGCGGGGTAGGAACTTTAGAACATTTAGCAGAAGGGCTAACCTTAGGGGAAGCGGACGCTGTCTTAGCGGCTTCGATCTTTCATTATAAGGAATACAGCATTGAGGAAGCTAAACGATATTTAGCGGATCGGGGGATCTTAGTACGGGGACTTGGGTGAGGGGCTTGTGTGACATAGCTCTCGGTCCTACGACGCAGAGCAAACTAACCGCTAAAGCTCCTGCTTTGGGGAGCGGGGCGGAACACGGGTGAGTGTTCCGCCAAAAGTGCCATCCTTGGCGCATTGGCGGCAGTGCACGTCCCTGTGCACTGCCCCGTATTTGGGGTCGGTCGTTTTAACGGAAGTTTGCTATTCTGCTTACGTAAAGACGTCAAGCTCGTGTCATACTGCGTCCCAGGGCTTGAACGAGGGAACGATAAGTGCTGCCTTGGAGAGAGTTCGTGTTTGTTGACGAAGGGTTTTTTGGGGAGACGGCACATTCTATGTGCACCGTCTTGTCTTCGGGGCGTTTTCATGAACTACAAACCACAATATTGATGATCGATAGATGATGGTATAGAAAGAAAGGTAGAGATACATATGGATGCAAATGAAATACTTGCCTTAGACTTATCGAAGATCCGTTGGGATTCTCACGGGCTTGTTCCTGCGATTGTCCAGGATGTGGAGACTAAGGAAGTCTTGATGCTCGCTTATATGAATGAAGAGTCCTTAGGTCGGACTCTACTTGAAGGGAAGGCTTGTTATTATAGCCGGAGTCGACAAACTTTGTGGCTGAAAGGGGAAACATCCGGAAATTTCCAGGAGATTGTTGATATCAGATTTGACTGCGATCAGGACGCCTTACTCCTGACCGTGAAACAGATCGGTATGGCTTGCCATGAAAACTACTTCTCTTGTTTTCACTATGATCTGACTAGCGAAGGATTTAAGGGGATTGGAGAACCAGAACTAAGGCCCGAGCCTACACTGGGAAGGACCCTAGAACTTTTGACTGACGTGATCCATTCTAGGAATCTGGAACGACCGGAAGGAGCTTATACGACCTATCTGTTCGAAAAGGGGATTGACAAGATTCTGAAAAAGGTTGGAGAAGAAAGCTCGGAAGTGATTATCGCCGCTAAGAATGCTGATCCTGAAGAGATAAGGTGTGAAGTTTCGGATTTATTCTACCATGTACTTGTCATGTTAGAAGAGCGCGGAGTTGGAGTTGCAGAGGTTAGCAGGGAATTGCTTAAAAGACGGAAGTAAAGGTTACATAGCGAAAACTACTTCTCGTGATTTCACTAGAAGGAACGCCGATTAATATATGGAGACTAGATTGCGGGTATTATGTGCCTAAGGTGGCAAGATTAATATCGGTAGAGAAACAAGGCTGGAAGCTTAATGCTTCCAGCCTTGCCCATGGAGTGCCCTTTTTATGATGTTGCGTTTTAACATAAAGTCTTCAATATCAGTCTCAGTCTCAGTCTTTTCTCCATTTGGATCTATCAACCACTCTTTTTGAACCACGCAATAAAAACCTGCCAACCCCATATCATCTTCTGTAAGTTCAATTGCATCGGGAATTGGTATGTTCGGGGAAATAAACTACTTCCAAAGCTTGATGCCATGTCCATCCCAGCTCATCGCCGGATAAATACTCCCATAGATCAACTTTCTGCCATGCCCCGGGACCTGATGGTAGGTTTCCCTGAATCATGGGGTCAAAGAGTTTGTCCCATTTTCGCTGAATAAAAATAACATCCGTTGCTTTCCAATCAAAAGGAGTTGGCTCTTCACCCTGCATAAAGGCTTCCCAATTAGCTAAAGTTCCTTTAAACATCCGTGCTTGAGCGTTATAACCGTATTCATCAGTTTTAGCAGAAGCAACACTAGAAAAAGAAAACATCATTATTAGAAGCAAAACGATAAAAAGAGATTTTTTTTGTGCTTTTATACTATTCCTCCTAAAAGTTTAATCTTTCCTATTTATCTGAATATATTATATAATTATTATATTCTGGATTCCTAAATATTATAGAAAATAATGTCGATTGAAAATTAAGTAAAACGTGACATCAGATTATTTAGTACGCTATTGTAGATAGATGTATTGGGATGTTTTTTGTGCTGAGTTAATTCCTAAAAATAATAAATATCTTGGTTGATACAGCTTAAACTCTATCTGCAGCCATCTTAAGAATCACAGCAACTACTCAAGAGCTTACTGCGACTATAATGCAGTTATCAAAAGCCTAAAAAATTGCCTAAACGAAGAGAGAACCTGTAAAATACAGGTTCTCTCCGACATGAATTAGTCATTTTATATCGATAAATCTTTAAATCCCTGATAAATAAGATCAAATAGATCTTTGAGTCCTTCTTCTTCGACACATGAAAAGGCTACTCGAATATCACTTTCTCCAAGTGAGATAATTCCGACCCCATAGTGCTCAAGTAGATGAATGCGCAGGGCTTCTGGATCGACTCCTTTGAGTTTAAGGCACATGAAGTACCCCGAATTAAAAGGATAGTATTCCCAAGCATCGGTATAGTCTCCATGCTCGAGTATCTGTTTGACCTTAATCGCACGTTTTTTTAATACTTCATATTTTTCTTGTTTCTGAGTTTGAAATTCTGTCGAACGTATTGTATTTAAAACAAAAGTTTGAGATGGGTGAGAAGCACTGGAAATTGTTCCCCGTAGAATACCTTGAGTCTTTTTTTCTAAGCCATCTAATACTGCTGGATATTCTGACCCAAAAGTAATAAACCCTACACGAAATCCCCACATGTAGTCCTCTTTTGTAGCTCCATCGACCTTGATAGGTAATATTCTAGGATGAATACCAGCGATCCGGCCAAACAGTGATTCCTTAATAGAGTTTTCGTAAAACAATCCAAAATAGGCATCATCGCTGATCACGACCAAGTTAATTCCTTGTTTGGCGACTTCTCTTAGAGCTTCAACGATGTCCGCTGCCTCTTGTTCTGTTGGTGTATACCCCGTTGGGTTATTTGGAAAATTAAGTAAGAGAATTGCTTTTCCGTGGTCTTTTTTGGAAAGCAAAGCTTCTTTCATGCCTCTTGTATTAAAGGAGGTCCCTTCTTCAGTAAAGAAAGGAAAAGTGATGTTCTTAGCTCCTCTACGAACCCCAAAAATAAAGTTGTAATTACCCCATAATTTGTCGGGTAAAACAAGAGGATCGTTTTCGTCTATAAATAAATCTGCGATGATACTTAAGCCATGGGTTAAAGCATTAGTGACAATGGGATTACTAAAGTTTTTATTTTTTAATGACGGGTTTTCCATTAACATTTTTTCTCGCCAAAGCTGCCTTAGCTCAGGCTTTCCTGCAGGAGGAGCATAAGGATAAAGATCTTTAGGATCGTAGTTAGCTAGTGTTTCCTGGATTACCGGTAAGAACATCGGATGATCTTTCTCGGTAGCAATCCCTATCGTTGCGTTAAATCGATAAGCTTTCTGCTTAGCCTCAGCAGTTTGGGTTAAGATCCCCTTAGGATAGAATAGCTCTTTTCCAAGTGTTGATAATAATTCATAAACATACGGATTTTCTTGTTGTATCTTGTAATTTAAGTCTTGGGCAATCTTATTCATAATATAGCTCCCTTGCTTAATAGTGTTATTTAATTAATATTGCTAAGCAATTAAATTGTACACTAAAATGTTTATTTCCTCCACTATTTATACAAGTATACAAGTATACAAGAAGTCTAGAAGGAATTATTAGATTTTGTACAGAATTGTAATACATACAGTAACAATAATAATATAAACTTATGTCATTGTTTTCTCTGATGGAGTACTGGTGATCTACGGATTAGAAAGATTTAAGAGAGGATAAGTGGAGCGAAGATATGGATAAATCTATGCTTGAAGATTTAGTAAAAAAAATGCCTGTTGTACCTGGGATAAATGGCAAAGAAGAGTATTTTAATTCTGCAGTTTTAGCGTTGTTGATTCTTATCAATGGAGAATATCATTTTATCTTTCAAAAAAGATCTGCTACTATAAGGCAAGCTGGACAGATTTGCTTTCCAGGTGGTAAATTTGATCCGGATAAAGATGCTGACTTTAAGGAAACCGCTGTAAGAGAAACTGCTGAAGAGTTAGGAGTCGCCTCGGATAAGATAAGCATTATCGGTACACTTGATACCATTTTTTCAGTAAGGGGCACCTCTGTAGACGCATTTCTCGGTGTTATTGATATTAGTAGTCTGGATGATTTAAACATTAATTCCGATGAGGTCGAGAGGATTTTCTCCGTTCCAGTTTCTTACTTTGAAAAAACTGAACCTGAAGTTTATCAGGTAAGTATTACTGCCAGTCCATCTTACATTAACCAAGCTGGAGAAGAAGTTATTCTTTTGCCAGCAAAAGAATTAGGGTTACCGGAGATGTATACTAGGCCATGGGGAAATATGATGAATAATGTTTATGTCTATAGGGTTGCAGGAGTGACTATATGGGGTATAACCGCAAGATTAATCAGAGATGTGATTGCAAAAATTAGAGCATAGCGGAGCAACAATATTCTTGCAACCAGTCGGTCATTTCGAGTAGCGTAATAGCTGAATAATTTTTTGAATTTTCAAAACGTCTTTTAGAGGAACAATTTTTGAATATATTTCAAAACATCGAGCGACAAAGTTACTCTTGAAATACGATTGATGGAGTGCTATTATTATATAAACTGTTGAAGGGGAAGTAAAACCGCATGACCAACCTCTCAGAGAGTCGGGTAGGGTGAAAGCTCGGCAGGTAATGGAGCGGATAAATGGGCCCCGGAGGGTGGGGCGAAAAAGCTTAGGCTTTAGTAGCTACCAACGCAAAGTCAGCGTTATCGGGCTAAGGGTGTGTTGGCACTCTGCATAAGAGGATGTATTTATGCATCAACTAAGGTGGTACCGCAGATTAACGTCTGTCCTTATTTTAGGATAGACGTTTAATTTTTTGTGTCCACACTTCGTCCCATTTAGAACCGCGAACTGAATGAGACGTGCAGAGAAGGAAACCCTCAAATTTTTTAATTAGAATAGGGAGGTATCTTCAATGAAAAAACCATTGGCGGTAGTGATCTCAGCGTTTATGACCTTGGCCCTCGTGTTTTCCTTAACGGCCTGTGCGCCCAGCAAAAAAGAAAACACAGGCAGCAGCGATGCAAAAAAGAAAATCGGTATCGTGCAAATTGTTGAACATCCTTCACTGAACACCATAAGAGAGTCTTTGATCGAGGAGTTACAGGCTCAAGGTTACAAAGACGGAGAAGCGATTACGATCGATTATCAGAATGCCCAAGGTGACCAAACGAATTTAAAAACCATCGCCCAAAAATTTGTAAGTAATAAATATGACCTCATTGTGGCTATTGCAACTCCTTCAGCACAGGCAGTCGTTAGTGAGACTAAGGATATTCCTATTCTTTTTTCAGCATGTACTGATCCCCTAGGATCAGGGCTCGTTACTAGTATGGAAAAACCCGGGGGCAATGTCACAGGTACATCAGATGCTGTTTCAGCAGAAAAAATTATGGAACTTGGAAAGCGCATCACTCCTGATATCAAAAAAATTGGGGCATTATATAATTCAAGTGAAACAAATTCAGTATCCGTGATCAATGAACTCAAAGCGTATGCTCAGAAAAACAATATGACGGTAGTTGATGCTACCGTAACGAACTCCTCAGAAGTACAGCAGGCAGTTACTTCACTTGTAGATAAGGTTGATGTTCTCTTCTCGCCCATTGACAACACGGTAGCCTCAGCTATGCCTGTTGTGACCCAAATAGCTAATAAAGCTAAGAAACCGATCTATGTAGGGGCTGATTCCATGGTTAAAGATGGAGGGCTTGCTACTTATGGAATTAATTATAAAGTATTAGGTAAAGAGACTGGAAGTATGGCAGTGGAAATCTTAAAGGGTAAAAAAGCTGGAGATATTCCAGTTAAAACCATGAAAGATATGGATATTTACCTCAATAAGACGACTGCCAAGGCAATTGGAATTAATCTGCCAGAAGATGTGCTAAAAGCTGCGGCTCAGGTATTTGAAAATTAAGAAACAAGGGGTTTAATTAATGAGTGTCATGGTGTTACAGGGTTCCTTCGAATTGGGAATAATTTATGCAATTATGGCTCTTGGCGTTTTTGTATCCTTTAGAACCCTTAATATGCCTGACTTAAGTGTGGACGGTAGTTTTGTCCTTGGTGCGGCGGTATCTGCCGTTATGAGTCTTAATGGACAGCCGTTTCTCGGCTTGGGTATCGCATTTATAGCGGGATGTGGAGCAGGGTCTATCACTGCCTTGCTGCATACCAAACTGAAGATTCAACCGCTTTTGGCTGGAATCCTAACCATGCTGGCTTTATATTCTTTGAACCTAAAGGTTATGGGCGGTAGGGCCAATATCCCTCTGATTAATAAGGCGACCGTTTTTAGTCCACTCGAAGGGACAATCCTGGGGGATTATAGTAAGTTGGTCTTTTCCTTAGCTGTGTTGACCTTGATACTCCTTTTATTATTTCTCTTTCTGAAGACAAGAATTGGGTTTGTTTTGAGAGCGACAGGAGACAATGACCCAATGGTAAGAGCCCTAGGAGTTAATACGGATTTAATTATTCTAGTGGGATTAGCTCTTTCCAATGGTTTAGTTGCAGTGGCTGGAGCACTGATTGCCCAGTCGCAATCGTTTGTAGATGTCGGAATGGGGATTGGTATGGTCGTTATCGGATTGGCCTCAGTAATTATTGGGGAAGTAGTTTTCGGAATAAGTTCTCTCCTTAGAAGGCTTATGGCGGTCATCCTAGGATCCATTCTCTATCGCTTGATTATCGCTTTTGCACTAGAAATAGGAATGCCTCCCACTGACTTAAAACTTGTTTCAGCGGTGATTGTGGCCTTAGCAATGTCTATGCCTATTCTTAAGAAGCGCCTTTCGGTTGTGAAGCGGAAAATATAGGTACACCTCATGAAAGGAGCAAATAACCTGATGCTAAGAGTTCAATCGTTAAGTAAAATGTTCGGAAAAGGGAGCACCAATGAGAAACTGGCTCTTAATGATATTAACCTATCACTTCAGGAAGGTGAGTTTGTAACGATCATTGGTGGTAATGGTGCTGGGAAATCTACGCTTTTGAACTGTATTTCTGGTGTATACGAAATTGATAGAGGTACAATCACCCTTGACTCAGTGGATGTCACCTTCGAACCAGAGTATAAACGGTCAAGGCATATTGGCAGAGTCTTTCAGGACCCATTGAGGGGAACAGCCCATGATATGACTATCGAAGAAAACTTGGCTATCGCCTTTGCGAAGGGAAAGTCTGTCGGATTACAACCTGGAGTCACAAAAAAGGACACTGCTCTTTTTAAGGAACGGCTTGAACTTCTGGATCTTGGCCTTGAAAATCGGATCAAGCAGAAGGTTGGGCTTCTTTCAGGAGGACAGCGGCAAGCCCTCACGCTTCTGATGGCCACAATCATTAAGCCAAGGCTCTTACTACTTGATGAACACACAGCAGCCCTTGACCCGACCATAGCACGGAAGGTATTGAGTTTAACTCGAAAACTTGTCTCTGAGGAAAAACTGTGTACTCTTATGATCACACATAATATGAAGGCTTCCTTGGAATACGGGACAAGGACGATTATGATGCATGAAGGAAAGATAATGATGGATCTTCAGGGTCAAGAAAGAAAAGACATGACCGTAGATCGACTGATCGAGCAGTTTGAAAAACGAAGTGGAGCTGAGCTAGATAACGATAGAATGTTATTAGGCTAATTGGGGTAGGCATTAATAGGAATATGATAGAATTAAAGCCGCTAACGGAAGTTGGCGGCTTTAATCTACTAATCGAACCCCCATTGCCACAATGCGTTACCAATTCAATGCGGTGCACTAACCTCGAATATCCCTGTTCGAGTAATGGCTACAGGATACTCGGCCATTTGTGCCCAGAGTATTAGTGCAAACTAAAGCCAATCGTTGGCGACTGAAGTCTTGAAGCTTAGCCAAATTTTCTTTTTAAGTGTATATATTGAATATATTTTACCATGACATATAATAGAGAATAAAAACTGTTAGGTGATCCTCAGTATATTTAGACGGATCTGGGACATGAAACTTGTTGAAATAGAGGAGTGTATGGGAGGAAGGGGGGACCATTTGTTGAAGAGGCGACTGAAACATTTATTGATTTTGTTCATACTAATAATGGTTCTTGGTTCTACAACTGTCTTAATTATTAACGATAATGTAGAATCAGTCGGCGCAAGCTACATATTAAGTGCTAATGACGTACCTAAAGCAGATGCTATTCTGGTTTTAGGTGCATATGTTTTTCCAAGTGGAACTGTGTCCACTATGCTTAATGATCGTTTAACCATCGGATACGAACTATATGAGCAAGGTAAGGCTCCTAAACTATTAGTTAGTGGGGATCATGGACAGAAGGATTATGATGAAGTTAATTCGATGAAGACCTTTTTGAAAGATAAAGGGGTACCAGGTCAGGATGTGTTTATGGATCATGCTGGTTTTAGCACTTATGAGAGTATATACCGAGCTAGAGATATTTTTAAAGTTAAAAAGGTAATTATTGTTACTCAGGAATATCATCTTAAGCGAGCGGTTTTCGTGGCAAGAGAGTTAGGCCTTGAAGCCTACGGAGTTGCTTCCGACAAACGCGATTATGGACAGGCTATGGTTATGTATAAGTTGAGAGAAGTAGCAGCAAGGAACAAAGACTTTTTGTGGGCAAAAATTATTAAACCAGAACCAACATTTTTAGGGGATTCAATCCCTGTTTTCGGTGATGGCAAGGCGACGGATGATAAGTAAGTTTGATGTTAATATTAGAGTTGATCGTTTTTATCTGCTTTGAACTGATTTTGATTCCAAATAATTATTTGTTACTAAAAGGCTAGGAGCTTTAATGCCTCTAGCCTTTTACATGTTCTTTAAGAATTAAATACATAATTTTACCGTGGTGGTTGAAGGTGGATGGAGATCATTATTTTACAAGTCCATAATTCAGATAAGAAAAGACCCTTCTGGAGATTTTAGTTATGACGGCTGAAAATCAAAGGAAGGTGGTCTTGTGTTTAAGCGTTTTTTGGCAATCTATATAACTATAATATTTGTTTTTGGCTATTCGACCCAAGTTCGTGCAGTAGATACAACCATTCATAGCCATAAAATGCTTGATTTCGAAGAGAAAACAAGTTTTGTTTATATTCAACAAGTAATTCCTACTGTGGTATTGGACATCAAGTATGCAACTATGGATAATTTTACTCACAGAAAACTTTACGATAGCCCTAAGGCGGTTCTTCGTAAAGGGACAACCCACAAACTTAAAAAAGTTGCAGACCAAGTAGAAAAGAAGGGATACCGTTTAAAAATATGGGATGCTTATAGGAGTCCTCAAGTTCAGTTTGCAATGTGGAATTTGGTGAGCGATACTCGTTATGTTGCAAACCCTTATAAGGGATATTCTAATCATTCTAGGGGTTCTGCCGTCGATTTAACCCTGGTGGACAATCAAGGAAATGAGCTTGTAATGCCAACTGGCTTTGATAATTTTACGCAGGAAGCAGCTCGAGTCAATGAAAATGCAAAGTACCTTCAAGAGGTTATGGTAAAACATGGATTTAGGCCATTAGCAACTGAGTGGTGGCATTTTGATGATACAGATAAGTATGAACCTGCTGATAATGTTAAGGTTTTACAGACACCAGTGTCAAGAAAAGATGAAGAGGCTTCTATCACAATTAGTGCTATCGGAGATGTTACACTGGGTCAAGATGAACAGTTTCTTTACGAAGGAAGTTTTAATCAATATTTTAAATTGAAAGGCCCTGAATACTTTTTCTCAGGGGTAAAAAAGATTTTGAGTGAGGACGATCTGACTATTGCCAATCTAGAAGGTACATTAACTGAGGCAATAGAAAAACCTGATAAAAGTTCTCAAGGAAATCAAGCTTTTTTCTTTAAAGGGAATCCACACTATACGGCTATCTTAAAGGATGGAAGCATTGAGGCAGTAAACCTAGCCAATAATCATAGTATGGATTTTTTAAATAAAGGGTTTATGGACACTGTTTCAACACTGGATCATGCCGGAATAACTAGATTTGGTGATGAAACAATTGCAATCTTTGAAAAAAATATGGTAAAAATAGGACTTATTGGATTGAATACTTTAGGGCCGCTGGAGGAAGGGGTGAACTTAGAAAGCCTGATGTCTGAATTGAAGGATAATATCAAGGATTTAAAAGAAAAAACATCACTAATCATAGTAAGTTTCCATTGGGGTACAGAAAACAAATATAATCCAACCGAAGTGCAACGTAAACTTGGTCACTTCGCTGTTGACCAGGGGGCTGATTTAGTGCTTGGTCATCACCCACATGTGCTTCAAACGTACGAACTATATCAAGGTAAATGTATAGTCTATAGTCTGGGGAATTTTGTATTTGGGGGCAATTCAAATCCTTGGTATAAAAATACGGAGATTTTCCGCCAACAATTTAGCTTTGTGAATGGTAAACTTGTTACGGCAAATTCACCTATTGTTATACCCTGTAGATTATTGTCTAGTTTTAAACCAGAACCATCAAAATAGTACATGAACAGGACGCAAAAAGGTTCCCCAATTAAACATTTTAATTGAGGAACCTTTTGACTATTGTTTTTAATTTAGTGGAGGGCTACTTTGCCGCAGCGCGTTTTGAAATGGTTAAGCAAGTTTTTTGAGTCTCGAATTATTGGTTGCAATAATATAGATTGCAGCAGCCCAAATCAAAGCAGCAATAACCGTTCCAGCATTGAAGAACCCTTTTTGTGCGGTATAGAGAATGGAATAACCTACCGCTCCTGGGAGTAAAGCGTAATAAGTGAATACGACCATTGTCTTACGGATAACATAGCCTTCTTTGCCAAGGAGACCTACGACGGCTGAAGCTGCGACAACATTGTGCACGCAAATGACGTTTCCTGCAGCACCACCAATGGCTTGAAGTGCCACAATCCAAGTCGGATCTACCCCAATTCGTTCTCCTACACCGAACTGGAACAAGGAGAACATCATGTTGGAAACGGTGTTACTACCAGCTACGAAAGCTCCAAGACCACCAATTAGAGGTGCGAAGATTGGCCATGCAGATCCAGCTAACCCAGCAACAGCTTCAGCGAGGACAATCGGCATTTTATCGAAGCCAGCTGCGCCGCCTGCTGAATTCATGAATACTTGAACCATAGGGACGGTGAAAATAAGAGCAGAACCCGCACCAAGCATTGTCTTTGCAGAACCTTTCCATGCTCTAGCATAAGCAGTACCACTCATTTTATGAAGAAAGAAAGTGATGATTGTGACAAAGATAAATGCAGAACCTGGTGAGAAAAGAATTTCCCAAGAAGCCGTAATATTCGTTCCAAAAATTTGAGGCCAAACAAATTTTGCTTTTTTAAGAAGAGCAGTAAGGGGGTCTACGGTTCTGGTAAGAACAAGGGTTAATCCAATGAGAACATAAGGCATCCAAGCCATAATACTGCTCATAGTTCCATGCTTAGATGAAATATCTTTAATTTCAATTGTGCCTGTCCACTCGGGATCCCAAGTTTCTTTAGCATCAAAATCCCAAGCTTTACCTTTTGGCATAAGGAAGCCCTTTTTAGCAGCAGTCACAACAATTGCCAGACCAGTTAATCCACCAATCATCGAAGGGAATTCAGGTCCAAGTAGGTTGGCCACGATAAGGTAAGGGACAGTCATGGCAAACGCTGCAAAAAGTGCGAATTTCCAGATCTGAAGTCCTTCGCTAAAGGATTTATTTTTTCCAAAGTATCGAGTCATGAATGCTACGACGAATAGGGGAATAAAAGCACCTGCAATAAAATGAAAAAGGGCAACTTTAGCCGCAACGGCAAACGCGATGAAGGAATACCAGTCAGTATATCCTAAAGATGAGGCAAAAGCTTCTAATTCAGGAGTTTTGAGTCCTGTACTAACTCCTACGAGCATTGGGGTTCCTACTGCTCCGAAGGAAACCGGTGTACTCTGAATCATCATTCCGGCTATGACTGCGGCCATAGCGGGGAAGCCAAGTCCGACCATTAGAGGAACAGCCACCGCAGCTGGTGTTCCGAAACCAGAGGAACCCTCGATGAAGGATCCAAAAAGCCAAGCAACAATAATGACCTGAATTCTTCGATCTGTAGTGATTCCAGTAAAACCTCTACGAATGGCCTGAAGGCCACCACTTTCCTGGATGGTGTTTAAAAGAAGAATGGAGCCAAAAATAATGTACATAAGCGTAATAGCAGTTATAATTCCATTAACAGTTGCGGCACCTACTTGGGCACCAGGGATTTTCCAAATAAAAAGTGCGAGTACCACTGCTGTGATATATGAGAGCGGCATAGCCTTGCTTGCAGGCCACCTTAACCCTACAAGAAAGATTGCAACCACAGCGATAGGCAATAGGGATAGTATAGCTAATAACCCTGTGCTCATTAAAAAAAACCTCCTCTTGTTTTTTGTAGTGCTCCTATTGACACTGTTGACCAATAACCTCCCTTCTCATTAGAAGCGGTAGAATGGTTTACCTAGCAGACCAGCATACCCAAAAAAATAATAAATAAAGAGTATATTCATATATTAAACTAAATGCAAAATATTTTCAATAATTGAGTGTTTTTTCACTAATAAATATTACAATGTAAATTTAAAGTGTATAAATATTTTGAATAAACTTATTTAATAATACTTAGATAGTAATATATTGTTAAAATTTTATATTAAAAATAGAATTGGTGAAAATATTTTGAAATTTTAGAATAAAATAATAAGAAAATAGCCGATTACTTCAATGATAGCTATAACTTCATTATTAAATATAATTTAATAATAATCCTTTGAAGCATGGGATGCAGGGAAGAACCTTAGTGCTATGGTCGAATTCTATATTCAACCGTAAAAGAAAATTGCCAATCATGAAGGATCTCCCAGGTGCAGTGAAGATGTTCGTGATGGTTATAAATGGCATAGAAACTTGTTACAATAAGCAACGGAAAAAATTAGCCTAACCTAATGGAGGTACTACCATGTAGAAAAGTAATTAACTACGACATAGGGAACCTTTACAAAAATATTCGGGGGGTAGTGGCTTGATTTTTCTCCTAAATTTAAATCATAGGTTAGCAAATCATTATAAAAAAATGATATACACCTATTTACATTGACGTTACGTAAAGGTGTATAGTCATTTTAAGGAGGTGATCACGTGGAATACACGGTGCAAAAATTAGGTCGGTTAGCAGGTGTCAGCACTCGCACTCTGAGATATTATGATGAGATAGGAATTCTTAAGCCGGCAAGAATTAACTCGTCAGGATATCGCATTTATGGACAGGCTGAAGTTGACCGGCTACAGCAGATTCTTTTTTATCGAGAGTTAGGCGTGGGCTTGGAAAGTATTAAAAATATTGTCACTGCACCTTCTTTCGACGGAACGGAGGCGCTGAGAGAACATCGTGAGAAGCTTCTTGAAAAAAGAGAGCAGTTGGATACGTTGATTGCCAATGTTGACAAAACCATTACGCTAACCGAAGGGAGAATTATCATGTCAGATAAAGAAAAGTTTAAAGGCTTTAAGCAAAAGCTCGTGGATGACAATGAAGCAAAGTATGGCAAAGAAATCCGCGAAAAATATGGAGATGAAACGGTTAATAAGTCTAATCAAAAATTGAAAGGGATGTCTCAGGAACAATACGACGAAATGACGAAGCTTGCTGCAGAGGTTAACGAAACCCTTTATGCAGCGTTTAAAACGGGAGATCCGGCGGGAAAACTCGCTCAAAAAACTGCAGATCTTCATCGTCAGTGGCTCTGCTATTCTTGGGATAGTTATTCAAAAGAAGCCCATGCTGGTGTTGCTCAGATGTATGTGGATGATCCAAGATTTACGGCATACTATGACAAGAAGCAACCGGGCGCTGCAGAATTTCTAAGGGATGCAGTCTTCATTTATACTAGTCAGAGAGTACACCCCCATCTTTGAATTTTGACCAATCCACCTAGGCTTTTTCCTTGGAAGAAAATGCTCATTATTTAAATCTTTTTGGTAAGTTTATTATAATATGATCTTGACTTAGTTGCTCAAATAGTTTATTCTAAAAAGGTATAGGTTAAGAAAGGGTGAAGATAAAGCTAATGCGCTACTAATTCTTGTTCTCACAAAAAATTCTTGTTAATAATGACGAGCAATTTTTTCGGATAGGATTAGTATGAGCATTTTTAATAAGAATTGGGTTGCTTTGAGGAAAGGTTTTATGCCTTTTTGTATCATGCTAGGGTATGCAACTCACTTGTAATTATTAAGGTGTTTCTGCCTCCTGTCCAAAATGGATAGGAGGCTTTTATGTTAGAGTTAATCCGTAATCGGGTAGTACTAGCGATCTTAGGATCAGCGTTATTTTTACAAATTGGGATCTGGGTGCGTAATTTTGCCGTATTGCTTTATGTAATGGAACAAACGAATGGTGATGCTTTTGCTATCTCTATGATTTCTGTGGCAGAATATACGCCTATTTTTATTTTCTCCTTTGTCGGCGGGACCTTTGCCGACCGCTGGCGTCCGAAACGAACAATGATTTGGTGTGATATCCTCAGTGCTGTGTCGGTGTTTGCCGTGTTACTTACATTGGTATTTGGCACCTGGAAAGCCGTCTTTTTCACGACTATCATTTCTGCTATATTGTCTCAGTTTTCTCAGCCATCAGGGATGAAGCTAATTAAGGAACATTTGCCTGCTGAGAAAATGCAAGCAATAATGTCAATTTATCAAACGATCTTTACAATCTTTATGATCATGGGACCGATCCTTGGCACGTTTGTCTATCAGAAGTTTGGAATAATGGTCTCAATTGCAGTAATGGGCCTGGCATTTTTGCTCTCAGCAAGTGCTTTAACGTTTTTGCCGTCGGACAGTATGAAGATCGTAGAAAAAGCGGCAACTACCCTTCGTCAAGAAATGATGGCAGGTATTCGTTATGTGTTGGCCAAGAAAATCCTGACACTTTTGGGCTTGTGCTTTTTGGCTGCAGGCTTGGGAGGGGGACTAGTTCAACCCTTAGGAATCTTTCTGGTCACAGAACGCCTTGGTTTGCCGGAAGAAAGTTTGCAATGGCTCATGACCTTTAACGGGATAGGGATGCTTGTTGGTGGAATCGTTGTCATGATTTTCGCTAAAGCTATTGCTCCACAAAAACTATTGGGCTTCGGGATGTTTATCGCGGCAATCGGTTTGGCAGTCTGTGGATTTTCGACGATCCCATGGTTAACCTATCTCGTACATTTATTGATGGGATCAGTTCTTCCTTGCATTATGATTGGCATTAACATGATGATGTTGCAAAATTCGGATAGCCAGTTTATCGGTCGTGTAAATGGGATTCTAATGCCCTTGTATACGGGAGCTATGGTTTTAACGATGAGTGTTGCAGGGTTGCTTAAAGAAACCTTTTCTTTAGTTGCTATGTATGAAGCAGCGGGGGTCCTGTATATTATTGGATTATTGTTCCTGTTGCCGCTATTTAATATGAAGGGCGATAAACCTCAACTGAACGTGGATGATACCTTGTAAGAAAAAAGCCTAACTAGAGAAAAGTTAAGTTAAGCCTAGAGAGACTGTTTACAAATAGAAGCTCCGCAATTATGTTTGTTAAAAAGATTTGTAAGAAGGAGAGTCCAAATGGACCTGCTTAAAATGCCTGGAGTTATTTATTGTGAATTCAAGAAAAAGTCATATATAATCCGTCAAGGGGAAAAGGTGGATTCGATATACTATTTAGTTAGTGGTACTTGCTATCGGACAACCATCACAGAAAAAGGGGACGAGATCATTTATGGTGTAAAAGAATCGAATAATAACTTGATTCACTCATTATTGGGGGTCCTTGTATTATATAGCGATGGTATTAGCACGAATCAATTTGTTGCTAGAAGTAAGTGTTGTTGCTATAAGATCCCTAAAGAGGTATTTTTTCAATATGTTCAGGTTAGACCGGATATTTTAACTCAAATGCTATATATGGCCATGTGGGAGCTGCGAGAATTAGCGAGTTCGTTTCAAGCTAGGCAAGAAGGTAAGGTCGCTAATCGCCTATGTAATCTTCTGTTGAAGAAAGCTCAAACTAAACAGGGAAAACGATTGATCGATAAAGGATATAGTAATTCAGAAATAAGTCGATTCTTAGGTATTCATAAAGTTACGGTCGCACGAATTTTAAGAGTACTAAAGGATGAGGGCATCATAGATAAACAAAAAGAAGGGATTATCATCCTAGATGAAGAACGATTGGAAAACTATGCAAAAGCTGAGAAGATGATGGATTACTAGCCTTAAACGCCCTATTACTAACAGAACTTTAAATTATGCACAAAGAAGCTGTGGAGATAAACTCCATAGCTTCTTTGTGTTAGACCCCTGTATAAGGCACAGCATTAAAACCTTCGTGCTCAATCTCTTCTTCCGATTCTATTAGGAATTCTATCGTTCGGTTGCAGTAATGTTTAGCATGGTTATATCTAGTGCCGTATAAGTTATTTGACTGTCGAAAGTGGGCAGATTTTAAAAAAATATGGGAAAACGTTAACATATGTTATCAATTTTATATAAACAATGCTGGTACTATTAGCTTACCTAATAAGTTGGATTAGAAAAACTAATTGTTTGAAGGAGGGAAATAATAAAGCATTGTAATTAAAATTGAAGAATGTTCAACTGTATTGTAGTCAGAGTTTTTCCTATTTTTACTTAAGGATGTGATTAAAATTACTAGCACAAATGTAAAACTAAAAGAGAATAACAACGTCTTATATTATATTCATAGTCTAATCGGAGTTCTTTTAATGTTCGGTTTTGGGATGTTAGACCCTTTTGCACCTGTAACAGCAGTGGGCATGAAAGTCCTAGGGGTTTTTATTGGTGTGATCTACTTATGGTCTTTTGTCAGTATCTTATGGCCCAGTTTATTGGGTATGATTGCGTTAGGTATATCAGGTTATGCAACTATGCCAAACATTTTACTTAAATCCTTTGGTGATACGGTCACTATTCTAGTGTTCTTTGCCATGATCTTATTTGGAGCTATTCAACACCACGGTATCACAAAATATATTAGCAGATGGTTTTTAACAAGAAAGATTATCAACGGAAAACCGGTAATGTTTAGCTTTATCTTTATTTATGCCACCTACGTTTTGGCAGCTCTTTCAGCAAATATTCTACCAGCTTTGCTGTTAATGTGGTCGATTCTTTATGGTGTTTTAGAAGATGTTGGTTATAAAAAGGGAGATAAATACGCTACCATTATGGTTATTGGCACAATGTTTGGTGCTATCTCAGGTCAAGCCGCGAAACCATTTACTGGGTCAGCCCTAATGATTGTAGCCTCTTTTGAAAAGGTTACTAAAATGAAAATTGATTATTTGCCTTATATGGCGTTTGGTTTAGTAATGTCCACCTTAGCCATTATCCTCTTTAGCTTATTGATTAAGTTTGTCTTTAAGCCGGATATGAGTAAAATTGCTAATATTAATACCGCGCTATTTGAGAAAGAAAAGCTACCAGCTATGGATTTACGCCAAAAAATATTATTTTCTTGTTTATTTGGCTACCTGGGATTGATTCTCTTGCCGAGTATTTTACCCAAGACCCTTGGTTTTATATCATTAATCAATAAGATAGGTCCTTGGGGTGTAGTCATTGGGTTTATTGTAGGGTTAAGTCTCTTTAAGATTGATAATAAACCCATTATTGATTTCAAAGAGATTACAGGGCGCTATGTTACTTGGGATGTCTACTTTTTGATAGCTATGGCTATGGTTATCTCTGGTGCATTAACTGAAGATGCTACAGGTATAAAACTATTTTTAACCGAAGTGTTAAACCCCTTGTTGGGAAATCGTTCTCCAATAGTCTTTACTACAATTCTCATCATCTTTTCCATGATAATTACTAACGTTGCCAACAATGGGGTAATGGGTGTTCTCTTAATGCCGATTGTATACACGTTTTCCTTAGAAAATGGCGCCAATCCAATTGCGGTTGCCACGGCACTAACCTTTGCTTTGCATATGGCAATTTTAACACCAGCAGCTTCCCCCTATGCAGCTATTTTATATGGTAATAAGGATTGGGTAGAAGCGAAGGATATTGGCAAATATGGATCTATCATTGTTGTAACTATGCTTATCTTATATTTGATTATTGGATTTCCGCTATCAAATATGATTTTTTAAGATAAACCATTATAGACTTTAAGGAGAGATTATCATGACAGTGAAATTCAAAGAGTTTGAGCACATTATTAGCCAGCAGTTCCGCGCAGAGGAAGCCTTCTTAGCAGATTATCAAAAAGGAGAATATTCCTTTAGTAACCCTTATGTTAAGTTGAATCCTTATCTCATTGCTCCCTTAACAGCACTCATCATGTTTAATACTGCAAAACCTACTGCTACAAGCATCACGGTTAAAGGAAAAGAAATCGCTGGGGATATCAGCTTTCAATTCCCTGCAACTACTGAGCATATGATTCCTGTTTATGGTCTTTATGCAGAATGTGCCAACCAAGTCGAATTGGTATCAAGTTATGGAGAGAAGACCATTGTAACGATCCAAACTGAAGCTGCACCCGAGTCAGTCAAACTGCCAAGCAAAATAGAGACCACACCTGAATATTTTGGGGACAATATGATGTTTGTCAGCCCCACTTCTCCTGCAAGTAGCGCGGCGTATGATTACAAAGGGGATGTTCGCTGGTACGGCACACTAAACTTCGCTTTCGACATTAAGAGGGTAAAAAATGGCCGAATATTGCTTGGAACCCATCGCTTGGTGACTCCTCCATACCATACCACCGGGCTCTATGAAATGGGTATGATCGGAAAAATCTATAAAGAATATCGTATCCCAAGTGGTTATCATCATGACCAATTTGAAATGGAAGATGGCAACTTGCTTATCTTAACTCAGGACTTACCTCGGGGGACCGTAGAGGATATGTGTGTCTTAGTTGATCGCAATACCGGTAAAATCCTGAGAAATTGGGATTACCAAAAAGTACTTCCCCAAAATGTTGCAGGTTCGGGGAGTCAGGATACCCATGACTGGTTCCACAATAATGCAGTCTGGTATGATAAAAGGACAAACTCCTTAACTTTCTCAGGACGTCATCAAGATGCCATCATCAATTTAGACTATGAGACAGGTACTTTGAACTGGGTTATCGGTGACCCCCAAGGCTGGCCTCAAGAGATGGTCGATAAATACTTCTTTACAACTGTAGGGGACGGAGATTTTGACTGGCAGTATGAACAACACGCTTGTGTTATGTTGCCCGATGGGGATGTTATGGCTTTCGACAATGGACATTGGAGATCCAAGGTTAAAGAAAACTATGTAGCGGCCAAAGATAACTTCTCCCGTGGGGTAAGATATCGGATTAATACTGACAAAATGGAAATTGAGCAAGTTTGGCAGTATGGAAAAGAGAGAGGCGCAGATTTCTTCTCTACGTATATCTGCAATGTGGAATACTATGGCGAAGGTCACTATCTAGTGCACTCTGGGGGTATCGGTTATTTGAATGGTGAGCCTAGTAATAGGCCACCCGTACAATACACGGGCAAAGATAAAGAAAATACGAGATTTAACTCTATCACAGTCGAGCTAAAAGATAATGTTGTAATGTACGAAATGGAAATACCGGCAAATTACTATCGTGCTGAAAAATTAAAGCTATATAGTTCTGAAGATGTCTTGACTCTCGGCAAAGGGGAATTACTGGGAACCCTTGGCGTGACAGAAGAGTTCTTAACCATCCCACCTGCTGAGGAAGCAGGCATGGTCCCTGAGCAATACAATGTCAAAATCGGCCTCGAAGAAGATAGAGTGATATTTAAAGCAACCTTTGAGAAAGGTCAAATGGTTCTGCTTCAATTTGAAGGAGATACAACTCATAGTTACTTTGTGCCCACAACCAAACGCCCATTCTTAGCAATGTGTGTGGGTACGTTCCTTGAAAGCGATGATCGGGCCGTCGAATTCCCAGTTAGCAGAGAAGGGTTAATGGGTGAATTCAAAGTTTCCTTGATTATTGATGAGAATAAATTTGAGACAGGGGTAACTGTTAAGCTCTAAGAGAACACATTTAATAATTATTAAGTGCCTTTTTTCCTAACATACATAGGGACTGAGGCACTTTTGTCAAGTGGCGGGCGAATCTAGGTACCTTAAGTAAGCTAGGGCTTAAACAGGGGAACAACACACGAAGTCTAGAGGAAGGTCGAAAAGACCTAAAGATATGTTAGCCTAGGCTATTACTTATCATTACAAAAGGTTGTTAAAATTATATTCGGAGATAAATTTGAGAACAACAACAAGAATATCAATTATGGAGGGATATAGACAATGCAGTATGATGTAGCAATCATTGGTGCAGGTCCTGCTGGAATGACAGCAGCTATATATGCAGCGAGAGCAAATTTGAAGGTATTACTTTTAGATAAATTGGCTCCAGGGGGTCAAATCGTTAATACCTTTGAAATCCAAAACTATACTGGAATGGGAACCATCAATGGTGCAGACTTAGCCATTAAAATGTTTGAACATACCCAGGAGTTGGAGGTTGCCTTTGATTATGGCACAGTAGTAGACATTCAATCAGAAGGCAACTTGAAAAAACTCATCTGTGAAGAAGGCCACTCCTATGAAGCAAAAGCCGTCATTATCGCCACCGGCACTAAGCCAAGAACTCTTGGGGTACCTGGCGAGGAAAAGTTCACAGGAACGAGTATCAGCTGGTGCGCTATTTGTGATGGGGCTCAGTATCGAGACAAAAAGGTAATTGTTACTGGTGGTGGGAACTGTGCGGTTGAAGAAGCCATCTATTTAGCTGGTTTGGCAGAGGAAGTGATCATTGTAACGTTATTTAATTTGACCGCTGACCCGGTGGCTTGTACTAAATTAAGAGCAATGTCCAATGTCAGATTTTACGAGTTTTATGATATTCTTGAATTCTTGGGTGAAGACAAATTTGAAGGATTAAGAGCTAAATCGACAGTTACTGGAGAAGAGATCACGGTTCAAGCAGACGGCGCTTTTGAATATATCGGGTTAGAACCGAAAGCCGAGGCATTTAGGGGTTTAGGAATAGTAAATGAGCAAGGATATATTGAAACAGATGCTTATATGGCGACAAAAGTATCAGGTATTTATAGTGCAGGGGATATCACAAGCAAGCACTTGAGACAGGTTATTACAGCGTGTAGTGATGGGGCTATAGCAGCACAAGCGGTTGCAAAATATGTCGATAACTTACATTGAACTAGTCCATGAAGGGAAAAGCATATCTCCCGGTTAGAGAAGTAGAAGTTAAGTGAACTCGATTAACCCCACATATTAAATCGGGTCATGAAAACTGGTATTGGATAAAAACGAAGGAGAGATTGTAAATGGCGGTTACTGTCAGAGAAATTAACGGAGCAGAATTAGATCAATTGATTGGTGAAGGTAAGGTTTTGGCTGATTTCTATTCAAAGGTTTGTGGACCTTGCAAAATGTTAAGCTTTGTTTTGAATGATGTCGCTAAAAATGCTGAAGGTGTAGAAATTGTGAAATTGGATTTCGATGAAAATAAAGAAACAGTGAAAAAGTATGGTGTAACGGGGTATCCTACATTGATTCTCTTCAATAATGGTCAAGAAATAAAACGGTTAAAAGGATTGCAACAAAAACCAATTATTCAGCGAATGATCGAAGGATAAATAACTTTGAAAGGGATTTCGTCACATGCGAAGTCCCTTTCGATGTTTAAGGTATAATAATAACTCATGACAATTTCGTCTGAAAATGGAATGAAAATGTTAAGATTACATTGTTTATAAAAAAGGGTATAATAATAAGAAGAATACTTTTTTAAAAGTTCTAGCAGTAGCTCAATAACTTAGAACGAGAATTATTTACTGCTATAAAATTAGTTGATAAATCTGGAGGCTATACAATGATCACTGAAGTTTACCCCAATATTTTCAAGAACGAAATACCTCTTCCTAAAAATCCCTTGAAGGCTATTAATAGTTATATCATAATATCTGAGAATCGGAATTTGATTATCGATACGGGATTTAACACATCAGAATGCCTGACTGAATTACTAAAGGGTCTCGAAGAACTAAACATTGATCTCAATAAGTCTGATTTACTTATTACCCATATGCATACTGATCATTCGGGTCTTGCTCATGTCCTAAAAAAACGCGGGGTACAAGTCGTGTATTTTAGTCAGATTGATGGAGATATTTCTAATCAAACTTCCAAAAGGGATGAGTTTTTTAAATTACTCAATCAACTATTAGGGTTTAATAAGAATAGTGAAATAAAGTTTGGTAAAGAGTTTGGAGTCGACCGGACAGAGTCTCTTGAATTTAGCCCGTTATCTGAAGGGGATAAATTAGATATTGGGGATTATTGTTTCGAAGTCATAGATATTCCAGGGCATACACCGGGACACATCGGCTTGTATGAGAGAAACCATAAGCTATTTTTTTGTGGTGACCATATACTGGATGAGATTACTCCCAATATAACCTTTTGGGGATTTGAACAGGATATTTTAGCGACCTATTTCAAGAGCCTAAATAAGGTATTTGAGTATGAAATCGATTACTTATTTACGGCACACCGGAACATCCTCAGGGATCATCGAAAGAGAACTACTGAGCTTTTACGTCATCATGAAGAACGCCTCAAAGAGATTTTAAGTATTCTAAGTGATGGTAGAAAGACCCCTATTGAAATGGCTGCATCCATGCACTGGGATATAGGTCATAAGAAATGGTCTGATTTCCCTCCTTCCCAAATGTGGTTCGCTTCAGGCGAAGCCCTATCCCATTTAGAACATTTAGTACATATCGGGCTCGTTGAGCGATTAATTAATGAAGGGGTGCTTCTTTACGGACTTAAAGAGAAATAGAAAGTAACGAGCTGGACAATATTTTATGTACAAGAGATGGAGGAAGGCGTTTGCCGTCCTCCTTTGCAGATTTTAAAGGATATTTAGCGCGAAACAGCGAAATAATCAGGATATTTAGTAATTAAACGAAGAATTCTCTTGAACAAGGGATCTTACAAGGAGGAAAAAAGTTTGAGGCCGGAGATTATTCAGAAGCTTAGTGAAATTGTTGGGAAAGACAACTTATATACAACCTTAGAAGATCTATATTGTTATACTTATGACGCTTCTTTTGTTAAGGCGGATCTTAAGAAGGATTTAGCAGGAGTTGCAGTGTATCCAAGTAACACAGAAGAAGTAGCGCAGATTCTTAAGCTGGCAAATCAAGAGATGATTCCGGTCGTTCCACGGGGTGCAGGGTCAAATGTCAGCGGAGGATCTATTTCTGTAGGGGATTGCATTATCTTGGTTCTTAAAAGAATGAATAAGATAGTTGAAATTGACCGTAAAAATTTGATTGCTGTAGTGGAACCTGGCGTCATTACTGGCCAATTACAGAGCGAAGTTGAGCGAATAGGTCTGTTTTATCCCCCCGATCCTGCTAGTCTGGCCTTTTCAACTATGGGCGGAAATGTGGCGGAATGTGCAGGAGGACCACGTGGCGTAAAATACGGGGTTACTCGAGACTACGTTATTGGGCTCGAGGTAGTGCTTCCGAGCGGAGAGGTTATTAATACAGGTGGAAGAACAATTAAGAATGTGACCGGATACGATATGACAAAGTTATTCACTGGTTCAGAGGGAACGCTATGTGTGATAACTAAAATCATCGTTAGACTAATTCCTTTACCAGAAGCTAAGAGCACTATGATGGCGGTTTTCCCTGAGATTGTCCAAGCCTGTGAGACGGTATCTGAAATCATTGCTGTTGGGCTAGTTCCCTGTTCACTCGAATTGTTGGACAACATATACATCAGAAATATTGAGGAATATGCTAAGGTTGGACTACCCATAGAGGCGGGTGCTGTGCTCTTAATAGAAGTTGACGGAGATGCAGAAATATTAGCTAAGCAGATTGGAAAGATAGAGCAAATCTGTAGGCGGTTAGGGGCTGTCCAGATCCGGGTTGCCAAGACGAAAGAAGAAGCAGAAGAATTATGGCGTGCGCGCCGCTCAGCCTTCGCAGCTGTGTCGAGGGGAAAACCGACCATTATCGGTGAAGATGCAACAGTTCCTCGCAGCAGCATTCCGGCTGCTGTGAACCGTATTCAAGAAATTGCTGATAAATATAACATTATCATTGCAATTCTTGGACATGCTGGGGATGGCAATTTGCACGCCACTATTCTTACCGATGAAACGGATCTAGAGGAAGCCGCGAGGGTTGAAAAGGCCATTAATGAAATCTTTATCGCAACAGTTGAACTAGGAGGGTCCTTAAGTGGTGAACATGGTATCGGCCGAGCAAAATCTAAATTTATTACCATACAGACCGGTGAAGTTGGATTGAAAGTACAACACCAGATTAAACAAGCTCTTGATCCGAATAATATTTTAAACCCTGGCGTAATGTTTGGAGCGTGATGATATGGAACGTTCATTTGAATCTTGGCAAAAAGAAGTCATCCGCTGTATTCGGTGCGGTGCCTGTCAAAATGTCTGTCCAGTTTTTAGAGAGTTACAGGCTGAATCCTCAGTTGCGAGAGGACGAGTTAAGCTGATTCGAGGAGTGATCAGTAAAGACTTGGATTTAACGGAAGGCTTCATTGATAAGATGTCGTTGTGCTTAATGTGCAAGGCCTGCGTAGTGAACTGTCCGAGCGGGGTAAAAGTTGATAAGCTAGTGGAAGCAGCCCGCAAGGAGATTGCTGAGAAGAAAGGGCTTTCTCCGCTTAAGAATCTGATCTTTCGCTTGGTTTTGAAAAACCGTTGGGTATTTGACACGGGAATGAGGACAGGACGAGTTTTCCAAGGGTTAGTCTTCCGTAAAGGGCCTAATGGGCAAGGAATGTTACCAAGAATGTCCCTGGGAATAGACAAGAGAAGACTTCTTTCTCCTCTCGCTCAAAAACCGTTCAAGGGCATGTATCCAGAGGTAGTAAAAGTTCCTGAAGCAACCATGAGGGTAGCTTTCTTTTCGGGGTGCATGATCAATTATATTTATACAGATACCGGTAGGGCAGTCATTAACGTCCTTAAACAAAATGGAGTGGAGGTTGTAATTCCTCCACTCCAGAACTGTTGTGGTACTCCTGTTCGGATTAATGGGGACTATGAAACTGCAAAAATAATGGCGAGGGCAAATATCGATGTTTTCCTGAAAGAAAAGGTTGATGCTGTGGTCGTAGCCTGTGGCACCTGTGGTTTAAGTCTAAAGGAAGAGTATGTTGAGTTACTTGAGGATGATCCAATCTATGTTGAAAAGGCCAAGAAGCTGGGGTCAATGGTCAAGGATTTTACAGAACTGGTGGTTTCCTTGGAGGGATTTAAGGACAAGATGGGTAGTTTGCCAGTAAAAGTCACTTACCATGATCCTTGTCACCTCGTTAGAGGGTTAAAGATCAAAGAACAACCTAGACAGATTATCAGAAGTATCCCTGGCGTTATTTTTGAAGAAATGTCTAAAGCGGATACCTGCTGTGGCAGTGGAGGTTCTTTCAGCTTGTATCACTACGAACTTTCCACTAAAATCAATGACCATAAAGTGGAATCTATTCATCAAACAGGGGCAGAGATATTGGCTACAGGGTGTTCTGCCTGTCAAATGCATATCGCGGACGGTCTAAATCGCCAAGGGATTACCATGCAGGTGATGCATACCGCGCAACTTTTGGAAATGGCTTATAAGGTCGGGGAAGGTTTGACGTCTGTAAAATTTGATAAAGGTTAAGGGAGGAAAAACCTTGAATAGCTTTAAACTCGCCTATGGTAAGGAAATCTTGTCTTTTGAATTACCTTCTACAGTAAAGGTTCAGGAGATCGAAGCGAAAGCTAGTCAGCCAATAATAGATATAGAAGAGGCTGTGCGCCAAGCAGTTGCTCATCCCTTAGGCACGGCTCCACTGATAGAGGTGGTGAACCCTGGAGACAAAGTGGTAATTGTCGTTAGCGATATTACTAGACTTTGGGTTAGGACAGATGTTCTTTTACCAGTCTTACTGGATGTCCTAAATGAGGCTGGTGTTCCAGACAAGGATATCTCTATTGTCACGGCAACTGGAGATCATCGTTTGCAGACGGTTGAAGAACATACGGCCATTTGTGGTGCAAAGGTCTTGGATAGGGTTCCAATTTACGATCATGAGTGTAAGGCTCCAGATTTAGTTGATTTAAGTTTATCTACACAAGGTACCCCCATTAAGGTTAATCGTCGGGTGTGGGAAGCGGACAAAGTAATTCTTACTGGCGGGATTGCTTATCATTTGCTGGCTGGTTTTGGTGGTGGCCGTAAGTCGATTGCTCCTGGAGTCTGCGGCTATGAGATGATCCAAAAAAACCATGCTTTAGCGCTCAAAGAAGCAGGACCCTCAGGACTTAATCCAAACATTCAGACCGGAAAAATGGAGGGTAATCCCGTTGCTGAAGATATGTTAGAAATTGCACGTCTTGTAGGCGTGGATTTTATCCTTAACGTCGTTGTTAACGAGAAGAAGGAATTTGTCTATATTGCAGCAGGTGAGTTGCATCAGGCTCATTTAGCGGGCTGCAAGGTTACGGAAGAAATCTTTGGAATTAAGATCGAAGAAAAAGCTGATTTAGTTATTGTTTCAAGCGGTGGGTATCCTAAAGATATTCAACTTTACCAATCAATCAAGGCCTTAGATAATGCTACTTACGCTGTGAAAGAGGGTGGAGTTATCATCCTGGTTAGTGAATGCTCGGATGGGATCGGTTCTCGACCTTTTCAGGAGTATTTTAATTATGGCAAGGTAGAGGATATAAGTGCTAGGCTCCATGCTGACTTTACAATGCCAGGGTTTGTAAGCTTGAGAACGGCAAGTATTTGCCGAAAAACGCCGGTCATTTTGATCAGTTCTCTACCAGAAGATGTGGTGAAACAAACGAAGATGATTCCTGCGCCTTCTCTAGCAGAGGCTTGGCAGTCAGCTTCGCAAATCCTTGGGCGTCAACCTGAATCCGTCTATATAATGCCTCACGGTGGAAATACCTTTCCGATTATAAGCAAGTGATTAATATTTTCTATGTGGTATTGAATTTTTGACATTGAGATGTTATTATCATATAAACCGTTGAAGGGGAAGTAAAACCGCATAACCAGCCTCACAGAGAGTCGAGTAAGGTGGAAGCTCGGCAGGTAACGGAGCGGGTAAATGGGCCCCAGAGGGTGGAACGAAAAAGCTTAGGCTTTTAGTAGTTACCAACGCAAAGCCAGCGTTATTGGGCTAAGGGTGTGTTGGCACTCTGCATGAGGGGATGCATTATTTGATGCATCTATTAAGGTGGTACAGCAGATTAACGTCTGTCCTTATTTAAGGATAGACGTTTTTATTGTTTTCATCCGTTCAATTTTTAAATATAAAATTGAACATGCAGGGCCACATATAGTTAATTTGATGAGGAGGAATTTTTGTGAAAAAACAACCATTGGCAGTACTGATCTCCGTAATAATGACCATTACCTTATTGTTTTCCTTAACAGCCTGCGCACCAAGTAAAACTGAAAATTCTGAGAAAACCACCGTAAAGAAAAATATTGGTATAGTGCAAATTGTAGAACATCCTTCATTGAATACAATCAAAGAATCTATTGTCAAGCAGTTACAAGACAAAGGATTTAAAGATGGTGAGAATATCTCAATAGATTACCAGAATGCCCAAGGTGACCAGTCTACACTAAAAACAATCGTCACTAAATTTGTAAACAATAAATATGACCTTATCATTGCCATTGCTACACCCTCAGCACAGGCTGCAGTTACTCAAACAAAAGATATCCCCGTTCTTTTTGCAGCTTGTGCCGATCCTTTGGGATCTGGAATAGTGACTAATCTCGAAAAACCAGGCGGGAATGTAACGGGCACCTCTAATGCCGTATCAGCTGAAAAGATAATGGAGCTAGCCAAGCGGATTACTCCAGATTTCAAAAAAATTGGCGCATTATACAATTCCAGTGAAACTAATACTACATCCGTAATCAGAAACCTGAAGGATTATGCAAATAAAAATAACCTAACGATTGTTGAAGCGACCATTACCAGTTCTTCAGAAGTACAGCAGGCTGTTTCATCCCTGGTCGAAAAAGTAGATATAATCTTCTCGCCTAATGATAACACAGTTGCCTCTGCGATGCCTTTAGTTGCCCAGATAGCCAATAATGCTAAAATACCCGTGTATGTAGCGGCTGATTCTATGGTTAAGGATGGTGGCCTTGCAACCTACGGAATAGACTATACTGTGCTTGGGAAAGAGACTGCCGATATGGCGGTAGAGATCTTAAAGGGGAAAAAGCCAGGGGATATCCCGGTTATGACAATGTCTGACATGAAAATCTATGTCAATAAGGATACTGCAAAGGCTATTGGAATTAGTTTGCCCGACGATGTATTAAAAGAAGCGGCTCAGGTTTTTGGAAATTAGGGAAATTAAACTACCTATATAGTGGTACAAAAAATAAAGGCCTTCCAGACTTCATAATGAAGTAGTGGAAGGCCCTTGTTTTTTGAACGCTCTGGTTCTCTTGTATTTTCTTGGATTGTTTCTGTCAGCAAGGTATTTTAAAGCGAACCCGCCTCAATAGCGTATGCCAATGATGAGAATCAGTTGGTACATACGTTATCAAGACGGGTTCTATTAAAATATATGCCAAACGGATAAAAAAGTTACGGCTTACCACATACAATTTTTTTTAATTAAGTGACAAACTCTGCTTGTTCAACATATCTTGACATTAGGACAAGATAAACAATGAACGTACCAGTCCTGGAGATATATAAGGAGAGTGAAATAAATGGCAGACGACAACGATTTAACTGGAATTGATTCTGTTGTTTCAAAACTGGAATTTATATCTGCAACCTCTAGTTTCATTGCAGTTATTCTTCCTCTGGTCGTTGAGTTTTTAGTTGACAGAGGCTTGATAAAGGAATAATTATGCCTCAGATTCTGCGTCTGTAAAACAGGATACTTTAATGCTGTGCAGAGCAAAATGCACAAGCAGTTTAAAAAAACAGGCGGCAAAATGATAAGCCAAAGGTTCAATAGTCTCTCTAAGAGACTATTTTTTAACCATTTTACGGACAGGCGCATACAATAAAGCAAACAACTCCTTCAGTAAATAAAGGGGGTTTCACTGTGGCCGATCCCGTAACGAACACTGACAACTGGCAATGGTATTCACTGCTTACACCTTGCGATCTCTTCATTATAAGTATTTGAAAAGAAGAGACACCAAAACGGATGAGGCATACCAGGCTTCCGGTCTTCATATATACCAGTAAGCTCTGCACCAGTTTTATATATGCATTGGTCTTCTGATCACTGCGCCCATAAAAACCTTTCGCATTCGTAGGAAAATGCGAAATAAAAATAATTCCAATTTCTTAGGAGAAATGAAATGATTAGAGAATTAAGAAAAGACGATAAAGATTTGTTTATTTTGATGGTGAAAGAGTTTTATGATTCTGAGGCGGTACTTTACAATATTCCTACTGAAAATGTTTTTAATACTTACAACGAGGTAGTTTCTTGTTCGCCGTACGCAAAAGCATACATAATAGAAGTGGAGGAAGAAAAGGCTGGATATGGGCTTATTAGTTTGACATATTCTAACGAGGCTGGCGGTCTGGTTATTTGGATTGAAGAACTATATATACGACAAAAGTTTAGAGATTTAGGACTTGGGAGTAAGTTTTTGGATTTTATGAAAATAGAATTTTTAGCTATAGCAAAACGATTTAGACTTGAAATATCAAAAACTAATATATCAGCACAACGCTTATATTTACGAAAAGGATATAAATCATTGGAATATTTGCAAATGGTGTATGATATATAGACTTTTTAACAGAAAAATGCGAGATAGACCGAGGCCAATGAACAGCCACGGTCTATCTTAAAAAATGGATATTTGAAAGACAATAATGCAATTGTACCTTATACCAACAAATACTTCGATCGTACGTCTTCATTTTCGGCTAATTCCTCTACGGTACCTTCAAAACGTACTTGTCCCCGTTCAAGGACATAACACCTATCGGCTAATTTTAAGGCAGATTTCAGGTTTTGTTCGGCTAAAAGAATCGATATCCCGGTTGAACGAAGCTCAACAATTTGCTCTTCCAATTCCCTAACTACTAAAGGGGCCAGACCTTCGGTCGGTTCATCCAAAATTAAAAGCTCTGGATTTCCAAGCAGGGCCCGAGCAATACTTAACATTTGCTGTTCTCCTCCGCTTAAGGTCCCACCCCGACGATTTTCTGTTCTTTTGAGTACAGGAAATAACTCATGGACTTTAGCCAAATTCCAAACACCTGGTTTGATTCTATCCGCGATTTCGAGATTTTCGCGTACAGACAAGTCTGCAAAGATCCGGCGATTATCAGGAACAAAGCTAATTCCTAATTTGACCATTTTCATAGTAGGGGTTTTCGTAATATCCTGTCCTTTATAAAAGATTTGTCCAGATTTTGGAGAGGTAATTCCGATTACACTTTTAAGTGTCGTTGTCTTTCCTACCCCGTTACGACCAAGTAAGGATACGACCTCTCCTTGCTTAATCTTTAAAGATAAACCAAATAGAACATGACTTAACCCGTAGTAGGTATGAATGTCTCTAACGTCTAACATCATACAGTTTCCCCCAAATAGGCATTTTGTACAGATTTATCGTTTCTGATGTCTTGCGGTAGACCTTGAGCAATTGTTTTACCTTGGTGAAGTACCATGATTTTTTGGGCAACATCAAAGACTAATTCCATATCATGCTCAGTAAGCAGTATTGTAAGGCCTTTTTCACGAGAAAGGTGCTTAATAAGTTTGACGATTTTGCGAGTTTCTTCTGACGACATTCCAGCAGTCGGCTCATCTAATAAAAGAAGTTCGGGTTTGCTTCCTAGAGCAATGGCAATCTCCAAAACTTTTTGATCTCCATAAGATAGAGCACTACACGAACGATCTTTAAATTCAAACAGTCCGAAACTGTCCAGAACTTCTAGAGTCTCTTCAATAAAAAGTCGTATAGCAGATCTAAAAAAATTTTGATCTAAGCGATGTCTGGCAATGATTGAGGCTTGCACGTTTTCAAAAACCGTAAGACTTGAGAAAATATTGATTAATTGAAAGGACCTAGCCATTCCTCTATGGCAAATTTTATAGGGAGCCATATTTGTAATCTCTTTACTTTGAAAATGGATATGGCCTGAGTCAGCCTGCAGATGTCCAGTTATTAGATTGAATAACGTGGATTTCCCTGCGCCATTGGGACCAATGACTGCTACTACTTCTCCCTTTGGAACCGAAAGGTTTGCATCTGAGATGGCTTGAAATCCATCGAACGATTTCTTAAGCTGTTCAACCTGAAGCATATTAATTCTCACCTCTTCTAGTCTGGCTTTTGTTGTAAATTTCCATCAAGTAACCAAGAATACCCTGAGGTAAGAATAGTACGAGAAATAGTAAAAGCAGTCCAAGTACAAGAAGCCAATATTCTGTGTAAAGACCAACAATCATAGATATAAGGACTAGAATACCCGCGCCCAACATCGGACCCATAAATACTGTGAGCCCACCCATCAAACACATGATCAGAACTTCTGCCGATTCGTTCCAAAATAAAAGGGAAGGGGCGACAGAACGTTCAACTAAGACAAATAAGACGCCTGAAATCCCTGCAAAGAATCCTGCAATAACAAAGGCTGTCAGGCGATGCCTTTTGACATTGATTCCTACACTTTCTGAGCGCACAGGGTTATCACGAGTAGCAAGTAACGTGAGACCAAAAGGGGATTTGGTAATCATATAGAGAATTACAAGAGAGATGACCAGAATTAAAAGAGTTGTATAATAGACAGAATTTATTGAGCTTAAGAATTCTGGAACAGGTATGGCATGAATTCCGTTATCTCCATTGGTCAGCGCATTCCATCGATAGACAATGGCCCAAACCAATTGCCCTAGGGCGAGTGTAAGCATACCGAAATACAGACCTCTTAAACGTACACAAAACCATCCGATCACTAAGGCGATAAGTGCAGCAACTAGGGGGGCAAGCATGACGGCAACTGCAAATGGCCAAGAAGTTTTAGTCGTTACTATAGCCACTGTATAGGCACCTACCCCGAAAAAAACGCCATGGTGCAAATGCAGAAGTCCTCCGTATCCCAGAACCAAATTCAAACTGGTTGCTAGCAAAGCCGTCGTAAAAACAGTTGCTAGTAAGTAGACATAATATTGAGTGAGAATCGTTGGGGCCATCAGAAGTATTAGAATACCGGTTATTGCTAAGCCTAGACCTAGATAATTACTGAATTTTCCTTTCGGATTTTCAATTAATTTTAAGTTATTGGTGGACATATCTGTTTTCCTTTCTCTACCAGGCAGATTTTAGTAAACCAGATGGTCGTAAGATGAGGAGAACACCTGCTATTATATAAGGAATGATAATAGCTACGCCAGGGATAAATAAAATCCCAAAGGCCTCCCCAACCCCCATAATAATCGAACTTATAAGTGCACCCCAAATGTTTCCTAGGCCTCCTATTACCACGATTAAGAAGGCATAAATGATAATGCTTGCATCCATACCCATTGAGATAGTTGTCGTTGGCGCAATTAAAGCACCTCCCAAACCGGCGAGCCATCCACCCAGTGCGAAAACCGTAGCAAAGACTCGAGTACTGTTAATACCTAAAACATCCACCATTTCGCGGTCCGTTGCTGTTGCACGACAAATCTTACCTAGATGAGTTTTGGATAAGAACAACCATAAACCAAGTGCCACAACAGGTCCCACGATTAGAAGGAAAGCATTATACCAAGGAAGAGATGCCCCCCATAAATTAAAGGAACCCCTTAAAACATTCGGGATATCCATAGACTTATATTCTGTTCCCCATATTATTTTAACCAGATCCCCCGCAATGAGTACTAGAGAATATGTTAAGAGCATCTGTATTAAATGATCCCGGTTATAGATAAATCTAAGTAACCCACGCTCAATTACCAAACTAACAAACATAACTACGAGAGGGGCAACCAATAGGGCTAACCAAAAACCATAAGGACCTTGCCCAAAAAGGGTTGAGACTGAATAAGCGATAAATGCACCTATCATATATAGTGCACCGTGAGCAAAATTTGTGATTCTTAAGACTCCAAAGATGAGAGTGAGTCCTGCCGAGACAATAAAAAAAATCATTCCCCTGCTTAGCCCAATGAAAAACTGACTAGCGAGTGTAGCAAAATCCATGGGTAATCTCCCCTGTCATTTAAGATTACATAAATGGGCGGTACCTAGCAGCACCGCCCATTTTTAAGCTTACTCTTTAATCAACTAACCCCCAATACTATTTTGATCTAGCCTTAAGGATTGCGTCAATCGAGGGCATAATTTCTTCAGAATTAAGGGTATGAAGGTCATTTCCTGTAAAGATGCCATTTACTTTAGCAACTACACCATAGGACATGGGAATAGCCACCTGATGATCCTCTTTACGTAAGGTTGCCTTACCGACTGGGGTATCAATCGTTAATCCTTCCATAGCGTCAATGATCTTTTCCTTATCCGTACTTCCAGCTTTCTTAATCGCTTCACCGAGGAATTTTCCTCCCATGTAACCATATAAGGCAAAAGCGGCCGGTTCACGATTATATTCCTTCTTAAATGCATCAACAAAGGCCTTGTTTTCCGCTGTATCCGGATAATTGAACAAATATGGATTAGTACCCAGAACACCCTCTGGAGCTTGATCTCCCAAAGGTCTCAGGGTGGCGGGGTCGTAGCTAGTGTGTGCCCAGACTGGAATTTCCTGATTTAACCCAGTAGCTTTAACTGCTTTCATAAAGGCTACCATGTCTGCTCCCCCGGTGCCAACTACCAGCACATCAGGTTTAGCACTGCGGATAGCGTTGATATATGGAGTGAAATCTGTCTCACCAACACGCCACCAAGTTTCTCCCATTTTCTCAACACCTGGTTTAAGGGTTGTCAGATTGGACCATAGGTTATTAATTACAGAGTGACCATATTCATAATCACTTCCGGCTAACCAGACTTTTTGATAGGAGGTCTTGGAGAGTTGGGAAGCACCAGCTTTACCAATGATCGCTGTATTTGGCAACGTGCTAAATACATAACGATGTCCGGCTTCACCCGTGATCTTGTCACTCATTCCGCCCCATACAATGAAGGGCACTTTACTCTCTTTTGCATATTGTGAAACAGCTAGAGAGCCTGCGCTATTTGTAGTTCCTGCAAGAAAATCGACTTGTTCACGCATCACGAGTTCTTTAGCCCAGCTTGTTGATTTGTCCGGCTTGAATTCGTCGTCACGAGTAACAAATTCGATCTTAGGTCCACCTTTATCAGCCGATTCTTTGACAGCCAATTTGAAACCATCTAAAGAGTCACTGGCATATACAGCTGCACCGCCAGTATAGGTATCAATAATTCCAACTTTAACTGGTTTTTCTTCTGTTTTAGTAGGGCTAGGGCTACTTCCGCAACCTGAAGCCATTAATGCTGTAATTAAAAGAATTGAACCTAAGCGAATAAGTGATTTTTTCTTACCTACCATTCTAACCATTCTTTTTTCCCCTCAATCTTTATTTTTTAGTTAAATAATGAGTATACTCTTCTCTTTTCTGAACTTTCCCCTGTAATAATTTTCCGTCCTACCATACTTCCTTTCACTTAGTTTATTCCTTTTAGCTTCATTCTCCATACTTATTTGAGAGAGGCGTAAGAGAATATGTTTGAATTATAACAGGTGAGTGTAGAACAGACAATACTTAATTTAACGTGTATTAAAACACTGCAATGGATATAAACCATTACAAAAGATAGTTACTTTGTGCACTAAAGTTTAAATTTTCAGTAAAGAATTTCACGACGTTGCTTCAAGACCGGCAGTGACTCTCTAACCTCTTCAATTTGGCTCAAGTCAAGATCAACCATTAGAACACCCGGCCTTTCGTCCAAATGGGCAAGCACTTGGCCCCAGGGATTGACGGCTAAGGAATGGCCGTAGGCGATATAGGAAGCCTGAGGATTACGGGCCGGAGAAGTGCCTAGCATGAAAATTTGGTTATCTAGAGCACGGCTTCGGAATAATAATTCCCAGTGAGCTGGGCCAGTTGTCATGTTAAATGCAGCAGGTACAATGACGAGGCGTGCCCCATCTTTAGCCATTTTCCTAGTTAATTCGGGGAAGCGAATATCATAGCATATTTCCACACCAAATTTGCCCCATGGTGTTTCAAACAGGGTAGTCGTATTTCCTGCTGATAGAACCTGTGATTCAGTGAACTTAATACCATTTTTGACATCTACATCAAACAGGTGTGCTTTACGATGCTTGGCAATAATTTCTCCCTTTGGATTAAAGACAATGCTAGTATTATAGAGGAGTTCACCAACCAGTTCAGGAATCGATCCACCTACGAGGAAAAGACCGTGGGTGCGAGCTAGGCTAGAGAGATGGTTCGTAGTTTCTCCAGAGGGTATATTTTCGGCGTAGTCCCGAAAACAATGGATATCGTACGGGCAATTAAACATTTCAGGCAAAACTGCTAGCTGTGCCCCAGCAGATGCACCCTCCTGCAGCATGATTGCAGCTTGGTTAAGATTTTCGTGCTTATCGGCTTTAACAGGTAATTGGCATAATGCGATCTTTAGCATGGTATGAGTGAGCCCCCTTAATCTTAGTTTGGTTGTTGAGGATCAACAGTATAACATTGAATAATGCTTATTTATGAACTCTTCTTTCACTCCAAAGAATTATGCAAGAAAATACCATAGACTTATTGCTTGGGCCTCTCAATTATATATGATAAAAGGAATGAAAACTGAAATTAACGCAATACTAACAATAAAAATACTAGGAGGATTATGACAATGAAAAATGTGACGATGTTTTCCAACAATACCTGACCGTATTGTTCGGTGGCGAAGAAGTTTCTTTCGCAGAACAATATTCCTTTTGAGGAGAAAAATATCAGTACTGATAAAGATGCTTTAAAAGAGTTACAACGTAGAAACATCAATAGTGTGCCCACTTTCTTGGTGGGGGATGAAACTGTTGTAGGTTTTAATAAGGACAAGATTCTAGACCTTTTACATTGATCTTTGCCGCTTATTCGAAAAACCGCTGGGTCTTATTTATAGCCCAGCGGGTTTGTTTATGTTTAGAAGGTAACTGCTAAGTTACGGGCAGCTTGGTGGCTTTTCACCTTCTTTCGAACATATGTTATCAGCTTATAGTAATAAGCTGATAACATAATTTACTTAATAATCGTGATTATCCCATCTTACCTAATGCAGTTTCAATACGATCTAATGCTATTTGGATATTCGCTACTGAGTTTGCATAGGAAAAACGGAGGTATCCTTCCCCATAAGAACCAAAAGCTGTACCCCCTAGACAAGCAACGCCTGCCTCATTAAGCAGATAATCAGCAATTTCTTTGCTGTTTTTGTCGAACGATTTGAAATTGGGGAAGACGTAAAAAGACCCTTCTGGTGATAAACAATTCACTCCGGAGATAGAGTTTAAGCCATTAACCATAATGTCTCGGCGCCGCTTAAACTCCGCTACCATATTCTCGACTTCACTTTGGGGCCCCGTTAATGCTTCCTTTCCAGCCATTTGAGTAAAGGCAGAAGTACAGGAATTAGAATTGACCATAAGTTGAGCAATCCGAGCCGCAATTTCTGGGTGCATAACCCCGTAACCTAATCGCCAACCCGTCATGGCATAGGTTTTCGAAAACCCGTCTAAGATAATAGTCCAATCCTTCATTCCTGGTAATGAGGCAATAGAAAGAAGGGGAGTGTCACTATACACGATTCGATCGTATATCTCATCGGAAAGAACAAGTATATCTTTTCCCCTCACCAGGTCTGCAATCGCTTTAATGTCATTACTTGTGAGAACACCACCGGTAGGATTTCCAGGGGAATTAATAATGAGCATTTTAGTTTTAGGTGTAATTAACTGGGCAAGTTCGTTAACGTCTAATCGAAACTGATTTTCCTCTCGCAAAGGAATGGGGACAGGTGTCCCACCCACAAACCGAATGACCGATTCATAAATAGGAAAGCCTGGATTAGGATAAATTACTTCATCACCAGGATTTACAGTTGCCATAATCGTGAAAAACATTATTGGCTTTCCGCCTGGGACTATAACTACATCCTCAGCAGATGCATCAACTTTCTTATGATTACGGATGTATCCAGCAATTGTCTCTCTGACTTCTGGAATACCAGGAGCGGGAGTATAGTGTGTATATCCGCTAGTTAGTGCAAGGCAGGCGGCATCAATAATATTCTTAGGGGTGTCAAAATCGGGTTCACCAATTTCTAGATGGACGACATCTTTACCCTGAGCCTCTAACTTTTTAGCTTTTGCCAAAACTTCAAAAGCAGTTTCAGTGCCAAGCAAAGACATTCTATCCGCAAAGACATTTTTCATGCAAAACACCACTTTCCATGTGATTTTAGGTGGATTTTATTTAAACACCTCTGGGTTTAAACAATTAGGGGGAAGTTCCCCTCTCATGGCTGCTAAAATATTCGACACAGCGATGATACCCATTTTCGTGCGGGTATCAATTGTAGCACTGGCGATGTGAGGGCAAACTATAGCATTGTCCAGTTCCAATAGCCCTTCAGCAAACTTAGGTTCGAATTCGTAGACATCAAGACCCGCTCCCCATATTTCTCCTGATTGTAAAGCCTTCACCAGTGCCGCTTCATCTACTACAGGACCGCGGGAGGTATTAATTAAAATTGCATTATTTTTCATAAGTTTGAACTCTTGTTCACCCATTAAATGAAAGGTTTCAGGGAGAAGTGGGGTATGGATTGAAACAAAATCAGATTCTTTAAGAAGAGTCTCTAGACTAACGTATTGACCGCCAGTTTCTTTTTCGAATTCAGGATTAGCCCCTATGTCAGAATAGAGGACCTTCATATCGAAAGCTTTTGCTCTTTTAGCAAAAGACATTCCTATTCTTCCAGCACCAATTACCCCAATGGTTTTATTGATTACGTCTTGCCCTAGAAAAAGCATCGGGCCCCAACCTTTATATTTCCCCATTCTTGAGTACTTGTCAGATTCCACGACTCTTCGAGCAACAGAAAACAATAAAGCCCACGCCATTTCTGCGGTTGTATCAGTAAGCACCCCCGGAGTGTTAGAGACCATAATTCCCCGTTCAGTGGCGGCGGGAATATCGATGTTGTTGTAGCCTACAGCATAGTTAGCAAAGATTTTGGCCCCTTTGGCCGCATCCATTACCTCAGCATCTATAGGATCAGTGAGCAAACTCAAGATAGCATCTCTGCCCTTGACTTTTTCTATTAGAACCGATTTTTCTAGAACCAGGCCTGTTCGATTAACTTCCATGTCGCAAAACTCTTCCAGCATGTCGAGCGCTGGTTTAGGGATTTCATTGGTGACATATACTTTCCATCTACTCATATTTAACCTCCAATTTTATAGTCTAGTAGATTCTATACGAGTAGTAATCCCAAATGCAAGATGTATTATGAGTTTATTACTAAATATATAAATATTTAAGAGTCTTTTAATAACAATGGTAAAAATATACGGGATTGGGATTATTAGATTTGTTATAGATATGCCGACGGACAATCAATCTGATGTCTAAATAGTAGAAACCCTCGAAATAGTGATATAATTAATTATCTGCAACTTTTGAGGAGAGAGATATGGATAAAACTAGTTTCTTTTCTGCACTGTCATTAGTTTCTGTATTCATTAATGTTTTAATCGGTGTATATACATTTAAATTAAACACTAAATTTATGGTTAATAGAGTTTTTTGCTCTTGTGTAGCAGTTACGCTATATGGTCATTTGCTTATTCTTTAATGATTCCTTCGGTCATGCCATGGGAGATGAATCCCTTAAGAAGGTAGGCGAGGTGGTAGTCAAAGGGTGCCGAGCGGATGATATTATCGCAAGACTTGGTTGAGATGAATTTGTCATGCTGTTACCCAAGACGGATACCAATGAAACAGAGCAAATTGTTAAGCGCATTAAAGCATATGCCTTAAAAGAAAAAATCGGCTCCATTGAGATCTCTATTTCTTTTGGTTGGGAAACAAAGATTGATAGTGAGGAAGATATTCAAGAAATCCTCAAAAAAGCTGGAAGATTATATGTATAAGAAAAAACTATTTGAAAGTCCAAGTATGAGAGGGAAAACAATTAATGCTATCATTAAAACCCTTCATGAGAAAAACAAGCGAGAAGAACAGCATTCCCATAGAGTATCGGCTTTATGTGAAAGGATGGGGAAAGCTTTAGGCTCACCTGAAGGATAGTTGTGGAATGTCAGCTCGGGTTGTTTTAGTCACATAACTGGCAACACAAGTTATTAAATGCAAGGAGTAGATCAACATGGAGAGAATTGCAGTAATATCCGATATTCATGGAAATCTGCCCGCCTTAGAAGCTGTATTAGCAGATATTAAGAATAGAAGGATTGAGAGAATATTTTGTCTTGGAGATCTAGCTGGAAAGGGACCTAGTTCAGCAGAAACAGTAGATATAATTAAACAACATTGCGAAGTAGTGATCAAGGGTAATTGGGACTACTATCTGACAGAACAAATGGGGCATGAAGTTTTAAAATGGCATCAGAATATTCTAGGAGTCGAAAGACTGAAGTATATGAAAGGGCTGCCAATCTATAAAGAATTTTATATTAGTGGAAAGTTATTAAGACTATGTCACGCTTCTCCAAATGATCTTTTTCATAGAGTTTACCTTTCAACTGAACAAAGCAAAAGGCTCAAATTGTTTAAAGCAACACCAACTCTTAATGCTGACGCAGATGTAGTTGGATATGGAGATATTCATGGTGCTCACATAGATAATTTCGACGGGAAGACAATTTTTAATGTAGGAAGCGTTGGTAATCCACTTGATATAACACAAGCCTCATATGGGATAATTGAAGGGAAAATGGATGATAAGAATAACGGGCCATTTATAGTATCACTTGTAAGAGTGCCATATGACATTGAATTGGCAATTTGTCATGCGACATTAACAGATATGCCGGAGAAGCAAGAATATATTAACGAATTAAAAACAGGGATATACAGGGGGCGAAAAGCTTAAGAAGTACATATGAATGGGGACAGATTTGGATGATTTTCTGAAATGAGGCTATAAGAAAGTGGAGTTGATGAAAATCAAGCAAAGATGGACAGCGATTCTTTTCTTTTTAGGAATTATGGGTATTTTAGATACCTTATTTCTATTTGAGAGAGTATTTTGCGGTCGTAAAATCCTTGATTTTTGACTGGTAGAGGCAGAATTAAAGCAATCTTTATCTTAGATGAGAAGAACTTGTCATATTAATGAGGTATAATAATCAAGGTGATGAGATGCAAATCAATAGATTATTTGAAATCGTATATAGTCTGCTTAATAACAAAACGATAACCGCTAAAGAATTATCTAAGCGGTTTGAGGTTTCAGTTAGAACGATTTATAGAGATATCGAAACGTTGAGTTGCGCAGGGATACCGGTGTATATGAGCAGAGGCAAAGGTGGAGGAATAAGCCTCCTTGACAATTTTGTCCTGAATAGATCGGTCTTGTCGGATACTGAACAAACTGAAATTTTGACTGCTTTACAAACCTTAAATGCTATAAATTATCCTGATGTTGATACTGTTATTTCTAAGTTAGGAGCACTCTTTAATAAAGAAAATTGTAATTGGATTGACGTGGATTTTTCGAATTGGGGTAATAAGGATCGAGGAACATTCAATCTGCTAAAAACAGCAATTGTTAACAGAAGAGTTATTACCTTCAACTACTTTAGCTCCTACGGAGAAAAAACAGTGAGAACTGTTGAGCCCTCACAACTTTGGTTTAAGAATAAAGCATGGTATTTAAAGGGGCGCTGTTTATCAAAACAAGCCTTTAGAACCTTTAAGCTTACTCGAATGAAAAATGTTCTAATGACCGAAAATTCGTTTGAAAAAGAATTAGTTTTTAAAGAACTTGTGAATGAGCCCGCCCAAGAAAACAATTACAAGAGGGTTTACTTAAAATTACGCTTTAAACCATCTGTCGCCTATCGTGTTTATGATGAATTTGACGAAAATGAGATTGTTAAGAATCCCGATGGAACTTTTGATGTAAGTATTTCACATCCTGAAGATGAATGGGTTTATGGTTATATTCTCTCCTTCGGTAGCTTTGTGGAAGTTATAGAACCAAAGCATATTCAGGATATCATTATTAAGAGATTAGAAGAGACCTTAAAACAATATAAAAAACAATCATTGTAGTAATATGACGCTATGTTGTCATATTACTCGTGGTATCCTTTGCTTATCAACGACTACACGGATGGAGTCATCATAATAAGGTGCCGTGTGACGTTAGTCAAGGGAGGCGAGATTATGGATTATGAAGTTGTTCTTGTAGAAGAAAAGACAGTAGTCGGACTTGAGGTTAGCACCACCAATGAAGACAACCGAGCAATGGCAGATATCGGAATGCTATGGGGAGAATTCTTGCAAGCAGGGGTCTATGATGCTATATCAAATAAGATTAATGCCAAAGGAATTGGGCTTTATACTGACTACGAGGGGGACTTTACAAAGCCGTATAAGTTTTTAGCGTGTTGCGAAGTTAGTGAAGTCAACAGCCTAGCTACTAAAATGGTTGTTAAAAAGATTCCGCGTGGATACTACGCCAAGTTCATTGTCAAAGGCCACATGCAACATGCTGTCGGTGAATTTTGGTCAAATCTATGGGGATTATCGCTGGACCGTAAATACAGCTCGGACTTTGAAGAATATCAAAACAATTCAAATGATATGGAAAACCAAGAGATACATATTTATATTGCTTTGATGATTAATGAAAGGGCTTAGTATGGATTTCATACCTGCGAAAACAATTGTATCGGGTTATTGTAGGGACAATATTAATTGGTTTGGAAACAACTATAACATGAACATTTATAAAGGGTGTAATCATGGCTGTATCTACTGCGACAGCCGAAGCGAGTGTTACCATGTTGAAAACTTTGATAAGGTGAGAGCTAAGGAAAATGCTCTTACCTTAATTCAGCGTGAGCTTAAGTCAAAGCGCAGGACTGGAGTTATAGGTACAGGTGCTATGAGCGATCCGTACAACCCTTTTGAAAAGGAATATAAACTGACGAGAGGGGCTTTAGAGCTTATTAACACCTATCATTTTGGCGTTTCGATTGCTACAAAAAGTGATTTAATTACACGAGATATAGATGTATTGAAAAAGATTCGCCAGCATTCCCCTGTTCTTATTAAGCTGACAATCACCACTTGTGATGATGAGCTTTGCAAAAAGATAGAACCTAATGTAGCTGTATCCTCAAAGCGTTTTTCTGCTATGAAACGGTTGTCTGAGAACGACATTTTCGTAGGAATTTTGCTAATGCCAGTTTTGCCATATATTGAAGATAATGAAGAGAATATTGGGGGGATAATTCGTCTGGCCCATGACAACGGTGCGAAATTTATATACCCAGCCTTTGGCGTAACCCTTAGGCAGAATCAAAGGGATTGGTATTACAGAAAATTAGATGAAATTTTTCCAAACCTGAAAGAGAGCTACATTCGTAACTATGGCAATTCTTACGAATGCAGCTCTCCAAGAGCTGATAAACTTTGGAAGTTGTATAAGAGCGAATGTGAAAAGCTGGGAATTCTTTATAAGATGAATGACATTATAAATGGTTACAAGCGAGGGTATGGCGATCGTCAGCTTACGCTGTTTTAATGGTTATTATAAATATAACATTCACCGAAAGAGACTATATTCATGCTATAACTTTACCGAACAGGGGGTGCTATCCCAATATATACCTATTAAAAAGAATAAGGAGTTTGATGATTTTGATAGACATCATGATATGTAAAGAATTAAAAACAATTTGTCCTGAGATTACCCTAGGATGTTTAAAGGCAAATGTAAAAGTTGAAAGTAGTGCTGATACACTTTGGGAAGAAATTAGTAATTATTGCGATGTTTTAAAGAGAGAAATACTTATAGAAGAATTAGAGGCCTTACCTAGAATTAAAGATGGAAGAGAAGCTTACAAAAGATTGGGTAAAGCGCCTAGCAGATATAGATTGTCTTCAGAAGCGCTGATAAGAAGGGTTTTACAAGGGAAAGGAGTTTATAAGATAAACAATATAGTAGAGATTAATAATCTAATATCTTTGAAATCTATGTTTCCGGTCGGCTCATATAATATTGAAAACTTGCATCCTCCTATTTCATTAAGGATAGGTAAAGAAGGAGAACAGTACAAAGGAATTGGTAAAGAACTTATAAATATAAATAGTCTTCCCCTGTTAACAGATTCGATCAGTAGTTTTGGAAGTCCTACAAGTGATTCGGAGAGAGCAATGATTACAAATAAGGTCAGTAAAATACTGATGTGCATTTTTTCTTTTAGTGGCAAAATTAATATTGAAGAATACTTACAACATGCTAAAGAACTTCTAGAGAGATATGCTAATGGAAAACAGATTACAACCAAAATTATTGAGTAGTAACTCTTTTATGGCAAAAAGAATGGTTATTCAAATCAGGACATGCTCTTGTCGGACAACTGAAAAACAACAAGGCTGAAATCGATATGATCAGCCTTGTTGTTTTTCTATACTATCTTTTAGTAACGATTTTGGTCAAACTGTTGGAACTGAATAGGAGCATCATTTATAGGAAGTAGGTTCGATTTGGGTATAGTTACCGCCATAGTAGTCCCTTTAGGGGAGGTTTCAGAAACCCAAATTTTGCCCATGTGCAATTGAATGATTTGATAACTGATGGAAAGACCCAAACCAGCCCCATCGTCTCTTGTTGTATAAAATGGATCAAAAACACGTGGAAGATCACTGACCTCTATGCCGGAACCCGAATCGATAAAATTCACTTCAATGGTCTCATCATTGACGATTGATTTGATAATAAGTTTGCCGCCACCCTGCATTGCTTGAATGGCGTTTAAAATTAAATTAACAAAAACCTGTTTCATTCGATCCATATCAATGTTTACCAACGGAAGATTTGGTTCAAATCGTTTCTCTAGCTCGATTTTATTTTGTCGTAACATTGGATAGGTAAAGGTAAGAACGGACTCTAATAATAAATTCAACTCGATGGGACTAACGATTGGTTTACTAGGTCGGCCAAAATCTAATAACTCTTTAATAACCATATTGCCTCGATCTATCTGCTCACAAATAACCTTAGTATACTCCTTTAACCCCTGTTGGGTTTTAAACTCTCCCTCCATAACCTGGACGGTCGCTTTAACAATCCCCAAGGGATTTCTTAATTCATGTGCAACTCCTGTAACAAGGCGACCAAGAGCTACCAGTCTTTCGGAGCGCATCAATTCTTCTTCTAATCGTTTCTTTTCATTTATGTTATCGGCCATGTTGTTAATGGCTTGGACAACTTCTCCTATTTCCCCCGGCATTGAAGGCAGCCTTTTGTCACTATCTTCCTCCATACTCAAAATTCCATTTTTAATCATCTGTACTTCAGTTGCCAAGTTATGAATGACATAAAGAGCAGCTCCTAGGCCCAAAATCAGTCCAAAAAGCGTCAAGTAGCGAGTGATTCGGCTGAATTGCCGGCTTTGGGCAAAAACAGGGTGAACCTGTTCATCTGCCCAGGCTATAGCTATTAGTTTTCCACGCTGCATCACCGGCATTAAATATTCAAATGCTTGGTTTCCGAGTGAACCTGCGATACGGGAGAGTGGTTCTTTGGTAGCATTAACAGCTACTAGTCCTGAGGCAGCTTCATCTAAAATTCGGTACTCTCTTGCTTTTATTTCTTCAGGCGTTTGAGGTCTGTATTGGTGTAGAAAACCATAAACGTAAAGGTCGTTTGTTTCAGGAATATATAAACCCAGGCGTACCCCAGGGTTTCCATCTGACAATGGTTTGGCAATCATATCAAAGGCATTGGAGATTATATCTTTATCCTTCTTAGAGAGGGGAGAGTTGAATTCTTCATTAGAACGATCCAGAACTTCCGTTAATCCCTGAACAGTGGCGTTAACCATAGTCCCTAATCGCTCTTCCTTTGTTTTTAAAAGCATTTCGTCTTTGGCACCAGAAAAAAATATGTCATACATCATCACCAGGATGGGGATTAACATAATGGCCGAAACAGTGAACATTATTTGAGAAGCGAAAGATTTATTTTTTAGAACTTTTAACAATTCAACACCGCCCTTAGCGCGAATTCAGACAATTCACTTGCAGGTGTTCGAAAACAAACAAAGGAGAATACATGTAGTGTAAAGAGCTCAATTAGTGAAATATCAACTTCTTCAGGGAGGTTTGAACTCTGGGGATTTGCTCTTCGCAGATTGGGATGTCTGAAATCATACAAAACTTATCAGAAAACGACTAAAACAGTTGGCATGATAATTGCTTTAATAATTACCTGAGTGGCACTCAGAATGTGAAGGTATCTATTAATATACAATTACTATTGTTAAACCATGGTTCATGAGTCTCCTAAATATATTTGGTACGCATAGGAGGTAATTTTTATGACTACTGATCAATTCATCGAGTGGGTCCAAAAAGTGTTTGATTCTTGCAATATTCATAATGAGATGGAAGTGAGCAAGCTTATTGTGGAAGTGATGAGGAAATTCCACTCTCTAAACAAGGAGAAAATTCAGAGTATGTAACAGTCAAACCAACATAGAATAAACAATTTTTTCTATTTGGGGGGATAATGATGTCCATCATTAAATTTATTCCAATTCTAGATACCTTAATGAATTATGAAAAAAAGAATTTTAGATTTGATCTAATTGCGGCGCTAACAGTTGCGGTAGTCGCGTTACCACAAACCATGGCTTATGCAATGATTGCAGGTGTTCACCCAGCTTACGGCTTATATTCCGGTATTGTGCTAACAATTATCGCCTCATCCTTTGGTAGTTCCCACCAGTTGGCTACTGGACCCACTAATGCAATCTGTCTCTTGATTGCGTCCTATATGATACCCTTTGCTGGGAAAGAAAATTTTTTTGCAAAACTGTTTCTTTTAACCTTTTTGGTGGGGGCTATCCAGCTAACAATGGGTATACTGAGGCTGGGTTCTCTAGTCAACTATGTTTCACATGCGGTCATAGTTGGGTTTACCGCTGGAGCAGGTATTATCATTGCAATGGGGCAACTAAATAACTTAATGGGCATTAAGCTACCAAGTGGTCATCATACTAGTATAGGTATGGTAGTAGCCTGTCTTCAAAACATTGAGAAAACAAATTATTATGCCTTGGGTATCGGTATTTTTACCATTGCGGTAATTATAATATGTAAAAAGATTAATCGAAATCTGCCAGGAGCGTTCTTAGGTGTGATCTTCTCAGTAATTTTAGTTAAGGTTTTAGGGTTGGAAGAATATGCTGTCAAGGTTGTAGGTCAAATACCACAGGCCATTCCGCCGTTAAGTATACCCAATTTTGACCTCTCAGCAATTCGTGATTTGGGAACAGGTGCAATTGTCATTGCAATTATCGGTCTGGTTGAAGCAGTATCCATCTCCAAGGCCATCGCATCCAAAACGCGTCAAAAGATTGACCCTAACCAGGAGTTTATCGGGCAAGGTATGGCGAACTTAGGGGGATCTTTCTTTAGCGGCATTGCAGGATCTGGTTCCTTCACGCGTTCTGCTATAACCTATCAAAACGGGGGGAAAACAAGATTAACGGGTGTATTAGTAGGCTTGATAATTCTCGTAGTTTTAATTTTCTTAGCACCCTTTGCGAGGTATATCCCAAATGCGAGTTTAGCTGGAGTTATCATGTTAGTTGCCTACTCCATGGTTGATAAAAAAGCCCTTACAAAAGTGTTAACAACCAACCGAAATGATGCGATAGTGTTATTAGTAACCATGTTGACCACGATCTTTGCACCCCATTTGGAACAAGCTATTTATGCAGGTGTTGCAATCTCATTACTTCTCTACCTCAAAGACTCCGGCGTAGCAAGTGTCAAAACCCTTAAATCGGTTAGAGGCAGTGATGGGTGTTTTGTGGAACAGATCTTCAACGAGCAGGATACATCTATCTCAATTTTGCAACTTGAAGGGAATTTGTATTTTGGTTCTTCGGCCGATCTAGATAAGAAGTTGAGTGACTCCTACTCCGACTCGGAAGTTTTTCTCATTCGTTTCAAGGGCGTTTCAATTATCGATATTACTGCAATCGAAGTTATCGAAGCCTTTATTAATAGGTCTCTGCAGGAAGATAAGAGGGTTATTCTAACCGGAGTTACACCAAAAATCCTAAAAATGTTGCATAAGATGCACATTATAGAGCATGTCGGGAAAGAGAATATATTTATGGAAGACGATGAGGTATTTACCACATCAGGGAAGGCTCTTGACGAAGGAAACCCCTTTGTAAGAAACGTGAGTTATAAGACTGAGGAAAGATCTATTCAAGCTTACTAATGAAAGTTTAACACCGAGGCATGCCCCTTAATTTCCAAGTCAGTCTAGGAAAAGACAAGGAGGTATTTGAAATGACAGAGTCCAATTTCTTAAATTGCATACTATACTGATGGGACTAAGCATTTGTGTTCTTTAAGTTTAAAGTGGATTTAGGCAATATTAGCATTGAAAGGTGGGATTAGTTTGTCCAGCTTAGTACTCAAAAATAATTCAACTTTTATGGTTAGAATGAAGAATGAATCCGGAGATAGATCTTGTCCGATTTGGTTATTAGTTAATCCCAAATATCCCAATGATGTTTACGATATTTGGACTCCAATATTATATGAGATTCAGGACAAGGTATATCGTAAACTTCATGCAAGAATTGATAGGGGAAATATTTTCATAATGAATGCTGGTAGCGATATCGGAAGAGCACCTAGTACCTTGAATTGTCGAACAGCAGAAGTAGCTGAAGAAATTGTGAAGTTAAGGGAAAGTGTTCTCGAACATCAACCCAAACTTCTGATTACTTTCGGTTCCATTACAAATGAGTTTGTGAGGCGTATCTTCGATACACGAACTGAAAATGGGCCTAAGTATTGGAATACTACTAACTTGGGAGATGAATTTGAACGATCAATTACAAACTTTGATATAACCCGAACAAATTGGATTCCCATAATTCGTCGTGCAACTAAGAGTGGTAAGATCGATTGGGATGACAGCGAAAATTATTATCATTATGTTGCAACAAAGATTACCGATAGGATCATCGAAAACAAGGATAGTCTGAAAATATGGATTTGATAAATCACCTAGGAATGGTGCTAATGGAAGGAGGATAAATATGAGTGCTTTGAAATTCTTTTGGGAGTTCTTGGTTTTCTTCGGTCATTGGCTTTGGCATAGTGATGAACAAACAGCAGACGAATGCTAAATTGTCGTGGGAACCTTCCTCTGTAACGATAGGGAACTATTATGCTCACATATAAAAACAATTCTCTGCTCTCAATATAAATACAAATATTTAAGAACATGAGTAACTTTTTAAGGATCGGATACGATTGTTTATGAATTTGTTACCCTAACTTTATTTGGTACTTTTGAGCCCTATAAAGAAGTGCAGACCGAGTAAGGCCTAGCAGTTGGGCCGCCTTAGTTTGATTTCCCGTACTTTTCTCAAGAGCCTTAAGAATCAGCTCTCTTTCGACATCATCAAAGGAGATCCCCTTGTCTGGGAAATTAAGAATCAGACCTTGGGCGGCAACGTTTTCAATTTTTTGAATTTCCTTAGGTAAATGGTGTATCTTGATGTCACTTCCCTGAGAGAGAATAACGGATCTTTCAATCACGTTCTGCAACTCTCGGATGTTCCCAGGCCACTCGTAGTTCATTAGCAACTCCATAGCTGATGGAGAGATCATTTGTTCTTGAGAGGGGTTAAATTTATGAAGAAAGTGCATAGTCAATAGGGGGATATCATCAGGTCTTAGCCTTAGGGGGGGAACGTGAATCGGCAATACATTTAATCGGTAGTACAGATCTTCACGAAAAGTCCCATTTTTAATACAATCCAAAGGAACACGATTAGTAGCGGCAATAACCCTTACATCAATTTTAATACTTTCTGTACCTCCGACTCTTTCAAACTGCCTTTCCTGAAGAACGCGCAGCAGTTTTACTTGCATAGACAGTGGCATTTCGGTGATCTCATCTAAGAAAAGTGTTCCTTTATCGGCTAATTCAAAACGACCTGTTTTTCGGGCTACAGCACCTGTGAAGGCTCCCTTCTCATGGCCAAATAACTCACTTTCCAGTAATGACTCTGGTAGTGCGGCACAGTTGATTGGCACAAAGGGTTTTTCTCGGCGATAGCTTAGGTTGTGAATTGAAAGCGCTGTAACCTCTTTGCCTGTTCCGCTTTCCCCAGTAATTAATACCGTGGCATTACTGTCGGCTACCCTTTCAATTAGAGTGTTCACTTCTTGAATCGCTGGACTGTTGCCTAAAATTCGGCCGTGTTTTTTATTTAGTTCAGAACGCAAAAAAACAACTTCTTCTCGTAAACGACTAACCAATAAGGCCTGTTTTACGACTATCTTGAGCTCGTCAAGGTCAAAAGGTTTAGTAATATAGTCAAATGCCCCCAGTTTCATAGCTTCGATGGCAGTATCAATTGAACCATGGGCAGTTATCATAATTACTGGAAGCTTTGGAATGAGGTCTCTGGCTTTAACTAATACTTCTAAACCATCCATTTCTGGCATTTTGAGATCAAGAATAACCAAGGAAGGTGTTTCATTCTGAATTAGTTCTAGGCCTTCTTTCCCCCGAGTGGAAGTTATCACCTGATACCCTTCCTGACGGAGGCCTTTATCGAGGGCCCAACACAGATGCTCTTCATCGTCGATGATAAGTAACTTATTCAATAAAAGCACTTCCTTCACTAGCGGAAAGTGAGTAATAAAAAATGATTTGTTAAGGGGTTGTGTTCTTGGCAGAATGCCAAACACGATTTTATAAGACTTTGATTAAATTTCTTAGCGGCCTTTCAAGGCAACTTTATATCTAGAAGTGAACTTGTGAGATTGGTTATATAATTTTTGTTCAAACCTCCTTCAGCTTTCATATGTAACTTTCCTCACAATTAAATTATCACTATGGACATTAATGTGTCTACAGGAAATCAAAATGTTCTTAATCAAGATAAGCTATTACGAAAACCTGAAGCTTATTAGTAAAGAGTATTTTTCTCCTTAATAGAATAGGAAAACAATTACGAACAATAGAAAAGGCCCACTTATCATAAGATAACAGACAGAAAACAGATGCAACAAGGCTAAAAGCGATGCGCTTCCAGCTTTGTTGCATCTTGTTTCTCGAATGAGCATGATTGTATTAAGTCGAGGCTAGTTCCCCTAAAGTTGCCTCGGCCTGCTTAGTTTGTCCATCCCGGATATAGGTTATAGTTACTTTATCTCCTACCTTGTTTTTATAGAGCTCACGTATTAGATCTGAAGAATTTTGTACAGGGCTATCGTTAATCTTGGTGATGACATCTCCCTGTTGTATTCCAGACTTAGCGGCTGGACCATTTTGAGTCACTCCAGAAATATAGGCTCCTTGCGGCTTATTGTTACTTTTGGCGTAAGTGTTGTATTGATCGTCAGTGCTCACTAGAAGTGCCGGATGTTTGGCTACACCTGAAGCGATCAACTGTTGAAGTGTAGGCAAGGCATCAGAAATTGGAATAGCGAAGCCCATTCCTTCAAAGCCTGTTTCGGCATATTTCACCGAGTTAATACCAATAACCTGTCCTTGATAATTCACAAGCGGTCCGCCGCTATTACCAGGGTTTATGGCTGCGTCTGTTTGAATTAAATTGTAACTAGCTACGCCTTGAAGGTTTAGGGTACGATTGGTGGCTGAGATGACCCCAGTTGTTACTGAACGTGCAAATTCATCACCCCCAGGATTCCCAATTGCAACCACAGATTCGCCTACGTCAACTTTTGATGAATCCCCTAGCGCGACTGCTGTAAGGTTAGTTGTATCCGAAATCTGCAGTACCGCAAGATCTGTACGTGGATCAGCGCCAATGAGTTTCGCATCAAGCGTACGCCCATCACTTAAACTGACGGTAATTTTTTGGGCACCCTCAATCACATGATTATTGGTCGCAATATAACCTTTTTCAGCATCAATGATAAAACCTGAGCCGCTTCCAGCCTCCTGAAGATTGGAGTTTCCTGAAAAACCCCGACTAGATTGAAGGTTAGAAACACCCACAACTGCGGGACCGACATTTTTAGCAATTTGAGCTACCGGGTAAATGGTTTCATCGGCAGTATAATTTGTAACTTGTGTAAACGAGGAACTAGTTGTTTGCACTGGTGTGGAAGTGTTTGTAGGATAAATATAGGGAACTGCGGCAACAGTAGTGAGGCCACCAATGACGGCACTAATTAAACAGAGGCTGGCGTAGGCAACAACTTTTCTCTTCTGTTTATGGTGGGGGATAGGTTGTTGTACGGTGGACATCATTTCGATTTCCCTTTTTACCTCATCTGTGTTTTCAGAAGGGGCGTTATTGTCATTGAGCGTTGAACGAAATTCTTCTTCCATATTTAGGTCCTCCTTTTTTGTGAATTCAGTTTGCGACTGTTAGGATTATTGCATTTAAACCAACTACCTGGGGTTATTGTTTTGTGTTCAATACGTTCTAACTGAGCTGCTACTTATCTAAGGATATCTGAAATATGTTAAAGTATAAGGTTCAAATTGTGAAAGTTTATTGGAGTAAAAGTTGAGATTCTGTGAAATGAAAAGGCAAAGTGTTAGATTAATCAGCGATATTCTGTGAAAAAAGCCCTGAGGACGTTTCTGCAGGAACAAAAAAAGGTTGGGGTGGTTTTTGAGATTGAAGAAGCTTTTGCTTATGCTGACTCAATCCAAGATCTACCCCTACTAGCACTCGTTGGACATCCAGTCGCAGTTAATCCTGACCAGGAGCTCTTAAACGAGGCTGAACTAAGAGGGTGGGAGATAATCAAGGATGGTTCCTGTCAGGAACAGAGGTAAGAGGCTTAGACCTTACTCCCTATTTGGGGAAAAGTGTTCAGGTGGAAATATACAGACTGAATGAAGCTCTTCCCGTCGGAAGTGGACAAAATGTTGAAATACCCTATGATAGGAAAATCTATTGGACGGCTTTTGGAGACAATACTATGCCAAAAGAAATGGATAATATTTCTATAAAGGTTGGGATTCTGGACGAAAATGAGAAGTTAATCGCAGAAAAAGAGGTTAAAATTTTATATAATGGGTTTTATACTGTTCAGGCATCCCCGGATGTTATTATTGGTGTAAAAGGACGATAATTGATTTATAAGGTTATTCTCATCAAAAACTGTGCTAGAAGAGGAAGTGTGCTATGAATTCTGAAGTTAAACGGTCAGTTTGCCCTTACGACTGTCCAGATGCGTGTGGGCTTTTAGTTGAAGTTCTAGACGGTCAAGCTGTAAAGGTGGCGGGTGATCCTGAACACTCTTTTACTAAAGGGACTTTATGTCCAAAAATGGTTCATTATGAACGAACGATTCATTCTCTCCAGAGGTTGACGCACCCCCTACTGCGTATTGGAGAAAAAGGAGCAGGCCATTTTAAACCAATTACTTGGGAGGAAGGGATTCATCGCATTGTCAACCGTTGGAAGGGGATTATTTCTGACTATGGCCCGGAAGCTATCCTACCTTATTCCTACGCAGGAACTATGGGTATCGTTCAACGCAATTGTGGGGAAGCGTTTTTTTATAGATTGGGAGCATCAAGATTAGCCCGCACTATATGTTCCTCAGCTAAAAGCTATGGTTGGGCGTCAGTTATGGGGGATACTCTTGCACCTCACCCAGATGAAGTTTTAAAAAGTGATTTTATTATTTTGTGGGGTACTAATGCTCTTGCGACAAACATCCACCTTCTGCGTAATGTCCGTGAAGCAAAAAAGCGTGGCGCTACTGTTTGGCTCGTTGACACCTATGAAAATCCTACAGCGCAAATTGTTGATAAAGTTGTCTTAGTAAGACCTGGAAGAGATGGTGCTTTGGCGCTCGGTATAATGCATATCCTAGCTTGTGAAGGGTGGATAGACCAACCTTTCATAACTAAGAATGTCCAGGGATTTGAACAGCTTCGAACAGAAGTTTTGCCCGATTATACGCCGGATAAAGTAAGTCAAATTACTGGGATTGAAGTAGGTCTAATTGAAGAAATGGCGTTTCAATATGGCAGAGCTCGTGCACCCTTTATTGCTTTGGGATCAGGGCTTTGCCGTTATGGAAATGGCGCAATGACTGTCCGCGCCATTACTTGTCTTCCCGCACTAGTCGGAGCTTGGGGCAAGCAAGGAGGGGGGTTGCTGGCAAGTGTTTCTTCTGGCTCAGCCTTTGACACGAGTCAAGTAACACGTGGAGATTTCTTGCAAGAGCCAACCCGTGTCGTGAATATGAATCAGCTTGGGCATGCCCTGACGGAATTATCAAAACCGCCGATCATGAGCATGTACGTGTACCACTCCAACCCTGCAGTTGTAGCTCCTGACCAAACGATGATTATCAAGGGACTAATGCGAGAGAATCTATTTACGGTCGTTCATGAACGATTTATGACAGATACAGCTCGTTACGCAGACATTATCTTGCCGGCTACGAGTTCCTTAGAGCACCCGGATATTTACAGATCCTATGGCCATTATGGCATTCAGAGAGCGGCGGCGGTTATTCCTCCGATTGGTGAAGCTAAGTCCAACTGGGAGGTTTTTCAGTTGCTCGCCAAAGCCATGAGTTTTACAGAGCCGTTCTTTGATCAAAAAGCCGATGACCTGATTGATCTACTGATTGATCCGCCAACACCTTGGCTAGAAGGAGTAGACCTAGTGAAACTCCAAGCAGGACGTCCCGTGGAACTCTCGTTACCAGAGAACTACAAAACAACCTTTCTTACTCCATCCGGTAAAATTGAACTACAAAACCCCAACGAGGCTGAGCCATTGCCTCGCTATTTTGATCCTTACGAAGATGATGCCCCCTTTTATTTAATGAGTGCCCCTAGCTTGTATTCTCTGAATTCTTCGTTTAACGAGCGACCTGATTTACTACGTAAGAAGGAAGCGCCCTATCTTCAAATGAATCCCCAAGATGCTGAAGCTAAGAATTTATATGACGGTCAGAAGGTTATCGTCTTCAATGAGCGAGGCGAGGTAAAGCTTATTCTTAAACTAACGACAACTGTTCCCCAAGGAATCGTCGTAACTGAAGGTCTGTTCTCGAGTGGAAGTAGACCTGAAGATCGTACTGTAAATACCCTTACATCCCAACGATTAACGGATAGAGCAGAGGGAAGTACTCTTTATGATGTCAAAGTGGACGTGCGATCTGGGGAGGATCAATAGCGAAGGCAAGGGGACGTTTTGATTGACAAGTGGCAAACAAAACGTCCCCTTGAAATGACATACCGTCAAAATATTTGGTGTCTTTATTCTTTTCTGAGGCGCGAGAATAACTTCTTGAACATAAATTAACAAAAGAGATTTGAGCGTGCTTAGAGGAGGATATATATGCAAATTCATGTGATAAGGTCAGGGGAAACTCTTACTAAAATTGCCCAAGCTTATGATATCTCCGTCCAAGAGATTGCAGATGCTAACGAGGTTCCGGACCGAAATAGGTTGGTCGTTGGTCAAACGTTGGTAATACCAACATATGGACAGTATCACTGGGTTCAACCTGGCGACAGCCTATGGTTAATCAGCCGCCGTTATGAAGTATCAGTAGCAGAATTAGTCCGAATTAACAAGATTCAAGATCCTAATAACATCCCAGTTGGCTTACGTCTATATTTGCCTCAGAAACCAAAGCAACCCATAGAAACAAACGCATACATCGATCCGAGAATGACCAGAGGCCGTTCGGCTGAGGCTATTGACAAAGTAGGCGAGCACTTAACTTATCTTGCCATTTTTACGTATGCGGTTAATCGGGATGGAAATCTAACCCCCGTTGAGGATCAGCCATCACTGAATGCTGCTTTTAAGGACAGAGTCTTACCCCTTTTGGTTTTAACTAACTTTGAGGAGGGACAATTCAGCACAGAAATTGCCACCGCAATCTTGACGAGCGAAGCCTTGCAAGATCGTGTGCTAAACCAAGTACTTCAGATTATGAATGAGAAAGGATATAGGGGTCTTGACTTTGACTTTGAGTATTTGGGAGCAGAAAACCGAGTAAGATATGTTCGCTTTTTACAAAAAGCTCGGCAATTACTAAAACCGCGTGGGTATTACATTTCTGCTGCGCTGGCACCAAAGTATAGGGCAGAGCAACGTGGAGTACTTTATGAGGGTCATGATTATAAGGCGATTGGTCAAGTCGTTGATTTCATCTTTTTCATGACATACGAATGGGGATGGTCCGGTGGAAAACCAATGGCAGTGTCGCCATTACCACAGATGAGAAACGTAATGCAATATGCAGTATCTGTTGTACCGAGAGAGAAGATTATGATGGGTATGCCTTTATATGGATATGACTGGACCCTGCCTTATGTAGCTGGAGGTGAATTTGCTAAGTCTATTAGTCCGCAAAGAGCTTTGGAGTTAGCCCTTCGTTACGGTGTAAGTATTAACTATGACAAAGTCTCTCAAGCTCCGTGGTTCAGATACACAGATGAACAGGGGAAACAACATGAAGTTTGGTTTGAGGATGCAAGGAGTATGCAGGCCAAGTTTGATTTAGTCAAAGAACTCGGGATTCGGGGTTTCTACTATTGGGTATTAGGAAATGATTTTCCTCAGAATTGGCTTCTGATTGAAGATAACTTTGTGGTACGTAAACTAATGTAGAGCAAACAATCCAGCGAATACAATGTAAACGAAGAGCAAGCAGTCCATTCCCCGATCGTGGATTACTTGCTCTTATCAAGCTACCTATTTAACGTTCAGAGAATTAGCACAACAATACCTGTTGTAAACATTAGGAGGATGCTTAGCGAGTAGCAATGAATTAAGCTATTGTTTTGGCGCTTCGTTGGTGGCATCCACAGCTGTGCCTGAACCAGGTGTTTTCCCTGCGTTAGGATCAGAGGCACCTCCAACGGCTGCCCCTACTCCTAAATTTGCTTTGAGTTGTGCTTGCCGAGCTAAGTCAAGCCCTTCACCAAGTATTCTCAAGGCTTCTTTAGGGCTGTGCCATCCCATGCTGTTTTCAGCTGAGATGTAGTCCCATCGCCACTGGGCTTGGCGATGCAAAGTTCTGGACTCATTCATCATATCAGCTTTGGCAGCAGGGTTTTTGGCGGCAGTTGTGATGGCATTGATGGCGTCTGTGAGCGCAGTCTCCAACGAAACTTTTGCCTTAAACACAGTATCCTGTGTACCTATAACTTGGTTCTTTAAGTATTCTTCGCTTTGTTTATGACAGATTTGACAGGATTGAGAGATAGAGTTAAGTGGACTCTGCAGATGATGGGAAGATATTTTGGTTTGACCCTGTTTTACATAGGGCATATGGCAATCCGCACACGCGACACCGTTTGCAGCATGAACGCCTGTGGAGAAGAGTTCATAATCTGGATGTTGAGCTTTAAGCATAGGGGCCTGGCTTTCTTTATGATCCCAGTCTTTGAAGTTTATCTCTGTATATAACTTTTCTGCATCATCCATTTTTAGGCCGTAATTCCAAGGGAACGTAACTTTCTTGTTATCTGGTTTGAAATAATACTCGACATGGCATTGGGCACAAACCATGGTTCTCATCTCTTGCCGACTAAATTTGGCAGGGTCAATTCCTCTGGTTTTTAGGGCATCTAAAAGGGGGACACTGGTGATAGTGAGGGCCATTGTTTTTTGGTCATGGCAGTTCGCGCAGGAGATTGGGTGCTTGATTTGATCCTTTAAATTGTCAAAAGGAGTTGACCAGAAGGAATCTCCCATTTTATCAACGAGTGGTTTAACGTTAGGGCTCTTGCAATTCCAGCAGGAACTGATAGTTTTTGGCCCAACACGCAGTGTTCCTGTAACATCTTCCACAGCCCAAACATGACCCCGTTCCTCGTTATAATCTTCCGAAAAAGGGTATCCGGCGAATAGTTTGATTTGAGCAGGGGATTCTTTCAGATGAGATTCAGGGAGGGAACCACCGTATTTAGAATTTCCCTTTGTTTGTTCCTTTTGTTTTTGGTAGCTGGCATATTGATCGGGGTACACCTGCCCCCAGACAGCTGGATCTAGTTCTCCCTCGGGAATCGTTGCTGTTGTTGGAGGAGTTGGTGATTCTTGGTTGCAACCGAGTATTAAGACTCCTATCAGTATCAGCATAAGACTAAGTAATAAAGAGCTACGCCAAAATTTTTGCATTAAAGTTACCTCCATTATTAACGAATTGCCGTATAAATTGGTTGACTACTGAAGGGCTGAGTGGGGGAATCGTGGGGCTCTCCACGATGGCACTCAAAACACTGCTTTCCATTACTGGTATTGATTCGCGCAACGACCGGAGAATGACAGTTAAGACAGTTGCGTTGAAGTATGTTTCTACTCCATTCTGTTGTATGTAATACATCAGGCGGAGCAAAGGTGTTTTTATAATAATCCCTTGCTCCTGAATATCCTTTATATACAATTTGTTCGATGATATTATCATGTGGTATGTGGCAATCCTTACAGCCCACCCCGTTTGTTTCACGATGAGTACTATGAAGAGAGGTTTCGTACGGGGGTTTCATAATATGACAGGTCGTTCCGCAGTAATGCGTGGTCGATGTCCGCTCATACTGAGCCACAATAAAAATGCTAAAGATTACTAATAGGGGTAGACCAATGAGAAGCCATTTTTTTGCTTTACGTGATAAATTTTTCATAGGAACCTCCTTTCAGTTTCGATTTTTTTTAGTATGAAAGTTTTCCCTTTCTTTTATGTAAAACTTATGAACTATTAACAAGGGTTATTTTGGTGAAACTATCAGATCGAGCGGATTTTGACTGATGGTAGGGTAATAAAGGAGCAAGTTGCTACTATATAAAACAAATAAAGGCCCCTTAGTTGGAAGAGCTTCTTTCCAACTAAGGGGCCTTTTGGTAAGCAAAAATTCATTTTAAAGGTGTAAAGGAATTTCTACTATAAGATTTTAAAAAAAGTAATTATACAAAGAGAAAAGCTAGTGCCATAATGGAATAGGCTGCCAGAAGTTGTGCTCCCTCTAACCAGTTCGAACGGCCATCCATGCTTATAAGCGCTGTGATCACAGTACCCATGATAATAACGATGAGTTCATACCCAGTGAACAATAGGTCAAGAGGTTGACCGATAAAGTATCCTAGAAAAACTAATAGAGGTGCGACAAAGAGCGCAATTTGGGTACTTGAGCCTATAGCGATTTCCAGACTGATATCCATTTTATTCTTCATGGCCATTATTACGCTAGTAGAATGCTCGGCAGCATTGCCAATGATCGGAATGACTATGACTCCAATGAAAAGCTCACTAATACCTAAGGTTTTAACGACAGGGTCGATTCCTTCAACCAAAAATTCACTTTCTATAACTACAAAAAATGTAGCAATAAGCAGAATCGAAAGGGCTTTAAGTTTTGACCAATTTGGAGAATCTGAACATTCTTGACTAGGTCGGAAAACATCCTTGTGTGTATGAAGAGAAAAGACTAAACTGAGAATATAAACTATCATTAAAATTCCAGCAACTCCAAGGCTTAAGGGCTCTGCAGCGGGATTGGAGTGTGTGTTGAGAAAGACTGCAGGGATGATCAATCCTGTCACAGCCATAAGGAGCATGGAAGTATGCATACCTGCAGCCGCCCTATTAAATTTCTGGGCCTTATATTTAAAACCACCTAGAAGCATACTTAGTCCTAGCACTAAAAGAAGATTGCCAATAATTGATCCTGTGATGGATGCTTTAACCACTTCTACAAGCCCTGCCTTCAGAGCAAAAATAGTAATAATGAGTTCTGCAGCGTTACCAAAAGTGGCATTCAGCAAACCGCCAACTCTTGGGCCGACATAGATTGCAATTTCTTCTGTAGCTTTGCCCATATAGCCTGAAAGAGGGATAATACTTAAACAGGCTGTTACAAAAAGTAAGACAGGCGAGTAATTCGACAGATGTAGGAAAATGCTGATCGGAATCGCCAAAAGCAATGGGTTGAGATATTTCAAAACTTAACCTCCTTAACATCCTTCAAATTATCTATTCATCATTAAAATCTATTTTGGTTGGTGTGTCAAGAAGTTTGATCCGATCTAAGACTGACCTCTAGTCAAATAAGAAAATAATAAGGAGAGAAATATGAAAAAGTTAATTAACACAAGTTTAGCTAACTTCAAATTACGATTCGCAGAAATGGAGGATGTTTCGCTTATTTTAGATTTTATTAAGGAATTGGCAGATTATGAAAAAATGCTGCATGAAGTTGTGGCGACAGAAGAAATTTTGAGAGAATCTCTCTTCGAGAAAAGATTTGCGGAAGTGATTATTGGAGAATATGAAAAAAAACCCGTTGCATTTGCCTTGTTTTTCCACAACTTTTCTACATTTCTAGGAAGAAGCGGTATATACCTGGAGGACTTATACGTGAAACCTGAAATGAGAGGAAAAGGATTAGGTAAGATTATCCTGTCATACTTAGCAAAATTAGCTATTGACAGGAAGTGTGGCAGATTAGAATGGTGGTGTTTAGATTGGAACGAACCTTCGATTAAGTTCTACAAACAATTGGGGGCTGTTTCCATGGATGATTGGACGGTATACCGAGTATCCGATGAAGCTCTGTATGAACTAGCGAGCGATTTGAAGATAAGGGTTAAAGGAAAAAATGATTTGAGTTTAAATGGAGAGTAAGAAAGAAACAAACAAGGCTGGAACTACGCTAAGTGATTCCAGCCTTGTTTCTATTAAATATGAAAGTCTGTCAGGTGAGACGGAGAGTAATCTATTTAACTATAAGTACGGGGCATGGGGACTGTGGCAGTACGCGTTGAGTAACACTTCCAATAATTGCTCCTGTAAGAGCTCCATGACCAGTTGTTCCCATTACTACTAAGTCAAATTCTCTTCTAATTTCGTCTAAGATACCACTTACGGCATGTCCGGATACATGTTTCTTAGATAAATGCACACCTCCGATATCAATGCCCTTAAGAGTAATCTCTAAGGCCAATTCACCATTCTTATTGCTTTGATCCTGACTAATGATATTATTAAACCCCATGTGATATCCATAGTAAGCTTCTGAAGTTGGGGTTACGTGGAAAAGCTCAACTTCAGAGTTAAATTTTTTTGCAAATTCTAAGGCTGCAATAAGGGCACGACGTGATGATTCAGAGCCGTCTGTAGGAACTAAAATCCTTTTGTACATAAACATCATCCTCCATTATATAAAAGGTCCTCATTTTGTTCGTTTAGATAATAAAGATGACTATTTAAGAAATCCACTAAGGATTGTGTCTTCTGCCTCCTGCTCCGTGAATCCCAGTGACATTAATTTAATTAACTGTTCGGATTCTATTCTACCGATAGCAGCCTCATGAACGAGTTGGGCCTCGCTATGATGGGCAGAAATCCTTGGGGTAGAAAGAACCTGAGCATTATGCATGATTATTGCATCACATTGTATATGACCACGACCTTTATTTCGTCCTATAAGATCAAAATAAAATACTTGCTTGGAATCGTCTTGAGCAACCGAACGGGATATTATTTGGGCAGAGGAATCTACTCCTAATAATTCTACGATAATATTTGATTCCGCTTCTTGATTTTTGTAGGTAAGAAGTCTTTCTGTGACTACAAGCTTTGCATTATCCATTAGACGGATTTCTGTATCCCTTTTTGTTTGGTCAATCCCTTTTATTTGGATAAGTTCCAGATCGACTACAGCACCTTCTTCAACCTCAATAATGGTTTTAGGATTTAAAACTCGTTGGCCTTTTCCGTCACCCTGTCCGTAGTGTTTTTCTACATACTTCAGTTTGGCTCCTTTTCGAACAAAAAAGGTGTGAATTCCATCGTGCTGAGATTTGTGGTGCCCCGAATTATGTATTCCACACCCAGCAACAATCAACACGTCCGAGTATTCACCAACTTCAAAGGTATTATAGACAACATCATTAATGTTTTCTTCCGTTACAATAACCGGAATATGAACGCTTTCTCCTTTCGTATAGGGTTTTATGATCACATCAATTCCTGACTTGTCCGTTTTGGTGACGATGTCAATATTTGCAGTTGTATTGCGCTGTACTCCAGCTCCGTTTTTACGAATGTTGAAAGCCCCTTGTGGAATCTCATGAAGATCGGCCACTTTTTCTAGCATCAGCTTATCCAACGCATTCAGCATTATGACCAACCCCTTTCGCACATTTAGCACTACATGCACAAGCATCGTTATTCATAATTCCAGCAAGGATTATATCTCGTTCGGATTGCGCACTAACCATCCCATTGGACATGATAATTATTTCATCGGCTAGCTCCATAATGCGTTCTTGATGAGAGATGAGGATAATTGTTGTATCATATTTCATATGAATATTTCTAAAGGTTTCTGCGAGTTTTTGAAAGCTCCATAGATCAATTCCTGCTTCAGGTTCATCAAAAACTGCAATCTTTAGATTTCTGGCAAGTACTGTAGCAATTTCAATTCTTTTCATTTCCCCGCCTGAAAGACTAGTATCCACATCTCGGTTTAAATAGTCTTGTGAACACAGGCCAACATCATACAACAGATCACAAATGTTTACTTTTTCCGGATTATGTGAAGCGGCCATATTTAATAGCTCTTTAACTTTTATTCCCTTAAAGCGTGGGGGACTTTGAAAAGCATACCCAATACCCATACGAGCTCTCTCGGAAATATTCATAGATGTAATATCTAATCCGTCGAGTAGGATTTGACCTGAGGTAGGTCTATAGACCCCCATAATGGTTTTGGCCAGTGACGATTTGCCTCCTCCATTTGGTCCTGTAACAACATATATTTTTTTCTCATAAAACTTTAAATTAATTTTCTTTAGGATTTCAAAATCGATATCTCCTTGTATTTCCAGAGATACTTTTTGTAGCTCAAGCATTCATACTCCTCCTTTATGTCACTGTCACCTATGTTCAACAATAACATAATTCTACAATTTATTGTAGCTGAATTATTAAAGTATATATAAAAAGGTTGGAAGTGGGCAGTGCTAACAAGATTACTATGAAGAGATATAAGTAATGAGTGGTATGTAATAGACTTCCTGCAGATTTTTCTAAGCAAATTCCACTAGGTGAAGCAACCTAATAAGGTTTAACAGATTAATAACTGCACCTCACCAGTTTATGAAAAAAATAAGCTACTATCCCTCAACTTGAAGGACCCTCCCTTGCATTTTCTAAATCCTATTAATATAGTAGACAAACGGTTTATAATTTGACTGACTACAAGTATAGCCCTTTGAAACACACTTTTTAGTACTCGTACATAAGATATATTAGAAAAAACATCAATGAAATCTCAATTTTCTATATCTTATATCGCCCATTTGTGGCAGATGAATAAAAGGGGATAAATCATATGATGTTATTTTGCCCTTATCCACTTGGTACACGTCTATCAATAGGTGTCGATTCGAGTTTCTGGGTTGGCAGTTTTGCTGGAATACTAAATGGAGTTGCAATATTGAGAAACGCTCAACTGTTTGCCAACGTTGGAAAACCAGTTGACCAAATCCGTCCGGTAGTCCGCATCCCAATCAATATGATTACGTTTGTAGCCCTCAAAGACGATAAAGACAACAAGGATGACAAAGACAACAAGGATGACAACGATGACAAGGGTAACAAGGGTAACAACTGATTGCAGTTTTATGTTGGCCTCAATTGAGCAAGGGTAGGATTTTTCCTACCCTTGTTATTCCCTAACTTACTACTCTAGCCCAATATGAACACTCACAGGAAATATAAATAATATATAATGGATAAACCCCAATAGTCTTACCAATAAACTAAAAGATCGAATTGACTTCATCCTCTTCCTGATCGGGATCCTTTATCTCCAAACGATGACATATTAGGTTAAAGGTGTAACACCCTATGAACTTGTACATATCTTATATTATAAATAATCATCAACGATAATTCCAGAATTCTTATCTTATTTCGCCACACTTGTGGTAGATGAACAAAAGGGGATCAACCATATGCTTTCACTTGAATCAACTTCCGGAGTTCTCAAGCAGCATGTAATGGAAATAGAGTTGGGGATTATTATTGTCTTATTTTTTGTATTCACCCTCAATAATATTAATGATAATGATAACCACAACCATAATCATCATCATAATACCAATACTAATACTATTACTATTAATACTAAAGACAACGATAATAAGTCATGGTAAAGCTAATATAAGAACGTTGGCCTAGGTACGTATGCCTAGGCCAACGTTCTTATAGATTCATTAATTCCATGAGGCCTCCAAAAGAGAATCAAAACCATCAGAGAAAAAATAGTTAACATATAGAGGTTTGCGAAATCAAACATCCAGCCAGGCCCTCGCTGTTCTGAGAAAGATCCCTAGGAAATGGGATTTCCTCTTGTAGGATAGAATTACTATGGGGAACCGGAGGTTTTAACAGCCAATATAGGAAGCCAGCGCTGATGAACATAAAAGAGCCCATGAACATCTTTTTACCTCCCTCCTTTCAAAAGAGTACAGGAAACACAAGTGAATTCTATTGTTACCACCAAAATGTCGCCATAATTTCTTCATAAATCAAACTGAATTCTATTTTCTACTCAATAATATGTACTTGGGGACAACTCGGTGCATCTCGGATGGCAGTAAAAATTAATGACTCATGAATTTCAAGTTTTCGCTTAAAAAAATCCTCCCACCAGAGCAGGAGGATTAATACAAGGTTGTTTCAGAGAAACTGCGAATGCCGATAGTCTATTGAATTGTGGGGAACCGGAGGTTTGATCAGCCAATAAAGGAAGCAAGCGCTAATGATAATTATAGAGCTCGTGAACATGTTTCATCTCCCCCCTTCTCTAAAAGGTAGCTTCTCCTGTTGAAGCTCAACGTCATGATAGGGTAGCGCAATTGTCGCTTTAGCCAAGGACCGAAAGCGCTATCTCAATTTATTGTATGTATTTGGGGACAACTCTGTGCATCTCGGGTGGCCTCGTATATTAATGACAAAGATTACCCTTAAAGCGATAATCCCTCACTGCAAACAAACAGGGTAGCCACAACTAAACTGAGACTACCCTATTACTTATCTCTATTGTTTTTTGAAATAATTTGGCAAGTGAAAACAAAAGAATACTTTCCAACCATCACAAAAATCCTTCCTTTGCAATAGGGATACTAATTTTCCAGTATTTCAATAGCTCCTAAGCCACGCACCAGTTTTTTTACGTAGCATTCATCTGGTTTTAGTATTGCAAGAAATTTTGTGACAACATCACTAGGATCAACTTCTTCTCCACAAGTATAACAATCAATTGCAGCAAATCCTTTTTCGGGGTAAGTGTGGATTGAAAAGTGGCTTTCGGCTAACAGCATAATAATTGTTACTCCCTGTGGCTCAAATTTACAAGCTTCAACTGAAAGCATTGTTAGGCGGCACGTTTCAGCGATTTCAATCATATACTTTTGTAATAATTCATCATCATTTATTAATTTAAAATTGATTCCCCAAGTATCTGCAACAACATGTCTTCCAAACGTTGAGAAATCCAAGCAAAACACCTCCTCTTCAGCTCCGCAGCATGGGGGTCTGACTAGTAGGAAAAACCTAGGCGAAGATGCCTAGGTTTTTCGTGACCGTGGTTAGAAAAATAACCACTCTACCCAAAAAAATAGGCTAAGCAAACTAATCAGGAGCCCTATGGGAATCACCATGATAGTGACTTTTATAATATCCGCCCATTTAACCCAAATCCCATTTTTCCGGAGTAAAAACATCCAAATAAGGGTAGCGAGGGTTCCCATCGGGGTAATCAATGACCCAATATCGGCACCCATGATACTTGCCATATAAGCAAGTTGTAACGTGGCGGTATCTAGCCCCATTTCCACCAGAGTGAAGGTCCCGATCATGACTGAGGGAAGATTATTGAATAAATTCGACATGACCGTAAGCAAACTACCACTGATCAGGCAGGCGCTCAAATGGTTGACTGAGATAGGTCCTCGGAGTAGTTCAACGAGCATTCCAGTTAGGCCAATATTATGCAGGCCGTAGACTACAACATAAATACTAAAGGCGAACAAAATGATATGCCAAGGGGTTTTCTTGATAATGTCGTTGACTCCGACTCCCATTCGGTGCCATCGATACCCAACGAGCAGCAATGCCCCGAAGATGCCAATCAGCTCGATAGGGATGTTGAGGCCCGCGCCTATAAACAGTCCCGCTCTAATCAAAGCGACAATGGCAATACAAACCTTGAACATGGACGTTTCAACCACTGGAGGGTGAGGGAGTTTCTCCGCTCTTAAGTGAGGAGCATGCATGTGGGGATAATGTGGGTGTAGGTGTGGGTGTGGATGTGGGTGCGGTCGTTCGTGTGGAGGTTGGTTTTGGTGTGGATGTGGGTGAGGATGATCCTTCATTTCCACTGGCTGACTAGCGAAAGACAAGGAATGATCTGAAATTTCGGATTTAGGAAGAACCATGATTTTTTTGGGGATTTCCTTACGAAAGTAATAAAACAGCAGTAAGGAAATAGCTATAATCCCCACCATCGATGGAACGAACATCATGGATACATACGAATTTATATCCAATCCGACAATTTTCAAAGCAATCAGGTTCGCTAGGTTACTGACAGCGATCGGTGCACTTGAGGCGGTAGCGATCAATACTCCAGAAAAAAGGTAAGGGAATTGTTGATGAGGCTTTAATTTTAAAATAATGACAATATTGATAATGATAGGGGTTGTGATCAGGATGCTCCCGTCGTTGTTGAAAAACATGGTCATCAGGAAGCAAAGTAACAAAATATACCAGTAAAGTAAAACTCCTGAACCTTTTGCACGGTTTACTAGGTTAAAGGCTGCCCAGCGAAAAAAACCGATGCTATCAAGGACAATGGACATTACGATCGTCGATAGAATAGTAAGGGAAGCCCCGCTGACAATTCCTAGTATTTTTGACAAATCGCTCAAAGGAACGATTCCTGCAAGGAAAATGAAGACTGCACTAATAGTGGGAGGGATAGATTCGTTAATCCCATGAGGTCTCCAAAGGAGAAACAAAACCATTAAGGAAAAAACCACTAACGTATAGAGGGTTGTGAAATCAAACATCCCGCCACGCCCTCACTATTTAATGAAGGTTCCCTTGGAAATTCAAATTTTCCTAAAATGAAATCATGGGGAATTGGAGGTCTTAACATCCAATAAAGAAAGCAACTACTAAGGATCAGTAAAGAGCCCATGAACATTTTTATCACTCCTTCTCCGAAGAGTACCGTAAGACTTAAAAATCCCCCTTTTCTTTTTATAATCTACTGAATTCGGTTTTATCTACTTTATAGTATGTACACAAGGACAACTCTGTGCATTTAGGAGGTACAAGTTATGGTGACTTGTAAAAGAATAGTAAGCGTCAAATGAGACCTTATCTTGAATTCGGGATAAGGTCTCATTTGACGCTTACACTAAGGCGGTTTCATCAATCGCCTTAGTACTTAGAAAACTCCACGATATCTACTTAAGCTACTAAGATCATTGATCAAGCTAATCGATAGCTCAATTAATCTCAATAAGGTATTGAAAAATTCCTGTAAAGCTATTAGAAATGGTCCACATGGGGTTGGGTTACTGTAAGACATATGATCATTCCTCTCTGACTGTTAACAGCCTATAAGAACAAGAACAGAAGAAAGGACTACAGGAGTGTTGATCTTGCCTTACAATGATATATATTATGTTTATTTGTCCAAAGAAGTTACGAGATTAAGTTCGAGCTGAGTACGTGTAAATGGTATTGATTGTACCAAAATGTCCAACCTGTGCATATTATGTTCTATCTCTAGCCAAAGGAGGAAATGAAAATGACATTATTTTTAAAAGACAAAAGAAACTGCCGTAGAGTATGCTGGCCTCCCCTGGTTGCTGGTCCTGGGGTCGGTGTAGGAATTATTGCGATTGCTATTTTGGTTTTTATCGCTCTAATTGTTATTTTCTAGACATTTCTATGGGGCTATCATCTTGAAGATGGTAGCTTTTTTTACTTACACTTATTCGAGAAACTTCCAGACATTGATTTGAAGCTTACAACCTGGATTCTCGGAACGCCTAACAATATTTCGTACACTAAACAGCCTTAAACACCCTAAAACACGGGATTTTCGACACTTTGTAGCGGATATTTTACTTGTTATGTGTTATAATATACACATAA